>JAEEGL015826975.1_pt1 | contig 18763 bp, 15 predicted proteins | sample 9134231 | NCBI WGS metagenome assembly JAEEGL01 (sample SAMN16246548, study PRJNA631951) | gut metagenome | biome: gut microbiome; feature: rumen; material: fiber-attached | host: Bos | place: Iran: Karaj | collected 2018-10 | reverse complement strand
CACCACCGATGCTACAATCCATGAGGTGTCCCTTCGTTTGTTTGGCCGTTGTATGATGTATGGTAATCCAAACAAGGACAACAACTATATTTCTGCAGAACATTTCCGCCAATTAAGTAATAGTGTCCCTGCTGAAGTAAAAGCCCTCATTAACCATAACAGTGAGAATGCCACTTATGCCAATTTAAAGGCATATGAAAAGCCCTCAGCAGATAATTACATTTTTGGATTAACCAACTACCATCCTTGGTTTGGTATTAATAATATAACTGGGCGACTAAAAGTTGTACAGTTGAATCGTTCTGATATCATTGATATTGGCTATTCTTCCAATGATGCAGGAATTGCCTACAATACTTTAGACATCCTTAATGAAGTATTCGCTCGTCAATATGCATTATTGCGTTATGGCGAGACCAACAATGTCATAAAATTCTTTGAGCGTGAAGTTGCCCGACTCTATCGCATTTTAACGAATGCAGAAGATGATCTCATCCGCTATAATGTTGAAAAGCGTATCATTAACTACGGCGAGCAGACAAAAGTCTTAGCTGGAATGGATGGTGCTCAAAAGAATTCGGACAACACATTACTCATAGATAAAACTACAACCCGTGCTTTAATGGATTATTTGGAACGTCAATTAGGCGATCGTGCAAAAGTGATAAAAGCCAATAAAGACTTCACTAATCAGGTAACAGATATTTCTCGTATTCAATCTCGTATCTCCAACCTCCGATTAATGAACAGCGAAGGTGGAGGAACGGGTGTTGAATCCCAGTTAGAATTAGCGAAAGCGGAGAAAATGTTACAAGATGCCCAGAATAATGTAAGAAGTTTGGTAAAAGATATTGAAGCTGGAACTTATAGTACTGATGGGGGCATAAAGGCTAGTGACATGATTGATAAATGGCTTGAACAAGTCTTATTACTTGAAAAGACCAAAGCTCATGAAAGCGCTCAAGACATTATGCGCCAGAAACTTGACAAAGAAATTCTCTATTATGCACCAATTGGAGCCACTTTAGGGCGTAAAGATCGGCATATCAGTTTTATTGAAGGGAACTATATGGAGATGCTAAAAGCATTGAACGCAGCCCGTCTCCGCCAGAAGAACTTGCAGATGACAACGGCAACGCTTCGAGTCTTGAATCCCCCTATGTTCCCCATGAATGCACAGCCCACGAATCGCATGATGATACTTCTAGGTGCTTTCTTGATTACCTTTATGTTGACAGCCATGTACTTCTTCATAATTGAATTGTTGGATCGTACACTCCGTGATCGTATGCGATCTGAACGTATTACCAAGATTCCAGTGATGGGTTGTTTCCCAAAAGAGAGTACTTTGCGTTATCGTCGTTTCAACAAGACCATTGCAGACATGGCATTACGCAATCTGAGCAAGACACTGCTCCCACACTTTAAGGAGGGTCAACAGAATGTTTTGAATCTATTGTCTACAGATGCTGCAAATGGCAAGAGTTATATTGCCCAAGAATTGGAAAACTATTGGATTTCCATCGGTCTTCAGGTCCGTCGACTTACGTACGACGAAGACTTCTTAGCTGAAGATAGTCGTTTTATTATGGCTAACGACATCAAAGACATCTGTCCTGATATTCTGCCGAACGAAATTGCTATTATTGAATACCCCAATTTGGATGATAACTCGGTACCATCTGGTCTATTAAACATGGGTACAATTAATATGATTGTGACCCGTGCTAATCGAACATGGAAAGATGTTGATCAGAAAGCTTTAAATGAACTCCAGTCACAGTTGAAGGACCCAAATACGCTCTTTATGTATCTCACAGAAGCACAACGCTATGCTGTTGAAGAGTTTGTCGGCCAATTACCGCCTTATACCAAGTTTAATAACTTTGTATATCGTATGTCTCAAATGGGTTTGACTGCGGTAGAGAATAGTCATGCAAAGTAAGTAATGACAAAGGATTATATCACATATTCCCGGGAAAACGGAGGAAGAGTTTTATTACTCTTTCTCCTGTTTTTACTAAGTATATATTCCCTTATTAACTCTGGCATTAGTGGTATGGCCATGTATTTGGCACTACCTTTTTCTATTCTCTTTGTTTATTTAGCCTTTAGCTCTAAAATGTTTGCATTTTGGTTACTCTTTCTGATTAACTATTTTGTAATGTTTTTAAGCAAAGAAGGAAAGATGCCACTACCGGCATCTCTACCCAATGAATTGATAGAACTGATACTTATTGCTATTGCCATTATTGATTTGAGAGAATCACATTTTGAGAACCTAGCAAATCTTATGTTAGTAGGGGTCTTAGGTTGGTGTGCTTTTTGTATTATCGAGGTTTTCAATGATACATGTGGGCTTGGTCTTAATATTGAAGCTTGGTTTACGGGCGTACGTTTGATGGCCTTCCAGTTACTCTACGCAGTGATTGTATTTGCACTTTATATCAACACTCCTAAACGAATCTACCAATTGTTTTTTGCATGGGCATGTTGTGCTTTTTTCGCAGTATTCTGGTGTTGGAAACAAAAAAATTTAGGTTGGACAGCAGCAGAAAGTAACTGGCTTTACGCTCAGGGGCATGCAAGACAACACATAGTAAATGGTATAGTTAGATACTTTGGAACTTTTACAGATGCAGCCAACTTTGGTATTCACATGGCAACTGCAGCTACTGCTTTTTACATTATTGCTATAACCAACAAAGTAAGAAAATATAAATATTTCTTTGGTATTGCAGGATTATTATGTACATGGGCAATGTTCCAATCAGGAACTCGTACTGCCATTTTTTGCATGATTGCAGGATTCATGGTCTTTTTAGTGTTGTCAAAATCTGCGAAAATAATTATACCTGTATCCATTGTTTTGGGATTGTTTCTTGGTATGTTAGTATTCACAGATATTGGACAAGGAAATAATCAAATACGTCGTATGCGCTCTGCATTCAACAAAGATGATGCTTCGGCTAATGTCCGAGATATTAATAAAGCAGCCATTTCAAAGTATATGAAAGATGCACCATGGGGGATTGGTATTGGTATTTACGAAAAAAACATACCAGCATGGAATAAATTTAAAATTGTATCCCAGATTCCACCAGATTCAGAATATGTATTTATCTGGGTTAGAACAGGATGGATAGGTGTTTCATGGTTTCTCCTATGTAATATTATTATGCTATTAGGGGCGTGTTGTACTGTATTTTTCAAGATAAGGAACAGATCGTTAATGGGGATAGGGGCAGCATGGTGTGCAGGTTTCTTTGCTATACATTTAGGAGGATATGCAAATCAAATACTAATGCAGTTTCCAAACGTTGTTATTATTTACGGTGGTCTTACTACTGTTTTTCTATTACCTAAACTTGAGAAAGACTTCGAAGAATATGAAACAAAAGAATTAGCAATAGAAACAGAAAGAAAACGTCTCAAATTAGAAAAGAAGCTTGCAAAACGAGTATAAGTTATCCATCATCACCGTCAATTACAATGGGCTTGAAGATACCTGTGAATTAATTGACAGCATCACCTTCAAAGACGACATGGAGGTGATTGTGGTTGATAATGGATCCATTAATGACGAAGCTGCTCTTATTTCGCGACTCTATCCGCAAGTAAAAACTATTCGCAGTGACAAGAACCTTGGCTTTGCGGGCGGTAATAACTTAGGAATGAAGGCAGCCAAAGGCAAATATCTTTTTCTAATCAACAATGACACTTTCTTAAAGGATCCTAATATCGAGCCATTAATTAACCGGATAGAGTCTTCATCAACTATTGGTATGGTCTGCCCAAAAATCCGTTTTGCATGGGGTAATAATCCTATCCAGTTTGCTGGTTATACACCTCTATCAAAGATTACGGTTCGCAACCAATCAATTGGCTATGGGGAAGAGGACAAGGGGCATTATATCATCCCCCACTCTACACCTTACGCCCACGGCGCAGCCATGCTGATTAAACGTGAAGCCATAGAGAAAGTGGGGCTGATGCCTGAGAGCTACTTCCTGTATTATGAAGAATTGGATTGGTCAATGATGTTTACACGAGCGGGTTATGAAATATGGTACGATCCAGCTTGCACCATCTTTCACAAAGAAAGTCAATCTACTGGGCAAGACAGTCCATTGCGAACATATTATATTACCCGGAATCGCCTACTATTGGTCAAACGTAATTGGCATGGATTAAGCAAATATCTATCATATGTATATATAATAGGTATAGTTTCCACTCACGACATCCTAAAAAATATGATAAAAGGAAATAAGGATCATGTAAAGTCAATCTATAAAGCACTTTGTGATTTTGCAAATTCTAAATTCAATGAATATGAAGTTTGATTTCTGGATTTTATTATATATCATCGATTGGACCCTTTTTGTATTGGTTGCAATAACAGTACTCTATCTCGGAGTATTTGCCATTGCCTCCCTATTTAATCGACATTCCGCATTTAATAAGGCCAAAAAACAAAACCGTTTTGCAATTCTGATTCCATCCTATATGCAAGATGATGTGATTGAGCATACAGTCGTTTCTATTCTAGGCCAGGTATATCCGATGCGTATGTTTGATGTTGTTGTCATATCTGATCATCAGAGTGAGATGACTAATATGAAGCTGGCACAATACCCAATTACCCTGTTAACACCTGATTTTGCGGAAAGCAGCAAGGCAAAGTCCCTCCAATATGCTATTTTGAATTTGCCAGAATTTAAGATTTATGATATAGCGTTAGTATTAGATGCAGACAATATCGTGGGACAGGAGTTTCTAACTCAGGTCAATGATGCTTTTGAAACGGCAGCCACAAAAGCAATCCAAATGCATCGCATTTCTAGAAATCGCGATACAGCTGCAGCTAGAATGGGATCTATTTTTGAAGAAATAAACAATGCCATTTTCCGCCGTGGACATATCACGTTAGGAATGTCTGCAGCGTTAGCGGGATCTGGTACTGCTTACGACTTTAATTGGTTTAAGACCAATGTAATGAAAGCCAAAACGGCTGGCGAAGATAAGGAGTTGGAGGCACTTCTTCTGCGTCAGGGCTATTTCATTGATTACTTTGATAACATCTTAGTTTACGGTGAAAAACAACGTACCACGCTTAAAATGAATGAACAGCATGGTCGTTGGGCCATCCAACAAATCCAGAATTTCATTCGAAATATCAAATTCCTGCCAGGTGCTATTTTCCACAAGCAATATGATTTAGCTGATAAGATTATTCAATGGATGCTACTCCCACGTACCACGATGATGGGCATTATCATGCTGATGAGCGTGGTACTCCCATTCATCTACATGACTTTGGTTATCAAATGGTGGATATTAGGTTCTCTAGCCCTCTTCTTCTTTGCTTTAGCCACCCCCGACTATTTGGTTGATGAGATGTGGAACAAAACATTCCTTAGGTCTCCCTTTGTCACGCTTTGGGGCATAATCAGTACTAAACTGATTGGTAATAAATTGGACTCTTTTAAAAAGAAGAAAAAATGATGTGGCATGTACTACATATTATGGACATTACCCTTTGGGTAATCATCTTAAGCTCTGTAGCTTACGTGGCATTCTTTGCCATCATATCCTTATTCTATGAAAAGGAAGATCGCATTGCCATTCACGCTGCGGCCCTGAGCAACAAAATGAATAAATTCCTCATCCTCTATCCTGCCTATAATGAGGATCGAGTTATTATTAATGCAGTGGAACGTTTTTTGGAACAAAAATACCCCAAAGACCATTATACTGTTGCAGTAATCTCTGATCACATGCAGCCTGAGACCAACGATTATCTTAGAACATTACCCATCACGCTGCTGACACCTACATTTGATAAGAGTTCTAAGGCAAAAGCCATGCAATATGCCATCAACGAGGTTAAGGGCGATTTCGACAATGTGGTCATATTGGATGCAGACAATGTAGTTCGTCCGGAATTCCTGTCACAATTAAATGTTCTATGTTCTATTTATGATGCTATTCAGTGTCACCGCTGCGCTAAAAATGCAAATAACGATGTGGCCGTCCTCGATGGTACCAGCGAGGAGATCAATAATACCATCTTCCGAAAGGCACATAACCGTTTGGGGCTTTCCTCTGCATTGATTGGTTCCGGCATGTGTTTCAGCTACGAACTTTTTAAAGAAAATGTCTACAAACTATCCACTGCAGGTGAAGACCGTGAAATGGAAGCACTTTTGCTTCATCAGGAGGTCTTCATTAAATATGCACCAGACATCCATGTCTTTGATGAGAAAGTCAGCAGCCAAGAGAATTTCCAGAAACAGCGCATGCGTTGGATGACAGCCCAGGTACAAAGTCTGCTCAGCAATCTGCCCAAGATTCCTGAAGCCATCATTCACGGTAAAATCAATTTTGTCGATAAAACCATCCAGCAGGCTTTGATTCCCCGTTCTATCTTAATTGTTCTACTGACTGGTATTTCTATCTTCATCACACTTACCGTTCCTGACTGGTGTGAAAAATGGTGGGTACTATTTGGCGTACTGGCAATCTCATTATTTATTGCGATCCCTAGCCAGCTCCGTCTCCGTTCTTTTAGCAAAGTTTTAGCTATCCCTGGCTTAGTACTCCGCATGCTTAAGAACATACTCCGCCTCGACCGCAAGAATACTGATTTTATACATACTCAACACGGATAATTATTTCTATGGATAAAAATTGGGATATTATCATAACAAACAAGAGCAATCTACTTAGTATTGACCTAAATGAGGTTTGGCGATATCGTGATTTACTTTCAATGTATGTAAAACGAGATATTATCACTTTCTACAAACAGACCATTCTCGGCCCTTTGTGGTTTGTCATACAGCCTGTGTTTACCACCATCATGTTCATGTTTGTTTTTGGGGGGATTGCAGGAATTTCAACGGACGGAATTCCACAGGCAGTCTTCTATTTAGCAGGACTAGTCTGCTGGAACTACTTCCAAGACTGTCTCAGCAAATGTTCAGATACATTTAATGCAAACCAAGGTATTTTTGGCAAGGTTTATTTCCCGAGGCTTGTGGTTCCTCTTTCTATCGTCATATCTAACTTGATAAAGATGACGATTCAGTTTACACTATTCTTGGTAGTATATATCTATTATTATGTTTCTGGCGTATCTTTCCATATCAATGCTACGATTCTACTCATACCTGTTCTCATTGTTATGTTAGGATGTTTAGGTCTTGGTTTTGGTATGATTATCTCATCAATGACCACAAAATACCGTGACCTAAGGTTCCTTATCACTTTTGGCGTACAACTTTGGATGTATGCCACTCCTGTTATTTATCCCCTTTCAGTCATGAAGGATACCTACCCTAAATACATCTGGGTATTGGTAGCAAACCCTTTAACTGCAATTTTGGAAACTTTCAAATATGCATTTACAGGAGCTGGAGAATTCAATTGGGTATTTTTAGGTTACAGCATTATTGTCACCATCATCATCCTGATGCTTGGTATTATAATCTTTAATCGAGTTCAACGAAACTTTATGGATGTTATTTAACACTTTTGCCTATGAGTAATACCGTTATAGAATTCAACAACGTTGGCAAGCAATATATCCTTGGCATGATTGGTACTGGCACCTTAAGCCAGGATCTGAATAGATGGTGGGCACGTGTTCGCGGCAAGGAAGATCCATTCCTTAAAATTGGTGACACCAATGATCGCACCCAGAAAGGTGACAGTCGTTTTGTATGGGCCCTGCAGGATATCAACTTCAAAGTTGAGCAAGGTGATGTGGTTGGCATTGTGGGTAAAAATGGAGCTGGAAAATCTACGCTTCTGAAGATTCTTTCCCGAGTTACCTCCCCCACTACAGGCAATATAAAGATTAAAGGGCGCATCGCATCCTTACTTGAAGTTGGAACAGGTTTTCACCCGGAAATGACCGGCCGTGAAAACATCTTTATGAATGGTTCTATTATGGGAATGACAAAAGCTGAAATCAGAAGCAAGTTTGACGAGATTGTCGATTTCGCAGGAGTAGCCAAGTACGTTGACACTCCTGTTAAACGCTACTCATCAGGCATGATGGTTAGGTTGGGGTTTGCAATTGCAGCTCATTTAGAGCCAGAAATTCTTGTTGTTGATGAAGTTCTTGCCGTTGGCGATGCAGAATTCCAGAAGAAGGCCATTGGCAAAATGCAGGATGTCAGCACAGGTGAGGGGCGCACAGTATTATTTGTGTCTCACAACATGGCAGCAGTTAAGAGTCTATGTCAAAGAGGTATTGTTCTTAAGAATGGACGATTAGCATTTCAAGGCAACATTGACGATAGTCTTCGTTATTATTTACAAAGTGGAACTTCATACTCTAGAAATAAGATTATTGATGCAATCATGCATCATAAAAGCACACTTCATTTCGAAAAAATAACAATTAATGGAATAGAGGACAGACAAAGTGTTATAGTAAGTGATCAACATACTCTTTCTCTCTGCATCGAGGGTTTTTCTGACGAAGAACTCAAGACTGACGTTATGTTTATTTTGAAAAGTAAGTCCGAAACACCTTTAGCATCTCTCGCAGAAGGCTATTATAGAGGGAAACTGGATACAATACCAAAAGGTCATTTCATAATAAACAAGACAATACAACTCCCTAAATTCCTAAGTAATGGACGATTATACTGCGACCTCATGATGCATCACCCAAGAGTTGAATGGCATCTTCAAGCTCCAAACTGCTGTTGTCTTGATTGCGAAGGCTATCAAGAAGGATATGGTTACACTATCAATCAAGAAACATATGGACTAATGGGAATGGAGGTCTTATGAAAACGAAACTAATCGCATGGTATCTTCCCCAATATCATAGTATCCCAGAAAATGATTTATTTTGGGGTGCAGGATTCACTGATTGGGTAACAGTTAAAAAAGCAAGGCCATTATATAATGGGCATTTACAGCCAAAAGTTCCACTTAACCACAACTATTATGATTTATCTATAAAAGAAGATGTTGCATGGCAAGCAAGACTTGCAAAGAATAATGGTATTTATGGTTTCGGCATATATCATTACTGGTTTAACAATGAAAAAAACCTTCTGACCAAGCCCTTGGAGATCATTTATGATAACAATGATATAGACATTAATTATTTCTTAGCATGGGACAATGCCAGTTGGATAAGGAGTTGGAGTGCCATTAACGGAAATGCTTGGGCGCCCATAGCTGACAAAAAAGGAGAGGAGCGCAAGGAAAAAGGCATTCTTATTCAATACATTTTAGGAGAAAAACCTGATTGGGAGAATCATTATAATCACATTCATCACTATTTCACGGATAAGAGATATATTAAGATTGATAATAAGCCAATATTTGTCATTCTACAATTTGATGAAGGCATCAAAAAAATGTGTAAATACTGGGATTTTCTTGCACAAAATGATGGATTTAATGGAATCTACTTCATCTTTAAGAATAGGAGATGGTTTAATTGGGACAAGTTTGCGGTTAGATTTAATTACGAGCCACACTATAATGGTTGGATGAATCCTACCATGTGGGAAAGAAGGCTTGAGAAGATAAAAAGAATATTACATATTCCATTAGGGAATAATATATATAATTATGACACCATATGGGAAAGAATCCTTGAGAACGCCGGAAAAGCATCACAAAATGAACTCCTTGGGGCATTTGTCAACTATGACGATTCCCCGAGACGATCAACAAAAGGGAAAATTGTCAAAGGATCCTCACCTGAGAAATTTAAAAAATATCTTTCAAAGCTAATAGATATCTCAGAGAGACAAGGGAAAGATTTCATCTTCATCACAGCATGGAACGAATGGGGAGAAGGTGCCTATTTGGAACCCGACGCCAATAGTATGTATGACTATCTTTATGCAATAAAAGAACTATTGTAATGATGAATCAATAATACATGTAAAATGAATACGTTATTAACAAGCCTGAATCATTTGTTTTCCAAGAAAAACCTTCTATATTATATCCTATGTTTAAGCGGGTCCAATTTATTATTCATGCATATTTATATACTGTATTTATGCAATTTGGAATCTGAGACCAATATTTCCATTTGGGCAGATAATCTTTTTAGTATTTGCTTTGATTTATGCATTTTGTTTATTATTTGTCTTATACTATCTTTGAGAAATATCAAAGTAGCTATGTGGTTGATTTTTGTCATAACATGGCTATGGTCTTTATCTAACGTTCTTTATTCACGTTTCTTTTACCATTATATATCTCTATCTGCAGTTGAGCAAGTAGATGTATTGTCTGAGAGTATTATATATAGGTGTATTTGGGATAGTTTGCGATTTGCAGATTTTTATTATCCTATCGTTGCAGTGTTATTTATAATTATAATCACAAAACGCGATCAATCTACCCCTAGAAAATTCTTTCAAAAGATAATTCTTATTACATGTATTGCATTAATAGTTGACATAAGCACACATGCCGCATACTGCATATTTAATCCACAATACAGATATATGAGTTTTTTAAAACATCGGCTTTATCTGCAACATTTGGCATCAGCTAGAGGATGGAGTCAACAAAATCTCGTTCATTTTATTCGTGGTGAAATAAGAACTATGTGTGAAAACATTATGGTTGAAATACAAGGGACAATTAATCTTTCTGACAAACAAATAAAGGCGATTCAGGCTGAATCATTGAAAGCCCAAAATAGTATATCAATCCATGAAAAAATAGTGCCAAAGAATGTCATTTTCATTATTATAGAGTCATATATGTCATTTACATCCGATATGATAGTTGACGGAAAAGAAGTCACTCCATTTCTTAATTCATTGAAACACCAACCAACTACATATTATAATGGGAAAATGCGTGAGAATGTAACCATAGGAGAGTCTTCTGATGGGCAATTCATATACATGACAGGTATACTTCCGTTACAATCTGATGTAACAGTATCGAAAGTACGACGAAAAACCCTTCCAGGCTTACCTAAAATACTTGGAAAAGAATCTAGGATGATCATTCCAACTACCACCTCAGTATGGAATCAGGATGAGATGTGTAGGCAATATGGCTTTAATTATTTATATACTCGAGATGATTATAGAAACAATTATGGTGAGGATTTAAACGATAAACAAGTATTCGAATTAGCAATTCAAAAAGACAAATCTTCTAAATCACCATTTTTATCTGTAATACTAACCATGTCTATGCATGGACCATATACCGACCAGATTGATAAATCCTTCCACATTTCAAACCCTTCATTACCTAGAGAATTAGTAAGTTATTTAAATGCATGCCACTACACAGACCAGCAAATTAAACAATATTTTGATCATTTAAGAACAACAGAGTTATTTAACAATAGTCTAATTATTATTTCAGCTGACCATCATGTACACAAGGCTGATTTTGGTGAAGTCGACAATCACATTCCATTATATATAATAGATGCCAATGGAATACCAAAGGGAATGTGGCAAGAAGAATGTAATCAATTGGATGTCTACACAACACTGCTTGATATTATGGACTGTAAAAGCAGCTGGTATGGACTTGGCCGTTCTCTTATTTCACCCAATTATTATAATGCCCCATCCACCCAAACATGGAATGTATCTCAATGGATTATCATGGGCGATTATTTCTCCAAGCATTAACAATCGATAGCAAATGAAAAAGAAAAGGACAATAATAGTAGTTTCCATCACAATAATAGCAGTGTTTTTATTGCTTGTTGGTATGGTTGCATGGCTTATGAGACCTTTTAATGATAACCCATCAAATATCTCCCTTGATTCTAAGATGCTAATTGCCCACGCAGGGGGACTTATTGATGGCTATTTGTACACAAATAGCAAAGAGGCTCTTCTAAAATCTATCTCAGAAGGGTATCAATATATAGAACTAGACCTTTATGGGACTACTGATGGCCCTATCGTCTGTTTACATGAACTAGAGGACTTTCATGAAATGACAGACCTAAAGCATGTTCACCGATTCGACTTAAAGACTTTTAAAAAAGCTAGATTTCATTATAAATATACTCCTTTATCTTTAGATGAAGCTATAGAAATTTGGGAAGCTCATTCTTTTACTTTTGTCACGGATAAAATATCTGATCCATCTATTCTCAACCACTACTTTACACGTAATAGAAATCACGTTATGGTTGAAGCAAAAAACGCAATCCACTATAAACAATTAAAAGATGAAGGTTTTATCACCATGCTATCACTTGACAAAAACATTAACGGGCTAATGAAATTTGTTATTTCATCCATATCAACAGGAACAATCATAGAAAGAATCGCTATTCCAAAAGCGACAGACATTTGTTATCTTAGATTCTATAAAAGACTAGGTGTTAAGGTGGCTATGTTTACCATCAATGACAGCGCATATTTCAATAAGCACCTCGCTGGTTATGTCAATTACATATATACAGATTCTATATCACCCAAAAATTTACGCAGATCCGATTAGCTACATGTAGTTCTTCGGATGTTTACATTCATCTTAATTGCAAAAAACTACTATAGTAACCACCGTCTAATAAACAGTTCTTTCCTCCTCTGCCATCTTGCATACCAATGTGACAACTTATACCATGGAAATGGCGGACGGTCGTATATCTCAAACGAAGCTGTAGCCTGATCAAAACTTAGCTCCGCCAATATCTTATCGGATACAAATCTACCTTGTATCAATCCGCCCTTTCTAAACGATGGAAGTGTTCTTTCCTTATAAAAGTCTGGATGATAATTTAAACAATAATTTCCGTATGTTTCAAATTCAGAAAAGCCCATAGGGCTTACTGATTCTGGCTCCAAAGCATAAATTATTTTCTCATACCAAATATTTCCCTCCAACAAACTATTTGACTGAATACGAATAATCATTTCTTTCATAATGGACTTTTTGAACATCATATTCTCCGCTATATATGAACAACCGTTGATTTTGGTAATCCCCAACAATCTTTCTATTGCAATAAAATAAGGAACATGATGTTCAGACTTCATCGTAAAATAAGGATTCCCTTTCTCATCAAAAAAATCAATCTGACGAAGAGGTATTGTATCAGAATCCCATGACAAATAATATTCCTCATCACAATAAGCGGAAAGAGCAAATGCCATTTTTAAAAATTGTTGAAAATACCAACCAATTTCCATTTTATTGCGGCCTAACTTAGAAAATAACTCTTTGAGAGCATCTTGAGTCATCCCATCAATCAGGCCATTTTCATCAATAACAATACATTTCGAATCTTTCAAAACCTCTTTGGGAAGAAATCGCCTAAATCTAATATCTGTTATTATATAAATAGTCTTGGGAGTAAGGTACTTGTTTAAATATCTTAGGGTAGTTCTTAAGAAAGAATAGTCTCTATATATAACTGGAATTATAATATTGTACATAATACATATTTTTCTGCAAAAATACAAAAGATAATTGAGAGAAGCAAAAAAAAGCCACTTTTTGTTATGTTTTCTATTAAATACTTTTATTTTCAAGTATTATTTTGTACTTTTGCACAAGAATAACAAAAACTATTGTTGTTTAATTGAGGAAAGAATAATGATAATTGCAAAATCCATATTAGGGCGATTAGGGAACCAAATGTTTCAATATGCCTATTGCAAGGCTATAAAAGAAGCAGTAGGCGGGTCTTTGGCATTTAGTTTTGAAAAAGTATATCGCCAAAAGGAAGTTGACAAAAATCCTGAGGGTTTTGAAGATTCATTACGTTTCTTTAATGTTGACGAGTATGAACTTTATACTGGTGATGCACTAAACCGTTATAGCAATAAACTACAAGTTTTCATATACCGCTCTGCTCATTACTTAAAGCGCAAATGGTTTAAAGACCAACAATGGCGTTTTTTCTTCAGCCTAATCGGACTACACTATTATAACGACAAGAGTAATGACTTTTATAAAGATATAGAATATTTAAAAAACAAGTCATTATTCAATAAACTAATTATATGTTATGATTTTTTAGAAGTACCAGACAGGTTTGAAAGTATCCGCCATATCCTACTAAATGATTTCACGCCCAAACAACCGCCCCTGGATTGTAACAAAGAACTATATAAAATAATTGAAGCCAATAATTCTGTTTGTATATCCATAAGACGTGGTGATTATCTAAATCCGCAATATGCTGACAAGTTCTACATTTGCGATGAAACATATATAAAAAGAGCTATTGACAAAGTAAAACAACTCATTGACAAACCTGTATTAGTTTTCTTCTCTGATGATATAAAATGGGTTAAAGAAACTATTAAAACAGATCTCCCTGCATATTATGAATCAGGTAATGATCCCGTATGGGAGAAGTTGCGTTTAATGTATAGTTGTAAACATTTTATAATATCTAACAGCACATTTTCATGGTGGGCTCAGTATTTGTCAAGAAATACAAATAAAATTGTAATATCGCCAGACAGATGGTTTAATGATGAGAACAAAGACACCCATCTAATCTCCGACGATTTCATTACAATTCCATGTGGAAAATCATAAATCATTAAAAAATGAAATTCTCTATAATATCGATAAACTATAACCACAAAGAAGGGCTTATTCGTACTATAAAGAGTGTATTATGCCAGAATAATGATAATTATGAATATATCATCATTGACGGCGGTTCTTCAGATGGCAGTGTAGACGTCATTAAGGATAATGCTGCGAATATTGCCTATTGGGTTTCTGAGAAAGACAATGGGGTCTATCATGCAATGAACAAAGGCATAGCAAAAGCCAAAGGTGAATATTTGATTTTCATGAACTCCGGTGATTGTTTTCACTCTCCAGAGTCTTTGAATGCAGTTGAACAATATCAAGAAGACATTGTTTGTGGACAAGTATCCACCTTCCCTAGCGGCCATCATAAACCAACAATATCTTTAGTTGACTTGCTAAGAATCAGCCTGCCTCATCAAGCTATGTTTATAAAAAAAGAACTCCTAATAAAGCATCCATATGATGAAAAATACAAGATATTATCTGACTGGAAATTTTGTCTAGAGACATTGGTTATTGATAATTGTAGCTTTCGTACCATCGAAGATGTCATAGCCGACTATGAGTCTGGTGGAATCAGCACCAACTCAAATGGACTGCTACCAATGGAAAGAGAGTTAATTCTAAAAGAATTGTTTCCTCCAAGAATTCTAGCTGACTATCAGAGATTAGTTCCTGTTGACGACGAACTTCTTGACCAGGCACTTCTTTTAACAAAAACATCAGGTATAAGGAAATTGGTAAAGGGTTTAACAAAAGTCATATTATTTCTAGCTAACAAAAAAGAAACAAGGTAAATGGATGTAAGTGTTATCATTCCCGTTTATAATACAGAGAATTATTTATCCTCCTGTGTAGATAGTATTCTCCAACAAGAGTATATATCGTTAGAAATAATTCTTATTGATGATGGTTCCACAGATGCTTCTGGACGCATTTGTGACAACTATGCTTCCAAGTATGATTTCATTAAGACTATTCACATCAAAAACTCTGGACCTGCAACTGCTAAAAATGAGGGACTAAAAATAGCTCAAGGAAACTATATTGCCCTCACTGATAGCGACGACAAAATGGAGCCACAGATGCTACACAAAATGGTTTCTGTTGGCTATGAGTATGACGCAGACATCATTTGCTGCAACTACAAACAAGTCGACGAACAGGGGAATATATCACACCTAAACAGCACAAACCAACAATACATTCTAAATCACGAAGAAGGGCTTATCCGTTTTTTCTCCAAAAACAAAATATACTCTCAGTGCTGGACTAAGCTATACAAACGAAAAATGTTAACCGACTATCAGATTGACAATGACCCGGGTTTACGCACAGACGAAGATTTCATCTTCAACATTAAAGCGTTTACCCATGCACAAAAGACGGTCATCGTTGACGAACCTCTCTATGTATATACCCATCGAGAGAATTCACTCGCCCATGCCTATTTCAAGAAAAACATCAGTCAATATATTGACAATAGGATTAAAAGAGTAAAAGTAACCCAGGAGGCAGTTATAAACGAAAACAACACGATTAAAGAGTGGAGCACAGTGCATATCATTATGTACTATAATGAACTATTAGGCAAAGTTGCATTATTCCCTGAATACTATTCTGACAAACGAATTAAACAAATCCTTAAGTTCATTAGAAAGAACAGACACATCCTTAACAAGTATTATAGCACTTGCGGATTCAGTAAAATCGGCAAAATGTTAATATCACATTTACCCAGTTGCCTCTATATGAGGTATAGAAGAATCAAAACCTAACGATTCAAATAATTAAGGAATAACTTGGTAAAGAGAGTTGGCCCCAGCAATTTTGCAATTGACAACCACATCTTCTCGGTATTCTGAGAAACAATAATATCATGCCATGTTGGAAAATCCTGTCTTATTATTTCTAAGGCTGCACAAATATCAGCTGATGGAGCAGTTTGTTTTGCAGAAATCAAACGTCTATATAGACGCGTAAATGCCAAAACTTTCTCTGTTATCATATCCGGGAATTGTTTAAAACAAGCGAAAATTGCAGCATGCGCATAAAACAAATCGAGATGTTTGTCAAATGTATAATCCCCAAATGTATACGACTCTTCTCTAGCTCGTTGATAATAATAAAGACCTTGATTAGAAATATAAACGACATGTGCATTATTCACAAATCTTGGAACAAGACATGTGTCTTCTGAAATATGACCTAGATTAAAATGAATATCATCCCAAAGGTCACGCTTGTATATCTTATTCCATATGACATACTCTAATGGGCTACCAGACCACCAGTTCTTAAAGATGTTCTCTGCACCTACCAACATGGTAGAGGAAGGTTTATGGTAATTCGATATATCATTATCATTGAAATAATGACAAAACGGATACTGAAGTATATCAACCTCCTGATGATTCAATAGGAAGGCCATATTGCTCCCATAAGTATCTGGTGCAAGAAAGTCATCAGGATCCACGAAAGTTATGTATTCCCCTCTAGCCTTTCCCAATCCAGCATTCCTTGCAGAACTAACACCTCCATTTTCTTTATGAATAACAACGACACGCTTGTCTTTTTTTGCCCATTCATCACATAAAATAGATGAGCCATCAGTAGATCCGTCATCAATCATAATTAATTCTATATTATCATATGATTGATTCAATATGCTCTCAACACATCTATTCAGATATGACTTCACATTGTAAACAGGAGTTATGATACTCAATAATGGATGCATTTCCTTAATAAAAATTACAAAAGATCAACTTCAAACAAAAAACACCAATTGCTCAATCGGTTCTGAGAATCCCGTAGATTTCCTCGAGGGCCATTTACCCTTCCACCTTTCAAGAATTCGCCATTGATGCCATAGCGCAACTTACAGTCCTTAGGTGACTCTGTACATTTGACAACAACAGTGTTTTGCTCAATCAAGACATCGGAGATGATATCCGTATCATCCTTTCGGATAACACTAAAACCATAATTGTCGACCTTTCGAACGTTGATGGTATCAAAACATAAGGGAGGTTCTGGGACATTAAAGAGGATTCGGATATCATTGCCGTCAACTTCATATTTTATTGGTATCAGCCCAATAATCCGCTCTTCATTTCTCAAAATTCCCATCGCCGATTTTGCAGCAAGGAGACCAATGTTTTTCTGTCCAACCGCATCAATATGAAGGGATTCGTTTACAAAGTCATAAGGATAGGTTGGTCCACTTACCCATATGAGAGAGTCATCCCTCACAAGTTCCATCTGTGCTGTTGGTGTACGACCTTCTATGCCCTCATAATGATTAGGCTTGTATTTCAGACCTTTGGTAATTGTACTCGTCTGATAGCTGATGATACGAATATCATCCTTTTGACCAGTAATAGACTTGATATCAGTATTCAAATCATTATACATCCGATGGAAGTATTCCTTATAATCGTAATCCGGATATTCCACGATATCCGATTCTCCTTGCATCCAACAGACTGCAGGAACATAAAACTCCCACCCTCTACGCTTGGCTTCATGATTAGCATGAGCAATCTCAGCTATAAATTTGTTATAAGGACCAACAGGTTTCATCAGTTCTTTAATGGTATTCATACCATGTCCTCCAGGAAAGATGCAGATGAGCGTATCTTCACCTAATTGACTCGTTAGCGACTCTGCCATAGAATAGACTGAGAGTTCAAACGCTTTCCTATCATAATGGAGAAGCCGTTTGAGATACTGTTTATACCGACTGCTGTGATCAAAATAGCCGAAGACATGTCCCATGTGCTCTGTTACGATTCTACCATTATATTTAATCCTAAGCGAATCAAAGTTGGTAATCCTCTGAGCTTCCTCCCCCAAAGCATAGCTCTGTCCATAGACAGGAATACAGACCACAACCTTATGACCAAACCCTCTCTTCCCCACCTTATTATATATATATAAGGCTTGGCAGATAATCAATATCACAAGAATGACAGAAAACTTATTTCGTAGTTTCATCTGATTCCATTTTTCTGCAAAAATAGTGATTTTGGGGAACAAAACCAAATAATTCCATAAAAAGATGACAATTTAGCGTCTACTGATACACCCTAACATAATCTATAAGGTATCTTAAAGGGAACTGAGAGCAATCCGGCTCGCCGCCGTTGGAGCCGAGGGCGAGGTTGAGGAGGATATAGTGCTTGAAGCCTGGAATGGTGTTAGAGAAGGGGTTTTCGTGGTT
>JAEEGL012740451.1_pt1 | contig 18763 bp, 18 predicted proteins | sample 9134231 | NCBI WGS metagenome assembly JAEEGL01 (sample SAMN16246548, study PRJNA631951) | gut metagenome | biome: gut microbiome; feature: rumen; material: fiber-attached | host: Bos | place: Iran: Karaj | collected 2018-10 | reverse complement strand
GCTTCCGTATGTTACTGACCTCCTTAAATAATTGAGAGTTATGAAGATCATTTTGAAGAAAGACGTTGCGAATCTCGGCGAGGCCGGTGAAATCGTAGAAGTTAAGACTGGTTACGCTCTCAATTACCTCGTTCCCCAGGGCTTTGCCTGCATCGGCACCCCTTCCGCCATCAAGCAGCACGAGGAGACCATCCGCCAGCGCGCACACAAAGAGGCCAAGAACATCGCCGAGGCCCAGGCCTATGCCGAGAAGATCGCCTCTTCCCTCGTCAAGATTCCTGTGAAGGTCAACGAGGACGGCAAGATCTATGGCTCCGTCACTTCCGCCCAGATCGCCGAGGCCCTTGTCGCCGCAGGCTTCGAGGTTGAGAAGAAGAACATCGAGATCGTCTCCGAGGAAGTCAAGGAGCTCGGTGTCTACGATGCCAAGGTCAAGTGCTACAAGGGCGTTTTCGCCGACCTCAAGTTCGAGGCCGTCGCCGCCGAGTAGTCATCCATACTAACTGATTGATAACCGGTTCCTTATGGAGCCGGTTATTTTTTTAGATACTCCGCCCGCTCCTCTTCCGGGAACTTCTCGATGGCGTAGCGGAGCATAGTGCGGGGCATGCCAGCGCAGCGGGGGGCAAGCCAGGCGACAAGGGCGGCCTTGTCGCGCTTGCCCGCCTCGCGGAGCATCCAGCCCACGGCCTTGTGTATAAGGTCGTGGGGATGGTGCAGGAGGATGTCCGCGATGCGGAACGTATCCTCCAGCTCCCCGTGGCGTATGAACTGCATCGTGGTGACGATGCCTATCCGCTGCTCCCAGACAGTCTTACCTCTCTCTGCCATTTCATAGAGTATACCCCTGTCCCTTTTCAACAGGTGGTTACCGAGCAGGGGGTAACAGCTCAGGTCCACCAGGTCCCAATTGTTGATCCTCTCAGTATGGGAAAGATAGAAGTCCACGCAGCGCTGCTGCAGGACTGCGTCCTTCTTCGCGTGCGCATATATCTCGACCAGGACCAGCAGCGCAGCCAGCCTCACCTCGTGATACCCGCTCGCAATGCACCGCTCCAGTTCCGGGAAATCGGTATCCCTCCAACACTCCTTCACGACCTGCCTCGTAACCGGCACCTTGATGCCGAGGAACACATCCCCCTCCCCATACTGTCCAGGCCCCGTCTTGAAGAACCTTGACAACCCTTCCACCTGCCCCGGATCCCTCCTGGCAATCATCTCATCATATAGAACCTTCTTTTCCATACTCCAAATATAATCATTTTCCCCCACTCTCCCTCTTCACTCCACTCACCCTCTTCATTCTCTTCGCAAATCGACGTGAGGATGAAGTCCTGTGCGAGAGAGGAAGGGGAAGAATGAGAAAAAAGTGAAGCTGAGGGAGAGGGAAAACAATACCCCGCGGCGGGGTGCCGCAGGGTAAGATAATTTCAAGGATGTCCTGAGAAGGCTGACTCTCAGGAGAACGGACTAGGAAGTGGCTGCCTCGAGTTTCTTGAGGAAGGAGAACATCACGAGGCCGGAGATGACGCAGAGCGACATCAGGACTACCCAGTTGACCCAGAGCGGGACGTGGGCCCAGAGGCTCGACGGCACCGAGGCAAGGTAGTTGCCGATGGCGGTGGCGGCGAACCAGCAACCCATCATAAGGCCCTTGTACTTGGGCGGAGCGACCTTGGACACGAAGGAGATACCCATCGGGCTGAGGAGCAACTCGGCGAAGGTGAGCACAAGGTAGGTGCTGATGAGGTAGGTCGGGACCACGGGGTCGGGCGAGACGCCGCCGACGGCGGTGAGCGCCGAAGGCGCAGGCTGGCCCTTGGAGGCGGCGAGCATGATGAGGTAACCGAGGGCGGCCACGAACATTCCGAGACCGATCTTCTTAGGAGCGGAAGGTTCCTTGCCCTTCTTGGCGAGGGCGCCGAAGAGGGCCATCGACACAGGAGTGAGGGCTACGACGAAGAACGGGTTGAACTGCTGGAACTGCTGGGGAAGGATGTTGAGCGTAGGAGCCATGCCGGAATAGATCCAGTAGGCGCCGCCCCAGAGAAGGAGCGTGACTGCCGTACAAACGACCTTGGAAGAGAAAGCCTCGGACTGGAAGATGCCGAACAGCGTGTATACGGAAACGGCGATCAGGAACAGTGGCCAGATGTTGAAGCCTATCCTGAGCGGTCCGGAAACCGTAGCCTGAGTGTAGTCACGTGCGAAGTAAGTCAGCGACAGGCCGTTCTGGTGGAAAGCCATCCAGAAGAAGATCACGACGGCGAACACGAAAATGAGGGCGACGATGCGGTCTTTGGTCTGCTTGGGAGTAAGCTCCACGATGTTCTCGTTGGCTGCAGCGGCCTGCTTGGCGTTGACATCGGTGTGCTTGAACCAGGAACGGAAGCCGAAGTAGATGGCCATCGAGAAGATCAGGGACACGCAAGCCACGGCGAAACCGAGGTTGTAAGCAGTGGCGAGGTGGTTGATATAGTACTGGCTGAAATCACTGAGACCCATGGCCTTTACACTGGCCCCGGGCATCGCGGCCTGGAGCTCCTGCAGGAGCGAAGGATCCTGGAGCGTGCCGTCGATGCACTGGTGCGCAAGGGCAGGGATATCGGCCTTGTAGATGAGACCTGACTTAGCTAAATGGCTATTAGTGAGTGCAGTAGCGGCAGTAGGGGCGAACATGGCGCCGACGTTGATGGCCATGTAGAAGAGGCTGAAGCCGGAGTCGCGCTTGGCGCTGTATGCGGGATCGTCATAGAGGTTGCCCGTCATCACCTGGAGATTGCCCTTGAACAGGCCCGTACCCACGGCAATGAGCAGCAGGGCGCCGATCATCATGGTAAGGGCGAGGCCGCGGTTGGCGAAGGCGTCGGTAGGGATGGCAAGGAGCAGATAGCCCAGGAACATCACCGAGACGCCGGTGACGACGCACTTGCCGAAGCCGATCTTGTCGGCGAGCCATCCGCCGAGAACCGGCATGAAATAGACGGCAGCAAGGAAAATGGCATAGAACTGACCCGCCGCAGCGGCGGTGAAGCCGAACTTCGCCTGCAGGAACAGGAGGAAGATGGCCAGCATGGTGTAGTACCCGAAACGTTCGCCGGTATTGGCGAGTGCCAGGGCATAGAGACCTTTCGGTTGACCTTTGAACATATAGAGAGTGTTTTAAGTGATATTATACACGTGTGCAAGTACACAAAGATAATTATTTTTGGTATATTTGTCAAAATGGACGTGACAGTGATGAAGAAAATTTGCGCACATATCGTCACCGGGTGCATGAGGCTGCTGGCCCTGTTGCCGCTCGAAGTCCATTATGCGCTGGGAGCCTGCCTGGCATGGCTCGCACGCAGCGTCGTGCGCTACAGGAGGAAAGTCGTGGAAACCAACCTCCTGCACTCCTTCCCGGACAAGGGTCCGGAGGAGAGAAATGACATACTCAAAGGCTTCTACAGGCATTTCGGGGAGATAATCGCCGAGGCCGTGTGGTTCGGCGGCACGCGCTCGAAGGAGCGCCTGCGCCGCCGTCGCCTCTGCGAGTACGCAGGCCTCGACGAGCATCGCAAGGACCTGGAAGGCACCAAGGGCGTGATGTACCTCACGTCCCACTGCGGCAACTGGGAGATCTACGGCGGATGGTTCCAGTATGCGCCGGAAGGCGCTCTTCCCTACCGCGAGGACGAGGTCATCGCGGTGTACAAGCGCCTGAGCAGCGATGTCTGGGAGGACGTGATGGCCAGGAACCGCTTCTGGCCGATGGCCGGGTTCGGAGGCTACGTCGAGTCCCGCAGCGTGCTCCGCTTCACGCTGGAGCACCGCGACAGGAAGGCGTTCCTCTTCAACACCGACCAGTACCCCTACAAGGGAGCCCGGGGACACGAAGTGGACTTCCTGCACCAGCGGACCCTCGCTATGACCGGCGGCGCGGCCATAGCATGCAAGATGGGCCTGGCCACCGTGTATGTCGGCTTCGAGAACGTCTCGAAGGGCCACTACCGGATGAGGTTCACGACCATCGCCCGCGATGCGTCGCAGATGACCCCCGACGAGGTCATGGACAGGTACTACAGCCTGCTCCAGAAGGACATCGAAGCCCAGCCCTGGAACTACCTCTGGAGCCACAAAAGATGGAAGAACCTTTATGACTATAAATGATAACCAGCATAAAACACTGAAAAAATGACTATCAAAGATTTGGAACCTAAAGTCGTGTGGAATAACTTCTATCAGCTCACACGCATCCCTCGTCCCTCCAAGCACGAGGAAAAAGTCAGAAAATATCTCCTTGACTGGGGCAAATCCAAAGGCTTCGAGACCTTCGCCGACAAGACCGGCAACGTCATCATCCGCGTCCCCGCCACTCCCGGCTTCGAGAACCGCAAGGGAGTCATCCTCCAGGGGCACATGGATATGGTCCCCCAGAAGAACAACGACACGGTCCACGACTTCAAGAATGACCCCATCGAGACCTGGGTCGACGGCGAATGGCTCCGTGCCAAAGGCACGACGCTCGGCGCCGACAACGGTCTCGGCGTGGCCATGGGTCTCTCCGTGCTCGAGGACAAGTCCGTCAAGCACGGCCCCGTCGAGGTCCTCGTCACCTATGACGAGGAGACCGGCATGACGGGCGCACGCGCCCTCGAGCCGGGCATCCTCAAGGGCGACATCCTCATCAACCTCGACTCCGAGACCGAGGGCGAGCTGTACGTCGGCTGCGCCGGCGGCCTCGACGCCGTCGCCAAGGCGACGTACGAGCCCCAGCCCTGGCCGGAGAAAGGCTACGCCTGCTATGAACTGGCCGTCAAGGGCTGCCAGGGCGGACACTCCGGAATGGACATCATCCTCTGCCGCGCCAACGCCAACAAAGTGGCGGCGCGCGTGCTCCTTCCGCTCCTGCGCGACTGCGGCGCCAAACTCATCGACCTCGAGGGCGGCACCCTCCGCAACGCCATCCCCCGCGAGGCTTTCGCCACGCTCTACGTCCCTGAGGACGGCATAGCCAAGGCCAAGGCCGTCGTCGACAAGGTGGCGGCCGAGGTCAGGAACGAGCACTCCGTCACCGACCCCAACATGGAGTTCGTCTTCAAGCCCTACGAGTGCAAGGACGGCGAGTGCTGCGACCACGGCAACGACTGCAAGTACGTCCCCGAGGCCGACGCTCTCCGCTTCATCCGCGCCATCCTCGCCTGCCCCGACGGCGTGGACCGCATGAGCGACCAGATGCCCGGCCTCGTAGAGACGTCCAACAACATGGCCATGGTCAGGATCGAGAAGGGTGAGTTCTGCGTCGTCTCCCTGATGCGCAGCTCGGTCGACTCCGGCAAGGAATTCCTCGCCACCAAACTCGAGTCCGTCTTCGAACTCGCCGGTGCCAAGGTCACCTTCGAGGGCGGATACTCCGGATGGGCCCCGAACAGCGCTTCGCCCATCCTCCATACGATGAAGAAGGTCTACAACGACCTCTACGGCAAGGAGCCCCTCGTAATGGCCATCCACGCCGGCCTCGAGTGCGGCATTCTCGGAGGCATCTATCCCGACTGGGACATGGTCTCCTGCGGTCCCACCCTCCTGAGCCCGCACTCCCCCGACGAGCGCGCCAACATCCCTTCCGTCCAGAAGGCCTGGGACTTCCTCAAGGCGGTCCTGGAGAATATCCCCGAAAAATAGTATGAAAGAATCGACCCGGAACCAGCTCATCGAATGGGCTGAGAAATACAATGACCCGGAGTACTTCCGGGAAGACCCCGTCATGTTCCCGCGGAAATTCGCGGAGGACATGGCGGAGGGCCGGGCCGTACTTCAGGACGTCGAGATCGCCGCGCTCTTCGCGGCCCATTTCGCCTGGGGGCGCCGCGAGATGATCATCCGCGACTGCAACCGCCTCATGGACGAGATGGAGTGGCGCCCGTTCGACTATGTCAAGGCCGGAGCCTGGCGCAACGACGAGACGAGCATCCACCGCACAGTCAAGTGGAGTGAGGTCGCCCGAATATGCAAACGCCTGAAAGAGTGGTACTTCTGGCATCCTTCGCTGGAGTCGCTCACTCAGGACGAGTTCCGCACCACCATCTTCCGCCAGAAGTCCGACCCCAAGGCGCCCAACAAGAAGATCAACATGATGCGCCGCTGGATGGTGCGCGACGACGGCAAGGTCGACCTCGGCCTGTGGAAGAAGATCAAGAAGACCGACCTCATCATCCCGCTCGACGTCCACGTATACAACCGTGCCGTCGCCTGCGGCCTTACACGCCGCAAGCAGCGCGACCTTAAGACCGCGCTGCAGATCACGGACGCGTTCCGGGACATATTCCCGGACGATCCGTGCCTCGGAGACTTCGCTCTCTTCGGATACGACATAGACAAGGATGCCTAGGCTGTTCATCATATCCGGCTGCAACGGCTCCGGCAAGACCACGGCCTCGTATTCCGTCCTTCCCGAGATGCTCGAATGCTCCCAGTACGTGAACTCCGACGAGTTCGCGAAGAGCCTCGCACCCTTCGACCCGGACTCGGCCTCCGTGCGCGCAGGGCGCTATATGCTCATGCGCATCAACTACCTCTTCGACCGCAAGGAAGACTTCTGCATCGAGAGCACCCTGGCGACACGTTCCCTCCTCAGGATGGTGCGCGAGGCCAAGGAGAACGGCTACACCGTTACCATTATCTACCTGTGGCTCAATTCCCCCGACCTGGCGATAGCCCGGGTCAAGGACAGGGTCGCCTCAGGTGGCCACAACATTCCCGAGCCCATCATCCGCCGCAGGTTCCTGATGGGGCTCAAGTATTTCTTCGACGAGTACATTCCCGAATGCGACCGCTGGATACTCGCCGACAACTCCAAGTCCCCGTTCACCGTAATAGCGGAAGGGAGCAATTCGATGGTCCACATCCGTGACAGCGAGAAATACGCCCTTACCTGGGCCATCGCCCATCCCCCGGAGACAGAAGACAATACGGACAATGATCTACGATAGACAATACTATCTCGATACGTTCATGGTCACGGAGCGTGACCTCGCCGAACTCGCGGCCGAAGGCCTCAGGAGCGGCGGGGACTTCTGCGACCTGTTCTTCGAGAACACATCCTACCGCGACATCCTCCTCCGCGACGGAGAGATCAGTTCCGGAGGATTCCACATAGACTACGGCGTAGGCATCAGGGTGCTCTGCGGCGAAAAGACCGGCTACGCCTATTCCGAGAGCACCGACATGCCGTCCATGCGGTCGGCGGCACGGGCCGCGGCCGCCATCACGGCGGGTGTCGCGGCCGTCGGAGACCGCCGCACCAGCGACCACCGCCACTTCGGCCGGCCCAATCCCGCCGCCGACCGCTACCCTATGCTCCAGGACTGGAGGACCGCCGACGTAGCGGCCCAACTACCTATGCTCCAGAAGCTTGAGAGCCTGATCCGCGCCAAGGACACAAGGGTGGTCAAGGTCATAGCGATGCTCTCCTCGCAGGTCAGCGACATACTGATGTACAACTCGTTCGAGGAGATGAAATACGACACCAGGCCCATGGGAAGCCTGGTCGCCTCGGTGGTCTTCGCCCAGGACGGCGCCATCGAGAACAAATCGGTCTCGCGGAGTTTCCGCAAGGGCGGAGAGATGCTCACGGACGCGCTGCTCGAAGAGCTGGCGTCACAGGCCGTGCAGGGCATCGACGAGCGCTTCGCCGCCCGGCGGCCCAAAGGCGGGCGGATGCCCGTCGTCATGGGCGCCGGGGCTTCCGGCATCCTCCTGCACGAAGCCATGGGACACGCCTTCGAGGCCGACTTCAACCGCAAGGGACAGTCGGTATTCTCCGGAAGGATGGGCGAAAGGATATGCCGCCAGGGCATCACCATCGTCGACGACGGCACCATCCGCGGAAACCGCGGAGCGGTCAATTTCGACGACGAGGGCGTGCCGGGCCAGTACACGGTGATGGTCGAAGACGGCATACTCACCTCCTATCTCCACGACCGCATCAGCGCCAAATACTACGGCGTCGCGCCCACTGGCAACGGACGCCGCGAGTCATTCCGCTACAACCCCATCCCGCGCATGCGCGCCACGTATATGGAGAGCGGAGAGGGCTCTGCGGAGGATATCATCGCGTCCGTGAAGAAAGGCATCTACGTGGACCAGTTCGCCAACGGCCAGGTCAAGATCGGTGAAGGCGACTTCACCTTCTACGTCAAGAGCGGCTTCCTCATCGAGGACGGTCGCCTGACGATGCCTGTCAAGGACGTAAACATCATCGGCAACGGCCCCCAGGCCCTGGCCGACATAGTGGCCGTCGCCGACGATCTCAAGATCGATGACGGCACCTGGACCTGCGGCAAGGAGCAGAGTTGCCCCGTATCGTGCGGCATACCGACCGTGCTGGTTAACAATCTGACAGTGGGAGGAGAATGATGGACCACACATTGACTGCACAGGAAAGGGCCCTCGCGGCCAGATGCCTCGAGATAGCGCGCGCCAAAGGCGCGCAGAAAGCCCGCGTCACACTCAACAAGAGCTGCATGGACCTCATCGGCACCCTCAACGGCGAAGTCGACAAGGTCAGTCACTGCCTCGACCGCTCCATCAGCATAGCGCTTTTCGTCGACGGAAAGTTCGGCAGCTTTTCCATCAACCGTCTGGAAGAGAGCGCATTGGAAGATTTTATCGACAAGGCCATCGCCACGGCGCGCCTGCTGGAGGCAGACCCCTGCCGTGACCTGCCGGACCCGGCGCGCACGGCTAGAGACGCGGCCGGAGGCCGCGAACTCGGCCTCTACGACGAGGCCTGCCTCGCGATGGACGCCGGGCGCAGGCTCGAACTCGCCCTCAGCGCCTCCATCTTCAAGGAGACGGCACCGGGCGGCAACTGGACCCTGGTCTCGGAGGAAGCCGAGTACTCCGACAGCGTGTTCGACACTCTCGTGATGGACACCCAGGGGCTCTCCTGCCGCCACACCGAAACCTCGTTCGAATACGGGGTGGAGATGACCATACAGGATTCTGAAGGCAACAGATACAGCGGCTACTGGTGGAACTCCAGGCCGCGCCTGGCGGAGCTCGGCGCCGACGGCATCTGCGCCGCAGCGCTTGAGCGCGCAGTGGCGCAGATCGGGCCGCAGAGCCTGCGCAGCGGCAAGTACCGCTGCGTAGTGGACACGGAGTGCGCCTCCAGGCTGGTCACTCCACTGCTTAACGCCCTCGGAGCCTACGCAGTACAGCAGAACAACAGTTTCCTCTGCGGCAAACTGGGGGAAAAGGTCTTCTCCGAAGGCCTTACCATAATGGACGAATGCCGCAGATGCGGCGAGACCGGCTCGCGCCTCTTCGACTCCGAGGGAGTCGCGACAACCGAGCACGAAATAGTCTCGCAAGGCATCGTAAATGAGTATTTCATAAACACTTACATGTCCAACAAGATGCAGATGCCGCCCAACGTCGAGGACGCCATCCGGCCGAAGGTCAAGCCTTGGCCGGAGGCCGGCCTGGACCGGGAGGCGCTGATGCGCCGCTGCGGCGAGGGCATCCTCGTCACGGGCTTCAACGGAGGCAACTCCAACTCCTCGACCGGCGACTACTCCTTCGGCATCGAAGGCTTCGCATTCAAGGACGGGCGCATCACGCATCCGGTCCGGGAGATGCTGATGACGGGCAATCTCATCGGCCTGTGGAACAGCTTGCTGGCGGTCGGAGACGACGTACGTGCATGCAAGTCAAAACTTATTCCTACCTTAGCGTTTGAAAACGTGGATATTTCCGGAGAATAGCAATATGAAGATTGAAGACAAGAAAGTCGTAGCCATCAGCTACGAAGTGGAAGTGGAAGGAAAGGTGGTTGACAGCGCCACCGAAGAGAAGCCCCTGGACTACATCCAGGGCATGAGGATGATCATCCCGATGCTCGAGGCCGCCCTGGAGGGCAAGGAAGAAGGAGAATCCTTCTCCTGCACCATCCCCCCGGAGGAGGCCTACGGCGATTACGACCTCTCGAAGGTGTTCGACATACCCAAGAGTTCGTTCGAGTTCAAGGGCAAGCTGCGCGAAGACCTCATGGAGATCGGCAAATACGTCCCGATGCTCAACTCTGCCGGCGAAGTTTGCCACGGAATGGTCGTGGCGGTCAAGGACGACAAGGTCACGATGGACTTCAACGCCCCGATGGCCGGTAAAACCCTGAATTTCAAGGGGAAAGTCCTGTCCGTACGAGATGCCACCGAGAAGGAGCTCACCGAGGGCCTGCACGGCGAATTCCTCCCGCCCGAGGAGGATTGCCACTGCAAGCACGGCGGCTGCCACGGCGGCGGACACCACCACGGGGACGGCGAATGCTGCCACAAGGGTGAAGGCCACGGTGACGGCGAATGCTGCCACAAGGGCGAAGGCCACGGCGAAGGATGCTGCCACGAAGGAGGCGAAGGATGCTGCCACCACGATGAATAGATGAAGACGGCCGTAGTCATACTGAACTGGAACACCAAGGGATTCCTGGAGAGATTCCTCCCCGGACTGCTGGAAAGCGTCCGGGAGGAGGACGCCTGCGTCATCGTCGCCGACAGCGCCTCAATCGACGGGTCGATGGAGATGATGCAGGAACGTTTCCCGGATGTCCGGACCATCATTCTGGACCAGAACTACGGCTTCACAGGCGGCTACAACCGCGCCCTTGCGCAGGTAGACGCCGAGTATTACGTATTGATAAACAGCGACATAGAGGTTACGCAGGGATGGCTGCGTCCGCTCACGGAGTGGATGGAAGCGCATCCGGACTGCGGCGCGTGCGGACCGAAACTCCTGTCCTGGAGGGACAGGGGACGTTTCGAGTACGCAGGAGCAGCAGGCGGCCGCATCGACAGATGGGGCTATCCCTTCTGCCGCGGCAGGATCCTCTCCCGCACGGAGGAGGACAAGGGGCAGTACGACTACTCCCCCTCCGACGTGTTCTGGGCCTCCGGCGCCTGCCTGATGACGCGGAGCGTCCTCTGGCGCAGGCTGGGAGGCTTGGACGACCGTTTCTTCGCCCACATGGAGGAGATCGACTACTGCTGGCGCCTCCAACTCGAAGGCTGGCGCGTATGCTGCGTGCCCGCCTCTGTGGTGTACCACGTAGGCGGCGGCACGCTGCCCAAGAGTTCCCCGTGGAAGCTCAAACTAAACTACCGCAACAACCTCCTGATGCTGGAAAACAATCTTGCCCGCACCTATGCCGCAGAAGGAGAGGCTCCGAAAAAGGCCCTTGCGCACGCGCGCAGGACCATTTTCGGGCGCAAGTGCCTGGACGGCCTGTCGGCGGCAGTGTATCTCCTGACAGGGAAGTTCAAGTCCTTCCGCGCCGTCTGGGACGCCCACCGCGAAGCGGGCCGGCTGCGCACGCGCACGGATGCCGCAGCCCTCGCGCAATGGCGCGAGGCGCATCCCGGCGCCAGCATTGCCGGCCTCTACCCGGGCAGCGTCGTCGTGGCATCGCTCTTGAAGGGAAAGGGAGTTTTCGACTACATTGAATCAAAGATGGTATTATGAGAATAGTCATTGAAGGAGCCGGACAGGTGGGATCGCACCTGGCAAAGATGCTCAGCCGCGAGGCCAACGAGATCACCGTAATCGACAACGACGCCAAGAGGCTGTCACAACTGACCGCAATCGCAGACGTTGTGGGCATCCAGGGCACGTCCTCCTCCATAAAGATAATGCGGAGCGCAGGCGTGCCTGGCTGCGACCTCTTCATCGCGGTCAACCCCTTCGTCTCGCAGGAGGTCAACATAGTCAGCGCCCTGCTGGCCAAGAAAATCGGTGCCAAAAAAGTCACCGCGCGCCTCGAGGACGAGGAGTTCCTCTCACCTGAGAACAAACTGATGTTCAAGGAGATGGGCATCGACCTGATGTTCTTCCCCGAGAAGATCGCAGCCGAGGAGATCATCGACCAACTCAAGCATTCGGCATCGACCGACTCGATGGATTTCGCCCACGGCAAACTCCAGATGGCGGTCTTCAAGGTCGAGGAAACCTCCCCCATGCTGGACATGAAACTCGGCGAATTCGTCGCCCAGACCTCCGCCGAAGGCCTTCAGTTCCGCATCATCGCCATCGCCCGCGGCGACGACACCATCATCCCGAAGGTGGACACCCACTTCCGCTATCACGACCTCGTCTTCACCATCGCCAAGCGCGAGGGAATGCCTCTGCTGATGAAGTATTTCGGCAAGAGCAACGTCGAAGTCGACCGCATCATGATACTTGGAGGCAGCGAGATCGCCGAACAACTGGCAAAGACCATCGCCCGCCAGGTCAGCGAAGTCAAGATCATCGAGAAGGACAAGCAGCGCTGCATGGAACTCATCGAAATGCTTCCCGGCAACGTCTCCGTGGTCCACGGCGACGGGCGCAACTCCGACCTGCTGGCCGACGAGGACATCAAATCCTACGACGCCTTCGTGGCCGCGTGCGGCAGCGACGAGACCAACGTCCTGGCCTGCGTCGTAGCCAAGAAATTCGGGGTGGAGCGCGTCATTGCCCAGGTGGAAAACGTTGAGTACCTGCGACTTGCAGAGGAACTCGGCGTCGACACCGTCATCAACAAGAAACTCCTCACCGCAGCGCGCATGCTCAAGTTCACCCTCAGCGGCAAGGCCCGGACCATCAAGTACATGAGCGGCACCAAGGCCGAGGTACTCGAGTACACCGTCGCGCCCGGCAGCGCCATCACCCGCGGTCCCCTCAAGAACATGGGCTTCCCGCGCAACGCCATCGTGGGCGGAGTCATCCGCGGCAGCGAGTCATTCATCGCCGTAGGCGACACGGTCATCGAAGCGTACGACCGCGTAGCGGTGTTCGCGTTGCCGGAGGCCGTCAAGGAAGTCGACAGATTCTTCAAGTAATGGCTTCGTATCTCCAGATCGAGAACATTTCGAAGTCGTACGGTCCAAAGGTCCTCTTCGAGAACATCGGCTTCAACATCAACGAAGGCGACAAGATCGCCCTTATCGCTCCCAACGGCACCGGCAAGACTTCCCTGATGCGCATCCTCGCCGGCAAGGACAAGTCCGACTCCGGCGGACGCATCATGTTCCTCAAGCAGATACGCATAGCATTCCTTGAGCAGGAGTACGACTTCGACCCTCAGAAGACTGTGCGGCAGCAGATCATGGACTCGTCCGAGGCTTTCACCGAAGGCCTTGACGAGGACCATCTGTTCGAGTACGGGCTGCGCGTGACGCGCATCCTCACGGACTTCGGGCTGGACGGGGAGCAGAAGATGGGCGACCTGTCGGGGGGCGAGGTCAAGCGCGTTGCGCTGACGCAGATGCTCGCCTCCGAGGCAGAGTTCTTCATAATGGACGAGCCGACAAACCACCTCGACACCGACGCCATCGAGTATCTGGAGGGCTATCTGTCGCACTCGCGCTGCACCCTGTTCATGGTCACGCACGACCGCTATTTCCTTGACAGAGTGTGCAATACGGTGATGGAGATGGACCACGGAGCCATCTACATCTACAAGGGAGACTATGAGAACTACCTGGTGAAACGCCAGGAACGCATCGACAACTACAACGCCGAGACGGACAAGGTCAGGAACGTCCTGCGCCGCGAGTTGGAGTGGATACACGCCACTCCCTGCGCCCGTTCCGGAAAGGCGAAGTACAGGATCAACGCCTTCCACGAGTTGAAGGACAGGGCCGAGCAGGTATACAGCACTAAGCAGATAAGCATAGGGCCGGACGTCGGGCAGGCCTCGCGCCTGGGGTCCAAGATCATCAACTGCAAGGACGTCAGTTTCATGTACGGCGACCAATACTACCTGTCTCACTTCACGTACAATTTCCAAAGGTACGAGAAGGTCGGCATCGTGGGGCGCAACGGAGTGGGCAAGAGCACGTTCCTGAGCCTGCTGACCGGAGAACTGGAGCCTACGTCGGGAGTTATAGAGCGCGGCGAATCGCTGAAGGTCGGATACTACCGCCAGGAAGGGATGGCTTTCGACGAGAGCCAGACCGTGCTGGAGACGGTCAACGACACCAGGCTGCTGGGGCAGTTCCTCTTCCCCCACGACATGCTGAACAACCGCATCTCGCGCCTTTCGGGCGGCGAGAAGCGCAGGCTCTACCTGCTCACCATCCTTATGAAGCAGCCTAACCTGCTCATCCTCGACGAGCCGACCAATGACCTGGACATCGTGACACTCAACATCTTGGAGGAATACCTCAAGGAGTTCAAGGGCACGCTCGTGATAGTATCGCACGACAGGCATTTCCTGGACAGGCTCGTGGACCATCTGTTCGTATTCTGCGGCGGCGGAGTCGTCAAGGACTTCATAGGAGGCTACACCGAGTACCGGAGTTTCATGAAGGATTACGAGGCGGAGCAGCGGCGCGCGGCTGAAGCGCAGCGGAAGCCTGCAGCGCCGCGGGCGGAGCCGCCCAAGCCGGCACGGCGCAAACTGACCTGGAAGGAGCAGCGAGAGTTGGAGCAACTGGAGAAGGATATGGAGGAACTCAATGCCGAGAAAGCGCGCATCGAAGCGCTGCTCTCCGGCGGGACCGCCTCCGTAGACGAAATCGCCGGAGCGTCTGCACGCTTCGGCGAAGTAAGCGACCTTCTCGACGAGAAGGAGATGCGATGGCTTGAGCTCTCCGAGCTCGCCGGACAGTAACTATTCGTGCGTGGCGAAGCGCTGCTCCGCCAGGCGCTCGAATTTCGTCCCCGGACGGCCGTAATTGGCGTAAGGATGGATGGAGATGCCTCCGCGCGGGACAAAGAATCCTGTCACCTCGATATACTTCGGATCCATCAGTTTGATGAGGTCCTTCATTATCACGTTCACACAATCCTCGTGGAAACCGCCGTGGTTGCGGAAACTGAAGAGATAGAGTTTAAGGCTCTTACTCTCTACCATCCTGACGTCAGGAACATACGAGATGCGGATCTCGGCGAAGTCGGGCTGGCCGGTGATGGGGCATAAAGTGGTGAACTCCGGGCAGTTGAAACGCACCCAGTAGTCGTTGTCCTGATGCTGGTTCTCGAAAGCCTCCAGCACTGAAGGGTCGTAGCCTTTGCTGTAAGCGGTCTCGTGACCAAGGGCCTTGAGGCCTTCTTCCTTTCTACTCTTAGGCATAGTTGACATCGTTTTCTTTCTTCTTTAGGATACGGACGATAAGGGCGGTGAGCGGAAGCACCACCAGTTCATAGAGAGTCTTGCAGACCACCTGGGTCAGGACGAGGGTGATGATGCCCATCAGCGGCATAATGCCCGCGAAGACGATTGGGAAGAAGATCAGCGAATCGACGCTCTCGCCTCCCAGCGAAGAGAGGATGGCACGCCAGCCGAAGCCCTTCTCGCCTGATTTCTCCTTCATCAGGCTCATGATGCGCGCGTTGACGGTCGAGCCGGCGAAGAAGGCCAGGAGCGAAGCGACGGCCGTTCGCGGCGCAAGACCGAACAGCGCGTTGAACGACTCGGAGAGCGAAAGGTTGTCCTCGTAGAGAGGTGCCGGAAGTTTGGTCACAAGGCCGGCCATAAGGCTGATGAACAGGCTCATGACAAAGCCCATAATGATGACCTTCATAGCGGCCTTATAGCCGTATATCTCAGTTAAACAGTCATTTACGATATAGGAAATCGGAAAGACGAGGATGGCTCCGGAAAGTTGGAGCGGGAGGGACCCCACCTGCCAGGTACGGGGTACGAAAAGGTTTGAAGAGACGAGGCATACACAGAATATCACTGCGAGCCACACGTAAGTAGTGGAATGTTTCATTTTCTTGTTTTTATAGTGGTGCCAAGTACACTTGACCGGCATGCTGCGCCGATCTCGCCGCAAAGATAGATAAAAAATCTGACAAAGTGTCAGCCACGGTCCCGTTGGCAGATTATTTGTGCAAATAAATAATAAAACAAGGAAAGAAAAACATACACAATATGGCAACAGAAGATATCAAGAATCCCGAAGTGAAGGAAGAAGTGAAGAAGGAAGAGCCCCAGCACTCGAAGAAAGAGTTGAAGAAAGAGGCCAAGAAGATTGAAGAGTTGGAAAAGAAACTGGCCGAGAGCCTGAAGAAGGCTGAAGAGAGCGAGAAGAAGGCCGAGGCGGCCGAAGCCCGCTGCAAGGACGCCAAGGACGACTACCTCAGGCTGATGGCCGAGTTTGAGACCTTCCGGCGCAGGAGCGCCGAGGACAGGCTCAACCTCGTCGGCTCCGCTTCTGCCGATACCATCAAGGGACTGCTCCCCGTCCTGGACGATTTCGAGCGCGCGATGGCGATGCTCGCCGAGTCCAGCGACGAAGCGGCCAAGGAAGGTACCAACCTGATATACAATAAGTTGATGGCGTATCTCAAGAGCAAAGGCCTTAGCGTCATCGAGGCCAAGGGCGAGAAATTCGACGTGGACTTCCACGAAGCCGTAACGCAGTTCCCCGCCCCGGACGAGTCACAGAAAGGCATGGTCATCGATGTAGTGCAGACCGGATATCTCCTGAACGGAAAGGTTTTGCGCTACGCAAAAGTAGTGGTTGGAGCATAGCATCATGGCAGAGAGAAGAGACTATTACGAGGTGCTTGGCGTTGACAGGAACGCCTCGCCGGACGACATAAAGGGCGCCTACAGGAAGGCCGCCCTCAAATGGCATCCCGACCGCTGGGTCAGTGGAACGGAGCAGGAGAAGAAGACCGCCGAGGAGAAATTCAAGGAGGCCTCCGAGGCCTATTCCGTGCTCAGCGACCCGGACAAGAAAGCCCGCTACGACCAGTTCGGATTTGCCGGCACCGACGGCGCCGGCGGCGCTCCGGACTGGAGCCAGGGCTTCGGCAACCTCAACGACATACTAAACGACCTCTTCGGAGGGCGTTTCGGAGGCTTCAGCGGCTTCGGTAACGGAGGCTTCGGCGGGTTCGGTTTCGGCGGCGGACAGCCCCAGCAGCGCGTTTTCCGCGGCAGGGACATCCGCACGAGTGTGACCCTCACCCTCGAGGAGATCGCCGCGGGCGTCGAGAAAGAGGTCACCATCGAGCGCAACCGTCCCTGCCCTGACTGCCAGGGCAAGGGCACGCGCAACTCGTCGGACATCAAGACCTGCCCCACCTGCAAGGGCTCCGGACAGGTCCAGAACATCACCAATTCGCTCTTCGGGCGCACGGTGGCGTACTCCACCTGCCCGCAGTGCCAAGGCGAAGGCAAGGTTGTTTCCAACCCTTGCCGCACCTGCAGCGGCACGGGCCTCGTACGGCGGAGGGAGACCGTAAAGGTCAAGATCCCCGCCGGCGTCGAAGAGGGCATGCAGCTCACCGTACGCAGCGAAGGCCATTCCGCACCGCACAACGGCACGAACGGCGACCTGCTGGTAGTCATCAAGGAGACCCAGCATCCGCAGTTGCGCCGCCAGGGCATGAACCTGTATTATACACAGATAATCAGCGTCCCTGACGCCATGCTCGGCTGCGAGGTCACCATCCCCTGCCTCGACGGGCCTTACCGCCTTAAGATCGATGCCGGGACACAGTCCGGCACGACGGTCAGGCTGCGCGGCAAAGGCCTGCCCGCTGTAAGCGGGTACGGCTCCGGCCGCGGCGACCTCTTCGTCCAGATCATGGTCTGGATTCCGAAGAAGCTCAACCGCGACGAGCGCAGGGCCATCGAGGACATGCGCGGCAGCGACAGCTTCCGTCCCAGCCTCAGCCGTGACGACAAGAATCTTTTTGAAAAAATAGGAAAAAAGTTTGAGGAATAGAAAAAATTGTATACCTTTGCAGTCCACAAAAAGCAACCTCTTACTGTTTTAGGGTTTAGTTATTTGGTAATGTTGCACTTGATATAGATTATTGACTGTTATGGATTACATCAAGATTGTAGAGCAGGCATTCTCTCAGAACAAAGCCGCTTCCTACCCTGAGTTCAAGGCCGGTGACACCATCACCGTTACCTACAGGATCAAGGAAGGAGACAAGGAAAGACTTCAGAAGTTCAAGGGCGTCGTCATCCAGATTTGCGGAGCAACCCCGTTCACCAGGACTTTCACCATCCGCAAGGTTTCCGGCGGCATCGGAGTCGAGAGAATCTTCCCTTACGAGCTTCCGTCCATCGAGTCCATCGAGCTCAACAAGGTAGGTAAGGTCCGCAGGGCCCGCATCTTCTACCTCAGGAACCTCTCCGGCAAGAAGGCCAGGATCAAGGAGAAGAAGTTCGTTGCGAAGAAAGCCGACGAGTAGCATAAAGGGCCCAAGGCCCTAATGACGGCTCCTTAGCTCAACTGAATAGAGCACTTGACTACGGATCAAGAGGTTACAGGTTTGAATCCTGTAGGAGTCACGGAAAAACCCCATTGGAGAGCATCCCAGTGGGGTTTTTCTTTTTCACTTAACCACGACTTAACCACCAAATCTTTCTGAAGAAATTGCGCTCGATTGCACGAATACACTATTCAACTAATTAACTAGCAATTAGTTATATTATTATTTGCCTATCTTTGCCACAGCTCGGTCGAGTTGTGGTTTTTCGCCATACGGACCGAAATGTTTAACGATAACTATCTAGACTATGGCGAAGAAAAAGAAACTCAAGCGGAAAGCGCAATCCCATCCTACCAATTCTCTAGCAACTACCCCATCCCCTACTCCGGAAGAGCAGAGGAAGATCCTCCGCGAGGCACAGAACGTCAACCGTGGACATCCACGGAAGGGCGAGACGCACGAGGCACTCAGACACATCAACGTCAGTTGCATCGTCAGCATCGGAGAACTGTTCACGGACCTCTCGCTTAAAACCGGCAGGCCCAAGCGGGCCCTTCTCGAG
>JAEEGL010578200.1_pt1 | contig 18763 bp, 13 predicted proteins | sample 9134231 | NCBI WGS metagenome assembly JAEEGL01 (sample SAMN16246548, study PRJNA631951) | gut metagenome | biome: gut microbiome; feature: rumen; material: fiber-attached | host: Bos | place: Iran: Karaj | collected 2018-10 | reverse complement strand
CCTACTCAGTATATTGGTGTTGCAATGAAGATAGATGATGAGGACAAGTTCAGCGAGTTCCTCGAGGTACTTCGTGACAACGGTTCTTGCACTAAGATTGTGGAGCATGAAGGTAAGAAGTTCGGTGCTCTCATGGATTGTGATTTTGCTTACAATGACAATACCTTTGCACTTCTCATTCCTCTTGCATCAAACTCAAAGGCAGGTAATCGCTCAGTACTCACATCAATGTTCAACCAGAAAGAGAACGAGAGCTTTGCAAGTACTGAGAACTTCAAGAAGATGGCAGACGGCAATGGCGACATCCTCATGTATATCAATATGGGTGTACTTCCTGCCAATACTCCATTGGCACAGGTGTACGGCATGAATGGCATGAAGCCTTCAGATGTTGAAGGATTCCTATCTACTTCGTTTGTTGATGGCAAGATGGTCATGACTACTGAAGTGTCAGGAAAGACAGAAGCTGCCAAGAAGATGCTTGAGGAGTCAACAAAGTCAATGCGTAAGATTGAAGGTAAGTATATTAACGTTCCTACGGACAAATCACTTATGTGGTTCTGTGCTGGTGTCAAAGGTGTTGAGTACTTGAAGAACCTCAAGAAGACACCACAGGTTAAGGAGTTGCTTCTCCTTGCCGAGAGAACTGTTGACATAGAGAAGATTCTCAACTCCGTTGAAGGTGACTTTGCCGTTACTGTTGGTGAGTTGCCATCAGCCACAGACAATTTCATGTCACTGAACAGTTTTATGCCAGATTATCTTATCACAGCAAACCTCAATAATACAGACTTCCTCAAGGATGCCGATTACTGGAAGAGGACAATGAGAGATTACGGATTCACAATGACAGAGACAGGCAAGAACCAGTATTCAATCAGCAATGGCGACATTGATATCAACTGGGGTGTGGATGGCAATGACCTCTATTTTGCATCAAAGAATGCTCTCTTGAAGAATGCCTTTACACAGCACTCAAACATCCTTGACGCATATAAGGATGACATCAAGGACAGCTATATGTTCATGTTCTTCAACCTTGATGCGTTGTTCAGCAGTCAGGTTATGGGTATGATTGGACAAGTTCCTGCCGTCAAGAAGCGTGTGTCTTGTCTCAAGTCATTCATCATACAGTCAAAGGAAACAAACAAGTGTGATGTTATCCTTGAACTCAAAGATAACAAGACAAACTTCCTCAAACAGATGTTCTAAGATGGAAAAGATACATTTACAGCATGTACTTCCTAAGGTATTCGTCCAACGTACAGACATCGTGAGTGATGTGTGGCTCAAGGATGTTACTTTCGAGAAGGAACGACTCTACCTTGTCGAGGCAAACTCAGGAACGGGTAAGTCCTCTTTGTGTAGTTTCATATACGGTTATCGAAATGACTATGAAGGTAAGATTCTCTTTGATGAAGAGGATTCACGCCAATATACGATATCCCAGTGGACGGAGATGCGTCAGCATCACTTTGCACTACTGTGGCAGGAGTTACGTATGTTCCCCGAACTTACAGCTATGGAGAATGTGGAAATAAAGAACAAGCTCACAGGATTCCAAAAGAAGGATGTCATACGTGGCTGGTTTGAACAGCTTGGCATTGCAGATAAGATGGATGCAAAGATTGGTCAGATGTCCTTCGGTCAGCAGCAGCGTGTGGCGATGATACGTACACTCTGTCAGCCATTTGACTTTGTATTTGTTGATGAGCCTATCAGCCACCTTGATGACACCAATAGTGCCATCATGGGTGACATACTCATTACTGAGGCAAAGAGACAGGGCGCAGGAGTTATTGCTACAAGTATAGGTAAACATATTGAACTCAATTACGATAAGATATTGAAACTATGATTCGTTTTCGTAGTGAAGATGAGTAAAATGAAGTAAAAAGAAGTAAAGAGACGAATAAACTTCTATTAACTACATTTAGCCAAAGAAATACAACATGAACTTAGTTTGGAAACTATTACGACAGCATATCAGCATCCCACAGTTTGCAGGTTTCTTCATGGCAAATCTTGTGGGAATGATCATCATTCTTCTTGGCATACAGTTCTATAACGACATACAGGCTGTGTATGACGGCGAGGACAGTTTCATGAAGGCTGACTACCTCATCGTGAACAAGAAGATAAGTACAATGTCAACGATTACGGGACGTTCCAATACCTTCAGCGAGGAAGAAGTTGCAGACTTCAAGTCGCAGAAGTTTGTTGAGCGTATGGGCGCATTCACTCCAAGTGCATACAATGTTCGTGCAAGCTTCAACATGGAAGGTATGGCAAGGATGTCAACCGAGATGTTCTTTGAATCCGTTCCTGACGAATTTGTTGATGTTGCACGTGACAAGTGGTCATACGAGGAGGGTAGTACGGACATTCCTATCATCCTGCCTAAGAACTATCTTGACCTTTACAACTTTGGCTATGCACAGAGCCGTAGTCTCCCTAAGTTGTCAGAGGGAATCCTCGGTGCAATAAGTCTTACTATCCGCATTGACGGCAATGGACGCATGGATGAGTATCAGGGACGCATAGTCGGTTTCAGTAGCCGACTTAACACTATCCTTGTACCTGACGCATTCATGAAGTGGGCGAACAGGGTGTATGCCAATACCGAACAAGCAAAGGAAACGTCACGTCTCATCCTTGAGGTCAACAATCCTACGGATGATGCCATCACAAGTTATCTGCAGGACAACAACTATGAGACAGACCAGGACAAGCTTGATGCAAGTAAGACGACATATATCCTTCGCATCATCGTGGGAATAGTCATGTCTGTCGGTTTGGTCATCAGCATCCTTGCATTCTACATCCTCATGCTCTCTGTATATCTTCTCGTACAGAAGAACAGCACGAAGCTTGAGAACCTTATTCTCATAGGATATAGTCCTGCCAAGGTATCACTTCCTTATCAGGCTTTGACCGTAGGACTGAACGTATTGGTGTTCATACTGTCTTTTGGTTTGCTTATTGTCATCCGCAAGGTATATATGGAGATGTTTGAGAACTTCTTCCCTGACATGACTGCACCATCTGTCACTCCGTCACTCGTTCTCGGCATCACGCTTCTCATCGTTGTCTCTGTCCTCAACATTATTGCTGTAAGAAACAAGGTGATGAGCATTATTAAGAAGTAAGCAAATAGTACTGTAACTCAAGTTTCGGAAGTAATTCTCTTGTAGTAAAGAGGAGTAAAGCGAAGTTAAATGGAGTAAAGAGACATTACCCTGTCAGTACAATATGTCGAACAGACTATCGTCCTTTTACTTCTTTTCAATCCTTTTAACTCCATTTTACTACCATAAATGAGCAAGTTAAAAACTTGCGAAACTAAAATATTGTAATAAAGGGTTATTCATGCAACTGAGTATATTGATTCCTACACACGATTATAATGCTTATCCGCTTGTTTATAGTCTTCATGAACAAGCGGAGGAGCTTGGTATTGACTATGAGATTATCCTTGTTGAAGATGGCAGTCACGATACTGTGACGATGATTGCCAATCTCAAGGTCAAGGATATGAGCCATTGTAAGTATGTGCGTCAGGAAGGAATCGGTCAGGCTCAGACACGTAACCGTATGGCTGAGATGGCTGAAGGTGAATGGCTGTTGTTCATGGATTCGGATGCCAAGGTATATAGGAACGATTTTATTCCTAAATATATAGATACCATTGGTAAAGCGGAAGTCGTAATAGGTGGAATATGTACGCCTGACCTTCATCTTAACCCGGAAGTGTCTCTTCGTTACAGATATGAGGCTGAGGCTGACAAACATCGTAGTGCCGAGGAGCGTAACAGGAATCCGTATGACCAGTTTACGGCTTTCAATATGTTGATAAGGAAGGAGACATTCATGAAAATACGTTTTGATAATGACTGTCATGAATACGGCTATGAAGATGCTCTCTTTGGTATGGAACTGAAGGCACGAGGTATAAGTGTTCTTCATATAGATAATCCACTCTTGCACATGGGTATTGACAAGAATGACGTGTTCCTCCGTAAGACGGAGACAAGTCTTCGTACACTCAAGTCACTGCATAGTAAGATGAATGGAGGAAGCAAGGTTGACAGAACATATATGCGACTTCAGTCGTTCCATCTTCTTTGGATGGTACGACTCTTTCATCATTGCTTCTCTCCATTGATACGTAAGAATCTGCTCAGCAGCAATCCTTCTATTTTCTGGTTCAATGTATATAAGTTAGGATATTACTCTTGCTTGTAGCATCTTTAATAAAACGAAATTCTTATTCGATTCCTGTTTTTTTTTGCCGCCAAGCGGCCAATTAGAAAAACAAAAGAAAACATGGGAAAACAAAAGAAGACATGTTTTTTCTTGTTTTTGTTCTGTTTACTTCCCGCTGGTCAGTGAGAAAAGTTCTTGACTGTTTTTACTTCACTTCGGTCAGTGAGACCGCTTCGCTAAGTTCTAATATGCACCTTTGTGCACCCCGGAGGCATAAATTTGACATGAAAGATTTGAAATTCTAAATATGATACTCCACAAGTCCGTCGAGTGGTGCTTGAATAATCTTGCCGACTTTGTAACCGAGTGAGTTTGCGGCTTCTTTTACTTCTGTCTTGTAGAAGTGGGCAATACTGCCTACGAAGTGAACGACCTTCTCGTCTGGGTTTACATCTGAGTAGGCATAGACGTTACGGATGAAGAATTGCTGGAAACAGTCAATCAACAAGTCATGAATACATTGCTCTTCCCTGTGACGTGCACAGAAAGGGGAGAGACTTGCAAGGAAACGGTTTGGCAACGGTTCACGATACACTTTCTGTATGATGGTTGCGGCTGTTTCGTGCGTTTCGCTCAGGAATAGTTTCTTCACCTTGTCGGTCAGCTGTCCCTTGAGACAGTCACCAACAAGTCGTTTGCCAATGTAAGCACCGCTACCTTCATCACCAAGGATAAAACCGAGTGGAGATACGTTCATGGTTATCTCCTTTCCGTTGTAGTAGCATGAGTTTGCACCTGTACCAAGGATAGCTACTATACCGCTCTTGTCGCCACACACTGAACGTGCTGCTCCAAGCATATCGCTACCCACGAATATCCTTGCATCAGGTATCACGCTACGTATGGCACTCTGTACCATCGGACACTTTTCTGGCGTACATCCTGCTCCATAGAAAAATACTTCAGTATCATCCTTAGTGTCTGGCAACTCGCCCAATAATTCTGTGTGAAGAATGCCAGCAATCTGTTCATCCGTCATCTGGAAAGGATTGATGCCTTGTGTATTGACATACTTCTGTGTGTTACCATTCTTTATGTACCATGCAGTCTTTGTTGAACCGCTATCAGCTATTATAATCATAAGCTCATCATTTTCGTGCAAAAATAATCATTTTCATTCTCTTTCTTCGTATATAAAGGTGAAAAAAAGAGGGTAGGGTGCTGCATCTTTTTGAAAAAGTCTTTATATTTGCAGTCAAATAAAAACAAAACAGATTTTTTCTTTACGTTTATGAGCAAATCAGATAATAACCTCGTGATAATGGCAGGTGGCGTTGGCAGTCGTTTTTGGCCAATGAGTACACCAGAGTGTCCTAAGCAGTTCATTGATGTCTTTGGTACGGGACGTACATTTCTTCAGATGACCTTCGACCGCTTTAAGGGAGTGGTTGAACCAGACAACGTGTGGGTAGTTACAAGTGAAAAGTATGCCGATCTTGTCAAGACTCAGTTGCCAGAGATTCCTGTTGGTAACATTCTTCTTGAGCCTTGTCGTCGCAATACAGCTCCATGTATTGCATACGTAAGCTGGAGAATAAAGGCAAAGAATCCTAATGCCAATCTCGTGATTACTCCAAGTGATCACCTCGTTACTGACGTTGTTGAGTTCCAACGTGTCATCAACTCTGCTCTCAAGTTCTCTGCTGAGACAGATGCCATCGTCACACTCGGTATGCATCCTACACGCCCTGAGACAGGTTACGGCTACATTCAGGCTGACCTTCAGTCTCCATCGCTCGTAAACAAGGAAATCTTCCGTGTAGATTCATTCCGTGAGAAGCCAGACCTCGCTACTGCTACGGAGTATGTAAAGAAGGATGAGTTCTACTGGAACTCAGGTATCTTCGTATGGAGTGTCAAGACCATCGTCAATGCACTTCGTGTATATCAGCCAGAGTTGGCAGCCATCTTTGAGAATATGATGTCAATCTACGGTACTGACAAGGAACAGGCAACTATCAACGAGGAGTTCCCTAAGTGTGAGAACATCTCTATCGACTATGCCGTGATGGAGAAGGCTGACGAGATATTCGTGTTCCCTGCTGACTTCGGATGGAGTGACGTGGGTACATGGGGCTCACTCCACACCATTGCAGACAAGGATGACAATGGCAATAATGCAATCGGACAGAATATTCGTTTCTACGAGTCAAAGAACTGTGTGGTTCACACTACCGAGGAGCGTCGTGTAATCATTCAGGGACTTGAAGACTATATAGTAGCTGAGAAGGACAACACACTCCTTATCTGTAAACTCTCAGAGGAGCAGCGCATCAAGGAGTTCTCAGCAGAGTAAAAGAAGACCCTCTCCCCAACCCTCCCCCTCTATGGGGAGGGAGAGCCATCCGGAAAATCTTTTGCATTAGTCACCCCTCTCGCCATAGAGGCGAATGAGGGTGTAGAAGAGAGACTAAATGTCTCTCTGTCCCGAAATGAGGGGAGAGCAGGGGCCTGCTCGACGGAGGTCAAGGAGAGGGGATGGGGGTGAGAGGGTCTCTCCGTGCTCTCAATGGAGCACAAGCGACCTCTGTGAACTCTACTAAATCAGTGAATTAAGCGTGAAAACTCTGTGCTCTCCGTGCCTCCGTGGGAGATAAAAATAAAAAGCTTATCCCGAACTGACGTATAAATGGGATATAGTGGGAATAAAAAGGAAACATTAACTGCCACTTTACGCATCGTAAACATCATGTTTACATAGTGTAAAGTGGCAGTTTTATTTTTGAAGTTATGAGTTGTGAATTATGAGTTATGAGTCATCCCTCGGAGTTAAAAGTTAAAAATTAAATGTTAAAGTTGAGTTGTAAATAAAACGATATAAGAGTAAATATAAAGGAAACATGATGAAAATGTACCTTTCTTGGCATGTTGTTTTCATGCCTTGGGGAAGTCATTTTGAGTTAGTGGGTAACTCTATGTGAGTTACCCACTAACTATATTGCAGTTACCCACTAACTCTAATAGAGTTACCCATTAACTCAAAATGGGGGGATGGGGAACTTTGTAAGACATTGTGTAAGGATAAGCCCCAGTTCCGAAGCGGATGCTTTGGAACTGGGGCGAATGTGACTGTAAGCAATCGTAAGATATTACTTCACGAGTATCTTGCGAGTCTTGCCGTCCTGTGTACGGATGATGTTCACGCCCTTTGTGAATGATGGCTGACGCATACCTGTGATGCTGAATATCTCGATGTGTGAGTCTTCGGTTTCTGCATCAGTAATGTCTATGGCAGTAGGGTCAACCATAGTGTTGAGACGGCACTCAAGGAGAAGGAACTCATCAAGGGCACTTGTGTTGCTTGCATTGATAAACTTGATGTAGTACTTGCCTGCTGTCTCTACACGGAACTCAAGTGTGTAGTTTCTTGAGTTTGTTACATTACCTGCTGAGTTTCCGTCCACATTTGGAGATGCAAGAGTAGATGATGACTCTGCAATGATGTTGCTCTTTGAGTCGAGTATCTGTGCCTTATAACGTGGATTACTCTTCCATGCTGCCATAGCGTATGTGAGACGATACATTCCTGGCTCGAGATTAAGTGGATATGCAGTCTGTCGTCCGAACTCTGCATAGCCCTTGCGCCAGTAGAATGCTTTACCCTGATGACCTGTGAATCCACTGAATACACGTGCTCCTGATGAGAATGTGTTAGGATATTCGTGTATTGCGTTGTCTTCTTGTTGTGCACGCCATCCTTCTGGGATTGTTCCTGCGAGTGCCTTGCCAAGGTCGAGATTATATACAGATGTCATGTCAACAAACACAGGCTGGAGTGTCACGTTGTCGTCTGGCATGATGAATGTGTTGTCATCATGTATGATGATACTGCCGTGTATGATATTCCATCCAGCAAGTTTGTAACCTTCATCTGGAACGACTTCGAGACTTACAGTTTCGCCTTCTGCTGCTGATGTTGCATTGACATTTACCTTGCCATGCTCTGCATCACGGAGTGTGATGGCAAACTTTTCTGCCTCATAGTCGGCTGGTTCGATGGTGATATTGTCGATGTATGAGTTGAGTGCACCACTGTTCATGATGGTGATTGTATTCTTTCCTTGCTTGAGATTTGCCTCAACAGAAACCTTGTTCCACTCGTTGAACTCAGTCTTAGGGAATTGTACTGTCTGACGTGTACCGTTGGCGTTGATGGTCATCCTTCCTGTCTTTCCTGTTGGGGTAGTGTAGCGCACGTATATGCGGTAATTGCCCGCTTCCTTGCAGTTGTAGCTGTATGTGAGAGCACCGCTTGATGATGTTCCCATGTCAGCAAATCCGTTACCTGCATGGCCTCTTACTGTTGGATACCATCCGTATGGGTCAGTAACACAGCTCTTGATACTCTTGAAGTCCATGTCCTCTGCCTCTATGATGACAGGTCCACGGTATTCTTCTGGCTGCTTTGGCATCTCGAGTGCTGCCACCTCAAGTGGGTCTGTAAGACGCTCTGTGCCGTTACCAGCACATGTGATGTCAAGGTCGATACCACCCAGATGCTTGACGTTGAGTATGTATGTACCTTCTTCCTCGTTCCAGTCTTCTGTGATGTTACAAGTGGCATTCACACGTTTCTTGAATGTGTATGTAGGTTTGGCTGTAGCACCCTTGACTTCAATCTTGTCGAGCACCTGAGTAGTGGTATCGTTACGGTAGTTGTTGAGGTAAAGAGTGATATGGTCAGCATACTCACGTACAAGTCCTGATGACAACTTGCCGTAAGTGAGGATGAGAGAGTCGCATGTATTATAAAGGAGTGGAATACGTCCTGTGGCATTTACCTTCTTGTTGAGGTATGTATATGGAGTGTATGTGACAAGCTGGTTGCGGAGACGATTGACGTAGAGGTCACCCGTACTTACCTCAGGATAGTACTTGTTGAACTCTTCCACTTTTTTCTTTTGTGATGTCCAACGTGATGTGTAGCTTGACTTATATACCTTTACAGGGATAGACTTTGCAAGGTCGTCGTACAACTGAATGGCTACAGGTATTGCACCATAGCGACCTGTCTTCTTGAAGTAGCAGAAATTGTCCATCCATTGACCATTACCACGGTTGAATGGGTCAGTCTGTTTGTAAAGTCCGTTATAGAGGTCTCCCCATGCTGCATATTTCTGTTCGTCGTTACCTGATGATACATTGTTGACAACTACAATCTTAGTACGTTCAACAACTTCCTCACGTGAAGGGATGTACATCTCTCCATCAACGATCTTCTGGAACATATCGAGCCATGCGTTCTTGAATCCAGGGAAGCATCCCCAGTTTCTGCGTGTGTAACCATTGACAGTTGTATTGCTGAGGTTCTGGAAATCCTCTGTCCATATAAGTTCTGGACCATCCCATACAGCACCACCATTAACGCATGTCTGCTCCATGACAGTTCCTATACCTGCGGCTACAGGGTACTTCTTTCCATGTTTCTCACCAAGTATCGCATCGAGTGCACCATTGTAACCACAGTTGTCGTAACGTACACCGTAGTTCTTAGCGAGACCTGAAATGAATGGAGAGAACGTAACACTCTCATTATTATAGAAACATGATGATGTAGTGTATTTGTACAACCATAGTATTGCCTCCGGGTATTGCTGACAAGCCTTGAGAAGGTTGTTGTTACGCTTCATCATTCCTACTGGATTAAGCGGATGTGACCAGATGTTTCCGCAGAAACTGATAGTAAGGAATCCACCGTATTTGTGAGCCATTGGTACAAGTTTGGCAAAGAGTGCAATACGTGAAGCCTGACTGCTTGAGCTCTTGTCATTTGGTTCATCAAATCCCCAGAACTGCTCGGCATAGTTCCAACCGAGGAAGTTAGGATATGTCTTGTAGAAGTATTCGAATGTCTCAAGGTCATCATCCTGTATGTGCGTGTGACCGCCACTGGCAGGCTGACAAGTGAACCACATACCGTTGTGCTGACATATTGTTGCCCATGACTTGTATGTACGAACAGCGTTCTGTGGCATCTTATATACATTCTGTTCCTTGTCGTACTGACAAGAGAGTGAGAGATTCATCACAACGTATGGCTTGATTGACGCAGGGATGAGGTCAATAATCTTCTGTGGGTCGGCTTTGTTCCACACATCCACATGAATGAGCCACATCGGATGTTTGGAATCAATAGGACGACGTTCCTGTGCAGAGATACTTGTGCCGCACATCATAAATAGAACTGCAAATAGTAGAATAAGCGTAGTAAATTTTTTCATAAGCTGATATAGTAGTTTAGTTGTATTTTTATCTGTGTGCAAAGTTATATAAACGTACCGAAAGCATTTTGTTTTCATGTTACCACCATTTTATTTTATGATACATTATGTTAAATGAATGAAAAATATTACTTTTGTACGTAAAATATAAATATTATGAAGGTAGTTAATTTAAGCGCAAAGAATTCTATTCTCAACAAGTATCTTGCAGAGATTCGTGATGTGAACATTCAGAAGGAACGTATGCGTTTCCGTCAGAACATTATCCGTATTGGTCATGTAGAAGCATACGAGGCAAGCCATTATCTTGATTATGCAGAGACAGAGGTTCAAACTCCTCTTGACAAGTGTAATGTAGAACTTCCACAGAATAATGTGGTAATTGGTACTGTCTTCCGTGCGGGTCTTCCTCTTCATCAGGCATTTCTTGACGTATTTGACGAAGCTGACAATGCTTTCGTTTCTGCTTACAGGTATTATCTTGACAAGGAATGTACGAAGATTGGTGTGAAGATTGAGTATATGGCTACTCCAATCCTTGATGACAAGACACTCATCCTCGTTGACCCAATGCTTGCAACAGGCGAGAGTATGGAACTTGCATACAAGGCATTCCTTACTAATGGAACTCCTAAACAACTCATCATGGCTTGTGTAATTGCTAGCAAGCAGGGCGTTGAGCATCTCAAGAAGTGTTTCCCTGATGATGATGTGACTCTTATCTGTGGTGCTATTGATCCTGTTCTAAATGAACGTAAGTACATTGTTCCTGGCCTTGGCGATGCTGGTGATCTTATGTATGGTGTAAAGGAAACAAAGGAGCAATAGAGTGCTAAGTTAATCAGACACAATTTAGATATAAACGAAAAGGAGGAGAACTCGTATGAGTCCTTCTCCTTTAATTATATCTGGTTATTTGATTTTGGGTTTCTTCGTATTCTCAATTAAAGATCATGATTTACATTGTATCTTGTTGCAGCATCCTTATTGATGTCAATTGTATGTGGTCCGTAAGCCTTAACTTGAATAGCAAGTGAACCGAATATTATTGTATAGTGGTAAACCTTCTGGTTGACCTCGTATGGTACGCTTGCACGTCCCTCGTTATTCTCGATATCAATTGTCTGCTTTGCTTTGTCAGTGAACGCACCGAACTTAGCGTTGAGATACTTAGTGATGAACTCATTGGATTTATAATCACACTCGTAACCTGACTTTGTATAGTATGTAACAGTTTTCTTTCCACCTGTTGCAACATCAAGAAGTCCCTTTGATGGAATGTCATCTGTGATTTCATCAAGTCTTGTTACAACGTTACAAGAGATTGTGTAATCATCCAACTTGTTTACATTTAAATTAATCTCAGAATCTTTCTCAATAGTCTTTGTCTCGTTGTTTGCAGAACATGTAAAAGACATACCACGCTCAAAGTTGCTGTTGTTGATAGTAAGCTTAACATCTTCGCCAAGAGAAACGCCTTTAACACCGTTTCTAACAACCATTACTGCAAACTTTTCCTCTACTGCCTCAGTCTCAAGTGCCTGAGTAATCATACCTGTAGAAGCATTCTCTACATCAATTGCAAGTGACTTGTCATCAGCAATCTTGCTGAGAGCAGAACTTGTGAGTACAAGATTTGCTGTTGTGCTTGCAGAGTAAGAGAGATGCTTGTTCTCGTTTGAGTTAGTGATTGTTGCATTGCCATTAGCACTTGCCTGAACTTTGGCATCAGAAACCTTTACAGTCTGTGACTTAGAAGCAAGCTTTGGAACGTCAATATAAATGTTCTTACCGTTGGCATCAAGTTTTACAGTCTTGTAGATAGTATCTCTTGAGAAACCGTTATCAATTGCGACTGCCTTAATCTTGATTTCAGAGTACATACCAGCAGAACCTTCGTAAACATTATTGGTTGCAACGCGTGATCCATCAATGTTGAGCGCTACTTTTGTACTTGCCTTTACTACATACTTGTATGTTGTTGACTCGAAAATCTCACCAAGCTTAACAGACTGAGCACTTGCCTCTTGTTCGTTTGCCAACTGCACAAGGTCAAGTGATGGAAGACTGTTGTCCATACATGATGTCATAGTGAAAACTGCTGCTGTTGCAGCAACAACGAAAAATCCCTTAAAAATCTTCATAATTTTTTTTCTTGTTCAATAATAAAAAACTCTTGTTCAATTATCTTATTCTATTCAATATCTAATTCTAAAAAATATTTAGTCGAATTCTTGTTCTATCCGTTCAATCTTTTCGTTATTTCCGCTGCAAAATTACGACATTTATTTATTATGACCAAGAAAAAAGCCCTCCAAAATCAAATAAATAGACAAAAATTATTCATTTGGACAATTATTATATCCTTTAGTTTTGATTGATAGGGTTAAAAGTGCTATATTTGCAGCGAATTATTTTTAAGTAAGTAGCATATTTATTAAAGCAATGAAGAATATTACATCTTTATTTAAGTATTTATTATTTATTTCTCTCGCAGTTTTTGCATCATGTAAGGATGACGATGAGGATGAGGAAGCAGTAGAAGTCGTTGACAATCTTCCTAAGTCTGGTGATGAAGAAGGACATGCTTATGTTGACCTTGGACTTCCATCAGGAACAATGTGGGCACAGTATTGTATTGATGCCTATAAGGTGGTAATCAATGACCGTGGATTCGTTGACTATGAAAAAGTCATTGACGAGAATGGTAATGAGACGGATGGTGCTTTCCGTCGCACATTTGGTGCAGAGTTTCATGGACGCTATTTTGCATGGGGTGAGACTAAGGGATCAAAGAATTCTTATGTCAAGAATGAGAAGCGAGACAAGGAGATTGGCGACCTCGACCTTATGGATGATTATGACGAGTCATGGAAAGGTGGAAAGAATGAGCTCTACGCTAATCTCGTTAAGAATAAGAGTGAAAAGACCGACTATCTTTGGGATTATTATAAGTGGGGTGGTACAGGTGACCACATCAACAAGTACAACACACGCGAAATGTGTGGTGTAATTGATAGCATCTTACAGCTTGAAAGTACAGATGATGCTGCTACAGTAAACTGGGGTGGCAAGTGGCGCATGCCAACAAAGGAAGATCTTGAAGAACTTGTCAATAACTGTTATTGGGTATATTACAATAATTATAATGGAACTAAGCGTGTAGGTATGGTTGCCTACCGTGCAAAGAAAGATGAAGACAAGGGTGTTGTCATTGGAATAGGACAGTATAAGAGTGCAGACTATTCTCTCAATGACCCACATATATTCTTCCGTTTCTCTGGTTTCAAGAGACATATAAATACAGGTAAAGGTGAGAGATGTCTTGGTACTGAATGTTCTGTATGGTCATCTACTCTCAATTCTGTTATTCCAACTGCTGGATATGCCCTTACAATGGATAACCATAAAGTAGAAGTTGAGTCTTGTGACCGCTTCGAAGGTCGTCCTATACGTCCAGTATTCAAGTAATTTTTTTCTTATAGTAATATAAGTATAAGAGTCAGTAATTAAGATTTAGTTTTAAGGATATTATATATAATAGTATAGGACTAAGTCATAATTACTGACTTTTTTGTAAATATTTCATCCGCACATTGTATTAATAATATATTATGAGAAAAACAACATTAATCGCATTTACACTTTATGCTTCGTTGTGCTCAGCACAACATACATTCGAACCACCTACAATGGGTTGGAGTTCATGGAACACATTTGGTATCAATATCAGCGAAAGCATTATCAAGGGACAGGCAGATGCCATGGTCTCACAGGGCTTTTCAAGTGTCGGCTACAAGTACATCAATATTGACGATGGCTTCTTTGGTGGTCGTAACACGGAAACTGGCGAACTGCTTATTCATCCACAACGATTCCCTAATGGCCTCAAGGTTGTGGCTGATTACATCCACTCCAAGAAATTGAAGGCAGGTATCTATAGTGATGCTGGTGCAAATACATGTGGCAACTACCACAATGGTGACGTACTGAGTGTCAACGTAGGTCTTTATAAGTATGACCAGCGTGATGCCGACTTCTACTTCAAGGATTGTGGCTTCGACTTCATAAAGGTCGATTTCTGTGGCGGTGACCCAATACACAATTCTGACCGCCTGAAGCTTGATGAAAAAGCACGTTACGAAGCCATCCACAAGGCTATCGTCAACACAGGTCGTGACGATGTGCGTCTCAACATCTGTCGTTGGGCTTATCCAGGAAACTGGGCAAAGGACATCTCTTGTAGTTGGCGTACCACAGGCGATATTGGCCCTTGGTGGTCATCTGTCAAGAGTATCATAGAAGAGAACCTCTATCTTTCCGCATACTGTGGAGGTGGTCACTACAACGATATGGATATGCTTGAGGTAGGTAAGGGTATGACTGCTCAGGAAGACCTCTGCCATTTCGGTATGTGGTGCATCATGTCAAGTCCACTTCTTATTGGTTGTAACATGAAGGACATCAGTTCTAATGCCAAGACTATTCTCAAGAACAAGTATCTCATTGCCATCAATCAGGATTCCCTCGGTCTTCAGGCTTATGTTGTTAAGCGAATCAAGTTTGATGATGACGATGCCTATATACTCGTAAAGGACATCAAAACACTATATGGCAAGACACGTGCTGTGGCATTCTATAATCCTACCGGCAAGACACGCACTATGGAGATTGACCTCAAGGATATTGATCTTGCAGGAACAGCCAAAGTTTTTGATGCTTCCAACCGTAGAAGCCTCTCCGATGTAACGGATGGTAAACTCTCCTATAACATTCCGTCTCATGGTGCAAAGGTTGTAACACTCGAAGCCGAGGAACGTCTTGAACGTACACTCTATGAGGCTGAGACTGCATATTTAAGTTGTTATCAGGAGATAGAAAACAATCAAGCGAAGGGAACTGCTATTTACGAGTCCAATGCCAATGCTTCTGGTGGTATGGTCGCAGGATGGCTCGGTAGTAGGGCTGCCAATGACCTTCAGTGGAAGAACGTATATTCAAAGGAAGGTGGTAAATATAAGATGACACTTTGCTATGTCTCAGGTGAAAGCCGTAATCTCATACTTGAGGTCAATGGCAAGCGTGTCAAGTCCGTTTCTCTCAACTCAGGAAATTGGTCAACATTCAAGACATACAAACTCGACATTGAGCTTAATGCTGGTGAAAATGTTGTTCGTCTTTACAACACATCAGGTTGGATGCCAAGTATAGACTATATGTCTCTTGAACGTATTCCCGACATGACTGGCATCAAATCGGTAAAGACCCGTGCCACAAAACATCGCAGCTATACTATCGATGGTCGTAGTACGACAGACGATGCTAAAGGTATTGTCGTGAAGGATGGACGCAAGATAGTAATCAACAAATAAAAAACAGAAATATCCCGCCATGTCACGGGATACTTCTGTTTTTGTTATTCTTCGCTTTTCTGTCTTATATTATTCTCTGTACACATACCAACGGACAGTCCAGTCAAGAGACTTGCCTGGTTTGAGCTCTGTGTATGCACCTTGACTCTCTATCTCGACGTATGAGTTGCCTTGATTAACGTATATCTGTATCTCGGCTTCTCCTGGAGCTGGTTCGGATGGCTTGAGGTCGAGGAATACCTTCTTTAGTACAATACCATTGTGCTTGTATGCAAGCCAACCTTTGCTGTCAGAGTTAATCTTACGGTTTGTACCTTCCTTGTGGTCAATGTTATACCATGCAAAGCCATTCTTCTTGACAAACGATATTGGCTCCATGTTGTTTGCACCTGTGATTGCATCAATATCGGCATCAAAGAATATTGAGCCTTGGGCAAGTACACGGGTAATCTCCCATGGTGCTACCTTGCGAGTCTCCTGTGACTCGTTTATGATGGTGTATGTCACCTTGATGCACTTGTCCTTTTTGTCTGTCTCAAAACGTTTTCTTATTCTTAGTGGGAAGCGTTCGGAGAGAGAGCTTGTCATGATGATGGCATCACCGTCCTTGGTTACTGTGTAAGGTGCCATGTCGTGTTCACGTACAGGTGGCCAGTTCCACTCTTTCTGCGGACTTGTCCAGAAGGTGCTGCCGTAGGTGTTCGGCATCTTCAACTGTGAGATGACCTCTGTAGTGTCCATCTTCAGGGAGACGATTCGTGCTCCGTTGTTGGCATCAATCTCCATCGTGATGTTGTCGAGTTGGAGTGCATAACGAATCTCCTCGTTCTTCTGCATACGGAAACGTTGAGGTTGTGCAAGGCAATGGCTACTCAACAGAGTAACCATTGCTATAAATGTAAATAATCTTTTCATTTTTTTTGCGCAGTGCGCCAATTAGAAAAACAGTCAAGAAACAGATCAAAAACAAGAAAAAACATTCTTTTTCTTGTTTTGAAACAAATATCTAAAAATAACTGATAGTATTTGTTTCCAAATCGAGATAGTATTTCTCACACTCGTCTAATACTGGAAGAAAATTGTAAAGTATTCCTATTTGGATTTTAGCGGCTCGCATATAGCTCCATAATTGTAAACGCTCATGTGTTCCGATTTTTTCAATGGCTTTACATTCCAAAAAGACATTACCTTTACAAAAGAAATCTACCCTCATCTTGGTTTTTAGAGGAATACCTCTATATGTGGGATTAAAGTAGTATTCTTTAATGTGAGAAATATTGTCTTGTTCGAAAGCAATATGTAAAGATTCCTGATAAACATATTCTGTCAGCTCAGGACCTTGTTCTCTATGGACATCTTGACAACATCCTATGATATCATATACATATTTTCTCAGTTTGTCAGCAAGTTTTGCATCCAGATTTGTCTTTATAAACATGCTCTTCTGTTTTTTGTAGTTGATTAGCCCTGAATTTCTCTTGTCTTACGCGACTATTAGAAATCGATTCAAGAAACAGAAAACAAAAATGTTTTTTCTTGTTTTTGATCTGTTTCTTGAATGTTTTTCTAATTGGCCGCTTTGCGGCAAGAATTATTTCGACCTGTACGGTTGAAACTTTATGTTGTTTTTTGCCGCAGTGCGGCCAGTTAAAAAAACATGGTAAAAACCAAATAAAATCAAAAAAAACATGTTTTTTCTTGTTTTTGTTCTGTTTCTTGACTGTTTTTTTAATATGCACCTTTGTGCAAAATACAACCATACAGTTCGAATTATTTCTCATCCACAATTGGGTCACCCATTTCTGAGTTTTCCTTGTCGTTGGCATCGAGCTTGAAGAGCATGAACTTGCCGTTGGCATTGGTGTAAGGTGTCCATTTACCTCCATCCTTGCCGTTAGGGTCGCCATACTTCACGAAGTTTGTCCATGCTGTGAGCATCTTCTCTGAGAGGTCCCAGTCACCTTGTGTCCAAGGACGCCAGCAATGCTTGAGAGACTTGAATACATACCATAGGTCAGAAGAGTGGAATGCACCCTTGAGACGTGCTGTAACCTCAGGATGTGAGCCGTCATCAGGAAGAGGACGTGCAAACTCGTATGCCCATGCTTTGCCCCCCTTACTCTCACGTACCTTGCAGAAGTCGGCAATGCCTGGAGACATGTTGCCCATGTCGTTGAGAGTATAACCAATCATATATGGAACATCAGCAAGTGAACCGTCAAGAGCAGCCTCGTCAAATGTCTCCTTGCTCACGTAGCCATCCACAAGTGGACGTTGTGCAATGGCACCTTCGTTGTTGCCAGATGCTGAGTAAATACTTCCGAGAGAATAGAGGAATTCGGTAGATGCACGGCGCATCTTCTCAAGGTCAGTGAGACCTGCCCAGTCGAAGACAATCTTTGCCTCCTGCTGTGCTTCGTCAAATGTTACGTTACGGAAGATGAAGTCCTTAGGCATCTTTGATGTGTCCATCTTAGGTGCATCAGGAGCTGGTATGGTGATACCGCCACCGCTCATGATGACAGCCTTCTGGAAATATCCTCGTGCAAGTGGTGACTCGCATATCGTCTTTACACTTCCTGCTCCTGCACTCTGTCCGAAGATAGTGACGTTTTTTGGGTCACCGCCAAACTGTGCGATGTTCTTGCGAATCCATCTGAGTGCTTCTATCTGGTCGAGGATGCCGTAGTTGGCCGATACTCCGTTCTCGTTCTCCTCACTCAAGAGAGGGTGCGCAAGGAATCCGAAGATACCAAGACGGTAGTTGATACTTACGAGTACTACATCTTTGTTTGCCCATTCCTGTCCGTCAAACTCAGGTTCTGAGCCCCATCCTTCGCGATAGCCTCCACCATGAATCCAGAGTGCCACAGGCAGTTTCTTGTCAACCTGTCCCGGAGCCTT
>JAEEGL013173661.1_pt1 | contig 18764 bp, 17 predicted proteins | sample 9134231 | NCBI WGS metagenome assembly JAEEGL01 (sample SAMN16246548, study PRJNA631951) | gut metagenome | biome: gut microbiome; feature: rumen; material: fiber-attached | host: Bos | place: Iran: Karaj | collected 2018-10 | reverse complement strand
TGTCGTAAACTTAGGCACATATACTACAAAATCATCTATCCCTGAATAAAACTTTCCTACCTTGATACCAAATGAGCCAAGAAATGACTTTTCATAAACAATTTCATCATAATTCGCCAAATCAGTATAAGAATTATTAATCTCTATCTTGCACTCATCTTCCAAAAACTTAACTATCTCTTGAAACGCCACAAATGCTGTCTGCATTGCCCAATGATGATCTGTATAATAAAACAATTTATCCCGCGGTATCTCTTTTATTGCGCTTTTTTCCCTTAAATCCAAGATTCTAATACCTGTCTGTCTTAATTCTTCATACAATCTTTTCGCATTGTCTTTACTATAATCAATGTCTTCATATGGTAAATCGTTTGAACTCTGTATGGGAAGAACTCCTGTTACATAAATAAAATCAACATTATTTTGTTTACAATATTCTGCAATAGGTAGAATTTTAGCTACAGCTTTTTCAATTTCATCATCAGGTATACTTGAATTTACCCTCTGTAATTTCCCAATATCATCTTTAAAAATAGTAAAATTTTCAATCTGCTGTTTTCCCAACGCCTTTTGTACCAACCCGTATCCCGAAATATACAATTCTCTATAATTCATTCCGGATTCTATAAGGCTTTTAATTTCTCTCAGAGTATAGCTTTCTTGAAGTCCTATATGTTTAAGGCAAACACAAAATTGAAACATAAGAAAAAATATAAATAACGCACCCGTCACTTTTTTATAGTATTTTAATAACTTCAATATATCACCCACTCTTTATTACATTATTATATACCTATTCCTTGACTTCCTCTTCACCCATTATCTCTTCCATCCCTGTTATATTCTCCTTAAACCACTCATATCTCATCCTATTCCCTCGATTCACAAATCCCGCCACAGAATCATGAATATCCATATCTACATCATTATACCAAAAAGCATGCGTCAAGATATGTAACCGCTTATACTCACCGCAAGTTATCACATCCTCCGCACACTCTCTCCAACGTCTTCTACTATCCGAAATATACTTAAAATCATTAAAAAATGTCTTTCCATAACTATTAACAATCCCCGGAATCTGTAAATCAGATTCAAGCACATTCTTGCTTGGTCTATGCATAGATACAGACCTTACATTTTCACCCACACACAAAGATAGCATTTGCGCTTCGCGAACAATTAACGATTTGCACTCATCCAGTAAAACTCCAGGATATCTTACTTCATCAAAATGTAATCCCACATCATGCCCTAATCCGATAATTTCCTTAAGCATCTCCGCATTTCTTTTCGAAAATGGATTATAAAAATCACTAGTCACCAAAACAAAGTACGTACTCTTAACCCCGCACTCCTTCTCTACTTTAGCTAACTCCAACGCCTTCGCAATATCGTTATCAATATCATGCCTTAAAATGACAACTTTATCCTTGCCCTGCCAATTCGAATAATCAGCAAAGCTATACGCTTCCTTCTTAAGAAGCGCAATCATTCCCATATAGCTATCATAAGTAAAATCCATGTTCTCTACCTCATCGCCTCATCGAATGCTGCTACAACTTCCTTAACATCACTCTCTGTCATGTATGGATGCATCGGAAGACTTAATACTCGTCCACACAATTCTTCCGTCACAGGACAATCTGCCACACTACTATCCGTCGATGCAAAAGCGCCCTGCAAATGCATTGGCTTCATATAATATACCATAGTTGGAATACCCTTAGCCTTCATCATCTCTTGCAAAGCCACTCTATCACACGATTTCGGCAACTTCACCGTATACTGTGCCCAACTACTCTTAAATCCATCCGGCACAAGCGGTAATTCTAATACCTTATCCAATCCGCAATCGCACAATGCCTGATTATAAAAACCTGCAACCTTATTTACATCTTTAAGCTCATAATCTTTAAATGCTTTAAGTTTTACCTGTAAAATAGCTGCCTGGATAGTATCGAGTCTGCTATTTAATCCCAAACGAATATTATTATACTTATCATCTCCGGCCTTACCATGAACTGCATAACTTCTAATAAGTGCGGCCCATTCATCGTTATCTGTGAATACCGCTCCACCATCACCATAGCATCCCAATGGTTTAGCTGGGAAGAAACTAGTCGTAGCTATATCACCAAATGAGCAAGCCCTCTCACCTTTAATCTCTCCGCCAAAGCCCTGCGCTCCATCCTCAAGCAAAAGCAACTTGTACTTATCACATATAATCCTTAAGGCATTAAAATCCGCCGGCAAGCCAAATAGATCAACAGCTATAACTGCCCTCGGTTTATACTTACTCGTCTCTATAACTTTCTTAATAGTTTCTTCAAGTTTTATCGGATCAATATTAAATGTATCCCTATCAACATCTACAAATATACAAGTGCATCCCTCTAATGCCGGGCACTCACCGCTTGAAAAAAAAGTAAAATCAGGCACAAATACCACATCTCCTGTGCCTAATCCCCATGCCTTAATGGCAAGCGTGATTGCATCCGTACCATTCGCACACGTTATACAATGCTTCACGCCTACATATTCAGCAAGTTCTTTTTCTAATTCCTTAATTTCAGGCCCACCTATATAATGAGCAGATGCACATACACTCTGCACTTTTACATCAATATCCTTTTTTAATACTTCATACTGCTTTTGTAAATCTCTAAATTGCATATTAGTCCCTCACAAATCTATTGTATCAATATACCAATTCCTACTCCTTATTAAGGCATCTTCCCGGGACTCCAAAAACAGTAGTCCCCTTCTTTACTTTTCTTACCGCCAAACTATTGGAACCAACCATCCCACGTTCTTCAACAGTTATCTGGTTAAGAACAGTTGATCCCGGTGCCAAATATGCATTCTTCTTTATCACTGCACTTCCGCATACAACGGTTCCTGCAATAATCAAGCAATTTTCTTCCACAACTACGTTATGACTTATGTGACATAAATTATCAATTTTAACATTATCTTTTATTACCGTATCTGTAATAAGCCCACGATCTATACAAGTATTAGCACCTATATCTACATTGTCTCCAATTCTTACACCCATAAAATGTTTTTCGCGATGCGGAGTATCATCCTCAAAATAGTATCCGTATCCGTCTGCTCCGATAACCACTCCCGGATAAATCTCGCAATCATGTCCAATGATACACGGGCTTATAATGCTTACATTAGGATGAATAATTGTGTTGTCACCAATGGTCACATCTTCACCTATATAACAATTGGGTCCAATATGAACATTATTACCAATCTTATTAGTAAGTACTGTTGCATTATGTGAAATCTCATGCTTAAACTCTTTATAAAAGAAATGGTTTAGTATTTCAAAGAAAACGCCCTTGGGGTATTGCGTAATGATACAGTTTGCACCTTCTATTTCAAATGGGCAAACAACCAAAATAGTCCCTATATCACAAATACTTTTAACCACTTCCTCAGTAGCATACTTTTCTGATTTAATCCAGCAAATAGAATTAGCCTTCAAATCTTGAAGACTTGAAATGCTTTCTATTAAAAAATCTTGCCTTAAACACTTGCAAGTAATCTCGCGCTGTTTTTCATTCAAATAATTAATTACATCACTTACTAACACTTCAATACTTCGCCTCTTCTGCATTACACTTAAATCGTACCATTGTCAACCTGAACCACGGCACCCGTAATAGAGTTTGCCGCATCTCCAAGAAGATATACCACTGTCTTTGCTACGCTTTCAATCTCTGTTTCCTTTTTTAGTGAAGTTCGTTTATATATCTTTTCCTTTTGCTCTGCCGTTAAACTTGCACTAATAGTTGTCTCCATAAATCCTGGGGCAACGACATTCGAACGGATACCGCGCACTCCCCACTCTCTTGCTACTCCCTTCGAAAATGCTTCAATTGCTCCCTTGGTTGCAGCATACATAGAAAGTCCTTTATATCCTGTATGCGCCGACACCGATGAAATATGGACTATTGCTCCTTTTATCCCCGAAACCAACATATCCCTAATTACATATTTTGTAAGCATCATCGGTGAGTATACGTTAATACTAAACATCTTTTTCAATGGCTCCACTTGTAAATTCGTTACAATGTCATCATATGCATTTGCCGCATTATTCACCAATCCATATATAGAACCACATTTAGCTATTTCGTTATGATATAGTTTACTAATTCCACTTGGGTCACTCAAATCATAATTTATATGATTATATCTTTCCGGATATTCTTTTTGCAATTTTTCAACTTTCTCATTACTCTTGCGGCTAATTCCTATAACTCCATATTCATCGCTTTCTAATATATTCTTAGCTATTGCATTACCCAATCCACCAGTATCTCCGGTAACAATGATCCATTTCATTTTCTTACCTTCTTTCCACTCTTTGTTCTCCTAATCTCATCGACGACCTTAATTATTCGCGGTATTTTGAAATCTTGCAATTCCTCCGACAAAGTCTGTCTTATCGCTTTTTTTACATCCTTTTCAGAATAATCTTTTTCCAATACCACATCTGCTAATATAATCGTTCCCAAAACACTATTCTTCTGTCCATACACAAGGCAATCATTAATTCCGGGTATCCTTTGCATGGCCGCTTCCACTTCTAATGGATTAACCTTATATCCGCCAACGTTTAGCAAATCGCTTTTTCGCGAAATAAAAAACAATAAGCCGTCCTTCTCTTCAACTAAATCATGTGTATTATACCATTCTCCATCCAACGGAAAATCACCCAACAAACTGCAATGAATCAGCAATTCCCCTACCGATGAAATTTTAACTTTCTCTTTATACTGTTCGGGAACCGAAAACCCCCTTCCAACCGCATTAAGAATGCTTCCTGTTTCTGTAGATGCATATATATTATGCATTTTTACATTTGGCAGTAGTGTCTGCAATTTATTACATAAATCTTCATCATACTTTTCACCACCTGTAGTAAGATGTTGCAACTGTAATGTATTGTCTCTTAAATAAGCTATGATATTACGGTAAAAAGTCGGTGTTGCAGAAATATGTGTGCACCTATACTTTTCCATTAGTTCAACAATTCTTCTAGGCTCTTCTTCAAATACATAAACCATTGTATTCGCATTACTTATAGCCTGTAACAAAACCTGGATTCCTGCCATATGTGAAAACCTATATGCAAATGCCCAAATATCATCATTATGGCGTTCACTCTTTCTAACATTTCTCCCCAATGTTGTATAGCTATGACATACCTTCTTAGGCAGTCCTGTTGTCCCAGAAGTAAACATCCACAACTTCCACGGTTTAGATAGCACCAAATTAACCAACTCTGTCATTGTTGAAACTCTTATAGGCTGTACGGATACGCACTCTGTTAAACATTTTATGTCCATTCCCAAGTCAGCCATTTCTTTTTCCGAATAATCCGCATCTAATAGAACCATCTCTTGTCCGTGTACCATTCCGGCCAGCAGTTGTAATAGCATATCTAATGGATCTGCAGCCTGAATATAGCAAGGCACTTGTTCGCAAGCACTTACTCTTTCCAACAGGTCCTTCTCACTTATATAATGATTTCTCTTCTCATCGATCCAAATCAGTTTCATTTTGCCAATTTCTCCATTATTTCGCCTACTGTATCCACAATGCCATCAGAAAAAATATCAATACCAAATTTATCATCTATATGAGCCGTCAATACCGCCAAGTCAATTGAATCAAATCCAACATCATCTCGCAAAGACGTTGCCTCTGTTATCTCATTTAAAGCTGCTTCATCCTTATCATCTCTAATTCCGTTTATTATATCAAGTACTACCTTCATTTGTTCTGTCATTATTTAAATCTCCCTTCCAGTTCCTTAAATTAAAATTTATAACGACTAAAATCCTTTGCCAGATTGCCAAACACACTCTCATTATTCCTACAGTTATGGGCTATTACTGTTCCAATGCCAATATGAGCTTTCCTCCAATATCGTAAATCGTTATTTAATATATTTTTCAATACAATCAATCAGTTTTCCGTACACATTTTCGCTTTTAAAATTTTCTTCGTAATACTTTCTAGCATTATTTTTTGTCTTGTTCACCTTTTCTCTATCAGCAAGCAAGGCTTCTAAATTCTTTTTAAAATCTTCCGTATCAGTAAAATAGAAACCCAACTCCTCTTTCTCGACTAATTCCTTCATTATTCCTTTAAGCTTGGTTGCAATACACAATGAACCTGCCATATACTCTATAACCTTATTATTAATTGTATCTGCAAAATCAGGCGAATCTTCAATTGGTATAACTCCTAGCGTAGAACACCTCATCACTGCCTCTAAATAATTTTGCCCTATAAATCCCGTAAAAATAATGTTCTTATTATCTCGGTATTGATTCTCCAACAGTTCTCTTTCTGAACCATCGCCACAAACAACAAATCTATAATTTTTATTGTCTTTAAGCGCCTCTGCAACAATTCTAATATTACATCTTTTAGTAAGCTGCCCTATATAGCATATGGTTGTTACTCCCTCTTCTACAATACCTAAATCCTTCACAAATCTCTCAGCATCTTCAATTTCTTCGCTTGAATAATGTCGTTCCTTATATGCCAAATAGCATACCATATCATCTGGTTGCTTAACACGTCCGTATTTTTCCGCAAATTCCATACTTTTCGGTATTGTCCCAATAACAATATCAGCATTTCTGATTGCATACGAAATCTTATAGCGCATCGCAAAAGTCAAACACTTAACCAGCTTAGATACTAATCCACTATATCTTTCCCACCATATATCCGGCCAAAAATCACGAATATCTATAACAACAGGAATATGATTACGCTTACCATATTTAACTGCTTCAAATGCAAAATCAATTAAAGGGCACGAACAAATAATCACATTAGGCTTATTTTCTTTCTTGGCGGCTTTTTTAAACTCTTTTGCTAATTGAATGCTATATAAAACTCTTTCTATTGAAACATTCCTTTTATAAACGGTTTTCGCATGTAAAAAGTAGAGATTATAATTATCGCGAATTATATTCATTCCTGGTATTACATTTAATCTGCACTTCTTTTGATGATAAAAATCCGATGTCCACCAAGTAACATTACAGCCCCTGTCAACTAACATTTCCGCAATTATTCCACATCTCATAACTCTTCCAGGTGCCCCTTCAACAGGTAAGGGTTCTCCCTCTTTAATTAACCAAGCATCATACTGTTTCATGTCTTATCACCTACTAAACATTGCTTTTATTTTTTACTCAAATCTCACGGGTACATTACTATTCTTTTTTCATCATTTTTTTGCATATCTCAACTATTTTTTCATAAGTAGGATAATATGCTTTTTCAAGATTTTTACTTGCAGGCGCTGGACAATCTGGTAAGGTAATCGTTTCAATTGGTTGTTTTAGTTGAACAAAACATTCTTCATAAATAGTTTTTGCAATTGAATCTGTTACACTCGCAAAAGGCCATTCCGCTATACAAATAACGGCTCTTCCGGTTTTACAAACACTCTTTTTAATTAATTCGGTATCTATAGGCTTAATGGTTCTTAAATTAATTACGTCGCAGCTTATTCCTAAACCATTTAATTTATCTGCCGCCGAAACAGCTTCCTTTACCATATATGATGCAGCGATTATCGTAACATCTTTTCCTTCCGTCAATATCTCGCCCTTTCCAATTGGGATTTCGTAATATTCTTCCGGAACATGGCCTGTTTCATCATATAACCATCTATCATCTATATAAATAACCGGGTTTTTATCTCTAACTGCAGCAAGAAACAATCCCTTTGCATCCGATGGTGTTGAAGGCGCAACAATTTTTAAACCCGGTACATTAGCATAAATACCAAAAGGGCTCTGTGAATGCTGCGCTCCTTGCTCACCACCACGATTTACAATTCCGCGGATAACAATAGGTACACTGACTTTTCCATTAAACATGTAATGCCATGATGCGCAATGATTAATAATCTGATCTAGTGCTAAATACATAAAATCCATTCGTGGATGAAATACAATAGGTTTCATTCCAGCCATTGCTGCGCCTATACACGCACCGGTCATTGCGGCCTCACTAACCGGCGAATCCATTACTCGTTCTGCCCCAAATTCGTCCAGCAGTCCTGTTGTCGTTTTTCCAACAAACCACGGATTATTAATACCCTGACCTATAACAAAACAAGTCGAATCATTACGAAGAGCATATCTATGCGCTTCATTAATAGCTTCTCCGTATGTTATAATTCTTTTATTTCCCATTTATTTATCCCTCATTATATATATTCAAAAGAAGTGTTTCTGGTGATGGTTCTTGTGATGCTATAGCTTTTACCTCAGCATCCTCTACAAGCTTATTAATTCTATCATAGATCTCGTTAACTTCACCTTGAGTTATTATCTTTTCCTCTAACATCTTCCTTTCTAGGTTTTTTATCGGACATCTATCTTTCCAAAAACGCAATTCCTCTTCGTTCCGTAAGCCTTCTTTTATATTATCAAACGGACCTACATGACCTAACCAGCGATAAGTTCTTGTTTCTATTAGCTGTGGGCCTTCTCCATTTCTAACTCTTCTAATTGCCTCTCTTGCCGCACACTTAACGGCAAATATATCATTACCATCAACTATTTCGACATGAACACCATGTGTTGAAGCAACCTCAGATATATTATCATTAACGCGCCTATCACTTAATGCTGCTGATGCCGCATAAAGATTATTTTCGCAAACATAAACAACCGGAAGCTTATTAACTGCTGCGAAATTTAAAGATTCATGCCAAATTCCCTCTTCCGGAACACAATCTCCATGAAAAATAACACTCACATTAGACAAGCCCAATAATTTACTCTTCAACGCCGGTCCTAGGCCTATTCCTAGACATCCAGCCACAATTGACGAAGAGCCAAGCAAACCCTTTTCCGGCGCGCAAAGATGCATCGACCCGCCCCTACCGCCAGAGCACCCGGTCTTTCTGCAATAAACCTCCGAGAATAATTGATATACATCGCCACCCTTAGCCAAATAATGTCCGTGTGATCTATGTGTACTAAATACATAATCTGTATCTTCCAATTCACTACAAACTCCAACAGCATCTGCTTCTTGTCCAATATACAAATGACATGGGGTAAATATTCTTTTTTCAAGAATTCCCTGTGCAATATGCTCTTCAGTTAATCTTAATAAAAGCATCTGCTCGAACAGCTTAACTATTATTTCTTTACTCAAACCTAACCTATCATCTAAGACTGGTTTTTCTGGCAACTTGTAATTATTCATCTCGTAGCTAGTTCCTCCATACTATAGCAATTACCATATTCCTCTCTACTCGCATATCACGATTGCTCGCATCTATTCTCTTCCAGAAATATTATCCAACATTTCTATATCGTCCTTTCTAAGTATCCAATCCAAAGCTTCGCAATTAGATATAACTTGGCTTTTCCGCTTCACTCCTACGATTGCTACTGATTCAGGAATATAATCAAGTATAAATCTCAACGCAATTGACGATATCTTTTTCCCATAAAATGGCTCTAACGTAGCCATTGCATCAACTATATCTAAATTCCGCTGTAATTTTTCGCCATGAAAATTAGGAAATGTATCGCGGGAACGCTTATCATTTTTATCCATAACAACGTCTCTTCCATATTTTCCCGTTAAAATACCTTGGCCGAGACTTCCCCACGTAAACGGCGTAACATCCAACAATTCCGAAATTGTCCTAATATCATTCTCATAATCTCTACAAGCCAAACTGTATTGATTTTGAAAAGAGCAAAATTGCCCTTTAAACATCTCAAGTTTCTTTATATCGCCTATCAAAATATTTGAAAGACCATAATATCTAATTTTACCCTCGCTTTTTAGTTTTTCTAATTCCTCTACGACGGTTTCAATCGGAGTAACCCCATCCAAATTATGTATCTGGTATATATCTATATAATCTGTTTTTAATCGCCTTAAACTTCCTTCAACTGCTTGTCGCATCCATTGTGGTGAAATATCAAAAAAAGTTTGCCTATTATCAGCTGTTCTTCTTACTCCAAATTTAGTGGCAATAATAACCTCATTACGCCTATTTCCAATTCCTTCACAAAGAATTTCCTCTGCGGTTCCCAAACCGTAAATATCAGCAGTATCAAAAAAATTAATACCTCTAGAAATTCCTTCGTCAATTGCCTCTAACATTTCCTGCCTATTTGTATCACCCCATGCATGTAATCCCATAGGGTCTCCTCCTATAGCAATTCTTGAAACTTTGATATCTGTATTTTTAATTTTAATATATTCCATTACTTTACCTAAACACTCTTAATACTTGTAAAAACACTGTTTTAACCGTCATAATAAAAATTTTAACATCCGTTACAAATGATATTTCCGCAACATACTTCAATCTTAACTTATTCTTCTGTCCCAATATTTCATTTTGAAAATAGTTATCGACATCCTTTTCTCCAACCAATTCATCAAGATTTGCGAATTTAATCGAGCTATAATCCGTAATTCCCGGCCTCACTTCAAGAATATATTTTTCCATACCGGTAAACCTATTTACATATTCCAGCACCTCAGGTCTAGGTCCAACAAAGCTCATTTCTCCCTTTATTATATTAACTAGTTGTGGAATTTCATCAACCTTAGTCTTTCGCAAAAACTTACCTGACTTTGTTACTCGCGAATCATTAAATGCAGTCGTATATCCGCCAATCTTATCTGCATTTTTTACCATTGACCTAAACTTATAAATATAAAATACTTTATTATGATATCCTCCACGCGGTGCTTTGTATATTACCGGAAAGCCATCATCTACAGCAATCAAAACACTGCAAATAATATAAATAGGTAAGCATATTATAAACAAAGAAATCGCAAGAATTAAATCAATAATTCTCTTAAAGACTCTATTATATATTCCATTTACGTTTTCTATAATATCTTTTTCCGAATACTCTTCTTCTGCTTTCACGTCAAACATAACTATCTATAATAGCTCCTTTAAATGTAATAAAGTCATTGTAAAACATTTTAGACAAATCTATTTCACTTATATAGTGTGCATACTCATATCATTTTCATTTTTCTAGTCTTTCCAGAACCTCACCTACTGTATCTACTATTCCATCTGCAAATATATCTATTCCAAATTTCGCATCCAAATTTGCTGTTAAAACTGCTAAATCTATAGAATCCATCCCTACGTCATCTCTTAGCGATGTCATTTCCGTAATATTTGTTAAAATCTGCTCATCTTTATCCTCGCGAATCTCGTTTATTATATCTACTAAAACTTGCATTTTATTTGTCATATTTATTCCCTCCGTATCTATTTTACTTATCGTTTATAACGACTCAAATCTTGTGCTGGATTGCCAAACATATTTGCATAATCCTTTACGTTATGAACAATTACCGATCCTATTCCTATATGTGCGTTTTTGCCAATACGTACTCCATTTGCAACCGACACTCCCAATCGAATTACCGTATCATTGCCTACATCTACAAAGCCAGCTATATTAGACCCGCCCGTTATCTCACAGTTATTTCCTATATTTGAATTATGACCAATTATAACATTAACATCAATTTTAGTATTATCCCCTATTCTTGTCGTCAAATAACTATATAGAGCTTGCTCAACGACAACGTTCTGGCTTATCAATACATTCCTACCAATAATTGTTTTTCCGCCATGAAACAATCGTTTTCTGCCATTCTCATTATCATATAAATTAAATGCCTGTACACCCACCTTTGCTCCCGAACAAATTATGCTTCCGTCTCCTATATTAGTATTTGGCTCAATGCACGCAAATGGTTCGATTGTTACACCGTCCCCTATAACAACCCCATGATCCGCGATATATGCTAATGGACTAATATTACAACTCTTTCCTATTTGCGTTTTTAGCAGGTTTGCCGACTTTCTTCGCTCTACTTCATCCATCAAACAAAAAAACAAGTCCCTCGGTCTATCTGAGACACAAATACCGCATTTAATGTCCGTCATCTTTTCATAAGTATCTCTATTGGTTATCACCATCTTTGTATAATTATCAATGCACTGAATATACTTAATAGCCCCGACAAAAATGCATTTAGGTTTATCTATTGAAGAAGTTCCTCTTGCAAAACAAGTAAAAGGTTGCTCATTTATAAATTCAATATCTTTTTCCGATATTTTTAAATCCCTAACTAATTCTGATAAGTATATTTCTTTATCTTCCATATGGTATACCTTTACTTAAAACTCTTTAATCAAATCTGCCAACAAAATCCAACGTAGAGCAATTTTCTAACGGCAATTTTATCGGGCGTCTTTCTGCCGCCGACTTATAAATTGCAAGAACAAGTTCAAGTGCGCGTTTACCCGCTTCTGCATCAACCAATGGTGCATGACCATTATTAATTGAATCAATTACGTCCTTATATAACGGAGTGTGTCCAAATCCGTATATACTCGGAGGGTTTTCGCTAAACTTTTCCTTTACCTCTTCAGGATCATCTAAATTATCTTCAAATGACCACACCTCTATAATATTATCGCTCGTACCCGCAGCTTTTGCAGTTCCCTTTTCTCCAAACAAGTATAATGTTTCTTCCAAGTTTTGAGGATATACATTTGTCGTTCCTTCAATTATTCCATATGCTCCTCCTCTAAACTTTACAATTGCCAAACCCAAATCTTCCGCTTCTAAATACGGATGCTCAATTTGATCAGTATACGCCATGACTTCTTCAATCTCTTCTCCCATCATCCATCTAAGTAAGTCTATATTATGAATACACTGATTCATAAGGCAACCACCATCTTGTGCCCAAGTACCTCTCCACGGCGCTTGTTTATAATAATCCTTACCTCTGTTCCATCGAACGTGCGCAGCCCCATGAGACATCTTTCCAAATCGACCACTTTCTACAGCCTTTCTAATATACTGAATTGATTTATTAAAACGATTTTGATGATTTGCGCATACTACCACTCCTTTTTCTCGTGCAGCTTTTATTATTGCATCTGCATCTGATATTGAGAGTGCTATTGGTTTTTCTATGATTACATTACACCCATTAGCTATACAATCTAATGCAATTGAAGCATGTTTACCGGATTCCGTAGCAATCGCTACTAAATCAGGCTTTTCATTTTCTAATAATTCCTTATAATCTAAGTACTGTCGAACCCCTTCCAAGCCAAATCTCTTTACCTTATCATCCATAGCTTCCGGAACTATATCACACATAGCAACAAAATCTAACCCATTATTTCTAGCTGCTTCTATGTGATTCGGCGAAATTCTACCGCAACCAATCAATGCATATTTCATTTTTATCCTTTCCTCCGCAATTCATTATATTTAACGTTTCTTACATTGCACTGCCCTTATTAGAGATATAACCATCTAATCACTTAATATATGGTTTAATATCTTTATACCAATTCTTTCCATATCTTCTTTCCATCATAAATATTGTCAATAATAACGTTATTGCTGCTCTATCCGGCTTTATTGCTTTCTTTTGTACTATTCTTTTATACAATTCCACCTCAAGCAAAGCAAAATTATTAATATCTGTACCCCTTTTAACCGGAATTCCCATCGGATATGCTAATCTAACCACAAGCCCACCTATTTTCCTCTTCATCAAGCTCAAAAAATACGAACGGGAATGCATATTCAAATGCTTTTTTGTTCCCACTCCATACTTCTTTCCTATCTTTTCCATAATGTATTTTTCATATAAATACTGATGTAAGCGTAAATCAGGACTAACATTATACCAAAAATCCAATAATTCTTGGTCCCAACAAGGTAATAGCCACTCATATCCAAAATAGCTATGCACCTCATTCATATTTAAAAACGCTCTAGAATGACCTTCTGCAGTCTCTATACAATTAAGCGCACTGACAAAAGATTCATAATTCTTGACAGATACCCCCATTATATCAAAATAAGCAAGGACATCATCAATATAAGTATTCATTACTCCAATATCAATTTCTTCGAATCGAGCAAATCTCTGCTTTATATTATACTCCGCAACGGCCTTATTTGTGAATCCGGTAGACCTTATCATAGTTTCCGAAGGAACATATGAACCTGTCGGCATATCATTGCAAAGTCCGGTAATAAATACAGCATCATCAGGAATCATTTTATCTTCCTTCAATTTCTTTACCGCATAATAATTTTGCAAATACGCCATATAATCCGGTCTGTTTGCATAATCAAAATAATCATCCTCGTTTATTAGATTTCTAATTTCCTTTATATCGTACTGAATATTGTACCACTCATATCCCAGTGCCAAAGCCACCTTATGAGATTGTTCAACTTCAAATGATCCCGTTCGCCCATATGTATAACATATAGCCTCATCAAGACCATTATCCTTTAAAGAACACGCAATATATCGCGAATCATATCCTCCGCTTAAAGAAATAACTGCCTTTCGACCATCAAGTGCTTTTATGATGCGCTTACACATTTTGTTCGTCTTTTCTGTCAACATACTTATTGCCAACTCATCATTAAATATAGTTGACTTTCTACTATGCACAAAATACGGCTTTCTCTCTGCAACGTCACCATTTATAACCGTAATCATTCCAAGTTCAACCTGTTTTACATGTCTATACACGGTATTATTAAACGCAACATAAGATGTAGCATATAATTCCAACATACGTTTTGAATCTAGTTCTGCATATACTTCTTTATAATTAACAATTTCATCTACATCATCAGAAACTATTATCCCGTCGTCTGTATAATATATAGGTATTGACCGCGCAATATCACTTGCTATCCATACTTCTGTTGAACGCTTGATAATTATCGCAAAAACCCCAAAACAATTACTAAGATACTCTTCAAACTCTTTTAAGGAATTAATATTTTCTAATGCTTCGAGAGCTCTTTCTTCTCTTAATACTTCTCCGCTGTACTTTTGCAAATAGCCTTTAAAATAAACAGTTCCATCCGTATACCATTTATAACCTTTGTTTCTTCTCAAGATTACTTCAACCATACTCACAACCTCATCTTTCACGCTAATAATATGTATAATAGAACATCTTCAATCCCAAACTATAAATAGCCTATCAAATATCAGCACTTTTATTCAGCAAGAATTAATTTGAACTCTCCAATCAACTTTTTTAATATTGAATAAATGAATAAGAAATATACCGCAAATACTATAAGTGTTATATATATCAGTCTTAAATATACCGAGATTCCAGCCATCTCTGCTTTTGCAACAAATGCTACCAATAGGCTCATACCTCCTCCCAGTAACCAGAAAGGCATATATTTTAGTACATCCGAGAACAATAAATATTTATTAAGTCTTCTTGCACTATACATATTTAATACGGAACATATGATAGTCGCAATACTTGTTGCCAATGCAACACCAAATACACCATAAATCCGTGATAAAAGAATGCTCAAAACTATATTAACTACAATTCCGATAAAACTATTAATAACTGGTAGCTTAGATTCCTTATAACTATATTGCAATCTTGTAAACAGCTCTCGATATGAAAAAAACACCATTGAAATTGCATAACCAACTAATGCATACGACGTATTATTGATAGATTCACTATTAAATCGTCCTCTTCCATAAACAACTGTCACTATATCTCTAGATGATAAAACTACAACTATACAAATCGGTACTAACGCTAAACTAAATAAACATATAGCACTTCTGATTATTTGCCCCGCCTTCTTGTCGTTATTTTCGGCCACAAACTTACTAACGTACGTAAATGCTACTGCACATATAGAACCAGTCATCGTATCAATAAAATTCGTAAGTACAGCTGCATAATTAATTGAAGTAACTACTCCTTCACCCAATCCCGAAACAATTGCGCGATCTACCTGCTGATTAATAAACACCATCGCATATCCGAATAACAAGGGAATCATCATTTTTACTAGCTGTTTCACATTAGCATCTTTTAGTGGATTCTGTGGACGCCAACTCCACAGCTTACGTGACATTAAAAACAAATATGAAACACTTAAAATCGCATAACCATAATACCCAACAACTAACGAATTAACCCCTAATACACCGGATAATACAATTATACATATTAAAACAGAAACACTATTATTAATACTTACTATTTCATTTGCGATAAATTTCTCATGAGATTTTAGAATTGATGAAAAAACCGCTATCCACACTATCAAAACAATAGTTATCGCATATATCCTTATATAAATCACTAATCTCTGCGCTTTTTCACCATTATAACTTGGTGCGATTATTCTAGGGAAAAAACCTGCCAATGCAACTATTATCAAAGATATAATAACCGAAATACTCGTCCATACAACCAAGACATTTGAAACAAACTCATTCGCACTATTTTTATCCTTTGCCTTTGCAGATATATATATAGGTATAAACGCAGTAATAAATGCCTGAACCAATAAATAATCTATATCATTTATTATTCCTTGCGCTATCGATATTATATCTGTCTCTATTGTGGTTCCAAATGTACTTGCTGTAGCCATCTGCTTCACGAACCCCAATAATTTTGCCGCAAAAACAATTCCCGTAACAGAGCATATAATATTAACTATTTTTGGCAACTTTTTTCTTTTCATTATTATTCCCAAATTTATAATTCAATCTATATTTTTTAGAAAAATAAATAACAAGTACTACTAGTAATATTCCGTTTGTAAGAAGACCTGTCGTTACATTTCCAGAGCCCCAAATAAATGCACACGAAAAGGATACAAACAACACAAGATAGTCCTCGCAATCTTTTAACGCCAACTCCAACAAATATAATATAAAAATCAGGACAATCGGCATCACTATGCAACCAGCAATTCCAAGATTACTATAGGCTTCACTAAACGAACCATTATTTGCGTTTCCTGACGTTCCAAAATATATCTCAGATATCATCTGACTTATAGACTTTGGATATGGCGATTTTATACCGAAAAAGCGACCTATTCCATGAGCAAAATAATCATACTTTTTATTTGTCGTAATAAAGTCATAATACAATGCATTAAGATATTGAGGAACAAAATAAATCCTTCTACTTAAATTAGCTGTAACAGCAATGCTTTTTGTAAAAGTATAAAATATATATTCACCCACAATTTCCGCAACCATTATTCCTGTGTAGATACAATTACCCCACCGTTTTGCCAACCGATCAACATAAGGTAATGCACATGCAATAAATGTTATTATAAGGACCGTTTTATGACCTCCAATTGAGAAATTTAACATTTGTATAATTATCATAATTAATGCTAAAAAGACTTTCTTTTCTTGGACACAGATTGTTATTGCAGTTGCTAAAACCAACGGAGCCATAGAATATAAATAGCTCATAATTCTTGGTAGATTAAAGTTTGCCTCATCAGCTCTAAGTGAGTATTCATTTGTAAAAGTAAGATAAAACCTAAATCCCGTGTATTTCCACGATATTAAAAGCACTGTACAAATTATAGTTATTATTATAATTGTTGGCACAAACCTATTCTTTAAATATATCCGTTCCGCTCGGCTTAACAATCGCTTAGGGAAAGTTATTAAGAGCAAAATCCCCCAGTATAAACACCATGCACAAAGTAACTCGCGCTCTACATAAACCGCTTGAAAATAAGCCAATCCCGGAACATAATACATAAGCGTATAAAATAGCATGAACTTTTCTCTGAGCATATTTCCTTCTATATACTTAAGATAAAAAGGAATATATAATACCAATAGCAGCAGCATTATGCCTGTTTTCGAGAAACTATAGTCAGGAATAAATATATATTCTCCCTTATAGAAAACCGAAATAACTCTGCTCCAGATTAAATCCAACATTATTTTAAACAAAAAAAGAAGGACTATCGCGCTCAAACGATATTTAAATCGCTTCATTATTCTACTACCCCTTCAATACTCGTAAATAGAAATCTTCTAACTTTTTCTCCTCAATTTTCCAATTGAGCTTTTCAAGTATAAGCTTTTTCCCTTGGGCACCCATTCTTTTTGCCTCTTCCGGATTATCTCTTATAAATTCCAGTGCTTTAGCAATTTCTTCTACGTCTTCCGGATTTACAGAAATACCAAATTGATATTTACTAATCAATTCATTCGCATACTTATAATTCGATATAATAACCGGCAGCCCCATTATCATATACTCATATGTTTTTGTTGGTAAATTATCAAACATATGATTTTGTCCTACATTTAACTCCGTAACAAGTCCTACATTACACGACTTAAGAACATCTACAACTGCATCGTGACTTATAACACCGCGATATTCAAGCATGTTGTTTCTATCTATTATTTTCAATTTTTCTATAAAATTATTTTCAGTAACACCGCCCGCAGTTATTAACCTTATATTTGCTTTATTGCATGCTTCTACGCATTGAACTAACCCTCTGTCTTGTCGCATAGCTCCCACATAACATGCAGAAAATTCTTCTCCTCGCTCCGACCCATTAGAAATATCCATTTCTTCTATAATGGGAACATTATTAATCAGCTCAGTCTCTCTACACTTTTTCTCAAATGGATTAACTCCTTCTTGCGTACATGGATAAACAACACCGTCAATTCTTCTTAACACATATGATTCATAACACCCATATATTGCAGCAATTATTTTTCGACTCCATTTAGGCAAATATGGTTTTTCTGTTATCTGTATGGTATATCTTTCATGACTATCAAATATTACTTTTATACCA
>JAEEGL012722668.1_pt1 | contig 18764 bp, 14 predicted proteins | sample 9134231 | NCBI WGS metagenome assembly JAEEGL01 (sample SAMN16246548, study PRJNA631951) | gut metagenome | biome: gut microbiome; feature: rumen; material: fiber-attached | host: Bos | place: Iran: Karaj | collected 2018-10 | reverse complement strand
TTTTGAAGTTCGTTTGATAATAGATTGAAGTCCATTCTATGATAGATTGAAGTCCGTTTGATGATAGATTGAAGTCCGTTTGATGATAGATTGGAAGGCAAAGCATCATCGAATGGAATGAATTTTCTAGATTATTTAGAAAGTAAAAGAATAAGACAAAAATGTTTTTTAATGAAACACAAAGACACAAAGACACAAAGATTAAGACAAAAATTTACGAAAAAATAAGAGACCCACCCCAGCCCTCCCTGCTTAGGGAGGGAGCTAATATTGCTGAAACGGGAATGATATCCATTTGCGATAGTAATAACTCCCTCCCTAAACAGGGAGGGATGGGGTGGGTCTCCAGTTTGGGTCTCTTGTTGTGGGTCTCCTTTTTTAACCCTTCACCGTAAAGTACTGGCAGATAAGATATTAACCACAACAGTGAAGCTTTTTAAAACTTCAAACATGTCGTAAAAACAAGGGAATATCCTTCCTAAAGGGCTTCACCGAAAAGGGTGGCGCTGGTGCTGCCGGTGATGCGCACGCGAACACGCTCGCCGATATGATGACCGGCCTTATCGAAGACTACCATCTTGTTCTGCTCGGTGCGGCCACAGAGCTGCTCACGGCTGCGCTTGGAGAATCCTTCTACGAGCACTTCAAACTCCTTGCCTTCGTCCAGTTTGTTGCGCTGGGCGGAAATCTCCGTCTGCAAGGCGATGAGTTCGTTGAGGCGGCGAATCTTCTCTTCCTCGGGTACATTGTCAGGCAGATGACGGGCGGCAAAGGTGCCTGGACGCTCTGAATACTTGAACATGAAGGCGGAATCGAAACCTACCTCACGCACCAGGGAGAGCGTCTGCTGGAAGTCTTCCTCGGTTTCATCGTGATAACCCACAAAGATATCTGTGGTGATACCGCAACCGGGAATGATGCGGCGGATAGCGTCTATCTTCTGCAGATAGTCTTCGCGGGTGTATTTGCGGTTCATCAGTTTCAGGGTCCGGTTGCTGCCGCTTTGGGCAGGGAAATGGATATGGCGACAAAGGTTGGGCTCCTCGGCAATGGCATGGAGGATGTCTTCGGTCATATCCTCGGGATTGGAGGTGGTGAAACGCACCCGCATTTCAGGCACTTCGCGGGCCACGAGGCGGAGAAGTTGGGCGAAGGAAGTTTGGGTGTTGGGTGTTGGATGTTGGGTGTTGGATGACAGGCTTAGCCCGTAGCTGTTCACGTTCTGCCCCAGAAGCGTCACTTCCTTGAAGCCCCGGTCGCGCAGATCGCGTACTTCGCGGAGTATGCTTTCCACATCGCGGCTGCGCTCACGGCCACGGGTGAAGGGCACGATGCAATAATGACAGAAGTTGTTGCAACCGCGCATGATGCTGACAAAACCGCCAATTTTGTGGCCCAAACCGATACGCTGAGGTATCACATCACGATAAGTCTCGGTTGTGGAGAGTTCCACATTGATGGCCTTATGACCGAGTTCAGCCTGTGCAACAAGGTCGGGGAGTGTCAGATAGGCATCCGGTCCGGCCACGAGATCACAGTGGTGATTCTCCAAAAGGTCGTCCTTTACGCGCTCAGCCATACAGCCGAGGACTCCGATGATTAACCCACCCTTGGTCCCTCCCGAAGGGAGGGAGTTCTTTTGGCGTGATTTGCGCAAAGCGGCGAGGACATCAAGGCGATGGTATATTTTCTGCTCGGCATTATCGCGCACCGAACAAGTGTTGAGAAAGACGGCGTCCGCCTCCTCTACCGTTTGGCAAACTTCATAGCCTGCCATCTGCATTACCGAGGCCACTACTTCCGAGTCGGCCACATTCATCTGACACCCGTATGTTTCTATCAGCAACTTTTTCATGGGTGCAAAGGTACAAAATTAAGTGAAGAGTGAAGAGTGAAGAGTGAAGAATTTGCTTCCGCGGTAGCAAATTCGGCTGAATGACAATGCAGAAAAAAGATTTTAGGGTAAAAATATCATAAATTATTTCAACGCGGAAATAAATTCTTCACTCTTCACTCTTCACTCTTCACTTTTATTACTATCTTTGCAGCCGTGAGAACGTTATTGTTGATACTGATGGCCATGCCCGCACTCTGCTGGGCGCAGACAGGCAAGCATGTGAACCCCGAAGACAGAGAGGTTGACATGGATAACCCTACGTTTGTGCCGATGGTGAAGGTCAGCAAGGTGATGGTCGAGGGTGACAGCATCCAGTACGTGGAGTTCAACAACGTGTATGTCTATCCCAAAATGGAATTCAAGAACGCCAAGGAACAGGCTAAATACAACCGGCTGGTGTATAACGTGAAGAAAGTGCTGCCCATTGCCAAGGAGGCCAACCAGATTATCATAGAGACCTACGAATACCTGCAGACGCTTCCCGACAAGAAATCGAAGGACGAACACATGAAAAGGGTGGAGAAAGACATCAAGCAGCGCTATACGCCCAGGATGAAGAAGCTGTCGTATAGCCAGGGAAAGCTGCTCATCAAACTGATCCACCGAGAGTGTAATTCCTCTGGCTACAATCTGATTCAAGCTTTTCTGGGACCGGTGCGCGCTGGTTTCTATCAGGCATTTGCCTGGACTTTCGGGGCTTCACTCATGAAAACTTACAAGCCCGAAAGCGTTGACCGGCTTACGGAGCGCGTGGTGCGACAGATAGAAGCCGGACAACTGTAAGAGTTTATTCGCTGAAAAGAACCTGAATGACGGTCTGCCCGACGGCCTGCAGCGTGTTTTTATCTATGTGCTGCATGTCGTCATTCAATGTATGCCATGTGGGACCGAAACTGCTCTGCTGGCAGTCGGGGTAGCAGGGAATGATGTCGATGCAGGGAATCTTGGCCACTTCGTTCACGGGAACATGGTCGTCAGTGATGCCCCCGTTGGCTTCATCGGGGAACATGGTGCCGTAGCCCACCACCTTGGCGGCTGCCCATACCTTCTTCACGATGTCAGGTGCATATTGCTTGGAGACCGCCTCCTGATAGAAACGGGCTCCCTGACCGCCCACCATGTCGAGCAGAATGCCGAAACGGTAAAGCCTCTCCCCCTGCCCCTCCCCCGTAGGGAGGGGAGTATTTGCGGCATATTGCTGCGCCCAATACTGTGCGCCGAGTGCCCACGGATCACCGTTGACCTGCGTGGTGGTGTCCCATTGGGGAGTTCCCCAGTCTTCGGCATCAAAGCAAATAAAGTCAACACCTACCTTCAGGGAGTCGGCTTTCTGGAGCAAACGGGCAATCTCAAGCATCACGGCCACACCCGAAGCTCCATCATTGGCAGCCATCACGGGCTTGCGCCAGGCTGTAGAGTCTGGATCGTTGTCGGCCCAGGGGCGGCTATCCCAATGGGCACAAAGGAGAATGCGGCCTCCATTCGAAACTCCCTGGGAGGATATACTGTCGCTCGGATTGTAGCTGGCAATGATATTGGTACTCTTCAGCGGTGTGCCGTCGTAGCCAGTGAGCGTGGCTTGCTGGGTAGAAACCTTGCAGCCGAACTGCTCAAACTTCTTGATAATCCATTGGGCACACTGCTCGTGGGCATCGCTGTTCATCGTGCGGGGACCGAAATCGCATTGCGCCTGACAATAGGCATAGGCGGAATCGGCCACAAAGGCCGGACCTACGGGCGTCAGCGATGACAGGTCGCTGGTGGCCTGCCTGCTCTTGCAAGCAACAAGCAGGATGACTGAACACAAAATCGCAAAGACACAAAGTTTTCTCATTCTATTTTTCTTATACAAATAACTATCAACCATAAACTATAAACCATCAACCATCAACCCTGACGCTCTGTACTTGCGCCATCACGCGCAGCCAGTTGCCTCCCCATATCTTCTTGATGTCACGCTCGCTATAGTGGCGGCGAAGCAACTGGAGGGTAAACTGGATGGCTTCGGAAGCGTCGGCATAGCCGCGCACACCACCGTCACCATCGAAATCGGTGCCCAGTCCCACATGGTCGATACCCATCACATCGATGGCATGTTCCAGATGCTTGACGGCGTCGATGATGGTGGCTTCGCCTTCCGTGCGGAGGAAACCATGATAAAGCGTGGTATGAGCCACGCCACCGGCCTGAGCCAAGGCCCGAAGCTGATCGTCGGTCAGATTGCGGGGATGGTCACAAAGGGCGCGGCAGTTGCTATGACTGCACACAATCGGCGTACTTGAAATCTGCAACGCATCATAGAAACTCTTCTCTCCGGCATGGGAAAGGTCAACCATCAGGCCACAGCGGTTCATCTCCTGAATGACCTTCTCGCCAAACTGACTGACTCCGTTGTGGGTGTTGCAGCCGCGGGCGGAGTCGCAGATGTCGTTGTCACCATTGTGGCAAAGCGTGATATAGACGACACCCCGCTGGGCAAAATGCTTCACATTGGACAGTTCATGACCGAGAGCCAGGCCGTTTTCAATGCCGAGCATGATGCTGCGGCGCCCCTTACGCTGGTCTTCGTAAAGGTCTTGCGGGGTGCGGGCAATGCTGAGATAACGGCTGTTGGACTTCACGATATCCTCTATCTTGTCGAAAATGGCATTGGCATAGGCCGTAGGAGTGACAGAAACAGAGGGCGAACCATCGGTCAGATGGGCTGGCTGCATCCACGAGGCATCCACTTTCTGCGAGAAACTCTCGCCGATTTTGGGCTGTGGCAGATAGGCCACCATCGTGACAGCCTGCTGACGGCCGTCCTGCATCTTGTGCATATCCACGAGGATACGGGGATCACGCTGCTCGAAATGGATACCCTGAGGGAAGAACATCGGTGTGTCGCAATGGGTGTCGAGGGTAATCATGCGCTGATGGAGCAGCTTGGCCTGATGGAACTCCGTAGCCTTGCGAATCATCCATTTGAAGATGGGGAGTCCGCTTTCGAGCCATTCGGGATGCCATTGCACGCCCATGATGCTCTTCTGCTCCGTGCTCTCGATGGCCTCGATGGTGCCGTCGGGGGCAGTGGCCGTCACCCAGAAACGTTGTCCGGCATCGCTTACGGCCTGATGATGGAAGGAGTTTACGAAGATATTCTGCGTGCCATAGAGTCGGCAGATCTCGCTGTTCTTGTGAAGCGTCACGCTATGAGTCACTTCCCCGCGATCGGCATCCTGCGAGTGCTTGATGGTGGGAGAGGCAATATCCTGTGCCACATGACCATCGAGCGCCACGGCCAATGTCTGGATGCCACGGCAGATGCCAAGCATCGGTATTTGGCGGTTGTAGGCCAAGCGGGTAATAAGCAACTCCGGCAGGTCGCGCTTGCTGTTGATGTTATGCAGGCGCGGCGATGGTTCTTCGCCTGACCATAGCGGATTGTAATCGCCTCCGCCTGAAAGAATCAGACCATCGAGGCTGTCGAGTGTGCCTACGATCACATGACGGTCGCTGACAGGAGGGATGATGACGGGAATGCCCCCCGCCTCAATCACCTTATTATAGTAGGCATAGCGCAACGTGGCATCCATACCCTCGTAGTTGGAGGTGATGCCGATGAGCGGTTTCCAGTCGCCTTCGGGATACTGCTGGTAGATATCGTCAAGATACTGCTGAAGATTAAAAGAATCCATTTCTTTAAAGTTGCTTCTTACTGAAAATAAAAAGCCCCTCCAAAAGATGGAGGGGATGATTGGTCATTTTCCTTACTCCGTAGCAATGGGAATCTCACGCCGGATGCTCTGCTCCAGGGAGATGAGCGTCTCCGTGGCTACCACGCCGGGAATGTCCTGCAACTGATTGTTGAGCAGGTCCATCAGTTGCTCATTGTCGCGGGCAAAGAGTTTCACAAGCATGGTGTAGGGACCGGTCGTGAAATGGCATTCCACAATCTCAGGGATATGGCAAAGGCGCTCCACGACCTGCTTGTACATGGAACCGCGCTCAAGCGTGATGCCCACATAGGTGCAGGTGCTGTAGCCCAACGACTTGGGGTTCACATCAAAACCGGAGCCCGTGATCACACCGTCGTCAATGAGATGCTGCACACGCTGATGAATGGCGGCACGCGAGACGCCACACTCTGCTGCCACATCCTTGAACGGGATGCGGGCATTCTTCGACAAGATATTCAATATCTTTCTGTCCAGATTGTCTATCTTTTCCATTGTTATGGATATTTCCTTTTTGTTAATAATCAGTTTACTTCGTGACAAAAATAGGAATAAAAAATGAAATGCGCAACATTTTGACAGGAAAAGTTGCGCATTTCGTGAAAAAACGTTCAAAAACGGACTATTTTTTCTTCTTTACGACCTTCTTTGAGGAAGTAACTGGCTTTGCAGAAGGTTTCTTCGCGGTTTTCGTTTCTTCTACAACAGGCTTCACGATATCGAGCAATTCCACGGTGAAGATGAGGGCGGAATAGGGCTTGATGTCCTGTCCGGCACCACGCTCACCATAGGCCAGGTCGTAGGGGATATAGAGTTCCCACTTACTGCCGACGGGCATCATCGTGAGAGCTTCGGTCCAACCCTTGATGACCTGATTGGCCTTGAACGTGGCAGGCTCGCCACGCTTGTAGCTGCTGTCGAAGACTTTTCCGTCAACCAGACGGCCTTCGTAATTCACTTTCACTTCATCTGATGCGGCAGGGATGGCACCCGTGCCCTGAGTGAGCACCTTATACTGCAGGCCGGAAGCCGTGGTCTTCACACCTTCCTTCTTCGCATTGGCTGCCAGAAAGATAACACCTTCTTTCTTGAGCACCATCACACGGCGGTCAGAGAAGAATTGCTCTGCATCCTGCTGCTTGAAATGGGTGGTATCTTTCTTCAGAGCCGCAATGAAACCCTGCTGGAACTTCTCTGCATTGATGGAGTCGGGGGTTCCCTTGAAGTCGTTCTCAGCATTGGGCAGCATCCGGTCGTTGACCATCTGCGCAATCTGCATACCGGCCATACGGGCTTTCTGCTGAGGGTCAGTGCCCAGCTTGAGGGCCTCCTTGAAACCGGCAATGAAGTCATCCATGAAGACCTCATCGAACTGATACTGCTGTTTCAGGAAGGGCAGCAGGCCATTTGTCATGGCCACACCGGCAGCATAGCTGACGGAATCACTCGGAGTAACAATCTCGACGGGCTGCTCTGCGACGACCTGAACCACCTCAGCCTTCTTTTTCTTGTCTTTCTTTCCGGCATTAGCGGTTAAGAAAGAGGCACTCACCACGAGGATGAGTGCCATGATTGCATATCTTTTCATAGACGATTACTTCTCGATACCTAAGAGTTCGATCTTGAAGATAAGTGCTGAGAAAGGCTTGATCTCTCTCTGCTCACGTGCACCGTAAGCCTTTTCCTGAGGAATCACAACCTCCCAAACAGAACCTACAGGCATGTGGGTGAGAGCCTCTGTCCATCCGGGGATCACCTGGTTGGCACGAAGCTTAACAGGCTCCTTGCTCTTGTAGCTGCTGTCGAACACCTTACCGTCGATGGTCTTGCCCTCATACTGAACAGACACCATGCTTGTATCGGTAGGAATGGCACCAGTACCCTCCTTGATAACCTTATAGAGCACACCGCCCTTGAGTTCCTTTACGTCCTTGCCTTTCTTGTATTCCACCAGGTATTTCTCACCGGCAGCCTTGTTGGCACCGAACTGCTTCTCCATATTCTTGGCCTTGATCTGCTCCATCTTGGTCTGGGCAATCTGCTGAGCCTGCTCAATGGTCATCAGACCCTTGGCACCGGTAGTTCCGCTTACGAAACCAGCCATGAAGTTTTTCAGGGAGATTGTCTGTGTGGAATCATCGCCGAACACTTCATGATTGATGCCCTTCACCATCTGGTTGCCAATCTGCTGACCAATCTGGATACCAGCATAGTAGGCTGCCTGCTTCTTGTCGTCACCGGCATTTGCACCGTCGTTCAGACCCTTGATAAAGTCGTCCATATAAGCAGTGTCCACACCGAGACGCTGTACGAGATACTCTTTCAGACCCTGAGTCTGTGCCATACCGATGGCGTAGCTCATGGTGTCAATGTCGTTCTTAAGATTGGCCTTGGGAGTGCCATTGCCGCAAGCGCTAAACGATGCAGCAACAATAGCCATAGCGGCTAAGATTGATAATTTTTTCATTTTGAGTTTATTTGTTTATAAGTTTTGACTTTTTAGATTTTAGAGAACCTCAATCAGTTCCACGTCGAAGATAAGCGCAGCATAAGGAGGAATGCTCTGGCCGGCTCCGCTGGGACCATAGCCCAGAAGATAGGGAATGAAGAAACGGGTCTTGCCGCCTTCCTTCATCAGCTGGAGACCTTCCGTCCATCCGGCAATAACCTGCTGGAGTCCGAACACGGCAGGCTCTCCGCGCTGCACGCTGCTGTCGAACACCGTGCCGTCAATCAGGAATCCCTCGTAGTGGCATTTCACACGGTCGGTGGCCTTAGGAGCCTTGCCGGTGCCTTCCTGCAATACCATATACTGCAGACCACTCTTGGTCGTTATCACACCTTCTTTCATTGCATTCTCAGCCAGGAAACGCTCACCGGCTGCCTTTGCATTACGTCCCTGCTCTTCGCGAGCCTTTGCCATCTTGGCCTCTTTTTCCTGGAAATACTCCTGCACGATTGTCTGTGCCTCACGGTTATCCACCTTCAGATTATTACCAGCCAGCACGTCCTTGATAGCAGTGGCGAAATCATCAATATTCAGACCTTCGATATCCATCTGCTTCAATTGCTGTCCGATGCCGAGGCCCAAACCATAACTCAGTTTGTCCATCTTAAACTAAAAAAAATATTACTAATTTTGCAAAATCGCGGCAAAGTTACACTTTTTCTTTGAAGAAACGAACGTTATTCAAAAGAAATTTGTAATTTTGTACATTATTAATATATAATCTATGAAGAAGATTGTCGTTTTAACTGGTGCCGGCATGTCTGTAGAGAGCGGACTGAGCACTTTCCGTGATGCTGACGGACTTTGGGAAAATTATCCCGTATCACGTGTGGCTACCCACGAGGGCTGGGAAGCCGACCCCGAATACGTGAATGCCTTCTATAATATGCTCCGTACGAAATACACCGACGTGAAGCCCAACGAGGGTCATCTGTTGGTGGCAAAGCTGGAAGAGCAGTATGAGGTGACGGTGGTGACGCAGAATGTGGACAACCTGCACGAGGTGGCAGGTTCCACAAAAGTCATACACCTGCATGGTGAACTGATGAAAGGTTGTTCGAGCCGTGATGTGGACAATCCCCGCTATCACGTGCAGCTGGGTGGTGACAAGCTGACCATCGAGCCGGGCGAAAAGGCTGGAGACGGTTCGCTGCTGCGCCCCTTTATCGTGTTCTTCGGTGAAGGAGTTCCCAATATCACGATTGCCGCCGAAGAGGTTTCCAAGGCCGATATCGTGATTGTGATCGGCACCTCGCTGGTGGTTTATCCGGCAGCTGGCCTGCTCCACTATGCCCGCCCAGGTGTTCCCGTTTACCTGATTGATCCGAATCCCACCGTCGGTGCCAACTTCAGCAATGTCACTCATATCCAAAAGGGTGGTTCTGAGGGCATGAAGGAATTGTCTGCCATATTGATGAAATAGCCGATATGGTAGGAACGATGAAATTGGATCGCAAAAGCCTCTTCAAGGAGGTGCGCGATTATGTGATGATAACCATTGCGATGCTCTCCTATTGCATCGGATGGACGGTTTTCCTGTTGCCTAACAATATCACCACGGGAGGTGTCCCAGGTATTGCCTCTATCGTCTTCTGGGGTACGGGCATTCCGGTTCAGATAACCTATTTCGGCATCAATGCCATCCTGATGGTGCTGGCATTGCGCATCTTAGGACTGAAATTCTGCATCAAGACCATCTATGGCATTCTGGTATTGACCTTCGCCCTGGATGTGGCCCAACGAATGGCAACTGGTACTCATCTGCTTCAAGACCAGCCTTTTATGGCTGCAGTGATAGGAGCGGCATTCTGCGGATGCGGCGTAGGACTGGGACTTTCAAGCAACGGTTCCACAGGTGGCACCGACATTATCGCAGCCATTATCAACAAATACCGTGACATCTCCCTTGGACGCGTCATCCTGATTTGTGACTTGATTATTATCTCTTGCAGTTATTTCGTGCTTCACGACTGGGAACGCGTCATCTACGGCTACGTGGTACTCATCATCACCAGTTTCTGTATAGACCAGGTGGTGAATGCGATGCGGCGTTCGGTACAGTTTTTCATTATCTCCGATAAGTACGAGGAAATAGGCCATCGCATCAACAGCGAGCCCCATCGTGGCTGTACGGTGATTGATGCCCATGGATTCTATAGCGGCAAGGAGGTTAAGATGCTCTTCGTGCTGGCCAAAAAGAGGGAATCGGGTGTCATCTTCCATCTAATCAACGAGATAGACCCTACCGCCTTTGTGTCGCAAAGCGCCGTCATCGGTGTCTATGGTGAAGGCTTCGACCGCTTCAAGGTGCGCAGCAAATCGCATAAATCCTAGAAATTCTAGAAACTCTTGAATTCTAGAGAATCTAGATTAACTAGAACATCTATAACAAACAAAAATATGAAAGACGAAAAAGACCAAGTACAATTGCCCGAAAATGCGTTTCGGGAACTGAAAGAAGGTGAAGATTACGACCCCGTGATGTCACCACAGAAAGAATACCCCGAAGTGAACGGATGGAGCGTCACGTGGGGAATCCTCATGGCCGTGCTGTTTTCTGCTGCAGCTGCCTATCTCGGACTGAAGGTCGGACAGGTCTTTGAGGCCGCCATTCCGATTGCCATCATTGCCGTAGGCGTAAGCACTGCCGCCAAGCGCTCTAAGGCGCTGGGTGAGAATGTCATCATCCAGTCGATTGGTGCCTGTTCGGGAAGTGTGGTGGCAGGTGCCATCTTCACGTTGCCTGCCATCTATATCCTGCAGGCCAAATATCCTGACATGTCGGCTTCGTTCATCAATATCTTCATGGCTTCCCTCTTAGGCGGTATCTTAGGAATCCTCTTCCTGATTCCTTTCCGTAAGTATTTCGTGAAGGATATGCACGGAAAGTATCCTTTCCCCGAGGCTACGGCCACTACGCAGGTGCTTATCTCCGGTGAAAAGGGTGGCTCGCAGGCCAAGCCCCTGCTCATAGCTGGTATCGTGGGTGGTCTATACGACTTTATCGTGGCCACCTTTGGGTGGTGGAACGAGAACTTCACGACCCGCGTTATAGGATGGGGCCAGCAACTGGCCGACCATGCCAAACTGGTGTTCAAGGTCAATACGGGTGCTGCCGTATTGGGTTTGGGCTATATCGTGGGACTGAAGTATGCATTCATCATCTGCCTGGGTTCGCTTGCCGTATGGTGGATTATCGTGCCGGGCATGGCGCTGATCTTCCCGCATGACATATTAAATATGTGGGATCCCTCTATCAATACCGCCGTGGGCGATATGACTCCCGAGCAGATCTTCAAGGCTTACGGCAAGTCGATAGGTATCGGCGGTATTGCCATGGCTGGTGTAATCGGTATCATCAAGTCGTGGAGCATCATCAAGAGTGCCGTCTCTCTGGCTGCCAAAGAGATGAAAGGCGGCTCTGCTGTCTCCAAGGAGCAAATCCGCACCCAGCGCGACATTGCCTTCCGCATCATTGCCATCGGCTCTATTGCAACCATCATCATCACCTTCCTCTTCTTCTGGTTCGGTGTGATGGATAATCTGCTCTTTGCCATCGTGGGCATTCTGCTGGTTACCATTATTGCATTCCTCTTTACAACCGTAGCCGCCAATGCCATTGCCATCGTGGGATCAAACCCCGTTTCGGGTATGACGCTCATGACGCTTATCCTGGCTTCTGTCGTGATGGTTGCCGTAGGACTGAAAGGTCCCGGTGGTATGCTGGCAGCACTCATCATGGGCGGTGTGGTCTGTACGGCACTCTCTGTTGCCGGTTCGTTCATCACCGACCTGAAAATAGGTTATTGGCTGGGAACCACCCCCAAGAAACAGGAGCAATGGAAGTTCCTCGGCGTATTGGTTTCTGCTGCCACCGTGGGCGGTGTGATGATTCTGCTCAATAAGACCTATGACTTTGCCAGCGGCGAACTGGCTGCTCCGCAGGCCAATGCCATGGCTGCAGTCATCGAACCGTTGATGAGCGGTGTGGGAGCACCCTGGCTGCTCTACGGCATCGGCGCGCTGATAGCCATTGTCCTCAACTGGTTCAAGGTACCTGCCCTGGCTTTTGCTTTAGGTATGTTTATCCCGCTTGAACTGAATATTCCTTTGCTTGTCGGTGGCGCCATCAACTGGTTTGTCACCACCCGCTCGGATGACAAGAAAGTGAATGATGAACGTGGAGAAAAAGGCACACTCATTGCTTCTGGATTCATTGCCGGCGGTGCCTTGATGGGCGTTGTCTCTGCCCTCCTTCGTTTCGTAGGTTTCAATCCCATCAACGAGACCTGGCTGGCTAATCCACTGAGTGAAGCCCTCTCCTTAGCCGCTTATCTGCTGCTCATCACCTATTTCATAATAGCCACGCGCAAAAAATCATGAAAAGAATTTTAGTTTTCGCCCTTCTGGTATGTGTCAGCATCTCCATCTGGGCAGTTCCAATCGGAAAACAAAGAGCCCGCCAGATTGCGCTTCAGTTTGCGAATAGCAGGGGCATCCAGTTGAAAGGTGAGCCCCGCAAGGCACCCAGCCTGTCTTCAAGCAAAGAACATGCTCCGCTCTACATCTTCAATATGCAGCAAGGTTTTGTCATCATAGCTGGAGATGACCAGGCTGAAGAAGTGTTGGGCTATACAGAAAAAGGCAGTTATGATGAGGATGCAATGCCTGAGAATTTTCGCCTTTGGTTGCAGCAGACAGCCGACGAGATATCCTACGTCTCGCAACGGCTACCACAAAATGCCTACAATACCATGCCTATAGCGAATCATGCAGCCATTGAACCGCTCATCAAAACGCAATGGAATCAAGGATATGGACGCGAAGTTGATGACATCTATAACGCACTCTGCCCACAAGTGAACGGAAAATACACTTATGTAGGTTGTGTCCCCACGGCTGGAGCTCAGATTATGTATTACTACCAATGGCCCAAAGCAGCCACTAAGTCCGTCGCGGCTTATAAGTGGGGTGAGCAGACTCTGGAAGAACTGTCGCCCATCGTTTTCAATTGGGCACAAATGAAACCATCCTACAATAGTGACGATTCGGGTACTGAAAGTGCACAGGCGGTAGCCCAACTGATGCGTTATTGTGGTCAGGCCGCCCAAGTACTATATGGACTGGGTGGCTCAAGCGCATCAGTCAGTACACTCTGTGAGGGGATGTCCAAGTTCTTCGACTACGATCCCAACCTGTGGAAATGTGTTTACCGCTCGGATTACTCCATCAACGAATGGGATGAGGTCATCTATCAGGAAATCAAGGACCATCGGCCGATTATCATGAGCGGTAGTAACCTAAGCAGCGGTCATGCTTTCATTTGTGACGGCTATGACGGCAACGGCCTCTACCATTTCAATTGGGGATGGGGCGGGCATTATGACGGCTATTTCAAACTCCACGCCACCAACCCCTATGGTGCAAATAACACTGACAACTGCGGCTACATATTTAATATATATGCCCACATTGGTATTCAGCCCAATACGGGACTTCCCCCACAGACAGACGGTGATGACAACGATTCATGGGAAGAACCTCAGGAAGACCCTAACGACGAATGGACTGAAGAGGAAATAGAAGGCATCGTTGCAAAGGCCTTTGGCAAATCATTGGAAGGCACAACCCTGACATTGAATATAGGCAATGACAATGATGCAGCCTACGGTTTCGGTTACGGTATCGCAGAACTCAACGCTGACGGATCTCTAACCATCTTAGACAATCGTTACGAAGGTCTCCAATCGTCTGAACTCCAAAAGGGATGGTCCTACACATTGTCTTTCGACCTCTCTAAATATAATCTGTCAGAGGGAGAACATACACTCGTTCCTGTCAGTATCCGCGCAGGAGAAACAGAATGGAAACGGGCACGTCCGGCCAGTATGTATTTCATCGTGAACGCCAATAACGGTGCACTCTCTGTCACGGCTCATCCCGTTGTAAACCTGAGCATATCAGAAGTGGAATGTATCACTAACAGAATGCCTAACAGTTATCAGGCTCTTTCATTCCTTGTCAAAAACACGGGTGATCATTTCGACGGAACAATCTATCTGACGTATGGAAAGAACGGTGAGCTGAACAAGGGATATGGCACTTCATTGAAAATCATGAGCGGCAATACCCTCAGACGCGACATCGGGTTCCGCATTCCGGAAGAAGGCACCTATGATATCTGGCTTTCTACCGACTATAATGCTGAAAACATTGTGGCCCAAACCACCATAGAGATTATCAATGGACTAAAGGTCAAAGAATTCAACTGTATTTCCAGCATGCAGCCTTACTCTCAACAGAAGATGTTCGTGCAAGTTGAAAATCAGGGCGGCAACTATGATGGAGGTTTGTACCTTTTCATTAGCAAAACTGAAGTGAAAGGTGATTTCGCAAAATATTCTAAACTGAAAATCCTGTCGGGCAATACCAAAGAGCGCATCCTCACATTCAAGCCAGAAGAGCCTGGCACCTATCATGCTTGGCTCACTACTGATTATAAGGGAGAAAACGTAATTGCCGAGACCGACGTGGTCATTTCGCAGCAACTGGAAGCCACAACCTTCAACGTAACGACCTTCAAGTTGGCCAAAAGCGTACAGCAGGTCGTTGTCACTGTCAATAACCATTCGGGTGAACACACCGAACCGCTCTATCTCTTTGTGTCGCCCACCACACGCCCCACCGATGGTTCCATGTCGTGTGCCGGTACAGCCATACCTGACAACGGATCAGAAGACATCACCTTCTACTTTATGTCGGGAGAAGCCGGGCTATATCATATCTTTGTCGCTTCCGATCCTGAAGGAAAGAATATCCTGGGCACCACCGACATCACCATCATTGCGCCGCCTACTACACCCGCGACTTTGGAGCGTGTAGATGCCGTTATACCTACAGCAGGCTCTTCTACGCTCATGATTGAAGTGAAGAACACGGGCAATGTCACATTCTACGACACCATCTATGGATGGCTTTACGTGAAAACCGGTAATGAATATGAATATGTGGAGAGGCTGGAAGCCCCATCCGTTATCATAGAACCGGGCCAGACGGTGGAACTCCCCATAGAAATGTCAGGACTTACCGTTGGAAAACAATACAGAATCTATTTGAATTACAAGCCTTTGTATCAAGGTTCCAGCTCAAAGGACCTTGGTTCATACATAGATTTCACCTACGGCAGCAGCCCATCAGCCATACAGACAGTCGAGACAGACACAAGAGAATCTCAACCTTATTTTAGCATCAGCGGCCAACGGCTGAATGGCAAGCCCGCTACACAGGGCGTCTATCTGAAAGGCAACAAGGTTATACGCTCAAAATAGGACATTGCCATCCATACGACAATCCCCCTCTTCCAACCATTGGATGAGGGGGATTATTTATTTAACAAAAAAGGAGATTACGCCTCTTTCTGACGTGTTCCCATACGGGCTTCTACGACGTTGACTACGTAGTCGCCCAGCTTCTCGCATTCGTTGATGAGATCCATGTAAATGGTGCCAATGCCATAAGTGTAGACATGATTGTTTACATCGGCAATGTTCTGGCTCTTCAACTGGTTGCGGAAGTTGTTGATTTCGTTTTCAAGATTGAATGTACGGTTCACGTCGAAACTAATCTTGCGACCGTTCATCAGCGTGTTCATCTGTGTCAGGGCATCATCGGTGAGCTGCATCATCTGGTGCATGTGCTCATACTGACGCTCGGTGAAATGCTCTTGCTTGCCCTGCACTTTGCGCGAAATGGTACGTGCCATATTATAGCAGGCATCACCGATACTCTCCAGTTCAGATATCTCACGGAGCATGGCGCGAATCTTGGCCTTCGTGTCATCACTGAGATGGGCGTCACTCACCTGGTCAAGATATTTGGCAATCTCAATCTCCATATTGTCGGAGATGCTTTCATATTTCTCAATGCGTGTGAAAAGTTTGGCAAACTTGGCATCGTCTTTCTCCTGAAGGAGTTCCCTTACCATACCAAACATACGTTGCATACGCTCTGAAAAACTGGATATCTCTTTTTGTGCCTCCAGCACGGAGAGTTCCGGGGTCTTCATGAAGCCAGCCGTAATGAAATGCAGACGGAAGTCTTCTTCCTCGTCCACCTTCTTGGGCTTGATGACCCAGCAAACAAAGCGCTCAATCTGCGGGATAAACCAGATGAGGATAAACGTGTTAACCACGTTGAAACAGGTATGGAAAGCAGCCAGCACAAAGGTCAGTTTGATCGTGCTGTTGGCATTTGCCATATCGTAACCCAATGCATTGCCTGCCCAGTCCACAAGTGCCACCACTCCATCCACAAACGTATGGAAGAATATCAATATCCAAATGACACCGAATACATTGAAGAACATATGAGCCAATGCAGCCCGGCGAGCCTGAGTATTGGCCGACAAGGCAGCCAGGTTACTGGTAACGGTGGTTCCTATATTCTCACCAAGCACCAGGGCAATACCCTGATAGATAGGCAGGGCACCACTGCCACAGAGAATCATCGTGATGGCCATCACGGCAGCCGATGACTGCACGCAGAAAGTCATGATACCACCCAATATCAGGAAGATGATCGTGGTAAGAAAAGAATTGGGATCAAATGAAGAGAAGAAATTCAGCAGCGCCTCGTTATGGCCAAGGTCCATCTCTGTTCCCGTCATGCGCAATGTGCCCAGACCAAGAATGAGGAAGGCCAGACCGAAGAGGAAATCACCGATATAACGATACTTCTTCAGATAGATGAGCACGATACCCAGGAAGAATGCCGGATAGACCATATCGGTAATGTTGAACGACATACCTGCCGACATAATCCAGGCCGTCAGCGTCGTACCGATGTTGGCACCCATGATAACCGAAATGGCCTGCGCCAACGTGAGCAATCCCGCGTTCACAAACGAGACGGTCATCACCGTGGTTGCCGTTGAAGACTGTACAGAGGCCGTGACGAGCATTCCCGTCAGCATTCCTGTAATACGGTTGGTAGTCATGGCTCCGAGAACATGGCGCAGCTGCGGACCAGCCATCTTCTGCAGGCTCTCACTCATCGATTTCATACCGAACATGAGCAGTGCCAATGAGCCTAATAATTTAAAAAATACCAGTATCGACATACTTCTATATAGTTATTATGTTTCAAGTTTCAGGTTTCAGGTTTAAAGAAAAAAACATGTGCGGTAGCAAATTCTTCACTTTTTTATTATCTTTTAATAAGCTACTCCCGCTCGACAAAGCAAATTAAAACAAGTTTTATTTGCATTTGTGCTCGCTTATTCGTATCTTTGCCCCTGTTAACTATCAATCCCAATTAATATTGCCAATTAATATGAAACAGACCATTAAAATTCGTTGCAAAAATAATAAAAAAACTGGAAACTTCCCAATCGGAAGCACACTTTCTGATATTTTTTCTGAATTCGGCCTGAAGATGGAACACGGCCCCATCTCTGCGAAGGTGAACAACAAGGTGGAGGGGATGCATTACCGCGTTTATCACAACAAGGATGTTGAGTTTCTCGACATGAAGGCTTCCTCGGCTTCCCGCGCCTATACCCGCTCGCTGTTTTTGGTGCTTTGCAAAGCCGTGAAAGACCTTTACGGACTGGCACTCGTGGTCATTGATATTCCCGTAAGCAATGGTTTCTATTGCGATCTCCAACTGGGACGTCCTGTCACCGAGGAAGATGTCAACCGTCTGCGAACCCGTATGCAGGAGATCATCGATGCACAAATGCCCATCACCCGACACGAATGTCCTACGGAAGAAGCCATCCTGATGTTCGACCGCCTCGGCGATATACAGAAAGCGAAAATACTCCGAAGCAGCGGACAACTCTATTGCTGCTACTACGACCTTGACGGCTATGTGGACTATTTCTACGGAACACTGGTCACCAATACCCGCGAACTCTACCTCTTCGGACTGGAGAAATACTACGACGGACTCTTGTTGAGAATCCCCTCACGGTCTAATCCCGATGAACTGGGGCCAATCGTCAAGCAAAACAAGATGTTCGACATCTTCAAGGAGCACCATCAGTGGCAGGAGATACTCGGCGTGCGCACCATCGGCGACTTCAACGAGGCTGTAAGCAAAGGACAAACCACCCAACTCATCAATGTCTCCGAAGCCTTGCAGGAAAAGAAGATTTCACGTATTGCCGACCAGATTGCCAGCCCCTCTCCCAAGCGGCTCGTTCTCATCGCCGGCCCATCCAGTTCCGGAAAGACCACTTTCTGCAAACGGCTTTCAGTTCAACTGCTGGCTTGCGGACTGAAACCTGTGATGATCTCACTCGATGACTATTTCGTAGACCGTGACCGCACACCACGGGACGCAGACGGCGAATACGACTACGAGAGCATCTACGCACTCGACCTGGAACTCCTCAACCAGCAACTTCGCGAACTCTTCGAAGGCCGCGAGGTGCAACTCCCCCGCTATAATTTCCAGACAGGGAAAAGCGATCACCAAGGCGGACCCAAACTACAACTCCATGAACATGAGATTCTTGTGGTAGAAGGCATCCACGCACTTAATCCTGAACTGACGGCCCAGATTCCCGATGAGATCAAGTTCCGTATCTATGCCTCAGCACTCACCACCATCCTGTTGGACTATCACAACTATATCCCCA
>JAEEGL016944688.1_pt1 | contig 18765 bp, 5 predicted proteins | sample 9134231 | NCBI WGS metagenome assembly JAEEGL01 (sample SAMN16246548, study PRJNA631951) | gut metagenome | biome: gut microbiome; feature: rumen; material: fiber-attached | host: Bos | place: Iran: Karaj | collected 2018-10 | reverse complement strand
TTATGATTTAGATAATGATATTTGTGCATTTGGAGGTTTTATTAATATTTTTTTCTTTATTTTTAATTCAATAGGTAAACTTATTAATACTATTTTTTTAAGAAAAAAAATAGAAAAAAGTTTGTCAATTACAAGAGCAAAAACTATTTCTACTATATATCAAAAAACTAATACAAATAATACTTTGATTAAAAATAGTAATAATAATATTATCAATTTTTCTATTAAAGATAAAGAATTAAAACAAAATAATTATATTGATAATAAAAAATATTTAGATGTTACTCAAAATGTTCTTATTAATACTAATGAACTTGAATCTGAAATAATAAAAAATTTTGATGAACTTGATGAAATTTCTAAATTTGAATCAGAACAATTTAATAAACTAATTGATTATGGAAATATTTATCAAATGTTTAAAGATATTATTTTATTAGAATTATTATGTTTAAATTCTGACACTGCGAAAATATTTTTTAAATATAGACATAATGGAATTGATTTAAGTAAATTAGAAGACAATATCATTGATAATTGTTTCTCTGTAAAAAAAAATAATGGATTTGATAATATTATTGAAAAGATAAATATTCTGAATAATAATTTATATTGTTCATCAAAAATTTTACCTTCTTCAATTGATAATAAAAATTCAAATAATTTTATTTAGTTCATGACAATCATTTTATTCTCCATTAAATAATATTTAAAAACATATTTTATTAAGTTAACTACATAAATTAGTAAAAATAATAAAATGAATAATTTGATATAATTTTATGTAAAAAAATATAATTTTAAAAGGTTAGTAAATTTAATTAATATTAGTTTAATGTTTTTTTTTATATAAATAATATTTTAAAATTGTGAGAAATTTTGTAATAGTTTTCATTTTTATAATATATTCTTTTATATAATAATATTAAAAAAAGTAAATTTATTCTATATCTTTAAAAAATAAAATTTCATTTTTTAAAATTTCTAACATTTTAGTTTTATCATTTGATAAATTTTTCTTTTGAAATAATTCTTTATACTTATTATATAAATCATCTATTTGTTTTTTTTTGAATTTATTCAAAGAAATATTATTTGTTTTATTATGAGATTTAAATATTAAATTATTTTTTTCAATTCTCATTGAAGGTTTACTTATAAAAGTAAAAATATTTAAATATTCTTCATCAAAATAAAGATTTTTAAACATTTGAAATTCTTGAATTAAAGTAATATATGTTTCAATATCCATATAATAATAAATCTTATTTTCTGCTTTTTGTATTAAATCATATTTTCTATCTGTATAACAAAAAAAACAAAAAATATTACCAATTATTTCACAAATTGATAATTCAAAAATATCATAATTTAAATTTGTGTTTCTTTTCTTTTTTGAGATAATGAATTGTCTATTTGAATTTAAAGAAGATAATTCATTAATTTTTTTCCTACTAAATATATTTATCCTTTTTTTTTCATTTAAATTATTTTTTGATTCTAATTGAATCAAATTCTTATTCAATATTTTATTATCCTCTATTATATTTTTTTTATATATATAATTATTTGCTAAATTAAAAAATTTAGTTTTTTCATTCATATTTAATTCATAATCCTTATTATCAGTATTATTTAAATTATTAAATTTCTTAATTAAATACTGAATATTATATAATTTATTCCCATTAAATTTAATCATTTTATGAATTAAAATTTGATCAATTATTTTTCTTTGAATTAAATTAGCAATTACAACATTACAAACTAAAAGAAAACTTAATAAACCAGATAAACTTGCAATAAATTCAGGAATTTTTTGATATCTTCTTTTTAAAGTAACTATTTTAGGACTTGCTCTTAATTCAAAACTAAATAAATCATCATTAATTAATTTTTTTTCTCCCTCCTCTAAATAAGTATTAATTCTAAAAGAATCATCAGTTCTATCAAACATATTTTCTTTTATAATTTTATTATTTGTAAAAAAGTATTTTTGATCATCTTTAAATTCAAGACTAGAAATAAAAACAATACTATTTTTTATATAATCAATTTCAATATCTTTATAAATATAATTTATATATTCTGGTATAGGCTCTTTTTTATTTTCATAATTAATTGCAGAATCCTTAAAAAATATAGACATAATAATAGGATTGTTTCTTATAAAATCTTCAACATAATTTAAATTATTTTTAGCATAATCACTTAATTTAACAGAAATAATAATATATTTATAATAATCATCAGTATATAAACCATCCAAAGAAAAATTCATATTATTAAAATTTGGGCAATATAATTCAAATAATTCATTTAATTCAAATTGGTCTTTTAAACTTTCACCAAAATCATTTTCATGACATAATTGAAAAGGAATATTAATATCATTTATTTCATCAATTCCAATCCATTCTCTTAAAGTAATAGAATAATCAAATAAATCTATAGTATCTTCAATTGCTCCTGAATCATCCGATTTAAATAATAATCCAAATGCAAACATAAAATTTGATGATGTTAAATTTACAAAAGGTGATTGATTTAAAATTTTATTTGAAAATGTAAAATAAATTTCTTTTCTTTTTATAAAAGGAATAGCCATATATAAAATATATATTAATGCTATTGTAATATATATTATTGTGCTTGCCCCTCCTACTAATGATTTATATTCTCTTTCTTTTTCTACTCTAAAATTTATAAATGTTCCAAATAAATCAACTTTTTTTACCATGTTTTTAATTTTTTCTTTACATGAGGTCATATTAATTTAATTTTTTTTAAACTAAAATTGATAATATATTAAGCAAATTATGGAATTTCATATCTAATTTGAATTTTTAAAAAAAAATATATTAAATTTAAAAATATGTATATGTTTAAAAATCCAAATAATCCACAAAGAAAACCACCAAATGAAAAATTTTTTAGTGACATGAATGGAATTAAATTTGAAAATGAATTAATTTTAGAATGGGCAGATGAAAAACAATGTAAAATATGTTTACAAGAAATAAAAACATCTCCTTTTGGAAATTTTAATGGTTTATTAAATCCAATAAATAATATAATTTTATATGAATGTAAATTAGTACTTACTGAATATAGATTAATTTTAATACCAAAAATACCAGAAATTTCATTTGATATATATAAAGAAGATTATTTTACAGTTCCAATATTTAATATATCAAAAGTAGAAAAATTAATTGATAAAAATAATTTATCTAATTTCAAAATTGAAATTCAAACATCAGATTTTCGTGATTTAAAAATATCATTACCATTAGAAAAAAATAGTATATATGAAACATTAATAGATATTACAAATCCAAAAGAGTCTAATTCATTTTATCAATTTGCAATGAAATATAAATCAATTCTAGATATAAATGAAGGTAAAAATGAAAAAAATCAAATAAATGGATATGAGATATATAATATAGAAAAAGAATTTTTACGTCAAAAAATAAATACAATCCCAGAATTAAAATTATTAGAAATAAATAAAGATTTTAAATTATGTTCAACATATCCTGAAAAAACATATCATATGATAACAGAAAAAATAACAGAAGATGATATAATAAAAGCAGCATCATATAGAACAAAAAATAGATATCCAACATTATCATATTATTATAATAAATCATCAGGAAGTATTTGGAGAAGTAGTCAAAATAAAGCAGGAATAATTAATTCAAGAAATAATTATGATGAAAAAGTTCTTGAGTCAATTGCTCAATTAAGTAAAATTAATGTTAAAAATAAATTAATAATATTTGATGCAAGACCTTTTTTATCTGCTTATGCAAATAAATTAAAAGGAGCTGGATTTGAAAATATTGAAAATTATCCAAATACTCAAATTGTTTTTTGTGATATTGATAATATACATTCAGTAAGAACTTCTTTTATGAAATTAAAAATACTTTGTTTATATTCAAATGATAATAATTCAAATAGATTTTTTTTTAATAATAATTTAGAAGGAGATTTAAGTTTAAATATAAATTACTTTTCTCAATTTGAAACAACAGGATGGCCTTATTTTATTTATCAAATAATAAATAATAGTATTGTAATAAGTAAAAGTGTAAAAGAAGGAAGAGCAAATTTAATTCATTGTTCTGATGGTTGGGATAGAGCAAGTCAATTAACTGCTTTTTCTCAATTATTAATTGAACCTTTTTATAGAACAATTGAAGGTTTTATTATTTTAATTGAAAAAGAATTTATTTCATTTGGTCATCAATTTAAATTGAGAAATGGGTTATTTTGTTTTAATGAAAATTCTTCTGATCAAAAAAGTCCTATTTTTATTCAATTTTTAGATTGTGTTCATCAATTAGTTTTTTATAATCCTTTTATTTTTGAGTTTAATATGGATTTTTTAGTTTTTATTGTTTATCATTTAACTTCTTGTAAATATGGAACTTTTTTATGTAATTGTGAAAAAGAAAGAAAAGATTTGAAAATTAAAGAAAAAACTGTTTCTATTTGGACTGATGTTTATAGAGGAATTGAAAGATTTAAAAATAAATTATATGATGAAGAAATTAATAATACTTGGAAATTAAATTTTTTTCCTTTTAATCGTATTAGATTATGGGAAGAATGTTATTTAAGATATATTAAAAAGAAAAATAAAGATGGTGATTCCTTAAATCCTTATCAGAATATTTTTAAAGTTTTGAATATGAAAGATGAATATATTGAAAATTTGAAAAATGAAAATGAGGTTTTGAAAAATATTTTAAAACAGAAAATTAATGAAAATCCTGAATTATATTTAAATAAAGATGAAATTAAAATTTTAAATGAAGAAAAAAATAAAATTTTAGAAAATGTAAAAGTAGAAAAATAAAAAATTCAATATTATTTAAAATTATTAATTATAAAATAATAAATATTTTATTATAAAGAAATTTAAATAAATATTACAACAATAAATTATATAAAATAATATCAAGAATAAGATTTAATCTTTTGAAAAAGTGGCATATAAAGCATAAATATATTCTTTTTTTTCTTTTTTAATTCATTTAAATTATCTTTTTTTTCAATCTTTATATTTAAAATATTAAAAAATTAATTAAAAGAACAAAAATATTTAAATTTTTTATTAAAATTTTTATTTTACTATTATTTCTTTTTCTATATTATATATTAATCAAATATATATATATAATATTTGAAATTTAATATGATAAAAATTATTTTAGCATATATTAAAAAGGATTAATATTTTACAAATATTTATATCACATTCAAATTTTATATTTAAAATATTTTTCAGCATTTTTAATAATTTCAATTCCATTTTTATATTTCGATATTATATTATAATTTTCAATAATACTTGGAATCAGATTATTAATAGTATAATATGTTCCCAATGAAAGAATTTTACAAATTATTATTGAAGAAAAAGTATTTGTACAATAAAAAATAAAATTTGATAAAATAAAATAAAGTATTGAATTTGTTATATTTATTTTTTCAAGTGAAATTAAAAATAATAATGATAAATATCCATTTTTATTAATAATTATTTCTTGAGTATGCTTTAAAATCTCATTTATTAAAATATTTATTTCTTCATTTGTCAAAAATTTAAATATATTTTCTAAAAAATTTTTGTTATTATTTAATATATTAACAATATTTGTTATTATATTATTAAAAAGAAATTCATGTAAAAATTTTCTATTTTGACATAAATAAACAAGTTGAATAATTTTTTTTTCATATAATTGATTTTTGGAGAAACAAAAATTAATTTCTTGAGCAATTTTTTGTTCATATAAAAAATTTTGATTCTGATTAATTTCAATTTCTTTTTTTTCAATTTCGAATTTTATATCATTTTCCTCATTTGAAATTGATCTTGTTTCAGATGAATTTTGATTATCAATTTCTTTGCATATATCAACAATAAATTCTGAGTCATCATTTAAAAAGGAATTATTTTCTTCCTTTGAATCATATGATTCATTAAAATCAATTGAAATAGAATTATTTAATAAACTTTTAATATGATAATCAAAATAATTTATTGATTGATTTAAATTATCACTCTTTTCGTTTTTACACCAAGAGACAATCATTTTTTTATAACAATTATTTTATTTTAATTAAGAATTAAAATTATATTTAATTTTAAAATAAAAATAGTATAAAATTAATATAACATTAACATATAAATTATTTAATTTATTTTTTATTATCAATCTTTTCAAGCCAATTTTCAAGAACTTGTGTTGATGAAATATAGCTTGAAGGAATTATATATATAAAACTTCTAGATATAAAAATTCTTTTATTTAAATTTGGAAGAAATATAAAATTAACATAACAAAGATTAAAAAAAGTTAATACAGCATAAATTATATTAATAATAATTAAAATCCTTTTTTTTGTATTAATATAATTTTTAAAAGATTTTTGAATAATTTTTCTTAATTTATCAACTACTGGTATATAATATAAATTATAGATTTGGAGAATTAATGAATAAAAATCAGTATTTAATAAATTATAAGAATCATAATTTGGATTTTCAAATAAAGAAGTTTCTAATTGATATAAGATTTTTTCAATATTTTTTAATAAAACAATTTTTGTTGCATCAGTGCTATTTAAAATAGAAGTAAGAACATTATTATTTTTACATTCTTGATAATTTTTTGTGTTTTTATCATATAAACTATAACAATTATCTTTCATATATCCATTATAATAAAAATCTTCATAAACAGAAAATTTAGATAAAGCATTATATAATTTAGATTTAAATTCAGAATTTAAAATCTTAGAAAAATTTAAATCTTTTGTTATATTACATTTATTAATTCTACATTTCATATCAAAAACAGCAGCTGAAGAATATAAAAAATTTTCAAATAAATAAGTATTTGCATATATTAATAAACAAACAGAATTTATTATATTTGGTGGTATAAGATATAAAGGAATTAAAAATCCTATTAATACTAGTAATACTATTACATAATGATAAGTTAGTTCTTTAGAAATTTTTATTTTTTTATGTTTTTTTGCATCAAAAGAAAAATCATTTGTTATACTTGTTTTTTCTTTTAATTTTTGCTTTGTATTTTGATTCTCATTTTCTGCTGTATTTGATTTAATACTTTCATTTATTTTTCCTTTTTTATCTTCTTCATCAAGATTATAAAGTTTACATAATTTTTTTTTATAAAATGTTTTAAAAGTCATTATTTGTTTTAATATATCATCAATTTTATCTTGTGAAATTTTAACAACTTTTTCAATTCCTTCACCTAAATGATTATTAGTAAAATAAAAAAAACAATAATAAATAATAAGAAGAGTTACTGAAAAAATAAAATTAAAAATAATAATTAACTGAATTTTATTTTTTGTATTTTTACTATACTCAATAAAATTATCAATTATATATTCCATAAAAGAAAAAAGAATAGGTAAAAGAGTATTATATGATTGTTCAATAGACATATAATTGCAATATAAAATTTCATAATAATTTATTTGATAATAATCAATAACTGATTCAGTTCCATTTGCAATTATTTCTGCATAAGTTAAATTTAAAATTGGACTTTGTACAATAGAAAAAGCATTTATTAAAGCTTGTTCTATTAAAATTAAATAATATTCATTATCTTGAAATGGCATTTCTAATGGATAATTTATTGGTACTTTTAACCAAATTTGTTTTTGATATTTTCCAATATATTTATGAATATTTTTTACTATTTCATTCATTTCAATTGAAGCTTCTTCATACATTAATATTGTTTGATTTCTACAATAAGAAAAATATTCTATTTCTGATAAAAAAAAAGTTATTGTATAATTTAAATTTTGTCTTTTAATTGTAAATATTGTTCTCATATCAATAATATTATTTATAATTTGAATTAATCTTAATTCTAAAAGAAATATTGAAGTATTATAATTATTTACATGTTTTAATTTTGAAAAAGTACAAAAAAATGTCCATATATAAAGAAAAATAAATATAATACTTGAACAAAAAAAAATAACAGGAATCAATCTAATATATTTCAAAGAAAAATAATTAGAAATACCATTATTTAAATTATTTTTTATTTCTTGAATTTTACTCAATTTTGATAAATCAGAATTATATCCTGTAGCAGAAGTCTGAGAAGCATTTTCATCATCTGCAATAATATTTTGTTGGGCGCCATGTACTCTACTAAATGATTTAATATCATTTAAATATTCTTCATATAATTTATTTAATTCCTCATTTTGTTTTGAAATTTTATTAAAATTTATAATATTTGAAAAAAAAAATTCTTTTTCTTCAATATTTATTTCTTTTAATTGTTTTAAACCATCAATTTTTTCTTTTAATAATTTATTTCCTGCTTCTGCATTTTGAATATTCTTTTCATCATCAGAATCAGAACTTACAATATTATTTTTATTATCAATACATCTTATAATATAAGCATATGAATTATCTCCATAAAGATATTTTTTAAAAGTAAAATTAAATTTAATAACATTACATTCAGGGTCATTTGTATCATCATCCATTAACTTTTCTAAATCATTATATCTTTCAAATATGAATAAATTTTTATATTGTTTTAATTTATTTTCAAAAGTATAATTTTCATCTTGATTATTATCATCATGTGATGGTGTAGTATTATTATTATCTGTTATTATATTTGGTGTATTATGATTTGTTTGTAATATTCCTGGTGTTTCACAATATTTTTTTGTTATTGTTTTTGTTACTTTTTGAATTGAATCTTTTACTAAATTAAAATTTACTATTTTTTTTCCTGTTGCTTTACAATGAAGTAAATTTGATTTTTCTTCATTATCACTTTCTGAACTTGAATCATTACAATTAATATTTATTGTTTTTTCTTTATGATAACTAAAATATGAATAATCTAATATAAATTTTGGTATTTTTATTTCGTATTCTAATTCTATATTTTCATTTATTTCTATATTTTCATTTTTTTCTTGTTCAGAAATTTCTTTTTCTTTTTCATTCATTAAATATTCTTCAAAACTTTCTTTATCACTTATTATTTGTGATGATGTATTATTATTTATTGTTGTTGTTAATGGTAATATTTTTTTTTTATTACCTTTTAAAAATATTTTATAAAAGTTAATAAATTGTTTACAAATAGCATAAAAAGGAATATTATTTTCATTAAAAATATTTTGATTAACAATTTTAAATTTATTAAATAATTTCTGACTCATTCCTTGAATATTAAATTTTGAATCTAAAAATATAATATCATCAATTTTTTCATGTGTCAATAATGCAATATATAAAATATTATGATTTAAAATAGGAAATATTTTAACATTTTTTTCCATTAACATCATTGCATTTTTTCTATCAAGAGCAAAAATTTTTCTTCCTTTTATATCTAAAAATTTCTTTTCTCCAACTTCATAAAAATTTCTCATATATTTATAATGTTCATTTTTAAATATGTTTGGCATTAATTCAGTAACATTCATTCCTCTCATTTTAGAAGAATTATATTTAAAAATTAAACCAAATTCATTATTTGCTTTTAAAATTATTCCTTCTTTTCCTTTATCTCCATTTACTAAAACAATTCCAGTATCACTTTTAAATAAAATATTATAATAATTTAATTTAATATTTTCTGCTGAATTTTCTATTTTTCTTTGAATGCTTTCTAATTCTCTTTTAGATAAATTATCATCATTTATTGTTCCTACGTAATCTAAATAAAATAAAAATAAATCATTTACTCCTGAATAAATTGAAAAAAGTTCTTTCCATAATTTTTTAACTTTTAATTTTGCTTCATGTATTTTTTCTACTGTTTTAAAAACATCATTAAAATTTATTTCTGATTCACTTTGATTTGTTTTTAAATAATAACTCCAAAATTCAAAACACAAATCTAAATCATCAAATATTTCTTTAACAAATTTATTGCCATAATATTCATATTTATAATATAAAGAAGTATTTAAATCTTCTAAAAGAAAACAAGGTTCATTTCTTTTTCTTAATTTTTCAATTAAAAATTTAGAAATATTTATTTTTAATCTTTTCAAAAGAAAATGTTCACTAATAGTTAAATTCATTGCTTTTACTTTTTTATAATAAAAAATACTCATGCAAATATTACCAATTATATTAAGATAATAATAAGATAAATTTATAATTAATTCAGGATTAAAAAAATTAATAGAAACAAAATAACTCATTATTACAACAATAAAATTTCTAAGAAAAACAGAATCTAAAATAAAAGGTTTACTTCTATCACTCCATTCATTAGTTAAAGGTAAATATAATTTTTTTTTATTTTTTGATACACATTCTGGATTTGGACATTCAATAACATGTAATTGTATTATTCCAATTAATAAACTTTTTGCTTCTGCATCATGCTCACATGTTCCTATTAAATTTATCATTGTTTTTAAATAATATAATAAATAATATTTATTTGCTATTTTATGATATGGAGTTGATTTAATTAATTTATCATACAATTTCTTTTTTATATTATAGAATATTGAATATAATAATAATAATGATAAAACAAAAATTAAACCTTTTTCAGATAAGTTTATAAAATAAAAAATAAAAAAATATATTGATTCCCACAAATAAGTAAAATAACAAAAACCCATAAAATTATTTAAAAAATTATGATAATATACCATTTTTGTAAAATAAGTATAAAAAAGAAATGAACTCAATCCTATATTTGTTAAAAAAAAAATTCCATGATGAAATTCATTAATTAAACTTAACATAATTGAATTAATTAATATAATAAAAAATTGAAGATTATAAATATTACATGACATTCCTGCCATTGGAGATGTTGATAAATAAAATGATTCAATATAAAAAAAATTCATTAATAATGTAAATAGTATTAAATAAACTGCATTAATAAATGAAAAAAAAAAATATAAAAAGTTATCAAATGGATTACATTTTAAATCTTTTATATATCTATTATATTCTCTATCAATACAAATTAAAAAAGAAAAAAAATCAATTGCAACAGATGCTAAAAAATAATAATTTATTTTAATCATATAACTCAAAAATAAATAATTATTATTAAATGTTGAACTAAATGTTGTTTTTTTTAACATATAAATAAAATATAAAGTAAAAAAGAATAAATATATTGTCAAAAGTAATATTGAAAATTCATAATTGCCTCTTTTATTAAACATTAAATCTTTAATTCTTATAATTTGATAAATATAATTTAATATTTCATCTGATATATTATTATTTATATCTAATACATGAACCTCTTCTGAAAAAAAAATTGAAATAAATTGTAAAGAATATATGAAAAAAAAAGATAAACTTTCAAAATTACTCATTGCTTGATTTTGAACTAATAAATTCATGAAAAGATAAAATTTATCTTTATTACTAATTTCTTCTTCAATAAATAATTTAAGTTCTTTTGATGACATACAATTATTAATAATTATTTTATATAATTTAAAAAAAATTTGTTTTTAAAATTAAATTATAATAAAAATTACATACATAATATAAAATAAATTATAATATTATAGATAATATATAACTATATTAAATTTTATCTTTTCCAAATAATAAGTAATAACAATATAATCCATTTTCTATTTTTCCAATATTTAATCCTATATACTTTATATTTTTTCCAAAAATATTTTTTCTTCTTTGAAACATTGAATTAGTGTCATCAACAATTTGTAATAATACAGAAAGTTCAATATTTGAATTCATAATATCATAATGAAAGTTATTAACTTGAATATTATATTTTAATAAATCATTTTTTATTTTAGTTAATGTTGGAGTTAAATATGATTCACTAATACAATCTTCTAATTTCATTTCAATATTATTTTGTTCATATTCTGGAAATGGAAAAGTTAATTCATTTTTTAAAAAAAGTGAAGATAAAGGTTTTTTTTTCTCTAAATAAGATTGACAACTTTCAAAAACACTTTTTCCTTTTGATAATTTTAATTTATTATTTTGATCAATATTAATAAAAATATGTTTTCCATAATTTGAAATTTTATTTTTATATTTTTCAATTTTTGGAATTAAACTTTGTGGATTATTTCTTATATTATTTATTTCTATTATCATTTGAATTCTTAATTCTTCTAATTGATTTGAAAATTCATAATTTAAATTTTGAATATTATTTGCTGTTGCTGGATTAGTAAAATCAGATGAGTGATTTGATAAATAATAATTTTTATTATTATTCTCTTTAAAAGTTTTTTTTTGAGATTCATTTTGAATATTTTCTTCAATTTTTAAAGAAAGATAATTTAAATTTGTTTTATAGATTAATTCATTTTTTTCTGATTTTGCAATTTTTTCACAACCTAATATATTATTTTCTGTACATTGTTTACAACCCATTGTTTAAAATTTATTTTTGATTTAATTTTATATTTTATTATAATTCTAAATCAAAAATCAAATTTTTTTTTTTGATTTTTTCTCTCACAAAATATATATATTTTTTATTTTTTTTATTTAAAATCTTTTTTTTTAAAATATTTTTTATTAAAATATTCCTATAATTACAAAAATTTTAATTAAACAAAAAAGTTTAATTGATTAAAAATGAAAAGACTTAAATTTTCTTTTCTTATGATTTTTATAGTTTTAAGATTATCATATGAAGAATTAACATGTCCTCCAGATCATTTTATAGTAAATGAAACTTATTGGGACGAAAAAGACTATATAAATAAAGAAGAAGACAATTATGGATTTGTATTTAGTTATATATTAAATAATAATAATTATTATGATCGTTGGAATGGAATTATATATTATTCAAATAATTTTTGTTATTATATAAATTCAGATAATGATAATATGAAAACACTTTCTCCTACCACATTAAATCATTTTTACACAACTAGTACAATTACAGGAGAACAATATATATTAATTGATAAATCAAAATCAAATTATTTCGATATGTATCAATCTTATTGTTCTAAAGAAAAAATTGTTTTTACAATGAATGAAATAATAGATATAACTGAAAATTATTTTGTACTTTATTTCCGTGTTGTTAATGTAAATGAAAATATTGCTAAATTCGAATTTAGAGTTGTTTGTGAAAAAAATGTCACCACAAATGATTTTGATTATTTTACTTTAGGTAAATATGAATTAGCAGGACATAAATCAGAATTATATAAAATTCCATTTAAATTAGAAAATAAAAAAAATGCAAATAGTTATACTATAAGGACAATAACAGAATCATCAGATAATAAAGCTTGTTATTTTAAAAATTATGAATCAAAACATTCTCAAAAAATGGAAATTGAACTTGTTAATGATCCTGAAGATAATAATGATAATAATAATGTTGGAGTAGTAACATATCAAATGATGTATAGAAGGAATTCTTCATCAACTTATTTAGGTAAAGATACTTGTAATTCACATAATGAATGTCCTGAAGGTAGTATTTGCTTTGATGATAACAAATGTAAAAAATGCAATAATCCTTCATGTAAACAATGTTCAATGTCAAATTTAAATTTATGTACAAAATGTTATTCAATCTCTCCCTTTAATGAATGGGAATCAATTAGTAATAAACAATGTACTTTAGAATATATAGATTTAACTAAATTTAATATTAATGGAAGTATATTTACAGTTCCACCAGCAATTCATTGGAAAGTAACAATGGAATTTTGGATTTGGATTAATTATCCTCTTAATTTAAAAAAACATTTAGATGTTATTTATACTGATTTTATGGCAATTACAATAGATAAAGGAAATCAAGATGATGCTCTTGATATTTTTTGCATTCCAATTGAATGGTTATATAATTTTAGTAATTCAAATGAGGATCCTTATAAAGAATATTCAGCTTCTCAATTTATAAAAGAAGTTTTAGGTGATATTTATATTGAAGATAATAAAAATAAAATTGCTAGTAAATGGATTTATATTAGATGTGGTTTTGATTTGAAAAGTAGTAAAATGTATTTAAATGATTTAATTGAATCTAATTTGAAAATACCTCAATTATATATTACTTCTGGTCAAGAACAAACTAATTTTCCTTTTCATATGAAAAAATTTTATCATTATGATGAAACTGTTGAATTAAATTTTATGAATTTTCAAAATGTTTCTGATATAACTAAAACTTGGATTTATTTAAGAAATTTTAACATTTATAAAGAATATATTCCTCAACATATACAAACAAAATATTGGAATTTACATGAAGATGATGCTTATAAATTTTTCCCACAATTATTATATAGTATTCCATTCATTACAGAAAATAATAATAATAATTGTAAAACATATAATTATAGAAAAACTGATAATTCAGGACGTATATCAAAAGTAGTTAATACAATTCAATTACCAAGCAATAGCAATAGTTTAAAACCTCCAAGACTTTTTCAAAGATTGAATTTTCTAGAGTTTAATAAACAAGCTAGTACATGTGATCAAGACCCAAATTCTTTAAATAATATCCAATGTAATAATAATAGAAAATATTGTTTTGATGATGACAAAGCTTTTGCTTGTGAAAATTCAGATAATTATTTATTAAATATTAATGATTTATCATGTAATAAAAATTGCCCATATGGTTATATGCGTCCACCATTAGATAATAATAATCTAGGAATTAAAGGTTTATATTGTTCTGAAAAATGTCCTTCAAATGCACAAAGATGCCCATATGATGAAGATTCACTTCAAAATATTGGTGATAAATTCAGTTGTGATACTTCAAAAGATTATGAATTATATTTTAATTGTTATAGTAAGGATTCTAGTATTAATACTATTACTGGAGGATTATATTTTAGTAGTAAATTGAATTCAAAAAAAATTATATTATATGTAAATAAAAATGGAGGTTATATAAGTTATGCAATTTCAGCATGGATATATGTTGATAAGAGATTCTCTTTACCTACTGATAATGATTTAGTTTTCCAGACTAATAATATTGAAGTTTATCGTAATAAAGCATCTATTAGTACATTTACTCCTCCTAATATGTTAGATGATAATAATTGGAATCATATGTTTCTAACTGTTGAAAAAAAGTATTCAGGTGGATATCAATTTTATTTCTCATTTGATAATGAAATTTATAAGAAAACTCCAGCTTCAATCTCAGAAACTATTCTTCAATATATAAAATTTGAAAATACAAATTCTAAAAAATGGATAAATGCATTTTATAGAGATATAAGAATATTAGATATTCAATATTCAAATCGTTTCGCTGCTTTCATGTTTGAACAATATGGTTTAGGTGTTAATACATTATTAAAACATCGTTTTATTTATAAATTAGAAACACTTAGACATAATAAATTAATTGATGATATCGGTGATGGTGAAGGAAAAGTAGTTGAAGAAATTGATAATCTTTTTAATCCAGATAATACAAATTATTTAATATATGCTGCAAATTTTGCAATTGAATATGCATTTTATTCTTCTTCAACATCTACATCATTTATTATAAAAGAAAGAAATCATATTTCTAAATATTTAGTTGATGTATCAGTAACTTCAAGTTCAACAAGATGTAAAATTGCAACTTCAAATGATACTTGTTTAAGTTGTATTGAAGGTTACTCACTTTTCAGTGATAAATGCATGAGACAAGAATCAGATGATTATATTAATGTTGGTGATGCTATTCAAGATTTCCCATCTGGAACAACAGATGAAGAAAAAAGAGAACAACAAATGAGAGCTTATTTTGTTTATAAAAATCCAATTGGAAAAAATATGCCAAAGAGAATGACATTAAAAATTGATTTTTCTAATTTAGTAAGCAGTCCTTATATAACTTTATTTTTCTTTATTAAATTATATGGTAGAGCATATAGTACTAAAGATTATGAAAGTGATATTGAGTTAGATGATTCTGCTATTGAAATTATAAGATTAGATACTAATAGTGAATTATATTTTGGATATGATTTTGATAATGAACATGATTCATTTTTCTTTAGTTATGAATCAGATAGAATTTTTCAAGCCATTAATACTAGAACTTCAGAAGATAATACTTTTATAGGACATTGGGTTCCAGTTTCATTATCTGCTTTTAGAGAATATAATCATTCATTTACATTAAATATGGTAACAGCTTCAATTAAATATTTACAATTAGGAATTTGTTCTGATCCATATTTTTATCCTAAAATAGAAATTTCAGAATTTTCAATAACAAGACAATGGGTAGGTTTACTTTCAGATATAAGAATATATAATCAATTTTTTGTTAATGCATGGGGAATTATAAGAATGGGAGCATTTGATTCAATATCAATTAATCCTGTTATTAGTATTTTATTAAAATCAAAGCAAAAAAGAAGATGTGTTACTGAAGATACTTTTATAACTGAATTAATTGGAGGTGAAAATTTTGAATGTGTAAATGATTATAATCCATTTTTAGTTGAATGTCCTAGTAATGAAAATAATTATGTAACTTGGGATCAAGGTTGGAGTAATGGTGTATGTGGTGGTAGTTGTTCAAGTGCTCCTTCTTATCCAAAAAGATGTTTAGCTAATAATATCTATCCTTCATGTGATAATAAAGTAAGTTATTATAGAAATTATGAATTGAGATATGAATTATTATCTAATACAGATTACGTTAAATGTGAGAATCAACCAAACTTTTATTTAATAAATTGTATTAGGCAACCTCATATTGATTATGCAAGATTTAAAAATGTGAAAATAGAAAATATTAAAAGTCCTGGAAAAACATGGGCAATTGACTTTTGGACTTTTCATCAAAGTTTTATTAATCTTTATAATATAGATGATAAAACAGATACTGATAGAAATACAAATAGAAATATTTTTGGAATAGATAATTTTGGAGGATTTGATATAGAATGGGATTATCATATTAAATTAAGTATTTATCCAGTTCAAGTTGATGGAAATGATATTAAATATTATTTAAAATGTAAAGCAATTTCAATATCAGAACCTTCTTCATTAAGTACAACTGATGATGTTGAAATTCAAATTCCAAATCTTCATAATAGTTGGATATATATTACTTGTGGTGTATCATTAGAAGAAAAATTATTATTTGCTGCACATACTAATAATAAAAATTCTAAAACTATTTCTTTCCAAACTGATTTTAATGAAATGCCTACACTTAATAATGTTACATTTACACTTACTGAAAAATCACCTAATGGTTATGGTGTAACTTTCATAAGAGAATTAAGATTATGGGATTGTTATGATTGTACAATAGGTAATAAAAATTTTGTTTATTCAACAGGAGATATTAATTTTGCTACTTGTTTACATTGTTTTACAGGAGTAAATGATATAACATATGCAACTAGTATATATCCTATTTTTTTAGATAGTATAAATCCAACTAATAGAATTGAATTAAATTCAGTTCCAGAATTTAAAGGATATAATTTATTAGATGGATATAGTTATTATAAAATATGTGATGAAAAACAATTTCAATATCTTGAAAATTGTGATATATTTTATAATTTAAATAGAGCAAATGATTTTCAAGTAACATCATATTCATCTAGAACAGGAAGATACACAATGGAATTTTGGTTTTATATTGAACAAACATCTCAAATGTCAAATGGTATAAATTTCATTTGGGATAATCATTTAAGTATTACATTAATAACATCAACAAATCAAGGAACACAATTAAATGCAATTTGTTTTCCTCAAGCATATAGAGATAAAGTTGATGGTAAAAAAGGATTAGAAGTTTATAATTTATATAATGAGGCTTTAAATAAAGATATTTATGAATTTTATAGTATTGATGATTCATGGCAATATATAAGATGTGCTGTTGATAATACTAGAAAACTTTTTAGAATTAGTTCTTATTATGATTATGAGGAAAATGTTGAATATGCAAATGATGAAAAAACACTTGAAGCTGAAGTTCTTTATGGTGATACTAGAAATGTAAGACCATTTAAATTTTTTGAAATTCCTCAAAAAACTCAAGTTAAATTCCAACATTTTAATACAAATGGTTGTAGACATTATTTAAAACAATTTAAATTATTTAGAGAATATATTGATTTCAGAATTGAAGATATAAAAAGTTTAAATTGGATAGAGTCGAATACTTATAAATTATATCAAAAATGGATGACTGCTTTAGTTATTGATTTTGAATCAACAGTTGGTAGTTATAATAGTATAAATGTATATAATAATACCTGTAAAAATAATTCAAGAAATGATTGCGGTTTTATATATTATACTTATGATGATGAAGCATCTCCTAATCTCATTGAAGGTAAATTAAAAGGAGTATTTTATAATACTCAATCATTAGTTTATACAACATATCCATCAATTTATAAATTAAAATTATGTAATCCAGGTCAAATAAGGAATCACAAAGAAAATAAATGTACAGGGTCGGAAGGAAGTTTTCTATATAGAAATTCATATTATTTTTATACAACCACAAATAATAAGGTTATAGATTTAGATTTAAATGTAAAGAATCAATGTTCAAGTTCTTGTGTTCTTCCTGATTTTGACATTAAAATTAAAGTGGGTTTATGTTTATTAGAAAAAAATTCTGTTAATTCAATTTATTCATGTAGTAAAAAACCATCAAATGTATATAACGATTTTGTTTGTAATAATGGTTATCAAAG
>JAEEGL016116040.1_pt1 | contig 18765 bp, 13 predicted proteins | sample 9134231 | NCBI WGS metagenome assembly JAEEGL01 (sample SAMN16246548, study PRJNA631951) | gut metagenome | biome: gut microbiome; feature: rumen; material: fiber-attached | host: Bos | place: Iran: Karaj | collected 2018-10 | reverse complement strand
TGGGATTTTAATGGAAAAGATTAAATCAATCGAAGTCTTAACTGAACAACTCGCAAAATTACCAGGTGTTGGTAAAAAGAGCGCTGAACGTATGGCGTACTCCATGCTGCTTTTTTCTAGTGAAGACTTAAACGATATCGCTGATGCGATTAGTTCCCTTAAAGAAAACATTCATTTCTGCCCAGCATGCGGAATGATTACCGATATTGATGGTTGCTATATTTGTGATGATTCAACCAGAGACCAATCTACCTTAATGGTAGTCTCATTCCCTAAAGACGTCATTTCTTTAGAAAAGTCTGGCGCGTTTAACGGACAATACCATGTCTTAAACGGAGAGCTCAATCTTTCTAAAGGTATCAACCCAGAAAACCTTAATATCGACTCTTTATTAAAGAGATTAGATAAAGGTGAAATTAAAGAAGTGATATTAGCCACTAATCCAACATTAGAAGGTGAAACCACATCTGCCTATTTAGCAAAGCTACTTGAAAGATATCAAATAAATGTCACTCGTCTAGCCTATGGTCTTCAGATGGGTGGAAATCTCGACTATGTCGATCCACTTACCTTATCTAAGGCCTTAGAAGGACGAAGAAAAGTATAAGGAGATAATTTATATGTTTATTACCTTAGAAGGACCTGAAGGTTCAGGAAAAACTACCGCAGTCGAAGCAGCGGTGAAAGCTTTAGAAGAAAAAGGCTATCAAATCGTTAGAACTAGAGAACCAGGTGGCACCCCAATTGCGGAGCAAATCCGTAATGTGATTTTAGATAAAGCAAATACAAACATGGATCCAAGAACTGAGGCTTTGCTATATGCGGCTAGTAGAAGACAACATCTTGTAGAAAAAGTTTGGCCTGCTCTTAAAGAAGGCAAAATCGTTATTTGTGACCGTTATTTAGATTCTTCTTTAGCCTATCAAGGTGGAGCGAGAGATTTGGGTGTTGAGAACATTTTAAATGTTAACTTATTCGCCACAGAAAATACTTGGCCAGATTTAACTTTATTATTTGATATCACTCCTGAAGAAGGCTTGAAGAGGATATCCGCTAATGCAAACCGCGAAGTGAATAGATTAGATTTAGAAAAATTAGAATTCCATCACAAAGTTAGAGATACATTCTTAGAGCTAGCAAGACGCTATCCAGATCGCTTTGTGATTATTGATGCGAGCAAATCACGTGAAGAGGTGGCAAAAGCTACTTTAGACGCGATTATGTCTAGATTATGCAATTAGATAAATATTTAAGAGAAAAACAACCAATCATCTATCAAACATTTACCAACTCCTTAGCGAATCATACTCTTTCGCATGCTTATTTAATCGTTGGTAATCCAGGGACACCTTTATTAGAAACTGCGAAATTTTTAGCAAAAACAGTTTTATGTGATGACCCATCCCCATTAGCGTGCTCCAACTGCATTACCTGCTTAAGAATTGAAAGTGAAAATTATCCAGATGTTATTACTTTAGATGGCTCAAAAGCGACGATTAAAAAAGAAGATGTCTTAAATATCGAATCAAGATTTGAAAAGACCGCTTTTGAGACGAAAGGAATTATGATTTATATTATCCACTTAGTGGAAAATATGACCTTAGAGGCAGTTAATTCAATCTTAAAGTTTATCGAGGAACCAGAAGGTGAAGTCTACGCTTTCTTAACCACAAATAACATTAATAATGTTTTACCGACAATAGTCTCTAGATGCCAAACCCTTAATTTAAAAAGTGTTGATCGTAAAGAGATTATAGAGGACTCAATTGATTTATCAATTAATCAAGAAGATGCAGAACTCTTATCATATTTTTATAACGATAGTGAGTTAATCTATGATTTACTCAAAGATGAAGATGAAAGTGAAAATTATTTCATCTCTAAAAAAGCAGTCTTAGGGTTATTAAACGCTCTTAATGAGGGTAACTATAAAGATGCGATTTATTATGAACAAAAAGAGATTATCCCTTTAGTGAAAACTAAAGAAGAAATGCGTTTCTTTATCGATTTATTAACTGAGTTTTTTGAAGACTTATTAAATAAAAAATGTCATCGCGAAATATCACTTAGAAGTTATGATACAATATTAACCAGTTTATGTAGTAAACTACCTCATATTGAAAAATCACTTAGTGAATTATTAAAACAAAGAAACCTAGTGAACACAAATATCAATATCGCCTTACAATTAGACCACTTAACCATGTATATCTCAAAGGAATAAATTTATGGAACAAAATAGATATGATTACTATGTTGGAATAGTATTTGCAAGATCCACTCATGCATACTTTTTTGGAGCGAAAAATATCAATCTCCAAAAAGGTGATAAAGTCGTTGTGGAAACAATGCACGGACCAGAACTTGGTGAAGTTGTTATTGATCCTATCCCAATTGAAAAATATAAATCCGAATTAGAGCTTAAACCAATCTTAAGAAAAGCCACTGATGTCGATTTAAGAATGCATGAACAAAATATTAAAGATGCCCAATTTGCAATGGAAATCTGTAAAAACGAAGTAAAAATCGCGAATTTGAATATGTATTTAATCTCTTGTGAATACACATTAGATAAAAGCAAAGTCATCTTCTCTTATGTCGCTGATGAAAGAGTGGATTTCCGTGAACTCCTTAAAGCTTTAGCGAGCAAACTCCACACCCGTATTGAACTCCGTCAAATCGGCGCTAGAGACAAAGCTAAACTCATCGGAGGAGTTGGCCTATGCGGACTTCCACTTTGCTGCGCTTCATTTTTAAATGAATTTGATGGCATTTCTATTAACCGCGCTAAAAATCAAATGCTTGCGATTAATATCCCTAAGTTAAGTGGACAATGCGGTAAACTCATGTGCTGTTTAAAATATGAAGATGATGCTTATACGGATTTAAAGAAAGATTTCCCAGAGATTGGCACTAAAGTCTTTATTGATAAAATCCAATATGAAGTCACATCAATAAATGTCATTTCAAAAGTCGTTAAAGTTGATAATGAAGAAGATACAAAGTTCTTATCTTTAGAGGACTTTAAGAAACAAACACATTGGAAATTTAATAAACCAAAGAACAACAATGAAAAGAATTAAGTCATTTGATAATTCACATCCAGTTTTATATCTAATCGCCACCCCGATTGGTAATTTAAGCGAGTTTTCCTCTCGCGCTTTAGAAACGATTAAAAGTATGGACCTTATCGGCGCGGAAGATACGAGAAACACCGGTGATTTATTAAATAAATTTAATATTAAAAAACCACTATTTTCTCTTAGAGAGCATAACGAAATCGAAGCGAGTGAATATCTCATTAAACAAATTAAAGAAGGTAAGAAAGTCGCTTATATGTCTGATGCGGGATATCCTGGTATTTCTGATCCAGGTTATTTACTTACTAAACTTGCTTTAGAGAACGATATCGCTGTATCAGTGATATCTGGTCCATCTGCTTTTATCTCCGCTTTAGTGAGTTCAGGATTAGACACTAGTCATTTCTATTTCCACGGATTTTTATCTCCTAAAGAAAATGAGGCAAAAGGAGAACTGGGTGAACTAAAAAATAAAAAAGAAACATTAATCTTTTATGAATCCCCACATCGAATTAAAAGAACTTTAGAAATCTTATATAGCGAATTAGGTGATCGACAAATTAGTCTTCATCGAGAACTCACCAAACTTAATGAAGAAAATATCATTGGCAAATTATCAGAATTAGTGAATCTAGATGAATCCACCTTAAAAGGTGAAATGGTTATTATCGTTGAAGGAAATAAAGATGGTAAATCTTTATCAGAACAAGAAATCATCGATAAAGTTAATTATTTTATATCTAAAAATATGTCGAAAAAAGATGCGATCGACACCGTATCAGAAATATATGGCGTAAGAAAAAACACGATCAAAGATTTAATTAAATAAATATAAATATCTTGAAATTAGCGAAAGTCTTTTCTATTATTGAAAAGATTTTTTTAATTTAGGAAACACTTATATGGAGTTAAGAAATATCGCGATTATCGCTCACGTAGACCATGGTAAAACCACACTTGTGGACCAATTATTAAAAGCCTCAGCGACATTTAGAAGCAATGAGGAGCTTTCTGATCGAGCGATGGACTCTAATGATATCGAAAGAGAAAGAGGTATCACCATCCTAGCGAAAACCACCTCCATTATTTATAAAGACACCAAAATTAATATCTTAGACACTCCTGGTCACGCTGACTTTGGAGGTGAAGTTGAAAGAATTATGAATATGGTCGATGGTTGTTTATTACTTGTCGATGCTTTTGAAGGCACTATGCCGCAAACTCGATTCGTTTTAAAGAAAGCGTTAGAGGCTCATGTTAAACCAATCGTTGTGATTAATAAAATCGATCGAGCGAACATCAACATTGAACAAACTTTAGACGAAGTCTTAACTCTATTTATTGAATTAGGCGCTCCAGATGAATTCTTAGAATTCAAAACCGTTTACGCTTCCGCATTAAAAGGTACATCATCTTTATCACCTAACCCTGAAGATCAAGTTGAGGGTATGGATGCAGTCTTACAAACAATTATTGATGAAATCCCTGCTCCAAGTATGGATAAAGATGGACCGCTTCAACTCCAAGTTGCCTTACTGGATTATAACGACTTTGTCGGTAGAATCGGTATCGGGACAATTAAAAGAGGCACCATTCACGTTAATGATAATGTCACTGTCTCTAGATTAGATGGGACTACCACTAATTTTAGAGTTTTAAAACTCTTTGGTTTCCAAGGATTAAAACGCTTAGAAGTCTCTGAAGCAAGTGCCGGAGATATTGTTGCGGTTGCGGGTTTAACTGATATCAACGTTGGAGAAACTATCTGTCAATTTAATAATGTTGATCCACTTCCATTAATTAGATTAGATGAACCAACATTACAAATGACTTTTGGTACGAATTCCTCTCCATTTTCTGGAAAAGATGGAAAATTATTAACCGCTAGAAAGATTGAAGAAAGACTTTATAGAGAAACGCAAAAGGATGTCGCCTTACGAGTGGAAAGAATCCCAAATACTGAATCTTGGATTGTCTCTGGTAGAGGCGAATTACACCTCTCTATTCTCATTGAGAATATGAGAAGAGAAGGATTTGAGTTAGAAGTCTCTAAACCACAAGTTATCATCAAAGAAATTGATGGAGTGAAATGTGAGCCATATGAAGACTTATTAATCGATGTCCCTAACGAATATGTTGGAGACATTATGACCACGATTGGAGAGAGAAGCGGTGAACTTGAGTCGATGGACGCAAAAGAAACCGTCACCATCCTAAAATATGTCATTCCATCTAGAGGATTACTCGGCTATATGACTAGCTTTATGACCTTAACCAAAGGATATGGTATTCTCTCTCATGTTTATAAAGAATATCGCCCAGTTACTTCTTCCTCTATTGGAGAAAGATTAATTGGAGTGTTGGTCTCTGTAGAAGCAGGACAAGCCACCCCATATGCGATTGAACACACCGAAGAAAGAGGAACGATGTTTATCGCTCCTGGAACTGAAGTGTATGAAGGAATGATTGTGGGTGAACATCGATATGACTTTGATCTCGCGGTCAATGTCACCCAAAAGAAAAACCTCTCTAACGTGAGAAGTTCCACTAAAGATAACACTGTGGTCTTAAAAACACCAAGAAAGATGTCCTTAGAGGCATGTCTAGATTACATCAATTCTGATGAACTTGTAGAAATCACTCCAAGCACCTATCGCATGCGTAAGAAGATCTTAAATACCGCAGAAAGAAAGAAACACGAGGCTCATGTAAAAAGAGCCCAAGAAGGCGAATAAAAAGAAAAGACGGCTATTCTTGTTCAGCCGTCTTTTTCTTCGCTCTTCGTTTTGTGTGAATATCAAAGATTAATGGCGATAAACCATTAATAACAAATTCAGGAATTAATAAATAGATATGCGTTAACGCATGATGTTCAGTCGCTTCAAGTAACATCATAATCGAGAAGACAATTTCAATCACGGATAAGGCTAGTGAAATAACCGCTGGAAAGCGATGCATTACCTTATGACCAATCTCATATAAGTCAAAGGCTTCTCTAACAATGGTCCATGTTGCCCAAATCATACAGACATAATCTAATTGTCTAATCGCGATAATCACCACTAGACCAAGGATTAAATCAACGTGTCCTAAATAGAATTGTGCGTCAACATAAAACTTTTTATGGTCTTTAATAATTGGATAGATAATACCTTCTAAACCAAATAGAAGCATCACTGAGCTCACTAGATAATGTAAAGCGTCAGCCTCAATAATAAATTTAGCCTGCACACCGATAAGGACCGCTATCGCGGTAAAGACCATTAATCTAATCGTGTAATAAATACGCATATTGTTATCTCTTACTTACTAAAAACTAAACAAGCCGCTCCAATCTTACCAGAGTCATATCCTAATTTAGCTTGTTTTACATCTACGAATGGAGAATGAATCATGCCGTAATCATACTTCTTCATATATCGTTTAATTCTTTTAATTAAGAAATCACCCTCGTTAGCGACACCACCACTTAAGATGACAACTTCTGGTCTAAATATATTACAAATATTTAAAATTCCTTCACTTAAGGACTTAATATAACCTTTAACTACTCTAGTTGCGGCCTTATCACCCTTTCTCATCGCATTAAAAGGGACTCTAGCGTCTAATTTACCTAATAGCTTAATTTCATCCGCCATTAAGGATTTCGGGTCTTTTTCAAGCGCTTTTTTCGTGTCATTAATTAATGCGGTCGCAGAAGCATATGTTTCTAAGCATCCTCTTCTTCCACATCCACAAGGTCTACCACCTACTCTAATGACCATATGACCGATTTCTGCACCTTGATGCAAGTTACCATCATAAATCCTTTTATTCATGATAATGCCACTACCTACTCCAGTACCTAAGGTGAGCATAATCGCATTATTATATTCTTTACCACTTCCAAATACCGCTTCACCAAGCGCAGCGACATTCGCGTCGTTATTGATATAAACTTTATAGCCTGTACGAGATTCGACAAAATCTCTTAAATAGAAATGTTCCCAAGTTGGTAAATTAGGACTAGATAATATTTCTCCACGGTCATGATTAATCACTCCAGGAGAGCCAATACCAATACCTTCAATTGGTTCATCATATTTATGAGTCTTTACAAACTCATTAATCACATCACATAAATCCCCAATTGTCTTTTCTGGTTGGTCGTCTTTATTTACATCTAAAGAAAAACGATCAAGGATTATTCCTTTATCATTAATTGACGCACCTTTAATGGATGTGCCACCAATATCAATACCAATCGCGATCATATATGTATACGCTCCTACAAAGTATTGTATACACTTTATTAGCCCAAATAAATATGTTATTTAACTTTGTGAATAAAGAAAAAGGAACCCTTTTATTGACCAATATCCAAGGGTTCCTAATTTATATTAACTAAAAGTTAATTTGTGTTAATTATTGTTCTTTCTTTCTTCTTAAGAAGAAGTATCCACCAACGGCGGCTACTGCCACTACAGAAGCGATAACAATAATGAGAGTTGTGTCTGTGTCAACACCATTTTGACCAAAGATTGCAATTCTAGCACCATTAATGATGGTTGGGTTACGATCCATAAAGTCATAATCGTTGCCTAATTGGGTGTTATATTTGCCTGCAACATAGTCATAAAGAGCAATGGCGTTCACAATATCTGTTTCGGATGATGTTTCGTTTTTAAAGATAAGTTTATCTGCATCACTTAAATCATCAAACAAATCAGCTAAATCTCCCCAAGCGCCTGCTAATGCTGTAACATTTGTGCTTCCGTCCGCAACACAGACTGCGTTTTCACCAGTAGAGAGTGTTTCAAGGAAGTCTGCAGCAAACATGGCTGCTGTATATGTCACATCTTTGAATGAAACTTCAATTTGAATTTGAGCATTATGGCTGCTAGTAACTTGAAGTCTGAAATATGTGTAATTAGTTGATGAATCTGCTGGTGTAAATGTAAAGACAGAGTCATTTGCATTTAATTGAGTACCACCAGATAACGAATCGGTGACTTCCGATGTTCCAAAACCAACAGCAACAACAACATTTGTTGAGGCTGTTCCACCATTATTAAATACCCTGATTTGTTGAATTGGGCTTTCGAATTCTGTATGGTTGCGTAAGAACGCATCAGCTTTACCCATTAAAATTGTTGGGTTTTCTGAGAATCGGTTGCTACCAGAAGATGCGTATGTCTTAACTTTTTGATCAGAACCTGGTGCAACAATGTATTCCATACTATCTGTAGCAGTCAATGTTGTTTGTTCAGTGATTTCACCAGAAATTCCGAGATATGTTCCATCAATTACTAATTTTGTGGATGCATTAACCCAAATTGCATAAAGGGTAATATTTGAGCTTGCAACATCACCAGCAGCATAGTCGATTCCGCTTCCATCTGATTCAGTGTTCCATTTAGAGAATTCTTTTCCTTCAGGAGCTGTGAATGTGCATGCAGCGACTTGTGGTGCTGTTCCAGTTGTGCTTTCCATTGTGCCGCTACCACCATTATTGTTGTAGGAAATGGTGTATGTTGGCGCCACTTGAGCAGCAAGAGAGAATGTGCTAGCACGGATTGTTTTATTTGTTGCTGTTGTGCTTGTTGTACCTGGTCTTGCAACGATTGCAAATTTAACAAAGTTAGTTGTTCCTGAAGAGTTGGTCCAAGAAACAGAACCAGAAACATCTTGTCCGGAGGTTGCATAATCTTCAGAAGCGAGTAAAGTATATCCGCTTCCAGTGTCACCAAATAAATAGACTTGGAAGGCATTGTTTCCACCAGACCAACCAAATGTTACAGTTTTAACTCCGCTATATGCGTTATCAAAGAGTAATGCATATGCATGAGCTGTTTCTCTATTTGCTTCATACACAGAGTCATTAGCAGCAAGAGCATCAGCAACGGCTGTAAATGTTGAATTGTCGTTTAAAACGCCTTTTGTAGTATGTGTGTTGTTACATCCTAAATAGAATATTCCGCCATTAACTTGTGAAACACTTGAAATCCACTCTTTGCTACTTAATTCAAACTCTTTGTTTTGAGTATATGAATGTGTTTCTACAGTTGTAAAGTCAGCCGAATATGGAGGTTGATCAGGTGTGAATGCACTCCATTGAGCTGTCAATGTGGTATTACTTGTGATATTAAATGTTTCATTTGGTTGATAGGTATTTGTTCCGTCACTCCATCCAGCAAATGTGTAATCTGTTTTGGCAAGATCTCCTTTTCCAGCAACAGTAACTGTATCACCATAATAATATTCGTTAGAATCGGTTGGAACAGTACCACTTGTTTTATCAGGAGCAGAATAAGTAACTGTATATGTAGGAGCAGGTGTAACTACGGTATAATCTGATCCGTTGACAATTTCATATGTTGAATTGTAATTTTTCAAATTACCGGTAACACTAATAACCGCTCTTTCTTTAACAGTTGCTGCATCAGCGGCGGATAAAACCAAGTTATAAATAGTCAATAAATCAGTTGCACCAAAAGTGGCACCAATAGTGAAAGAGATTTTGCCACTACTATAGGCAGATGTAATTGCGTTGACAGTGCCTTCAACAGTATAGAAGTCATAAGATTGATCATTATTGGCTAATAAAGCTGCTGCGGCTCTTGCTTCAGCAATAGTGACGTCATAAGTTTGTGGCGCAACGCCAGGACTAATAATCGTCACTTGGCTTGGCAAATTTTTAACAACTTCGTATTTTGTATTGCCACCACTAACAAATTTTTCATATTTTCCAATTAACGATACTTTTGCTCCCTTTAGAATTTGTGCACCAATAGCGGCAGAACATTTGATTTGATAACAAGTCAAAACGTCTGTTGCATTTGCTGTATCGCCAATAGTGAATGAAATATCACTATGAGTACTGTCATAAGGCGTTGTTATGTTAATAACATAACCTTCAACCTTATAATAATTTTCAGAAACGACACTTGCAGTCATTGGAGTTATTTCAGCTATGGCTTGGGCAACAGTATGAGTTGTGTAAGCTGGGAGCGCAACTGTAACAGCACAATCATCTGTCTTGTTTCCGTCATTCGTGGTAACGGTAATTGTTGCATTGCCAACATCGACAGGGGTGACAACACCACCAGAAACTGTGGCAACTGCTTCGTTAGATGAACTCCAAGTTACAGATTTGTCGGTTGCATCGCTAGGTGAAACTGTGGCTGTTAAAGTCTCAGTGCTGCCAATTGCGATAGTTGTAGAGTTCTTGTTCAAAGAGACGCCAGTAACTGCGACTGGTCCGCCACTAGATCCTTCTTTAAATGTTAAGACGGGAACTCTTAGATTACCCCAAGCGGTACAGTGAATAACTAAACCATAGAGGGCGCTTGCAACTGTGGCGTGGGTAAAAGTAGTTCCAGATGCATCTAATGTAGTTTGCTTTTGGAAAACTTGCCATGTAGATCCACTATTAGTCGAATAAACAATCCAAGCTTCGCTTGGAGCTGTTCCGCCAACACTATTGTATGTGAGAACCACCGAGCCAATATTGCTCAAAGCATTACCTGTTTGGAATAATGCGGAATAATATGTGGCAGAAGTTGTTACACCAATGGCTGTAGCAATTGCAGATGCTTGTGCATATGACCCATTGCTCAAAATCATTTTGGCTTTGTTGTTGTTGTTAACACCGAACCACATTCCTTTTGGGCCAGAAGTGGACTTGTTGCCACATGTCATTGTCCATTTATTGGTCGCATCCGCATAGTTGCCATATGTAGTGCTTGTTGCAACTGTGGTTGTTGAACCATCTAAAGTGTAAACAACATCACCTTCAGCAGCCTTTGCACCAACAGGGGATTTGCTACCTAATTGGACACCTACACCGATCGCCATCGCTAGACCTACGCTAAGAGCGGCAACCTTTGTAAATAATTTGTTCATAATTAGTTTTCTCCTTTCCTTTTCTTTATCCCCACCTATGTGTCTATCGCATCTATAGATGTGGGAGCTTATGAACAAGTTTCACGATTCATGTTGTGAATGATATCTTCTTAACACTTCGATTAATGTTAAAAATCACAAACACAAAAATCTTCGTGAATGATCGTCAGTCAAGATATAAACATAAATCGTGTTTTAATAGAAAAACACTTGTCTAATATCATTGACTAGCTAAGAAATGAATAATTGAGAAAACTATGCATTTGTTCTCTTAAGTCTCATTTCTTAATGCGTAACAGGGTATCTTATCTTTAGATAAGTGTTTTGGTCAGGAACACTTATATATCAATAATTTAACCAATTCCTTCACCTTTGGCCGAAGGGAAGAAAACTGTTACGCGTTTATATTAATATATGTATACGCGATATTCAAGCACGTACACGATTATTTCCAAACAAAAACTAGAAACTGAACAAATAAAAAGAATGGCCACGAATAATTCGTAGCCATCTATATATTTTTATTCTTCCGTTACTGGTTCTGTTTCTTTTGGTTTCCTTTTAAAGACACCTTTAGAGGCTAGGACTAGAAATGTTGTGTATAACGCAAATAAGCCTCCAAAGATACCTAAAGCGATATAACATCCATTCATGGATTTTGCACTTAAATTAAGTAATAAGAGTAAAGGCGCAACAAATATCATCGCAGGTAATTGAGAAACCACAAAGATATTGTTCATCGGAGTTTCATAGTTAGGGTCCACTTCTCTTAAGAAGATCATTCCGTTTGATGCAGTGCCAGTTAAAGTACCAAAGTTAGTTAAGAACGCTTCGTGTTGAATATCTTTAAATGTAATCTTGCACATCATACGGACATAGATAATTGTAGAAATCGTACCCACTAGACAGACAATAACGATAAATAAGGCATATTCTTTTAAGACGTTGATATCAATCGCTGCAACACCCGCGATAATCATCATATCAAAGGCAAAACCAGAAATACGGTCCATTTGATAGTTATTGATATATTTACGTTTAATAATCTTTTTCTTATATAAGAACTTCACCAAAGTCTTCACTAATGTTGCGGTAATCACACACCAGATAAAGTTAAAGCCCCAAGCGATATCGTTAAATAACTTCACTCCGGTCCATTTAGAGATATAGGCAAATAAGACCATGATCGCTAAACCTGCCGCATAGACTAAAACCACTAAGGCAACTTGAATGGAAGTTTTATCCACAGATTCACTATCTTCAATCTCGTCTTCTTCTTCAAAGTCTTCAACACTTCTAGTTAAGTTTTTCTCTTTGAGAACAATCTCATGTTTATGTTTAAAGATGTTGATATAAATAACACCCACTAATGAGGCAACAATAAAACCAATTGATGCAATAGTAAGACCCACACTACCTTGACCGTTAAATACTGGTCCAGTCCAGGATGGGTCGTTTGTGAGCACTGTAAAGTTATTATCCCAAGTTAAAGCGTTACCAGGTCCTTGACCAAAGCCTAATGGAAGTAAGACACCTGTGTCATAAAATAGACCTGTTCCACAGGCAAAGAAAATTAATGATAAAGCGATGCCTAACACTGCTTGAAGCATATATGTTCCACCGGTGATCGCGCCATTTTGAACAGCCTTAAAGAAAGAACCTTTGGAGCCTTTTTTAGCAATCTTAAGCGACATCGCCCCAAAGCCAATCGCTAAAGCGTGATAAGTGATGATTTGCATCACTCTTTTATTAACGACTAGGTTCGGCGCAATTCCACATCCTTTAGTGAGTATTAAATCTAAACATAAGAGTAATAATCCACCGATTAAAGCGCTTGGAACATTACCTTTCCTTAAGAAAGGGACTACTCTTCTAATTAAATTACCGATGAGTAGGAAGATAAGTAAAAGACCTATCTGACAAATAATTGACCACACTTGATCAAATTGTGATAAATCAAACGACCAATCCATAATGTATTATTTTTCATCCTCCTCAATAGAGAAATAGTTATCAATGTGTTTTTCTTTCATAAGTGTATCTAACTTATTAAATAAGAAAACGTATTTAATCGCATTAAATCTTTCACTACCTCTAACCGTATAGTTATTATCTCCAATTGTAAATACGAGTTTTCTTCCTGACACTGGAGACGCTACTAGAATGTCTTTAATTTCAAACTTATGATGATCAAAGATTAATTCTTTATTAGTTAAGGTTAGAGAAGATTCTTTTTCCATCTTCACTTTATCTTGATATGGGTTCGCTAGAGTTAATGAGACACCTTTATCTATAAAGATGACATCTTGTCTAGAGAAGTCATGCTCTTTCACAAACTTCTTTTGATAGTTATAATACTCCACTAGTTTAGTAAAACTAATGTCGTTACTCTTAAGATGTAAATCTTCAGTGTATTCAATCTCTAAGTTACACTTACTACATCTTAAATAATTACCTTTAGAGTACATCGTGGAGATCGATTGACATTTAGGGCAAATAAAGAATAGTCTTTCAAGATATTCCGCTCTTTGTTTGCTCTTATATAATTCACCAGATTCACTATCATAGACTTTAAGATTATCTTTGATAATGCGAGATAATTCTTCATCACTTAAATCTTTATAATCGTCGTATTTAAGAATTTTCTTAATCTCTCCATAGAATTTACCTTTTCTTCTCTTACTTCCCATTCTTGGAGATAGACCAAATCCTCCATGGAGATTAAATAACACGATTGTGGCTTTAAAAGATTTAATTAATTTACCGATACGATCAGAAATATAGAATTGGAAATCCGCATAAGAACGGTTACCTTCAGGGAAGAATAATAAAGAATCACCAATCGAGGAATATTTAAGCATTTCCATTGTGGACCTAATATCCGCTAAACCTTTACGTTTAGGAATTGCTCCTAAATACGACATCCATTTCGCTGCCTTTTTACCAGCAAAGGTATTATCAGTCGCAAGACATCTAAGCATCTTATTAAAAGATAACATTACTAATAATGGGTCTAAGTCTGTTTGGTGGTTAGATAAAACGACAATCTTCTCCCCTTTTTGGATTTTGAATTTGCTCTTTTTACGATAGCCAAGCACCACTCTTGCCCATAGACCAAAAAAGAATTTCGCAAACGGGAATAGTAATGGATGTTTAAATGGCTTATCTTTCTTTTCCATAAATTACTTAAAATAATTTAACACAAATTTTATATTTTGATAAACTTTAGGACTTTCTTTCATCATCTTTAAGCTTTGCCATATTAATATGACAATATCCAGTTGGATTCTTATTTAAATAGTCTTGATGATATTCTTCTGCTTTAAAGAATTTGTTTAATGGAAGAATTTCAATCATATGGTTGATTAAACCAACTTTATTGAAATAATTAACGACGATATCTCTATCACTATTATCTAGATAATAAATCCCGGTGCGGTATTGAACACCTTCATCTTCACCTTGTTTATTTTTTGAATATGGATCAACCACTCTTAAATATAGTTCTAATAACTTTTCTAAAGAAACGATATGTTCATCATAAATAATCTTTACAGTTTCACTCGCGTCATCTAATCCAGACTTCAAATCTAAATAAGACGGATAATCTTTATGACCGTTCGCATAGCCAACTTCAGTGGCCACTACTCCTTTAACTAAAGAGAAATATTTCTCCACTCCCCAAAAGCATCCACCTGCTAAATATATCGTTTTCATGCGTATATATTATCATACGATAGATATATAAATAAAAAACTGATGGATTTTTCCACCAGTTTATTTATTGTTTATGAGACTTATTTATGATGTCTCTTTTTAAGAACGATTAATACGAGTAATGAGGCAACAGATATCGCGGTAATTACTGAAATGATAAGAACCATGTTGTTACCGCTATGGGCATTGAGATTATCACCGTTGTTATAAACAGAAGAAGAAATTGCACCTGTACTTGGGTTATATGTTTCTCCATTTGCGGCAGCCCAAGCGGAGAATCTTGCTCTCGCATTTTCATAATCGCCAGTTCTAAATAATGTTTTTTGACTACTTGTAAATGTTAAGTAAACTGCTTTTGCTAAAGCATAGTATCCATTTTCACCTCTACAATTACCGGTATCACGATTATCGTCTGTGGAAATGACGTCGACATCAAAGTGTAATTGAATACCGACAAATTGATCAACGACTTCCGCATCAGTTTGAGCATAATAAGCATAGAATACTGTGTCACCAGTAATTCTATATTGATTATTTTCATTATATGCAGCGCCAGTACCATCAGTGGTTGTTCTCCAACATAGGAAATGATGATAAGCAGGAATTGCAGAATCACTTGGAGAACCTAATGTGATATTTGTTCCATTAGATACAGTGCGTGGATCTTGAGCGGTTGAACCATCAAGATTTTTAAATTGAACAGTGTATTGTTTAACTGCAGCCGCAGTAATTCTAATATTAGCTTTAATAACTTCGGCAGCGATATAAACCATACCAGTTGTGCTGTTATAAGTATGAGCAACACTAGATCCACCACTAACTTCAGTTACAGAAATTGATCCTGGAAGTTTATAGCCACTATCAGCGGTTAAGGTACAGCGGAATACATCAAAGTGACTAACTGTATCAGTTGTAGTTGCCTTCATGATATTGGTTAAGTCATATGAAACTGTGTACATCGCATATCCTAAAACGAGATTAGCGTCACTTCTTTCAAGTGTGTAATACTGCCTTACTAATATGAATTTAGAGGCATTATCATCATTTACATCATAAACAACGGTATCTCCAAGTTGACATGCCCCATCAATTTTAACTCTAATTGTACTAGTGCCAGAATATGGAGTGTTGTTAAACGAACCTCTTAAGAAGCAATAAGAAAGACTATATAAACGTACATATCCAAGAATGTTAGCTTCGCTACCATAGATATAAACAGTTTTACGTGTATCATTACTTCCACATGAAATCGCATTAAGTGTCGAATTAGCGGCTTGAATACGTCCAGCGCAATATAATTTACCAGCATCCATCCAAACTGGAACAGCGCTAGTGTTAGAAGTTGCAATGGTGTCTTGAGAAGTTAAGTGAATCGCACTTTCAGTTGCGGTAGAAGCAATCCACATTGCACGTGTTGCTCCAGAGCAAGTAATGTTTACATTACCAGTCAAATATAGTTCCACATTATTCGTGTCCATAATGAACATCGTTTCAGCAGATCCAGTAATTATGCCATATCCTTTAATTGTTGTTTCTTCACGAACATAAATTGAATATCCATAACATAATAACGTTTTGCTATTAAGCTCTAATCTGCCATTATGAGATTGAAGAAGCAAATTACCCGATAAACCATAGCTATCATATAGCTTCATCACAGATTCGTTTTTGCTGTTGTACGCACTTACCGCAGCGGTTTGGCTAGAATAGAAAACGTTATCCACAGCTAAAGTGCCACGTTGAGTACCACCGGTATAACTCTTCATTGTAACTTTTGCGGTAAATGATCCGCTTCCAGTAGATTTATAGGCATACATGCCAAAGTGGAAATAAGCATTTCTATTACCAGCGGTAAAGTTATCTGCTTTTGTCGAGGCTGTAACTGTTGCTGTCACTGTGGTATTGGTTGTAGCGATACGTCTAACAGAAAGAGCAAGGCCAGTATTAGTTGTGGTTGTATCGTTAGCATAGAACCAATAACTAGCATATTGACTTGGGTTTGTTGATGTTGTGTCTGACGCATTTGTGTAATGGAAGAATTCTAATGATTTAACAGAAGAACCACTTCCGGTGATAGAAATTTCAAATGTATATGTTCTTTCGGAATAAAAATATGAGGAAAGGGTTTCAGAGAAATAAATTGGTAAAACATCTGCAACAAAGTTGCTTGTGCTATTTTCAGTAATTTGAATATAAGGTTCATTAGAAGTGGTTTTGCCCACATTATAAGTAACACTTGATGAACTTGATGTACCGACAGAAAGTGTTTGATTTCCATCTACTGGGTTGCTGCCACTACTCCAATGGTACTTGTAACTAACACCAGCGTTAATGTCAGGTAATGTCTGTGCCGCCTCAACTTTTGTCACACCTTTTGCGTGACTTGCTAAAGCAACCGCTCCACCAGCGCACATTAATACCGCTAACGCGGCTATACTAAACTTATGTGTTTTCTTCATATTTATACCCCCAATAAAATTGAGCAAACTAGATATAGTTAGCATATAACATATGCGCTATACAAGCAAGCATAGGAGCGTACACAATACGCTTTTAGAGTAAACAAAAAAAGTCCTTCTCAGGACTAATTTGATTACCAACCGGGGCAGTTAACATCCCGGATCGCTGCATCCATTCCTAAAGGAATGCGCCGTGGTCGTACACTGGTTCTCCACCTTTGGATTTTATTCGCCAAGCAGGACAGCTTAATTAAGGAAAGACGCGGTAATATTTTGCTAGATGTCATCTATTAACTTTCCACCTGCATCGCTCTGTACCACCCTGACTAGGGGTGCGCCGTGGTCGTACGCTGACGATTCACAACATTAGCGCTTCTGAAGTGATCGCACATTTCCACCTTTGGCATGTTATAACGCTAATATGATATGGCTTTATTAATTTAATAATCAATGATTATTTTTTATCCACAAAGTTATCCCTATATTTATATTTAGTTAGTACATAGTATTAAATAAATAGAAATATCCTAATATAAATATGGGGATAGAATTTTCCACATTTTTTTATCCACAAAAAAACTGATGAAAACCCACCAGTTATTTTTAATAATTAATTATCGTTAATTAGTGTTCTGGAATCTCTCCATCAAGTGAGATGTTCGTTATATCAACATCATAATATGTGCTTAAATCGTGATACACTCTGTTAATTGTTGTTAGGAGCATTGCCTCTTTATCAAATGTGCAACGATATTTGACAACGCCAAATCCGTTACTGAGTTTATATTTATAATTAATAAAATTCTCATTTGAATTATATTTGCCGTTCTTACTACCAGTTAATTGATTACCAGATACATTAATTTGAGCGATATAGCAAGCATAAGAGAATTGGGTGGCAGGATTTTCACCGATGTCTGACCAAACATTACCAGCTTTTCTTAAGGTGCGGTTGTTGTCAAAATCTAAAATGTATTCAGCACTACTTTCACCTTCTCTGTAGTGACATCCTCCCCCACTTATAGAAGATGGGGGCTTCCCACTCAAGAAATCTAGTGATTTCAGTATCAATGGGCTATCCCCGAGAGTCCCTCGGTTAAGAATGTTTTATATCAAGACATACAACTTGTTTATGATTATTTAATTAGAAGGATTAAGAATCATTCTCATTCCTTCTTTTTTAATGTTCACCGCTGCATTATGGTCTCGGTTATGTTTAACTCCACAATTTGGGCAAATCCAGGATTTAGTTTTAAGTAGTAAGTCAACTTTTTTATATCCACATTCAGAACATAATTGACTAGATGGGAAATACTTATCTACTTTTACTAATTTCTTATTTAGCCATTCTAACTTGTATTTGAGTTGATTTAAGAATGTGCCAAAGGCTAAATCAGAGATGAATATACCTAGCTTTAATTCTTCCTTTCTTTTAGATATCTCTTTTAAATCTAAATCCTCAACGAAGACATAGTCATATTTATTAGCAAGATATCGACTAGTTTTATGTAGATAATCTTTTCTTTGATTAGCAATTCGCTCATGAAGATTAGTAATTCTAAGGAGTTGATTATTATAGTTATTACTACCCTTGACCATATGAGACAGTTTTCTTTGCTCACTAG
>JAEEGL011201190.1_pt1 | contig 18765 bp, 18 predicted proteins | sample 9134231 | NCBI WGS metagenome assembly JAEEGL01 (sample SAMN16246548, study PRJNA631951) | gut metagenome | biome: gut microbiome; feature: rumen; material: fiber-attached | host: Bos | place: Iran: Karaj | collected 2018-10 | reverse complement strand
TCTCACTTCAAGATGTTGAGAATAAGATAAAGAAAAATATTCGTGACCATGATGTAAAATATGTATTTCATGATTATATCCACACAAGTTTGAAAATTTTGGAAGAAATATCTAGACGGTCAGGTGGAGTAAAACTGCGTGAAGATAGTATTTTGTTTATGTTGTCTATTCGTTTGAAAGATATTTGTAATAAATATGGTATCTTCATTATGTCAGCAACTCAGTTGAATGCAGATTATCAGACAAGTGAAACACCAGACCAGAACTTACTTCGTGGCGCAAAGAGTATTGCGGATAAAATTGATGTTGGTATGGTGTTGCTTCCTGCTTCACAAGATGATGTTGATAATTTGAGTCAGATTTTGACGAATAATGCGTTTGATAAACCTGCATTGAAATTATCAATATATAAGAATCGTCGAGGCAGATATAAAGGTATTTATTTATGGTGTAAAGCAGATTTAGGAACTTGCCGAGTGCAGCCTATGTTTGCGACAACATATACTTATGAGATAGTTCAAATTGATAATTTGAAAATTATGACTACAGAGCCAAGTGCTTTTGAATAATAAAGGAGAAGAAAAATGGCAAAGATAGCAAAAGACCCAGAGAGTAAGAGCGTATGGGCAAAACCTTTTGAGGGAGATATTGAATATGAAATGAGCAAGGAGATGGCAAAGCAAATTCTTGCTACTCGTAAAGGAGCCGAGCAAAATATGCCACCTCAAAAATTTCTATGTCAAGTAGTAAATACCGAGTTTGGTGTGAAAGGAAATTGTGTAAGAGTTCTTACCGTTTAAATTAAATTGGCATTATTGCCAATTTAATTTAATAAAAAAATGTTATACCAAATATAGAAAATTTTTGGACACATCTGGTAAAACATTTTTTATATTTTTTCTATATTATTAGAAAAAATATAAAAGGAGAAAATAATATAATATGGGAAAAATTAAAGATTTAACTGGACAAAGATTTGGTAAATTAGTAGTATTAGAAATAACACCAGAACGACGGAATAGGTAGGTTGTTTGGAAATGCTAGTGTGATTGCGGGAACATTACCTATGTAGTTGGGCAAGCCTTACGAAGCGGTCATACTCAAAGTTGTGGGTGTAAAAATTATGAAAGTAGAAATTATAAAAATTTAATAGGACAAAAATTTGGTAAATTAACAGTTATAGGATAGAATAATAGATAGAGCACAAAAGATAGACATATTTTATGGGATTGTCAATGTGAATGTGGAAGTATAAGAACTGTTTCAAGTAAATCTCTATTAAGTGGAAATGTTTTAGAATGCTATAACTGCAGTAATCATAAATCTATTGGAGAATAGCAAATTGAAACTTTATTAACTAATAATAATATAAAATTTATTAGGCAATATAGTTTTTAGGACTGTATTAGCCCAAAAATAGGGCAATTATTATTTGATTTTGCTATTATAGATAATAATAATAATTTATTATATTTAATAGAATATGATGGAATTTAGCATTTTTAGCCTATTGAATATTTTGGAGGAGAAAAAAATTTTTCTTATTTACAAGAATGTGATGAAATAAAAAACCAATATTGTAAAAATCATAATATCCCTCTTATTAGAATCCCTTATAATAAAAAGGGAAAAATAAAAATAGAAGATATAACATTATGAAAACATATAATAAAAAAGAAGTTCGTGGGAAATTAAATATAGAACAAATTTTTGATTTAGTTATGGAATGGGGAGGAGATCCTCAATATACAGATTTTGGATTTATCTCTGCAACTATTTGTCACAATCCACCTGGTGAAGGTAGTAGAAAATTATATTATTATAGAAATACAGATTTATTTCATTGTTTTACTGGATGTGCTACTCCATCTTTTGATATTTTTGAACTTCTTGTCAAAGTTGCGAAGATTCAATGGGGTAAAGAATATGACCTCAATGATGCGGTTCGATATATAGCCATTCGATTTGGGTTGGCTGGTGAAGCACAGTTAGAAGATGATAGCCTTATAGATTGGAAAACATTCAATGCTTATGATAGAGTTCAAGGATTAGAAATAAAAGATTATCATGTTGAATTGAAAGAATATGATGATACAATTTTAGATAGATTGAGTTATAATGTCAAAATTATGCCATGGTTGCGAGAAGGTATAACCCAAGAAGTTATAGATTATAATTTGATAGGATTTTATCCTCCAATGGCACAAATCACTATCCCGCATTTTGATATCAATGGTCGATTTATCGGTTTGCGTGGTCGCGCATTAGCCGATGATAATATAGAAATGTATGGAAAATATAGACCACTTATGACTTATCAAAAGGGTAAACCATTTTTATATAATCATCCTCTTGGAATGAATTTATATAATATAGATAATAGTAAAGAAAATATAAAGCAAACAGGTAAAGCAATTATTTTTGAAGGCGAAAAAAGTAGTTTATTATATCAATCTTTTTTTGGGATAGATAATGATATTAGTGTGGCATGTTGTGGTTCAAATATATCAGCGTATCAGATACAACTTCTATTAGATTGTGATGTAAAAGAAATTATTATTGCATTTGATAGACAGTTTCAAGCGATTGGTGATGATGAATTTAAGCATCTTACTAATAATTTAACAAAAATAAATGATAGATATAAAAATTATGTAGATATTAGTATTATTTTTGATAAAAAAATGATAACTGGCTATAAAGATAGTCCAATTGATTGTGGACCTGATATCTTTTTAAAACTTTGGAAAGAAAGAATAAAATTATGAAAGGTATAATTTTTTGCGATAAATTAGAAACAGGTGCAACATAGCTAAAAGAAATTATAGGTTCATATCATTCTATTGGAATTTATTTATCTGAAAAAGTTGCTATGGGAAATAGATATGAAAAGGCTCTTATGGCAAAATTTGACAATGGCGATGAATGGACTGTTGTGCGAGCCGGTGATAATATTATGGGACAAAGTTGTAATATTGCTTATATTGATAGAATGATAGATAATAAAATTATAGATAATCAAATTATGCCTACGATAAAAGAAAAACCATATCAGGCATTTAGATATTATAATTGGGGTAATTGGTAATAAAACGCGTTTTTCCAAATTTTGGAAGAGCGCGTTTTTTCTTTACAAAACCGAAAATTTATGATATAATATAAAAAAATAGTATAGAAATGAAGTGAGAAGATAATTGGAATATAAACTTATAGCAGAAAGACAACCAAATACTACCTTATTAGAATAGGTTTTGCTAAATAGAGGATTTACCAGTAGAGAATAGATTTTACATTATTTGAGTGTTGATGAAAATGATGTGCTCGATCCAATGCTTTTGATGAATATGCGTGAGGGTGTTGCGATGCTTATCAAGCATATCAATGCGAATGATAAAGCATTTATTATAGTTGATAGTGATTGCGATGGTTATTGCTCGTCAGCAATCTTTTTGAATTATTTAAATAGACATTTTCCATCATGGATTCAAAATCAAGTTGAATATTTCATGCATGCTGGCAAGCAACATGGGTTGAGTGATATTGATATACCTGACCTTATTAGAAAAAATATTAGGTTAGTTATTTGTCCAGATAGCGCCAGTAATGACTATGAGCAACATCAAACTCTTAAAGAACATGGTATTGATGTTTTAGTTCTTGACCATCACGAAGCAGAGAAAGTAAGTGAATATGCTTGTATTATCAATAACCAACTTTGCGATTATCCCACCAAATCATTATGCGGCGGCGCAGTTGTGTATAAATTCTGTTGCTACATTGATAAATTGATGGGCACGAATTATGCTATTGATTATGAAGATTTAGCAGCATTAGCACTTATTGGCGATATGATGGATATGAAAGATTTTGAAACTCATTATCTAACAAAAGATGGACTTCAAAGAATTAGAAACCCATTCTTTCAAGAAATGGTAACTCGTCAGCATTATAAACTTGACAATAATATGACACCATTTGGTATTGCATTTTATGTTGTTCCCTATATCAATGCTATGACACGCTCTGGCTCATTAGATGAAAAATATCTAATTTTTGAAGCAATGTTAGAGTGGCGTGCTGATGATATGATACCATCTACCAAGAGAGGTTTCAAAGGAACATTTGAAAAGCGCATAGAGCAAGCAGGACGCACTTGTTTCAATGTAAAGAGCAGACAAAAGCGCAATCAAGATACAAGTTTAGAAAATATTGAAAACATAATTGCTGAATTAGGATTACTTGAAAATAAAATTTTAGTAGTTCCAACAGAGCAAGAAGAAGTAGATAAGAATCTTGCGGGACTGATTGCGAATCAACTTGCATCAAAGTATGCGCGACCCACTTTAGTTTTGCGTAGAATTGAACATATTGACCATATTACAGATGGCGACAGAGAATTTGATGATATAGCAGTCACATATGAAGGCTCTGGTAGAAACTACGGTAAGTCAAGATTAGAAAATTTCCGTCAGTTCTGTAATGATACTGGATTAGTGATGTATGCCGAAGGACATGCCAGTGCATTTGGTATAGGTATTAGAGAAGAAGATTTACAAAAGTTTATTGATAAAACAAATGAATTATTAGCAGATTTTGACAATACCCCTTGTTATTTTGTAGACCTTGAAGTAAGCGCAGACCAACTTACAGATAATGAAGTCTTTTCTATTGGCTCAAATAGTGATATTTGGGGACAAGGTTTGGATGAACCTCTTATTGCAATTACAAATATCAGACTTACAGCCGATGATATTCATTATATGGGTGAAAAGAAAAATACACTTAAACTTACATTCCCCGGCCGGAAGACCGCAATGTTAAAGTTTAATATTAGTGAAGATGATAAAGAAGCACTTGACCCAGGCGAGGGTGCTATCACTATTACTGCAATTGGTAAGTGTAGTTTAAATCATTATATGGGTAATGTAACTCCACAAGTTATGTTGGAAGATTTTGAAATTAAAAAACAAGTCAAATGGGATTTCTAAGACTTGAAAGTGAAATCGCAAGGTTTCCTCCGGCCGCCGAGGCTTGAATGCCCCGTCTCCCAAACAAAAATTGGCTTTGGAATTTTTTGAAGCAATTACGCGGATATAGCCTATCCGCGTAATTTTCTTGACAAAATCAAAATAAAATGGTATAATATTTATAGGAATATAAAAGGGAGATTTTATAAATGGACAAACAGTATTATACTTATTTAACATGTATTGAAATAACAGAAAAAGCATTAGATATGTTAGATATAAAAAAATTTTTACAAAAAGATGTTGATCTTTACGATATTTTTTGGGATATTAGAGATTATATTGAAGATGGAGACGGGCAAGATGTTTGGAATGTTGAAGAATATATGAAACAATATCCATCCGTATTTGATAATCCACCTGATATTTTTAATTATATGAGCCAAGATGAATTTATGGAATATTGTAAGAAAAGATATCCCGAAGTAAAATGGGGTTATGAATTTATAGAAAGATATTGGGTAGCAAATAATGAATGAAATAACTTTAACAACTAAACAAGAAGAAGCATTAAAAATAGCATGCGCTCGTTATACCATAGGAATGCCATATACAGTAATCAGTGGTTATGCGGGCGCTGGTAAGTCTACCCTTGTAAAGTTTATTATCTCTGCTCTTAATATTCCAGATGAGAAAGTAGCCTATATCGCATATACAGGTAAGGCAGCGAATGTCCTCAAAAATAAAGGTTGCCCGAATGCTATGACAGCACATAAATTATTATATCATGCTCGTCAAACTAAAACAGGTAATTATGTATTTACTCCAAAGAAAGTTTTAGATGAAGATTATGAATTAATTGTTGTTGATGAAGTTTCAATGTTACCACAAGAATTATGGTATCAACTTCTCTCTCATGGTGTTCATATATTAGCAATGGGCGATCCAGGACAGTTATCACCCCCATCAGGCGAAACAAATACTGCGTTAGAGAATCCTCATGTATTTCTTGATGAGATTATGCGACAGGCCCAAGAGAGTGCAATTATTAGACTGTCTATGCATATCCGTGAGGGAAAAGATTTTAGACTTTTCCCAACAGTTAGTGGCGAAGTGCGTGTTATTCCTCATAAATGGCAATTTGAAGATGAGAATCAAACCTTACTTCAAGCCAGTCAAATTTTGTGTGGGACTAATGCACAACGATTTGAAATAAATGATAAAGTGCGTAAAATGCTTGGTCGTGGTCCAGTCCCAGAGCCAGAAGATAAGATAATTGGACTAAAAAATCATTGGGATGATGTTAGTGATGAGGGTAATGCTCTAACTAATGGTGCTATTGGCTCAATCGTGCCGGGCGATCATTACATTCAGCAATATCCTAATATTGTGAAGTTTAAAGGCTTTAAACCTACTGATATACTCTTCGCAGACTTTATCACAGATGATGGAGACACCTTCCACAGCTTACCCATAGACTATCAAGGATTAGTGAGTAATAATCCATCACTTACAGGAGCACAAGAATATTAGATAGGCGGATATAATAAGTCTATTGACAATAAAATTATTCAATATGGTTATTCTTCCTCACCAAAACTGATTATTCCATATGCGTTTAATTATGGTTATGCAATTACAACATGGAAAGCACAGGGTAGCGAATATCCATATGTATTAGCATATGATTGTGGTTGGTTGAAGAAAAAAGATAAGGAAGAATATACAAAGTATTTATATACAGCAGTAACTCGCGCAGAGAAAGCGATTATTTTAGTAGGAGACTAATATGAAAGTTCTAAGTGTAGATTTTGATATAATTATGGCTCCTGATATTAACTTATATAATTAGATGGTACCAAGAAATAATTTAGAGGAAATTATTAAAAATCATCCTCAATTAGTTGGATTACGGGCTGATTTAAAACATTATCAAAAACTGGTGAATCTTTTATTATATTTAAGCAAAGATATTAGTTATAATGATATATATGTAGCATTTTCCCATGAAAATATAGGTGAATTTTTAAAAAATGAAAATGATTTAGAAATTGTAAATATTGACCATCATCATGATTTAGGTTATGATGAAAAAGAATTGTTTGAAAAATGTACTTGTGCTAACTGGGCTTATTATTTATTCAAACAAAATAAAATAAAATCATATACTTGGTTGAATAATACTAATTCAGATATAATTCCTCCTCCTAAACAAGAGGATTGTTTTTTAGTAGAAGACTTTTGTGATATTACAGAATTAAATTATATTGAAAAGTTTGGAAAACCAGATAAAATTTTCTTATGTTTATCACCAGAATGGGTGCCGGAGCACTATCACCCATTGTTTTTCTTAATGTTAGATTTATTAAATAAACAAAATGATTATACTTTGCCAGTTTATGGACAATAATGAAAAAATATGTTATAATAATAGAAAGTAGTTTTTTGAGAGGGGTTTGGTAAATGGTTGATACATTTTTTGATGTTCATGCACATACCTGTTATAGTAATATTAGATTATTAGATAGTATCAACAGACCAAAAGAGTTGATAAATAGAGCAATAGAATTGGGGCTTAGTGGGTGTAGTATAACTGATCATGAAGCCTTATGTTCGCATATGATAGTTAATAAATATGCAAAAGAATTAAGAGAATCTAATCCAGATTTCACAATTGCACTTGGTAATGAAATTTATCTGACAGACACGAGAGATACGAATCAAAAGTATTATCACTTTATTTTGTTAGCAAAAGATGAAATAGGATATAGAGCATTAAAAGAATTAAGTAGTATTGCTTGGTATAATGTCTATGTTGATAGGCGTATGGAGCGAGTGCCAACACTCAAAAGTGAATTGAGTGAAGTAATGAAGAAATATAAAGGTCATGTTGTAGCAACCACCGCATGTTTTGGTGGAGAAGTATCAACAAACCTTTATGGAATGGCATTAGCACAGGCAGCAAATGATATAGCAACTGCAAAAGTATATTATGATAATGTATGTAGATTCATAGAATATTGTATTGAAACTTTTGGGAAAGATGATTTTTATATTGAGTGTGCTCCATCAACAAAGAATGACCAAGTTATTGCAAATAGAAAATTGTTAGGGGTAGCAAAAGCATATGGATTAAATATGGTAGTTGGAACAGATGCGCATTATCTCAAAAAAGAAGATAGATTTGTTCATAAATCATATTTAAATTCAAAAGGTGGAGAGCGTGAGGTAGATGATTTCTATGAGTTTACGTATGTTCAAACACCAGCAGAAGTAAGAGACCATTTGCGTCCGGCAATGACTGATGAAGATATTGATTGGATATTTGAATGTTCTCTTGGACTAAAAGAGAAAATAAATTTTTATAGTTTAGAGCATCATCAGAGTATTCCAGAGGTTGATGTCAAGGATTATGCGAAATCACATTGGTTTAATAAAATTTTTGAAGAAAAATATCCAGTATTAGCAAGTTTATTTGAAAGTGATAATAAACAAGAAAGATATTGGGTAAATCAATGTTTTGAAGCATTAGAAACTAAAGATATCGGTCTTGATGAAAGATATTTAGCAAGATTAAATGAAGAGGCACGAGTAAAACGAGTTATTGGAGAAAAACTTCAAACTTGTATGTTTGCATATCCAAATACATTGCAGCACTATATTGATTTGTTTTGGAAATGTGGCTCAACAGTTGGCGCAGGCCGTGGTTCAGCATGTAGTGGTTTGAATCATTATCTATTAGGTATAACTCAACTTGATCCAATTAAATGGGACTTACCGTTCTGGCGTTATTTAAATGATGAGCGTGTTGAATTAGGTGATATTGATATTGACCTTGCCCCATCTAAACTTCCAAAGATTTTTGAAGAGATTAGAAAAGAACGAGGGGAGTTTGGATTAGTTCAGGTTTGCACTTTTGGGACCGAGGGCACAAAGTCGGCAATCTTAACAGCATGTCGTGGTTATAGAAGTGAAGATTATCCCGATGGTATTGATGTTGATGATGCGCAGTATATATCTTCATTAGTTCCACAAGAGCGTGGATTTTTATGGAGTTTGAATGATTTGATTTATGGTGACCTAGATAAAGGTCGTCGTCCACAGCAACAATTTATCAATGCAGTGAATATGTATCCAGGTTTATTGGATATTATGAAAGGTATTGAAGGAATGGTTTGTCGTCGTGGTATTCATGCATCAGGTGTTATCTTGTTTGATAAAGATAGAGTATTTGATGAAGCGGCAATTATGAGAGCACCAAATGGGAATTTGACAACTCAATGGGATTTGCATGACCAAGAGGCGGCAGGAAGTGTAAAGTATGACTTCCTATTAACTTCAGTTCAAGATATTATTATAAAGACAATTGATTTATTGCAGGCAGATGAAGTAATTGATCCAACATTGAATTTGCGTGAAGTATATAATAAGTATCTTCATCCAAATGTATTGCCATTAGATGATGAAAGAATTTGGAAAGCGTTAGCAGAAAGTAGTGTTATTGGTTGTTTCCAGTTTGATGGTGCAGTTGGACAGCAAGCCGCAAAGAAGATTAAACCTCATACGGCATTAGAAATGGCAGATGCGAATGGTTTGATGCGTCTTATGGCAAGTGAACAGGGCGCAGAAATGCCATTGGATAAATATGTAAGATATAAGAATAATATCCAACTTTGGTATGATGAAATGAGCCAGTTTGGGTTGACAGCAGATGAACAATTAGCAATTGAACCATATTTCAAATCATCTTATGGTGTGCCGCCTAGTCAAGAGCAACTTATGAGAATGTTGATGGATGAAAATATTTGCGGGTTTACATTAGCAGAAGCAAATGCAGCAAGAAAGATTGTCGGTAAAAAGCAAATGTCAAAGATTCCAGCACTTCGTCAAAAAGTATTAGATAGTGCTAAATCACGAACATTAGGTAGATATATTTGGCAATATGGAGCAGGCCCGCAGATGGGTTATTCATTTAGTATTATTCATGCGCTTGCATATTCATTCATTGGTATTCAAACATTATATTTAGCAACTAATTTTGACCCCATCTTTTGGAACACAGCATATCTTATTGTAAATAGTGGCTCATTAGAAGATGAAGATAGTGAAAGTGATAAACAAGAATCAACATCATATACGAAGTTAGCAAAAGCAATAGGACAAATTCAAGCAGCAGGTATTAAGATTAGTTTAGCAGATATAAATAAGTCATTCTTCGGGTTTTTACCTGACCCAGAGAACAATCAAATCTTGTTTGGTTTGAAAGGTATGTTGAATGTAGGTGATGATTTGGTTCAAGAAATTATTATGAATCGTCCATATAGTTCACCACGAGATTTCTTGAATAAGGTAAAGATAAATAAACAAGGAATGATTTCACTTATAAAAGGTGGAGCATTTGACCATATGATGCCACGAAAAGAATGTATGGCATGGTATATATGGGAAACTTGTGATAAAAAGAAGCGTATAACTCTTCAAAATATGGGCGGTCTAATGAAATATGGATTATTGCCGGAAGATAGCGAAGATAGAGTTATGGCAAGAAGAATATATGAATTTAATAGATATTTAAAAGCGATAACAGTTCCAGCAAATAAACTCAAACCATATTATGTATTAGATGAACGAGCCATGAATTTTTTGGTAGATATAGGTAGAGAAGATATAGTTTGTCAAAATGGTAATATCTTCTGTATTTTAAAAACTGATTGGGATAAAATCTATCAAAAATGGATGGATATATTTAGAGTTTGGATTAGTGATAATCAAGAACATATTTTAGATAGTTTAAATAAATGTATCTTTTTAGAAGATTGGAATAAATATGCAAAAGGTAATTTATCTTCTTGGGAAATGGAAGCATTATGTTTCTATTATCATGAACATGAATTAGCAAATGTGAATATGAATAGATATGGGTTTGCGAATTTCTTTGAATTGCCCGAAGAACCAGAGGTTGAAAAAACTTTTTGGAAAGGCAATAAGCAAATCAATATGTATAAGTTGTATAAAATATGCGGGACTTGTATTGCTAAAAATAAGATAAAAAGCACAGTTTCATTATTAACAGTTGATGGCGTTGTAGATGTAAAATTTAGAAAAGAATATTTTGCATTATTTGATAAACAGATTAGCGCACGAGGCGAAGATGGAAATAAACATATTATTGAGAAATCTTGGTTTAATCGTGGTAGTATGATTATTGTTCAAGGTATTCGTATGGAAGATATGTTTGTATCAAAGAAGTATGCCTCAAGTGGTGGACATCAGTTATATAAAATTGATGAAGTTATTGGCGATGAAATTGTAATTAGAACAAGCAGAGCACAAGGCGACGAGGAGGAAGACGATGGGTAAAAATAGACATAAAAAAATTGTTGACGCTTTTGGTGAACTTAATTCTACTCTAAATGAAAAAAAAGATGAATATTTAGAAAAAATTAGTAAAACCATAAATAAAGCAGTTAAAAATTATAAAAATAAAGACCTATGGGAAGAATCATATAATAAAATTGTTGATTTTATGTATGCCGCCTTGATAGATACATATTTAGAAACAGTAATTACCTTAAAAGATGTTTATGTAAATATTTCTGATGAAACTCTTGATATTGAAGATTTTATTTATAAAAATGATGATATGACTTTACCTGAAAGGGTAGAAAAATATTGGGATGAGGCTGCTACCTTTTTAAAAAATCCAGAGGCTGATACGCAAGAACTATCATTATATTTATTAAGTATGTATGATAGAATTTTAACAAATGAAATGCAAAATATAAAAACTGGTGTTAAAGAAGCAAAAATAGCAACAGATTCTAATGATCTTATCTGTGTAATTGAAATTCTTCATAGTGATGATTGTGATTGCGAACTATGTAATGTATTAGAGGGTTTTTATTTAGAAGAAGATGACCCAGGGCACCCTCCATTTCATATAGGATGTCAATGCGAATGGATACCTGATTTTTATGATCCAAATGACCCGCAAGATTTAGAAATTTTACAAGAAGCAGGATGGGAGAAAGATGATGGCTAATAAAATGGAATATGTAGGTATAAAAGGAGTTTTAATTGATAGATTTTTATGCGATAAATGTGGGGCTACGATGCAATTTGATGGCGTAATGCTTACAACTTGGCCTCCTAAATATCCATATACTTGTCCAGAATGCCACAATCAACAAGTATCTGATAAATCTCATTATCCTACTTATTACCTTGAGTTATCAGATGGGACGATGTTAGAATTATGAATGATAAATATTATATTGTAGCCGTAATGGGCTAGGCTGGAGCCGGAAAAGATAGTTTTGTAAATGCTATTTTTAAAGGAAATTATCTTCCATGGGCTAAACCAATTATTAGTTGTACCACTCGTCCTATTCGTGAAAACGAATAGGACGGAGTTAATTACCATTATTTAACAAATGATGAATTTACTGAATAGGTAATTAATGGAGAAATGTTAGAAGCAACTGTATTTAATAATTGGTGTTATGGAACTTCAATTAAAAATTTAGATAAAAATGCTTTAAATATTGGAGTATTTAATCCAGAAGGAGTAGAAATTTTACGCAGTAATTCATAGATTGAATTAATGGTAGTCTATATCACTGCTTCTGATAAAATTCGATTATTACGTTAGCTAAACCGTGAAGAGCATCCAAATTGTGATGAAATAGTCCGACGTTTCGGCACAGATAAATAGGATTTTAAGGCTTCACGTATCAATGCAATAACACCCGATGTTGTAATTGAAAATAATGGAGAACTAGATATAGATACAATAGCTAGACGCTTTGTTATTAAGTACTACAATATCTTGGGCAAAATGATTTAAAATTAAATGAAGAAAAACTAAATATAGTGATGACATTATATATTAGTTTGGAGGATATAGTATGGTAATTATTAAAAGAGACGGAAGTACTGTCTCATTTGATGCTTAGAAAATTATTAATGCTATTAATAAAGCATTTATTGAAGTTGATGGTAAATTATATGAAAATGATACCGCAACAGATATAGCATAGGATATTGGGAAAAAAATTGATGCTAGTACTACTGCTACTAATGTAGAAAAAATTCAAGATTGGGTCGAAGAATATTTAATGCGTTCAGAACGACCAGATGTAGCTCGTGCATATATACGTTATAGATATAAAAAAGAAGTTGCGCGTAATTATCAAAAAGATTTTATTGATGCTGTTCGTGCAAAGCTTGAAGGAAAAAATATTGTTAATCAAAATGCTAATGTTGATGAACAGTCTTTTGGAGGACGCAATGGCGAAGCTAGTAGTGTAGTCAATAAAAAACTTGCTCTTGAATATATTATTTCTTCAATGGCAAGAGATCATCATGTGAATAATGAAATTTATATTCATGATCTTGACCATTATTATTTAGGAGATCATAATTGTCTTTCAATCCCATTTGATGAATTGCTTGCCAATGGTTTTAATACTCGTCAAACTGATGTACGCACGGCCGGTTCAGTAAATACTGCTTGTCAATTGGTTGCGGTTATTTTCCAACTTCAATCATTACAGCAATTTGGTGGTGTAAGTGCTACACATCTAGATTGGACAATGGTGCCTTATATTCGTAAATCTTTTTGGAAACATTTTAAAGATGGCGTAAAATATTGTCAAAATGGTAAACTTATGGGTTTATCTGGCGTTTATGAAGAATTTGAACGAGTTGAGGAAGGTATAGATAAACGGAGAGAATTGAATATCTCTATTGATGATAAATGGGCTGTTCGTAATGAACCTGCTTATACCTATGCCATAGATATGACTGAAAAAGAAACCCATCAGGCTGTTGAAGGTTTATACCATAACCTTAATACTTTACAAAGTCGCTCTGGTAATCAACTACCATTTACTTCTATTAACTATGGTACTTGTACTTTGCCAGAAGGTAGAATGTTTACAAAAGCTCTCTTGGAAGTAAGTATTGAAGGACTTGGTAAATTACATAAAACTTCTATTTTCCCATGTGGTATTTTTCAATGCATGAAAGGCGTAAATAGGGAGCCAGGAGATCCAAATTATGATTTATATAGATTAGCTCTTAAATCTACCAGTCGTAGATTATATCCTAATTATGCTAATGTAGATTGGTCTGGTAATGCTGGATATGACAAAGATGATCCTTGTACTTATTTTTCAACAATGGGATGCCGTACTGTTAATGGTGCTGACATTAATGCTGAGCCAGGCGTTAATCCACAACGCAAAGATGGACGTGGTAATATTTGCCCAGTGACAATTATTATGCCTACTATTGCTATGCAAGTAAAACAAGCTATGGCGGGGATGACTGAACAAGCTATTATTGATGCTTTTATGCAACGATTAGATGAAATGATTTTTGATGCTCGCGATATGCTTTTAGAGCGTTTTGAATGGATTTGTTCACAAGATCCATCAAGTGCAAAATTTATGTATGAAAATCATACTATGGGAGGATACCGTCCAGAAGAAGGAATTAGAAGCGCCCTTAAGCATGGAACTCTCGTTATTGGCCAGCTAGGACTCGCTGAGACACTTCAAATTCTTATTGGTTGCGATCATACTACTCATAAAGGTATGGAATTAGCCAAACAAATTGAGCAATTATTTAAGGATAGATGCGCTCAATTTAAAAAAGAAGAGCATTTGAATTTTGGAGTATATTATACTCCTGCAGAAAATCTTTGCTATACAGCATTGAAGAAGTTCCGTGAAAAATATGGTGTAATTGAAAATATAAGCGATAAAGATTTCTTCACTAATTCAATGCACGTTCCTGTGTGGAAGAAAATGAGTCCATTTGATAAAATTGATATTGAGAGTCAATTAACTGGATATAGTAATGCCGGATGTATCACTTATGTTGAATTAGATGCTTCTGTAGTTCATAATATTGATGCTCTTGAACAAATTGTAAATTATGCAATGGATAAAGATATTCCATATTTTGCTATTAATGTCCCTTCTGACACTTGTTTATCATGTGGTTTTAGTGGAGAAATTAATGATAAATGTCCGATGTGTGGTAGCCATAATGTACAACATCTCCGCCGTGTAACTGGATACTTAACTGGTGATTATACTACTGCTTTTAATCTTGGTAAGCAAGATGAAGTTCATCATCGAGTAAAACATGTAGGAGATTTAGAGCCATGAGATATGCTGGAATTATAAGAAATGATGTGGCCGCCGGGCAAGGTGTATGTGTAACATTTTTTGTATAGGGATGCGATATTCACTGCCCTGGCTGTCATAATCCATAGACCTGGGATTTTAATGGCGGTTATGAATTTACATAGGATACTTTAGATACAATTATAAAAGCATTAAAAGCAAATGGAGTCCAACGTAACTTTTGTGTTATGGGAGGAGAACCATTAAATGAAAATAATAGATTCTTAACTAATCTTGTAATTACAGAAGTAAGAAAAAATTATCCAGATATTAAGATTTATCTATGGACTGGTTACCATTATGAGGATTTAGTTGCAAAAAATGAAAAAATATTGTAGAATATATTTGATAATATAAATGTTTTGATTGACGGCCCTTTTATTAAAGAGCAACGAGATATTACTCTTGCTATGCGAGGATCTCGTAATCAAAGAATTATTAAGTTAAAGGAGAAAAATTAAAATGATTATTACACTTTGTGGAAGTACCCGTTTTAAAGATGAATATCTTGCAGTACAAAGAGATTTGACTTTACAAGGGCACATTGTTCTTTCTGTTGGATTATTCGCTCATGCAGATAATGAAGAATTAAGTGCAGAAGAAAAGATTCGCCTTGACAATCTTCATAAAGAAAAAATTAATATGAGTGATGCTATTTTTGTTATTAATAAAGATGGATATATTGGAGAAAGTACATATAGTGAGATTGATTGGGCTAATCGTATGAAAAAGCAAATTTTCTTCCTTGTTGAGCCAGAAAAGCCAGAGGAAGATAGTCCTGTTACTGAAACCCCAGTAACTGATGAAGTAAATAATGCTGAATAAAAAATATATTATAATTAGTATTTTTCTAGTTATAATAGCTTTAATAGTAGTTGGATGTGTAATTAAAGATTTTAATACACGTCCAACTCCGACCCCTATTCCTACGGTTACTCCTGATACAACTCCAATTCCTACAACTACTCCCTATATAGTAACACCGACCCCTAAACCTACTCCAACAGTTACTCCATCCCCAATTCCTACAATTTAGCCTACACTAAGTCCAACTCCTACTTCAATTTTTCCTGTTATTACTAAAAGCCCAACAGATGAAACTGTTGAAGAAGGTGGAGAATGTTATTTTATTGCAAGATATGAAAATGCAACAATTGCAGTATGGCATTTTGTAAGTCCTGATGGATAGACAGATTTAACTTACATAGGAGCACAAGAACAATTTAAACCTGTTGAAATTATTAATGGAATGTATAGTGATTTACATTTAAAGAATATTCCATATTCTATGAATGGATGGAAAGTATATTGTAAATATTCTAATGCAAATGGTAGTGCAGTAACTAAAACAGCATTAATTACAGTTATTCCAGCTCCTGCTACACCAGTTCCAACAGTTGAGCCTACTCCTACTCCAACTCCTGTACCAACTGTTGAACCTACCCCAACCCCAACATCAGAACCTACTCCTAGTCCAGAACCTACTCCTAGCCCAGAGCCCACATTTGTTCCTAGCCCTGACATGGATGAAATTTTAAAGACAGAATTTACAGAAAGTTCTATGACTTGGGCAGAAGCAATTTTTGAAGAATATAAGCTTGCAGAAGAAGAAGCATTAGCAAATGAAGAAGAATTTATTAATGAAAATTATCTTATAGAGTATGAAGTTGACGCAGAGAGTTTTACATTAACAATTACTTATGATATAACTGAAGAAATGCTCCAAAGTATTATTGATAATATTGATATCAAACGATATGAAGATAAAAAGGAAATTACTTTAGCAGAATCGGCTATGGAATTACTTGAAATAAATCTAGATGATATTCAGCATATGCAACATTGTATTTTAGTATTAGTCCATAATGATATTGAATATTATCAATTAGATTTAATCACATATGAAATATTATTCATAAAAGAGCCTTAAATATAATGATAAATGAGTAAAAGGAGATAATTAAATATGAGAATTTATTTAGCTGGACCTATTTTCTTTTACGGTGATTATCTCCGTAACATTGAATGGGCTACCAAAATTAGAGAAAAATTTCCTAATTGTTATGTTTATAGTCCAGTAGAAAATACTGATATAAATGGCGTAGAAGGAAAGAAAAAGTTTGGAGGGTCACAAGAAATTGCAAACGGTGATAATGTGCGTCTTGATAACACTGATATTCTTATAGCTTGCATCGACGGTGATGTACTTCCTTCTGGCACATGTGCTGAAATAGGAAAATTCCATGAAAAGATAGCTCGTGGAGATAATAAGTATATTATCGGGGTGTGTACTGATACTCGCCAATGTTTTCTTACTCATAGCGATGCTAAAGATCGTGGCGGAGCTAGTAGCTTGGGTGAACAACAATATAGTTACCAAAATTTATATGTTACCGGACTTATCAAGCAAGCTGGTGTCCTTGTAAGTAATATTGATGAAGTAATTGAAGAACTCGCAAGAGTTTATGATAAATACGATAATGGTTAATATATTCTATTTTGATATTGATAAATATTGTATAGATGAAGTTAAAGGAATGATTGATCAAATTCAAAAAGTTCTTCCCCCGGAAGATACATTAATAGCAATTCCTAAAAATTGTAATCTATATCTCGATGTTCCTATTGATATGTTATATTATTATCGTCAAATGTTTGATGATTTAATTGATGAGAGACAAAGGAGAAATATAGATAAAAATGATTTATAATATTAATGATAAAATACCTTTTAATAAACTAATTATGTTTTCTATCTAGTTGGTATTATCAGTTTTCGTCGCAACTGTTCTTATTGCAAATATTTGTGGTGTAGCTGTTAGCGGCGCATTGGTTGGAGCTGGACTTTCAACATTAGTTTATTTAGTAATTACAGGTTTTAAATCTCCAATGTTTGTATCAAGTTCGGGTGCTTTTGTAGCACCAGTTATGATAGCTCTTGCGGCAGGCGGATATACCGCAGTTGCTATTGGTGGTTTAGTAACTTGTGCAATTTATACAATTTTTGGATTAATCTTTACTAAGATTCCAGTAGAGAAAATTTATAAGGTGTTCCCACATGCACTTATTGGTGCAATTACTGTTGTAATTGGTGTTAATCTTATGCCATTTATTCTTTCATATGTTCAAATTAATGGTGTAACTAATATGTGGGGTGTGAGTGTAGCATTTGTAACAATGTTCGCAATTGCAATTATCTCACACTATGCTAAAGGTATGTGGCAAATTCTCCCATTTTTAGTGGGTACTTTGATTGGTTATGTATATGCTATTATTTTGACTTTAACTGGCGTATATGAAATTGTTGATTTTAGTGTATTTGCCAATTTGAAAATTTTTAGCGTTCCAGATTTCGCTTTTCTACATTGGACTTCTGTGGAATTTACTACAATTCTTCCAGTGATAGTAATTTATATTGCATATACAATTTCTGCGATGATGGAATGTTTAAGTGACCATGCTGCATTAGGAGGAATTATTGGTGTAGATTTATACAGAAACCCTGGACTTGGGAGAATCTTCATGGGAGAAGGATTTGCCAACCTTGTCGGTTCCATCTTCGGCGGATTGGGTGAGTGTTCCTATGGAGAAGGAGTAGCTTG
>JAEEGL015185512.1_pt1 | contig 18766 bp, 18 predicted proteins | sample 9134231 | NCBI WGS metagenome assembly JAEEGL01 (sample SAMN16246548, study PRJNA631951) | gut metagenome | biome: gut microbiome; feature: rumen; material: fiber-attached | host: Bos | place: Iran: Karaj | collected 2018-10 | reverse complement strand
TTTTATTTGAGTATAGCACTACTCTTTCATTTTGTAAAGCATGAATTATAAAAGAGAGCGACGGTATAACCATCGCTCTCTGAATAGTATTCGATTCTGTTTCACCCTGCGTTTCCTGCGTTCTCGTAGATACCGAGCATCGGAGCCATAACCGCGCCGATGATACCGCCGACAAGGACCGCCAGCACGATGATGATCGCCGGCTCCATCGCCGTCGTGAGGTTCTTCGTAACCTCTTCGGTTTCATCCTCGTAGTACTGCGCTACCTTGTCAAGCATCTGCTCCGTCGTACCGGTCTCCTCACCGATCTTTGTCATATGATAGACCATCGGTGGGAAGATACCGCCCATCTCGAGAGGTTCTGACAGCGGCACACCCTGCATAACCTCGTCCTTCGCGTCGTAGACCGACTGACGGATCACTCGGTTCGGGATGACATCCGCGACGATGTCGAGCGCCTCCACGATCGGTACACCGGATGTGATCAGCGTAGCCATCGTCATGGCGAACTTCGACGAATTCGACTTGACGGAAAAGTCCTTGATCAACGGAAGTTTCAGGATAATCTTACTGTTGATCTGCTTGCCGGACTCGGTATTCTTAAACCACAATATCAAAGCAACCAGAAGTATCAGACCACCCAGCACCCATACCAGATTGCCGGTGATAAAATCACTCATCGCCATGACTGCCTTCGTAAGCCACGGAAGCTCCATATCCATTTCCTTGAAGGAATCCGCAAAGTTCGGGATGACCGTCGTCATCAGGATGATGATAACCGCCACCGCTACGACCAGCACGACGATCGGGTAGATCATCGCGGAACGTACCATCGATGTCAGCTTCAAGTCTTTATCGAACTGCTTGCAGACACGCTCGAAAGCCACTTCCAGGTTACCGGTTGCCTCACCGGCCTTCACCATGTGGATCAGAAGTTCCGGGAAAACCTTACCTTCCGCCGCCATCGCATCCGCGAGTGTATCACCCTTCTGCACCGCCACCATGACGTTGAAAAGTGCGGTACGAAGTGCCTTGTTCTGCGTCTGTTCCTGCACCATCTGGAGTCCGTCGATAACCGTAACGCCGGCTATCAGGATCGAATGAAACTGACGGCAGAACACCGTGATATCCTTTTTCTTAACAGGGTTACCGATCGTGATGTTCCACTTCGCGTCTGAAACGGATGTCGTCTCCTTGATCGAGAGGACGATACTTCCGTCGCCCTTGAGCTTCGCGGTTGCGGCGTCGATATTCACCGCGTCCATCACACCCTTTTTCTCTTTACCAAACTTGTCTGTGATCATATACTTATACTTAGCCACAGATGTCTCCTCCTTTCGCAAACCACCTTGCGGTATGAATTTGCCTTTCGCTTATCAGACCAGTCTCCTGGTCACATAGTTGCGATCCTGCGCGTAAGAAAGCGCGTTCTCTTTCGTGATCTGACGGCGCATGCACAGATCGATCAGTGCGTCATCCATCATGATCATCCCTTCCGCTTTACTTGTCTGTATGATTGACGGAATCTGGTGAGATTTACCCTCACGGATCAGATTCCGGATCGCACTGTTTGAATACATCAGCTCGAAGGCCGCCACGCGTCCCTTGTGATCCAACGTCGGGATCAGCTGCTGAGAGATAACCGCTTCAAGTAGTGTCGCGATCTGCAGACGAATCTGTGCCTGCTGATGCGTCGGGAATACGTCGATGATACGATCGATCGTCGGCACCGCACCGATGGTATGCAGGGTCGAGAACACGAGGTGTCCGGTCTCGGCTGCCGTGATGGCGGTTGCGATCGTATCAAGGTCACGCATCTCTCCGACGAGGATGATATCCGGATCCTCACGAAGAGCCGCACGGAGCGCTCCCGCGTAGGACTGGGTATCAATTCCGACCTCTCGCTGGTTAACGATCGACTTCGCATGACTGTGCAGGTACTCGATCGGATCCTCCAGCGTGATGATATGGTGATTGTAATTCTGGTTGATCTCATTGATGACCGATGCCAATGTCGTAGACTTACCACTACCGGTCGGTCCCGTAACGAGCACCAGTCCTCTCTTCTTCGTCGTCAGATCCTTGACCGACCGCGGAAGTCCGAGAGCCTCCGGCGTCGGAATGTCGGTATTAACCAGTCGGATGACGAATGCCATCGTACCGCGCTGTTTAAAAATATTCACACGATAACGACCGACACCGCGGATCGCATAGGAGAAGTCAACTTCTCCGTCTTCGTTGAACTTATCAACGAGTCGTCCCGGGATCATCTGCTCGACGAGAGCCTTCGAGTCCGCCGGAAGCACCTTCTCATGAGCGATCTCGATCAATTCACCGTTCAATCGGCATTTCGGGGGGATACCGGTCGTGACATGCAGGTCCGACGCGCCGATTCCTCTCGCCTGTTTTAATAAATCATCAATTTGATAGGCCACTATTTAACTCCTCCTAAAATAGTAGTATTTCACGAACAAATGCGCAGCATTTGTTCAAGCCAACCGGATTACGAAGTAATCCGATGATTAACCGATTTGTCCACAAATCGGATTAATCATGTTGGGTTTACTCCGTAGCGATTCTCTCCACCTCATTGATCGTGGTGATACCCTTCAGCACCAGCTTCGCCGCGCCCATACGCAGCGTCGTCAGACCTTCTTCCAAGGCCACTTTCTGGATCTCATCGGCATTTCCTCCGGAAGATACGATCCTTCGGATCGCCGGTGTCACCGGCATGATCTCGTATACACCGATTCGTCCTCGATAGCCGGTTCCGTTGCAGGCAGCACATCCACCCGCTTCATAGATCGTCGGCTTGGATTCTCCGCGGATGCGAAGTCTCAACTTGTCATCATCATTCAATTCATGTCCCACACGACACTTCGGACACAGACGACGTACCAGTCGTTGGGCTATGATACCGATTACCGAATCGGCGATCAGGTAAGGCTCGACACCCATATCCTCAAGACGGGTGATGGTCGAAGCCGCCGAGTTCGTATGCAGCGTACTTACCACAAGGTGTCCGGTGATAGCGGCCTTAACCGCGATACCGGCCGTCTCACCATCTCGGATCTCTCCGATCATGATGATATCCGGGTCCTGTCGAAGGATGGATCGAAGGGCTGCCGCGAAGGTAAGTCCCGCTTTATCGTTCGTCTGAACCTGATTAATACCGTCGACGTTCGCCTCTACCGGATCCTCGACGGTGATGATATTAACCGTTCCCTGATTCAACTCCGAAAGCACCGTATACAAGGTCGTGGACTTACCACTACCGGTCGGTCCCGTTACCAGGAGGATGCCGTTCGGATGGGCGATGAGGTCATTGAACTTCTTCATCTCATCGTCCGGGAAACCAAGGTCTTTCTTGTCTCGTGTGAGGGCTTTTTTCTCCGCGAGTCGCATAACGACCTTCTCGCCGTAGACCGTCGGAAGTGTCGATACACGGATATCGTACTCGACGCGGTTGACGATGTGCGTCATACGTCCGTCCTGCGGCACACGCTTCTCGGAGATGTTCAGCCCGGATATGATCTTGATACGGGCTACGATTGCGGGCAGCAGGTCGATCTCGTAGTGCATCATCTCCTGCATGACACCGTCGATACGGTAGCGGACACGAACCATCTCTTCCATCGGCTCGATGTGGATATCGGAAGCGCGCTCGTTGGCCGCCTGGTCGACGATCTTGTTGACCAGGATAACGATCGGGGAGGACTCGACTTCTTCGTTTCCTTCCTCCTGCTCCTTGCGCATCTCCTCCTGGCGCTTGCGTCGCTCCTCGGCGTAGGAACCGGCCATCTCGGCCACTCGCTCACTGCCGTAGTAACGCTCGATACCGAAGTTGATGTCGCTCGGTGTCGCAACCATCGGCTCGATCTGTAGATTCGTTACGATGCCGATATCGTCGATTGCGATGATGTTCATCGGATCCTCCATCGCTACAGAGAGGATGTTCGATTTCATCTCGTCTAACATGATATGCATGACATTATACTTGCGGACGATGTTCTCCGGAAGTGTCATGATGACTTCCTTCGGGATCTTCGCCTCACGGATACGGGCGACGGGCAGTCCCAGCTGCGTATGCATCGCCTGCATTACTTCCTCTTCATCGGTCATTCCCAGTTCGATCAGCACCTGACCGAGACGGGAACCCATCTCACGCTGCTTCTTCACCGCCTCCTTCAACTGATCCTCGGTGATGACCCCGGCATCAACGAGAAGGTCTCCCAGTCGCTTCTTGTTACGGATCATTGGCATGTGTCCGTCTCCTCCTTGCAAAATCACCCCACAGGATGACTGAATTCATATTTCCCTATTATTCGGCTTCTGCCTCTGTTTTCTTATTCTTCCTCTTGCGAAGGCCGATTCCGATCGCGATTCCCGCTGCTGCCACAGCACCGAACATCACCAGACGGATCAGATAATACACAGCTGCCTGCCAGATCTCAGCATCTCCCATAGTTGTTACCTCCCTTTTTAACGTCGACGATTCGCCAATTCTTTCGTGATGTCCTGCCAGGTCAGCCCTCGCTCGGCCATCAGCACCATCATATGATACAGAAAATCGGCCATCTCGTAGACCAGCTCATCGTTCTCCGGATTCTTCGCCGCGATGATGATCTCCGAAGCTTCCTCGCCGCATTTTTTCAGTATCTTGTCAATTCCCTTGGTAAAAAGATAGTTCGTATACGAACCTTCCTTCGGGTTCTCCTTGCGATTAACGATGACATCGAAGTCCTCCTTCAGGATCGTCAGCGGATTCGTATCGATGTAATCCCTCTTAGCAAGTTCGGTGAAAAAGCAACTGTACTCGCCGGTGTGACACGCTGCTCCGACCTGATGCACCTTGGCCAGAATCGTATCGTTGTCACAGTCGATGTGCAGCTCCTTCACGTATTGATAGTGCCCCGAAGTATCTCCCTTGCACCAGAGCTCGTTCCGGCTGCGACTGAAGTACGTCATCTTGCCGGTCGCCAGCGTCTGGTTATAAGATTCCTCATTCATGTACGCCATCATCAGCACTTCACCGGTTCGATAATCCTGCGTGATACAGGGAATCAATCCCTTCTCATCGGTTTTGAACTCAGAAAAATCAATGCTTGAGGCAAATGTATTCACATCTATGCCGGCATTTTTCAGGTTATTTTTCACCTTATAAATGCTCTTGTCTTCGTAGTGGTTAGTCGATACCGCCGTCACACGCGGCAACTCCATCAGGTCGACGAGGTCGTTGCGTAGAAGCGAGTCGCGGATCACTATATTCTTGCCGCAGGCGAGTATCCGCTTCGATATCGTACCGCCGAGATCCACATGCTTGAGAAGCAGGGTATCGACCGGGAACGGGATCTGCTCGAAAGCTTCGTTTCCGTCGATCTCGATGAGGATCCGGTCCGTACCGAAGCGTCCGACCGCTTCATCAAGGACTGCCTTGGCCGGCATGATATCGTACTTGATCACAACGCGTGACGCGCCGGTGTAAAACGCCTTCTTGACGTCCTCGAACCGGTTCACGTACATACCGATCACGAACGGGATGTCGATCTCTTTTTCCAGGCGCTTCATCGTCTGCAGAAACTCTTCCCTATCGGATTCCATCTTGGAATAGTTGTAGATGAAAATCTCATCCGCACCCGCGAAGCCGTACTGCTCCGCCCGCCGGATCACCTTATTTGCAAATTCGCTCTCCGCGTTGATGAACGGGACGAGCTTTTTATATGTCTTATTCTCAGCCATCTCACAGCACCCCTTTCGTTGACAGCACACCCTGGATTCGGGAGTCTGTCTTTGTCGCCATATCCAAAGCCTTCGCAAATGCCTTGAACATCGCTTCTACGATGTGGTGCGTGTTCTCTCCGGATAACTTCTTGATGTGGAGATTGATCCGGGCACCGTTCACAAAGCCCTGGAAGAATTCCTTCACCGTCTCGGTCTCCATCGTCCCGAGCGTCGGTGCGGTCAAGTTTGCTTCGAATGAAAAATACGGGCGTCCTGAAAAATCAAGGCTTGCCAACACCAGCGCGTCGTCCATCGGCAGGATGAAGTATCCGAACCTTGCGATGCCTTCCTTGTCATCAAGTGCCTTGGCGAACGCCTCCCCGAGCGCGATCCCGGTGTCTTCTACCGTGTGATGCGCATCCACCTCCGTGTCTCCGTCCACACGAAGCAACAGGTCGAAAAACCCGTGCTTGGCAAAGCCTTCCAACATATGGTTGAAAAATCCGATCCCGGTGTCAATGTCGTAATTACCGCGACCGTCTATGTTCAGCTCCAGCGAGATCTCTGTCTCCTTTGTATCCCGCTCCAGGCTTGCCACACGCTTCATAATGATCTCCTTGCACACAAAAAAGAGTATATGTTCCCACACATAGAAACATTATACTCTTTTTTCAAGCAAAAATCAAGAAAATAGTGTTATTTTTTGTTATTTTTTGATATCCACGCCTCGTAAAGGTCCGGTCTTCTTTCTTTTGTGCGTTCCAGGGACTGCTCAAGACGCCATTTTTCGACGTTTGCGTGATGTCCGGACAGCAGGATTTCAGGCACACTTCTGTCGTGGAACGTTTCCGGCCTGGTGTACTGCGGGTATTCCAAAAGCCCGTTGCCGAAGCTGTCGGCGTCCGCGGAGTCCTCGTTATGAAGCACTCCGGGGATATGCCTGGCGATCGCGTCCATCATGACCATCGCCGGCAGTTCGCCTCCCGTCAACACATAATCTCCGATTGATACATCTTCGGTGCCGATCTCCTCAAGCACGCGTTCGTCGATGCCTTCGTAGTGTCCACACAGAAAAATGAGGTCTTCTTCGGCAGCATATTCTTTCGCCAACGACTGGTTGAAGACCTTTCCCTGCGGCGTCAGGTGGATCACCTTGACTTTGTGGCCGACTTCACTGCAGATAGCTTCGTAGCAACGCCATACCGGCTCCGCTTCCATCACCATGCCGGCGCCGCCGCCGTAGGGGTAGTCATCGACGCGGGTATGCTTATCCAGAGTGTAGTCGCGGATATTTTTCACAGTCAACTCGACAAGGCCGGAGCTTTGCGCGCGGCCGAGGATCGATTCGCGCATCACGGCGTCGATCATATCGGGGAAGAGTGTCATGACGTAGTAGTGCATAAGGATCCTTTCATTTTTAATCAATAAGTCCCGGCATGATATGCACGTCTACTCTTTGATTGGCGATGTCAACAGAGAGGATGCACTCGTCGATGACGGGGAATAATACTTCCTTGCCGCCCGTGGTCTTGACGACGAACACCGGGTTGGCACCGGTTTCGAGGACGTCATCCACCTCGCCGATAAGCGTATCGTCTTCGTCGTAGACTTTGCAGCCCGGAACATCGTAAAGGAAATACTCTCCTTCTTCGAGTTCGATGGCGTCTTCCCGATCGATCATCAGGTCACATTGGTGAAGGCCTTCCACGTCCTCGATGCGGCCGAACTCCTTGAACTTAAGGATGACTTGTTTTTTGAAGTATTTAACTCCCTCTACATGCAAAGTGAGCAGTTCATTTTTTGTGACAAGATAAACCTCGTCACAATCCCTGAACCGCTCCGGGTCCGATGTCGTGGGGAAAACCTTGACCTCACCTTTCAGGCCATGCGGTTTTGTCACGACACCGATGCGTAGCATATCTGCTATTTTTTCTTCTGTTTGTTTATCAATCATTTGATATCTACCATGATCTTCTTTTCGGTTTTCACACCACCGGCTGCACGTACAACGGTACGGATAGCCTTAGCGATGCGTCCCTGCTTGCCGATTACCTTACCCATGTCATCCGGTGCCACAGTGAGGTTCAGCGTGATCTGGCGATCATCCTCTTCCTCCGTAACCACAACAGATGCCGGATCATCGACCAGCGACTTGGCGATCACTTCAACTAATTCTTTCATTCCAAGTTTCCTCCATCTGGATATAAAGTGAACAGGATAACTAAGCAAACAAAACTGCTGTCTGCTTTCTAACTAACCTAGTAATCAGAATTAGTTAATCCCTGCCTGCTTGAAAAGGCGAGCTACGGTATCTGTCGGGCGAGCGCCGTTTGCCAGCCACTTCTTTGCTGCTTCCTCGTCAACCTTTACCTCAGCCGGCTCCTTGTTCGGATCATAGGTTCCGATCTCATCGATGTTCTTGCCGTCGCGCGGAGATCTCTCATCAGCCACTACGATACGATAGAACGGAGTTCTCTTCTTACCAAGTCTCTTCAAACGAATTTTTACCATTTTTCTTTCCTCCTAAAAATGTGAATTAATAGTATATGCTTAAGATGTAAATACATCGGTCAGCCGTTGTTATTGAATGCTCTTGCTCAGATAACAATTCCACTGTGTTCATGTTTCAGTTGAGCGCATTTTTCACACATAATCAAAACGGGAATTTCATCCCGCCGGGCATGCCGCCTCTTCGCTTCTTGCCCTTTCCGCCCATCATGCCGGACATCTGTTTCATCATTTTTTTACTCTGCTCAAACTGCTTCATCAGACGATTCACTTCGCTGATGTCCACACCGGCGCCGGCAGCGATTCTTTTTTTACGCGACGGATTGATGATGTCCGGATGCGATCTTTCTTTTTTGGTCATCGAGTAGATGATGGCTTCCGTTCCCTTCAGCGCATCGTCATCAACCTCGAGATTTTTCGGCAGTCCCATGCCCGGAAGCATCTTCAGGATGCTGGACAGGCCGCCCATATTTTTCATCTGCTGCATCTGCGCAAGGAAGTCGTTGAAGTCAAATTCGGCTTTCTTGAACTTCCTGGCCATCTCGGCCGCCTGCTCTTCGTCAATCTCGGCTTCCGCTTTCTCGATCAACGTGAGTACGTCGCCCATGCCGAGGATTCGCGATGCCATACGGTCCGGATAGAACTGCTCAAGATCCGAGAGTTTCTCGCCCATACCGACGAAGTAAATCGGCTTGCCGGTGACCGCTCGTATCGAAAGCGCCGCACCGCCTCGGGTGTCAGAATCTAATTTAGTAAGGATTACACCGTCGATGGATAATTTTTCATCGAAAGTCGATGCCACATTGACAGCGTCCTGACCGGTCATCGCGTCAACCACGAGAATCGTTTTGTGTATGTCTACCTCTCCCTGGATCTTCTGCAACTCGCCCATCATCTCTTCATCGATGTGAAGACGGCCGGCCGTATCCAGAATCACGAGGTTGTTACCGTTTTGCTTGGCGTGTTCCATCGCGGCCTTGGCGATGTCCACCGGGGAATGGTTGGTGCCCATGGAGAATACCGGCACTCCCTGCTTCTCTCCGTTGCGCTGCAACTGCTCGATCGCCGCCGGACGATAGACATCACAGGCTACGAGGAGCGGGCGCTTGCCCTGTGCTTTGAACTTACCGGCGAGCTTCGCCACCGTAGTCGTTTTACCGGCACCCTGCAGACCGCACATCATCAGTACGGTGATAGCGTTACCTGGTTTCAGGTCGAGTTCGACGGTCTCGCCGCCCATCATCGCGACCATTTCTTCATTTACATATTTGATGACAGTCTGGCCTGGCGTGAGGGAATTCAGCACGTCCTCTCCGGTCGCCTTGGCCTGAACCGACTTGGTAAAGTCCTTCACAACTTTGAAGTTAACATCCGCCTCAAGAAGCGCCATCTTAACTTCTTTCAATGCTACTTTTACATCGTCTTCCGTGAGACGACCTTTGCTTCGGAGTCCCTTGAAGACGTTTTGCAGTTTTTCAGATAAGCTGTCAAATGCCATACGGGTCTCCTTTCAATTACGGACTACAAGTTTTTCTGTATTATTTTATCTGTACCCGGGATCATATATCACAAAACCTTTCGGATTTGTATAACACTCTTCTATATGCAAGTCTCTACAATAGTTCACGAATCTTTTGTATTTCATCACGAACTCTGGTACGATCCGGTTCCTCAATTGTAGTCGTGCCCGATCCGAGAATCTCCTCTATCTCAGCCAATCCCTTTTCTATCGCGTTGGCTCTTTCGATGACCTTCAGACGATCCTCATACTCTCTTAGTTTCTTCCTCGAACGATTGATCGTGTCATATACGCCCTGTCTGGTCATCTCATACTCACCGGCGATCTCGCTCAGTGAAAGATTGTCAAAGACATACGCTTCAAAGATCTCCTGCTGGTTTTCTTTCAGCAAAGGGCCATAGCTGTCATACAACCTGGCAAGAGCGACGATCTCATCCGGCGCTGTCAGGGAGCGCTCAGGCGAATTCAGCCTGCCTGCATTCGTCGTGTCAATCAGCTTAGCCGCATTCTTCACATCAGCCGCCTTGGCTGCGTTCTCCGAACCAGGTTTCTTTGCGTTTTCTTTCATAAAAACACCACCTGTAAAGCACTTTTCTTTACAGGTGGGTAGTATAACCGATTTTTCGTATGTTGTCAAGTATTATTTCAGGTTTTAGGAATTATTATCGATAAACCGCGTCCTACTAAACCGCTTTCTATGGCAGGCCGTCGGATACGGCTTGCCTATTCTTTCTTTCCACTTGCCTCAACAGCGTGTCAGCCACAACAGCTTGCATTCTCTTGCTCTTCTTGCATTCTCTTGCTCTTTTCGAATCATACTAGAAGATGTGCCGCAAGACAATTTCCGACGTAAACGGTTTTTGGGGTGATTACGTCGGAAACGCTTTAAGTTGGTAACGATTCAAAAATTGTGCCGCAAAGCAATTTCCGACGTAAGAACAAAAATTAGGGTTTACGTCGGAAATATTTCTTTTCATGTATAATTCTATAATTCACCCCCTATGCCATCTTGATCTTTCTTAAATCAAGACAAGTCCGCTGAAACAGAAATATTGATTAGAATTTCCGACGTAAACTCGAAATACAAGGTTTACGTCGGAAATCATCTTGCGGCACAAAAATCAAAATAATACTAATTAGAAATAATTCCGACGTAACTAGCGTATTTTGCGTTTACGTCGGAAAAGCTGTTGCGGCACAGGCTTTCAGAAAGCAAGAATCATGGATCTCGACACCTTACTTGCCAATTCAAACTGAAGACGCGTGTTACGCGCACGCACGGGTTCCAAATTCACCATGTATCCGCGTCGACCTCAATATCATCGCGGTCGCGCAGGCCCCATCGCCAACTTCAGTATCATCGCGATCGCGCATCCTCCCACGCCCGCGGGCGTTTCAGCAGCGCCACGCCTATACCGACCATCACAAGACCGAAGCCACCGGCGATCAGCATATCACTTGTAGACAACACATCACTCGCCAGGATCGGCAGGTACTTTCGAATCAGATCCGGGAAATACATACTCACAATCGCGATCGAATTATTCAGACAATGCACCACCATCCCCGGGAAGATGCTTCCCGTCCGGCACGCAATGAAAGCCAGCGCCATACCAAAGAGCGCCGTCGTCGGAAACCGCACCAGACTGGTGTGATAGATTCCGAAAAATACACCCACACCGATAATGGATATCCACACCGGATACCGCTCACGAAAAGCAGACAAGACATATCCACGGAAGAGCAACTCCTCACAGATGGCCGGGCATATACATACGACGATCCACACCCACAGCCCCGGGCCTTCAAACATCCCTGTTAACTGTGTTGAAACATCGGATCCCTCCTGCGGAAATAATTGCATCATCAGGCTTGCCAGCACCATGCCAAGCGCAATCGCGCCGATCCCCAGGATCAGTCCACCGCCCCAAGCGCGTAAAGAACAAACACACGACACTCCACGAACCGTTCCCGTGCCATGATCATATCCAACCTCATCTACCAGGCTGCTTTCACCCTCCGCTCGTCCTGCCACAGCATGTCCTACCTCACCATCCGTCACATCACCCTGGCGAAACGCATCTTTTCTCACATGAACTCTTGGCAGATGAAAACCAAACGTATCCCGAAAACTCTTCTTTGTATACGCCGTCATCGCGATCGGCAGCGCCACCAATAGCACCTGCGACATCGCGATTCCATTCAGCCCGTAATGTACCTGAAGAAGCCCGCCGCCGAAAATCAGCACCAAAAACCCGACCATCACGACGAACCATCCGTCACCGGAACTCGGCACACCGCCTTTCTTCATATTAGAACGGCTCTCGAGAAGCGCAAGTCCGTGCCGTCCCTCATCAAAAAGGATTGCCTCACTCTTGTACATCTTGCCAAGCAGCAGGATCACAAGTCCCGTGTACACCGCCGTCGAAGCGATCACGATCAGAATCAACTCAAAATTTACCTTGAACAGAAGAAGATTCTTGATCAAAAGGCAGACATTCGCCACCGGAATCATCGCCATCGTCCGATCGAAATCAATATTCGGAATAAAGCCAATATACCCGGTCAACATCACAACGATCATCACCGGCGACATGTACGTGTTCGCCTCTTTATACGTTTTCGCAAAGCACGTCACACACATCGAGATTGCCGTGAGGAAAAGCGACAGCACGATCAACACCGGAACAGCAATTGCGATTGCCGGTAAAAATGTCCCGACATTGATGCCACCCAGATCCATCTGTCCACTCGCCGCCACGAGATTCAGCATGTAAGCACCCAATCCCGCCATAGAGGCAATAGAAAGAACCGTCGTGATCAGACCGACAAGCGCCACCGAAAGAAACTTTGACACGATGATCTGCGAGTTCGTCACCGGCATCATCAGGAGCGTTTCCATCGTGCCCCTCTCCTTCTCGCCGGTCGTCGCGTCGATCGCCGGCGTGAAGACCCCCACCAAAAGAGAGATGATCATCATGAAAGGAATGATCGTTCCTAAAAAATACCCCAACGACTGCTCCGAAGTCGCCGTATCCGTATGCTCGAGCGAGACAGGATTCAATATCTCCTCAGCATCAAGTCCGTTCTTTTCGAGATTCTCGACAACAAGATCGTGCTTCACTTCGGAAACCGCGTCCTCGATCAAACTCTCCACGTAGGAAGAATTTGTTACCGAGGAATTGTAATAGCACATGTACGTATCATTCTTATAAAGAACGTACACATCGATCGAGCCATCCTTGATAGCCGCCGCAGCCTGGTCGATCAGAGTTCCCGAACCGGATGTATCACTCTTCTTCTCGACATCACCAGCCGTTCCGGCGCCGCCACTCTTCTGCGCCCCGACCGAGGTCTCATGCACACCGGCATCCTCATCGACAGCATCATCAGCCCCTGCACCTCCCTCCGCCGCGTTCCGCGCCTCCATGATCGCCGCGAAGTCGTCCGTATCGAAAAACTGGATCTCGTAAGTCGTCTTTTCTTTATTATCCTCGCGCTGCCGCGTCTTCAACTGCTCCTCCAGACGCGTGTCCGCCACACCGTCCAGCACCACATGATAACTCTGCGGCCCCACACCGGTCTGCATCATACTGACGATGAAAAATGCCACGACAAAAATAAGCGGATACAACACAACCGGAACAAAGAACATCATCAACACCGACTTGCGGTCTCGAAAAATGTCCTTCATTTCTTTTCTGAAGAGAATCTGAATCATTTTCTTACTGCTAACTGATCTCATAAGTATGCCATCCTCTCTCCCCACACCTTCAAACTCGAGAAAAACGCATCCCGCATCGTGTCGCTGTTGGTGCTTTCCATCAGGTGTTCCGGCGTATCCTCGCAAACAATCTTGCCGTGATTCAGAAGAAGCACGCGGTCACACAAATACTGTGCCTCCTCCATATAATGCGTGGAATACAGGATTGTCTTACCCCGCTCTTTTTCTTTCTTCATGAAATCAATGATCCCCGTAGAACTGATAACATCGAGTCCCAACGTCGGTTCATCAAAAATATAGATTTCCGGATCATGGATCAGACAGCGGGCGATCTGCGCGCGCTGAATCTGGCCGGTCGATAACTTCGCCACGCGGTTGTCAAGGCACTCTGAGAGATCCAGCACCTCCGTCAGTTCCTGCGTCCGCGCTTCGATCTCCTCCTCGCTCATCCCGTAGGTTTCTCCGAAAAGACGCATCGTCTCACGGACCGAAAACCGCTCGTATAGTTTCGTGTTCGCTGAGAGATACCCCAGGTGCTGTCTTATCTCGATGGCTGACGACATGACAGCATCTTCTCCCACCGTTACAAATACCTCTCCGGAAGTGGGCGTCATCAACGTCGCGAGCATACGAAGAAGAGTCGTCTTTCCGGCACCATTCGGTCCGAGTATGCCGACCAGTTCGCCGTCGTTGACAGTTAAAGACATATCGTCAACCGCATTAAACTCTTCCTTTTTTTTCTTATCTACCTGCCTGGTAAACGTCTTCACCAGATGCTCCGCTCGTATCATTCGCGCCTCTCCCCTTAGGCATTATTCGCGCCACTCACTCTGTTGCTTAACCGTGCCGCCTTTCTGTGCTCTTATCGTTCCACTCACTCTGCGCCTTACACGCACCACTCAATCTGTACTTCCATCGCACTTCTTATGCATGTATTTATCGTATTATTTTCATCTCATCATTTCAAAACGAGCCCCGCTTTCACGAGACTCGTTTTGTGGATATGGTAAAAATCATCAAATATGGATCTGAACAGCAGATGCCGGATCAACCTCGACTTCATACTCTGTATCCGTATCAGTAATCTTTACATTTACCATGTAGTAATCCGGAAAACTTCCCGGAGCAACAACCGTCTTCTGAACAAGAACACGATAATTAAAAACCCCGTTAGAAACTAACTGCTTAGCCACCTTGGCGATCGGCTCGATGCTTACGCCAACCATTCCATCCGGATTCATCTTCTCCTCGATGAGATTGTATTCCGGTTTCGTCACAAACAGTTCCTGAGTTCCGGCCAGATCCTCCCAACCTCCGGCAATTGTCACATCCGAAGGTGCATCAATCTCTGTCGGGAAGATTTTTGCCTCTGAAAATCCATCAGCGCCCTCAAAAATCTGCAGAAGCGCGTACTTCGGTGAAGCTCCGGTTTCCTCTACCAATATTCTCCAGTAAGTGCCGGATCCCCCGGAGACTGTCATATGACCTACAACAGCAACGCCTTTATAGGAAGTCCCCTCCTGCGCATTGGCAAAATCGATCATTTCCTGATGAAGCGACTCGAGGTCCGGCGCAGTTGTAATCCACACATCATCAGGATCCGTATACTCCTCATTCTCAAGAACCCGAATCTTCGTTTTCAATGTATAAGTCTTGGTCTTTTTCTTGGTCTTCTTGGTCGTTACCTTAGCTGTGATTGTTGTCTTACCAAGTCCCTTGCTCTTTACAATACCGTTCGTCTTACCCTTCTTGCTGACGGTTGCGACCGCCTTTTTGCTTGAAGACCACTTAACAGACTTGATCTTGTAGGTGCCCTTCTTTACAATAAGAGTTGCAGAGTTTCCAAGGTAAACCTCCACCTCTTTCGCTGTGGTCCCCTTGTAGTTCAGAGTCGGAGCCTTTACCTTAGCCTTAGCGTCCGTCTTTACGATCGGGCTCACACTGAAAGCCATGGCAAGTGCCAACGAAACAGCTGCTACACGCTTAGCCACGCGTTTGATAGATACTTTCATACTTTCCTCCGTTCCGGGTTTCCCCAATTAGTGATTTATAACACGCTCTCTATTATACCACACTCTCTGAAAAATGCAACCATGCACATCCATATAATTCGAAGCAATCCTATTCCAATCCAAGTTCCAAAAACCGTAAGAAAACCCAAATCACCAATCCCGAACGCAAAAATAGAAATCGCCCCCTACCGTGATCTGTCCGCGGTAAAGGGCGTTAGTTTGATGCATTTCGGGAAGCATCGGTCCCGTTTCTTAAGTTGTTTAGCATGGTTTCCTCCTCATGCTTCTGTGATGATTTGGTTGACGGTTACCTTGTTTCGGTCGTCTTCCCTCAAGCTCTGTAGTCAGCGATTGTGCTCAACCGGTAGATGAAAGCATTCGCACGGGCGTCATACTGGTTCATCCCTTCCATTTTCTTGAGTTTTTCCTCCGGTGCCTTTTTGCCGTCCTTCGGTGCCTTATCCTTTTTCTTGGTCAGTTCGTTCTCCAGTATCGAAGCAAAAGCTCCACTGCCACCGCCTGACTCCTCTTCGCTGTACTTGTTGGCCTTGACAACTTGGTTGATCGGTGTTACATCTCTATTCGGAAACACCCTGATAAATTCATCTGTCATAACGATCCCCTCCTTGAGCTCTTATGGACAGTTTCGATGGAAACCCATCTGTTACAGGTAAAACTCATTGTCAGTGGAGCCTCCGAGACTCCTGTGATTGACGCCAAATCCATTTGACAAATCTATCAACGTTCTACCTTTCACCTATAATATCGACAACCCATCACTCAATCTTTACCCCTTTTTTCAAGAAAAAATGCCCACCTTTCGCCACATTCGGGGCATTTCTTGATGTTATTTATTGTCACAACAGAACGTTTTTTGTCCCCCTACTTCCTCTCCACCTCTAAACAGCGCTCCTGATTGAATAACAATCCCGGGCAGAGGCAGTTTCCCTTATCTTCGCACCACCCACATGCACTAAATGCACGAAATACGTATAATAACACGCATAATAAGAACGGGATGCTCTCACATCCCGTTCCATTACACTTGATCATTATTAATCAAAAAAATTTTAAATGAATCAAAAATAATTGAAGATTTCTGAGTTATGTAGTGACAGCCGTGAACAAAACAGGTTTTTCACGCCTGGTGCCTCACGATGGCGTAATCTCCCTCATCGCCGCCACGCTGAAAATACGGGCATTTGCTCGGCTTGCTGCTCAGATATCTGGCGTACTCATCCTCATCCAGTTCCACCTCGCAAGTCTCATCCCCGTCATCATCCACGTAAAAAAACGCGCACATCTCGCACTCCGGCATACCGGTTCTCCCTTCTTTTTGCATTCTCGTTCTATCGCCGATCAAGAATCAGTTTATCCGCCTGCGCCAATGCAAAAAGGAGCATATGGCTTACACCGGATATACCTTATTCTCCGTATCAGCGATCGTCGGATCCACCTTGGTCCTCTGTGTCTCCCTGTACTTGAAAAACTCCGTCGCTACCTGCGGGAACAGTGCATAGGAAAGCACATCCTCATCCTGCTGTTTGTACTCCTTCATCTCCTCCTCGAGCTTCGCAAGCTGCGGCTCGATCAGATCCGCCGGACGACACGTGATCGGCTCCACATCGCCGATGCACTTTTTCTGAACCTCCGGATCGAACGGCTTAACCGTCTGTCCGAACTCACCGGAGAGTATTTTTTTCGACTCCTTGGTCACCATCTTGTAGCGCTCACCGGTAACCACGTTGAGCACCGCCTGCGTACCCACGATCTGTGAGGACGGGGTAACGAGCGGCGGATCACCGAAGTCTTTACGCACACGCGGTACCTCCTCGAGCACCTCGCGGAACTTATCCTCTGCCCCCATCTCTTTAAGCTGTGAAACCAGGTTGGAAAGCATACCACCCGGCACCTGATAACGAAGGGTGTTGATATTGACGCCAAGCACCTTGGTGGAAAGAAGTCCGCTCTCCAGCGCCTCTTCTCTCATCGGGCGGAAATAATCCGCGATCTCGGACAGAAGTTCCTGATCAAAGCCCGGATCATACGGGGTTCCCTTGAACGCCTCAGCCATAACCTCCGTAGCCGGCTGGCTCGTACCAAGTGCGAACGGGCTCATCGCCGTATCGATAATATCACAACCGGCCTCAACTGCCTTCATATACGTCATCGAAGCAACACCGGAAGTATAGTGCGTATGCAGGTCGATCGGAAGCTCGGTTGCCTCCTTCAGCGCGCTTACCAGCTCAGCCGCCTTGTACGGTGTCAAAAGACCTGCCATATCCTTGATACACAGTGACTTCGCACCCATATCCTCAATTCTCTTGGCGATATCTTTCCAGTAATCCAGCGTATAAGCATCACCCAGTGTATAAGAAAGGGCGATCTGCGCATGCGCGTTTTCCTTATTCGCTGCCTTAACCGCGGTTTCCAGATTGCGGATATCATTCAGGCAGTCAAAAATACGGATAATATCGATACCGTTTGCTACCGACTTTTGAACGAAATACTCTACCACATCGTCTGCATAGTGGTTGTATCCGAGGATGTTCTGTCCGCGGAACAGCATCTGCAACTTGGTATTTTTGATCTTGTCACGAAGCTTCCTCAGGCGCTCCCACGGATCCTCCTTGAGGAAACGAAGGCAGGCGTCAAAGGTCGCGCCGCCCCAGCACTCGATCGCGTGATAGCCGACCTGATCGAGTTTCTCGGCGATCGGAAGCATCTGCTCCGTCGTCATACGCGTCGCAATCAGGGACTGATGCGCATCACGCAGTATGGTCTCGGTGATCTTCACCGGTTTTTTCTGAATCTCAGCCATTGTAATTCTCCTTTCATTTTTCAGTTCGAATATCGACGGCCTGCTCCACTGCTTCGCAGTTCTCGCACGCCTACGACATTCGCACTCCGCTGCATACAGCTACGTGCTCATGTCGTTTAGTCGCTCATATACATATCCATCCGAGAACAGGTTCTCGATGGATATGTGTACTCGCTGTCGATATTCGTCAGATGCCGAATATCGCCATAAACACACCGGCCGCGACCGCGGTTCCTATGACTCCGGCCACATTCGGTCCCATCGCGTGCATGAGAAGGAAGTTCGTCGGATCCTCCTCTGCGCCGACCTTCTGTGATACACGTGCTGCCATCGGTACGGCGGACACACCGGCCGAACCGATCAGCGGGTTGATCTTACCACGCGTAATGATGCACATGAGCTTTCCGAAAAGAACACCCGTAGCCGTACCAACCGCGAAAGCGATCAGTCCGAGAACGACG
>JAEEGL014680359.1_pt1 | contig 18766 bp, 20 predicted proteins | sample 9134231 | NCBI WGS metagenome assembly JAEEGL01 (sample SAMN16246548, study PRJNA631951) | gut metagenome | biome: gut microbiome; feature: rumen; material: fiber-attached | host: Bos | place: Iran: Karaj | collected 2018-10 | reverse complement strand
TTGTCGTGCTTAAACTGCGTGAAATAGTCGCTGATAATAATATTGGCCCAGTATTGTCGGTTGGCGTCCATTTCGAGGAAGCTGTGATGATAGGACAGGGAGAAATCGGTCAGGTCAATGTAGTAAGGCAGGGCCATTTCGAGTCCTGCGCCGCCCGACCAGTAGATCACCAGGCTGTCGGGCCCGCGCCAGTTCATGTCCGACGGCCAGTAGAAGTCCCCGGCAGAAGCAAAGCTGCAGAGCGTCTCACCGTTTTTGCTGCAGGCGAAAAAGTCCGGTCCGTACCAGCCGCAGAGGTAGACGCTGCCGTTTCGCCGGTCGATAAGACACGAAATGCTCGAACCGCCGAACTCGTTGTTTTCCCAAAGCGGAAAACCGTCGGAAAGCCGCAGGCAGCAGACGGTGCCCGCCCGTGTATAGTAATAACGATCCTCCCAGACGCCGATTTCCTCGATAAGCGTCAGTTCTGTCCGGTATGGGGTCGTTTCTGTGCGCTGCCAAACGACAGTGCCGTTTGCGTCCTGCCCCTCAAAGCACACCTTCTCGCCCTCCCCATCGTCGCGCGTCATACATACGCGAACGGCGACAGGGGCAGCGGCCTCAGGAGCCGGTTCATCCGTTGCCGTGTGGGCGTCGATCAGTCCGGGCGTTTCAGGTGCAGGCCTATGGGTCTCGGGTGCCGTCCCGCCGGGATTTGCGCAGCCGCCCAAAAGAACAGCGCAAAGAATAAGCGCAGTCAAGCGCGGAACTATCTTCATGAGCCACTCTCCGATCATCGGTGCAGCTCCCGACACACGGGAGCTTCCCGCTGCACCCGCAATATGAATTAGTTTATTATATCTCGTTTCATCGGATTTTTCCACTATAAAAATCGGGCGCTCCGCCGTTGGCAGAGCGCCTTGCCGCTTTTGCGGTTAATATATGGGCACGCCCTCCGGAGAGCATGTGACGCGCTTCGAAGGATATTGGAAAAACAAGCTTCCGAGAAAGCAGCCTTGGCGCATTGACTCCAAGGCGGCAATCGGAATACATAAATGCCTTTCCGGCTCCCGAACGGCCGTCGCCGAGCCCTGTTGCCGCCGCGGTTTGCCGCGATTTATCGCCATATCCTCGCGTCCTCCCGCTCATCGTCGTTTTCATGCCTCGCTTTTTTCACTATCCCATACGCGCGCCGTCAGATCCACAGAAACCTGCAGCCGCTGCTTTCTGGGCAGCGGCTGCAGGCCGGCGCAAACCCGATGCGCCGCGCCGGGAGCGCGTGTGGGAGGGGCGTATCCCCTCTTTTGTTTTTCCGTGTTACACCGGCTCGCCGCCGATGAAGACGCGCAGGGGCTTCAGCGCCGCGTCGCAGACCACGAAGTCGGCGAGCTTGCCCGCTTCGAGGGAGCCGATCTCCTCCGCGCGCCCGATCTCGCGCGCCGGACGGATCGTGGCGGCAAGGATCGCCTCCTCGGCGGGGATGCCGAAAGCGATCGCGTTCCTGAGATCCGCAAACAGGTCTGAAGCCGCGCCGGCGATCGTCCCGTCCGTCAGGCGGGCGACCCCGCCGGAGAGGAAAACCTGCTGGCCGCCCAGCTCATACTCCCCGTCCGGCATGCCGCAGCAGCGCAGGGAGTCCGAGATCAGGCAGACCCGCCCGGGGAAGAGCCGGAAGGCCATGCGCACGGCGCTCGGATGGACGTGCAGGCCGTCGCAGATAAGCTCCGCCGCGACGTCCTCCCGTTCGGAGGCCGCGCCGATGACGCCGGGCTTGCGGTGGTGGATGCCCGGCATCGCGTTAAAGAGATGCGTCAGGTGCGTCGCGCCCGCCTCATAGACCGCCTTCGCCTCCTCGTAATTGGCGTCGGTGTGGGCGACGGAAACCGTGCAGAGCGCCTTCGCGCCCTCGGCGAAGGCCGCCGCACCCTCCAGCTCCGGGGCGACGTCCACGATCCGCACAAGGCCGCCGCAGCCCTCATAAAGCGCGCGGAAGGCCGCGAGATCGGGCTTTTTCAGGTACGCGCCGTTCTGCGCGCCCTTTTTCTTCTCGGAGAAAAAGGGGCCCTCCATGTGGATGCCCATGACGCGCGCGCAGCCTGCGGGGCGCTCCCGCTCGAGCTGCACCGCCGCGGCAAAGGCGGCGGAGAGGGTCTCGTAGGGCAGGGTCATGGAGGTCGGCGCGAAGCTCGTCACGCCGCAGCGGGCGAGGTGCGCCGCCATACGCCGCAGCCCCTCCGGGTCGCCGTCGGAGAAGTCCGCGCCCATGGCGCCGTGGGTGTGGATATCCACGAGTCCCGGGATCACGAGCGCGCCGCCGAGATCCTCCCCGACAAGCCGCTCGCCCTCAAACACTTCGGCAAAACGCCCGTCCTCGACGCGGAAGCCGCCGGGCACGAAGCCTGCCGGGGTAAACACCTTGGCATTGGTATACAGCATCTTACACCTCCGGTAAACTGGCCGCCGCAATGCTCTGTCCGACGCGGCGCGCCTTTTCGTCCGGCAGCATGACCGTCACCTGTGCGGCCAGCTCCGGGTATTCCTCGCGCAGCACGCGGTTGCACTCCTCGATGAGCAGATCGCCGCCCACGCCGGAGGCCACGCGTCCAAGCACCAGCAGATAGCGCAGATCGTAAACGCTCGCGTAGAGCGAGAGGGTATGCGCGAGGTAGCAGCCGATTTTGATTGTATCGAATCGGGCGGCCGATGTCAACCTCGTTCTGAAATATTTTTTCATTTTAACGCTATTCTGAAAGCTTTTTTCTGTTCTTCATAAAACAGCGCCCCACTTTTTGGCTATTCTGCCAAATGTGGGGCGATCGTTTTTTGTCGTTATGTCACATATTACTATGTTCGTGTCACAGGTGCTTCTCCGCCAGCACCGCGGCGATGCGCTGCCGGTTCTCCCGGCAGGCGTCCGGGTCGCTCAGGCAGATGCGGGTGAACAGGATGTCCAGCAGGAAAAGCTGTGCGATGCGGGCGGGGACCGAGCCGTGCTGCAGCGGGCTTTCATTTGAGCCGCACTGGAGCACTACGTCGGCAAGCGCCGCACCGGGAGAGCGCGGGAAGCGTGTGATCAGGACAGTCCTCGCCCCCTGCTGGCGCACGACGGAGAGCGTCTCCATCATGTCGCGCGTAGCGCCGGAGTAGGAGAAGAAGAGCACAGCGTCCTCCGGGCTGAGGGTAGCGGAAGCGATGAGCTGCATATGCGAGTCGGACACGGGGATAAACTTCCCGTCGTACACGGAGAACAGATGCGCGGCCTCGGAGGCCAGGATCATCGAGCCCCCCTGCCCCATGCAAAGCACCTTCCGCGCTCCCTTCAGGATCTCGGCGGCCTTGTCCAGCTCCGCCGGGCGCAGCAGGGAGACGGTCTGCAGCATCGCCTCGCTCTCCTCTGCGTAAAGCTTGCGCGCAAGCTCCATGGGGTCGTCGCCGTCCCGGATGGTCAGATCGGAGGAGGCGGCGTCCAGCTTGGGCGCGGAGGCGTTGGCGATGGCGAGCTTGAAGGCGTTGTAGCCCTTGTAGCCCAGCCTGCGGCAGAAGCGGGAGACGGTCGCCTCCGCCACGCCGCTCTCCTCCGCCAGCTCCCCGATGGACAGGTACTGGGAGCGGTCGCGGTTTTTCAGCACGTAGTCCGCCGTCCTGCGCTCCGCCGCCGTCAGCTCGTAATAGGATCGGCTGATGGTGTCAAATACATTGCTTGAAGCGGCAGTCATCTCTCACCAGACCTTTCTTTTCGTGATTCACCGGGCCTCGCCCAGCAGCTCCCCGAGCATGCAGTCCACCAGGGAGAGCATACGCGGCAGGTGGAAGGGACCCTTGAAGGTGGAGCCCTTGCACGCCGGCTCCGTGGGCTTGCCGTCGCGGCGCAGATAGCCGTACCATTCGCCGAACTCCGGATCGGAGAAGTGTTCCCTGCAGTAGTCGAGCGTCCGGTAGAACCAGTCGAGGTAGGCTTCCTTGCCGGTGTCGCGGTAGAGCATCAGCGAGGAGATCAGGATCTCGTCGTGCGGCCACCAGAGCTTCATGTCATGCTCGTAGGCCTCGGGCGGACGGCCCAGGCAGTCGATGAAATACAGCAGGCCGCCGTATTCCCTGTCCCAGCCCGCGTTGATGGCGCGCTCGAAGATCGTCTCGGCCTTTTCGACAAGCGACTTGTCGCCGGTGCGCCCGGCGTGCTCGAGCAGGAACCATACGCCCTCGATATCGTGGCCGGGGTTGACGATGCGGCCCTCGGTGAAGTCCAGCCGCGCCTCGCCCTCCGGGCCGACGTTCTCCAGCACGCAACCCAGCTCGTCCTTGACGTGATAGCGGAAGATCTCCTCCACACAGGCGGCGGCGCGCTCGTCGTAGAGCGCCTTCTGCTCCGGATCGGCGCGCAGCATCACGCCTGTGACGTTCAGATAGATCATCGGGATGCCGAAGGAGCGGCCCGTGCGGGTCTCCGGGACGGTCTTGGGGCCGAGGCCGGCCGGGTCGGGCATGCCGTGCGCCAGATCCCAGTAGAGATCGTAGGCTCTGCGCGCCCGTTCGAGGCAGGCCCTGTCGCCGGTCACGCCGTAGTACTCGGCGTTAGCCATGGCGTAGAAAGCCTCGGAGAAGTAATAGCGGCGCTGGCGCAGGGGCTTGCCCTCCGCCGTGACGGTGAAGTACATCCGATCCCCCGCCGCGCGGTTGATGCAGTGGGCCTCCATAAAGTCAAGGCAGCTCTTCGAGGCGGCGAGCCACTCCTCCCGCGGTCCGTAGAGGCGGCAGAGCCAGGCGAAGATCCAGCCGCAGCGGCCCTGCATCCAGACGCTCTTGTCCGTAGAGAAGACCCTGCCCTCGCGGTCGAGGCAGGTATATACGCCCCCGTTCACCGGGTCCATGCCGTTTAAAAGCCAGAACGCCACGCAGCGGTCCAGCTCCTCCCGGATCCAGCGCCGGCTCCGGGCCAGTTTCTCAGTGTCCATTCGCATTCTTCCTTTCCGGTCGTATTTTCAGCGGTATCCTGATTTCAGTGTAACAGCGATGAAAGAAATTTTCAATATAAATATGCTTTGAAATTTTTAACGGAAAGAGGGCTGACAAAGTCCGGGTCGGGTGTTATACTGTTTTCAGGATCAAATACGGAAAGGAGACGCCCATGAAAAAGCATATCGTCTGCTTCGGGGATTCCAATACCCACGGCTACTGCGCCGACCCCTGGGACTGCGCCGACGGCGGGGACCGCTTCAACGAGGATGAACGCTGGACCTGTCTGCTGCAGAAGCGCCTCGGCGAGGAATATCTGGTGCTGGAGGAGGGTCTATCCGGCCGCACGACCGTCTTCCCCGACCCTCTGCACGAGAGCATGTCCGGGCTGGACGTGATCTACTCCGTGCTGATGAGCCACGAGCCGGTGGATCTGCTCGTCGTCATGCTCGGCACCAACGACACCAAGGAGCGTCTGGGCGCCAACGCCGCCTGCATCGCTCTGGGGCTGGAACGGCTGCTGACCAAAGCGGCGTCCGTCCCCGCATGGCGCGGCGGCCGGCCGCGCATCCTTGTGATCGCGCCGCCGCATATCGGCGAGGGCCTGTACCGGCGCCCGGAGGGCGAGGCGATGGGCAGGGGCTGCTGTGAGAAGTCCGCCGCGCTTGCCCCGTATTACGAGCAGGCCGCAAAGCGGCTCGGCTGCGCCTTTCTGGACGCGCAGGGGCTCGCGGACTTTAACCGCAGCGACTGTATGCACCTCTCCCGCCGCGGGCACGCGCAGCTTGCCGAAGCGCTTGCCGCGCTGGTTCCGTCGCTATTGCCGTGATATGCGAAGGTTTTTCAATTCCGAGAGCTTTCTCTGGCGGCCGCTCGGCGTACTCGGCGATCTGGTGGTGCTGAGCCTGCTGTGGACGGTGCTGTCCCTGCCGCTGGTCACGCTGGGGCCGGCGAGCGCGGCGCTCTATGACGCCGCGGTGCACGGCCTGCGCCAACGGGAGGGGGCGAGCCTCACCCGTTTTCTCTCCACCTTCCGGCGGGAGCTGAAGGAGGGCGTGCTTTCCTCGCTTTTCTGGCTGGGCCTCGCGCTCGCGCTGGGGCTTGCGCTCTGGGCGGCGCTTCGCTTCTTGCCCGTCTGCGCGGAGCACTGGCCGCTGATGCTGAGCCTCGCGCTGCTCGCCGCGTTTTTCCTGCTGGGGATCCTCTGCTGGGTCTATCCCCTCCTCTCGCGCTTTACCATGGGCCTGTCCTCGCTGCACGTCACGGCGCTGCGCCTCGCCCTGGGGTACGCACTGCGCACGGCGGCAATGTCCCTGCTCTGGGGGGCGGTGCTCTATACGGGTCTGCGCTTCGTTGCGCCCCTGTTTCTCGCCCCGGCGCTCGCCGCGCTGCTCTGCAGCGCCCTCATCGAGCCGGTATTCCGCCCCTTTGAGGAGGAGCAGGACTGATACTTCCTGACAATAAAGAATCGGAGCTGTGAAAACGCAGGTTTTTCACAGCTCCGATTCTATTCTTTACGCAAGCGCGCGCACAATGCGCCGCATATCGTCCATATGGCGCATCATGTCTTCAAACAGCGCGAGCTGCGCCCGCGCGCGCACCAGATTGTGCTCCGGGTAGTCGATACGGAAATACTTGTCCCCAATCAGATAGTCCCCCAGGAAGCGGGAGGCGAGCTCCAGCGTGATGACCGCCGCGCCCGTCGCGAGGCTCTCGATCTCCGCCGGGGTGAGTACGCCGCGCAGCTCGCCGAGGTAACCCTCCGCGTAGGCGCGGAAGAGCCGCAGATCCAGCTTCATCTTCTCCGGGTCGGGCTCGTCCTCCTCCGCCGTGCAGGCCGCGAAGCGGACGGTGTCGCCGAAATCGTAGCAGGCGAGGCCGGGCATGCAGGTGTCGAGGTCGATGATGACCAGCGGGTCGAGCGTATCCCTGTCGAAAAGGATGTTGTTGGTCTTGGTGTCGTTATGGGTCACGCGGATGGGGAGCTCGCCCCGGTCGATCTGCTCGCAGAGCGAGCAGCCGAAGCCGCGGTTTTCAAGGATGACCCCGATCTCGGCCGCCGCGTCCTTCGCGCGGCCGAGCGCGTCCTCCTCCACGACGCGCGAAAAGGCCTCGAGCCGGTAGCGCGTATCGTGGAAGTGCGGGATGGATTCGACAAGCTGGCTCGCGTCGAAGTCCTGCAGCTGGCGCAGGAATTTGCCGAAGGCCTTGCCCGACACGCGCAGCACGTCCTCCCGCCCGTCGGCGGTCTCAAAGGACACGGAGTTTTCGATGTAGTTGTACAGCCGCCAGAATTCGCGCTCTCCGTTCTCCTCGAGAATGAGATAGTTGTTGCCCTCCGCCGTGTGGTGGAAATGCAGACGGCGGCGGCGCTCCATCGTTTTTTCCTTGGCCATGATGTGCTTTGTGATCAGGTCGATGTTGCGCATCATGCTGACCGGCTCCCGGAACACGTACCAGTTCACCTCCTGGACCAGGTACTGCCGGACCTCCCTGCCGTCGTACAGGGCGGTATAATACGCCGTGTTGATATGCCCGTTGGGGATTCGCCGGTAAAGGATCAATTCACCGGGGATGCGGAACTGCCTGCAGATACAAGCCAGCTTTTCACGGATCGCGGGATCGGCGGACTGCACGATCACAACACCACTCTTCTCTCGGATTGCGGGATCCCCGCAGGGATCTCAGCAAATGATATTTTACTGAATCCGACTTTTTCTGTCAATGGCAAACGGGGAAAACGCTACCCGATCTCGACCGGCGCGAAGCCCGCGTCCGTCAGCACCCACAGGCAGTCGAAGCCCGCGTCCCGGGCCTTCTTCTCCGCCTCGCGAAAGCCGAAGGCGACGGTGTCGGCCGCGTGGCTGTCCGAGGAGATCGTGAGCCTGCCTCCCATCTCCCGCAGCGCGTTGAGCAGCCCGGCGGAGGGATAGAAGTCCGTCCGGTAACCGCGGCTGACGGCGCCGGTGTTGAGCTCGAAGATCTTCCCCGCCGCCGCGAGCGCCTCCATCGCGTCCAGCGCCGCGCGGCGGTAGGCGGGCGAAGCCGTGTCGTAGAGCGGCTCCGGCTCGTTGAACTTGGTCAGAAGGTCAAAGTGCCCCACGATATCCGCCTCGTCCATCCGGGCGATGCCCTTTACGAGTGAAAAATAATGCGCCGCAGCGGCGTCCCGGTCGCCGGAGAAGGCGCGGTCGATCATCTCCCGCGCGCGTTCCCGGGTATCGTCCACCGCCCAGTGCACCCCTGCACAGTCGATCGCATGCACCGAGGCGATCACGTAGTCAAAGCCCCCGAAATCCGGCTCGGAAACGAGGTCGTACTCGATCCCCGTCCAGAGGCGGATGCGGCCGGCATACCGCTCCTTCAGCCGCGCCATCTCGGCGCGGAAGGCGGGCAACCTCTCCTTCGGCGCCGTCCAGGACTCGCCCGGCATCGGGCTGTGGACGCTGAGGCCGAAGCTCGAAAGGCCCGCGGCGATCGCGCCGCGCACCATCTCCTCGCAGCTCGCGCGCCCGTCGTCAAAGAGGCTGTGCGCGTGGAGGTTCTGGCGGATCATCGCATTTTCTCCTGCTTGACCTTGCGGTCGATCACGTGGCGGGAGGCCATCTCCCGCTTGATCTCGTCGAGGGAAATGCCCATGTCGAGCATCAGCACCATCGCGTGGTACAGGAGATCCCCCAGCTCGTAGACGGTGTTCGCGCGGTCGTCGTCCTTGGCGGCGATGATGACCTCTGTGGTCTCCTCGCCGACCTTCTTGAGGATCTTGTCGCGCCCCTTGGCGAAGAGGTAGGAGGTGTAGGAGCCTTCCTTCGGCGTATCCCGCCGGCCTTGCAGCATGTCCATCAGATCCTGGTACCGGAAGCCCGGCTGCGCCTCGCCCTCATAGACGGGGTTGAAGAAGCAGCTCTCCGCCCCCGTGTGGCAGGCAGGCCCGGCCTTGCGCACCTCGACGACAAGGGCGTCGCAGTCGCAGTCGGCGGTGATGGAGACGATCTGCTGCGTATTGCCGCTCGTCTCCCCCTTGCGCCAGAGGCAGCGGCGCGAGCGGCTGTAAAAGCAGGTGCTGCCTTCCTCCATGGAGATGCGCAGGCTCTCGGCGTTCATATACGCGAGCGTCAGCACCTGCTTGCTCTCCGTATCCACAACGATCGCAGGGATGAGACCCCGCTCGTCAAATTTCAGTTCCTCGATCTTCAGCATGGTTTATCTCCTTACCAGTATTCCGTTTTCCGCGAGCAGCTCCTTGAGCGCCGGGATCTCCACCTCGCCGAAGTGGAAGATCGAGGCGGCAAGCCCCGCGTCCACCCCGGGAAGCGTCCGAAACAGGGTGACAAAGTCCTGCGCGCAGCCCGCGCCGCCCGAGGCGATCACGGGCACCGACACGGCCCTGCACACCGCGTCGAGCATCTCGAGATCGAAGCCCCGCTTCACGCCGTCGGTGTCGATGGAGTTTAAGACGATCTCGCCCGCCCCGTCGCCGACGCCGCGGCGGACCCACTCGATGGCGTCGAGCCCGGTGTCCTCGCGCCCGCCCTTGGCGAAGACGCGAAACTGCCCGCCGACGCGCTTTGCGTCCACCGAGAGCACGACGCACTGGTCGCCGTAGCGTTTCGCCGCCGCGCCGATGAGTCCCGGATCGCGCAGCGCGCCGGAATTGACGCTGACCTTGTCCGCGCCGCACTTGAGCACCCGGTCAAAGTCTGCGAGGCTGTTGATGCCGCCGCCGACGGTGAGGGGGATGAAGATGCTCTCCGCCACGCGCGTCAGGATATCCGTGAACAGGGCGCGGTTCTCATGGGAGGCGGTGATGTCGTAAAACACCAGCTCGTCCGCCCCGCTCTCGGAGTAGTACGCCGCGAGCTTCACAGGGTCGGACACGTCGCGCACGCCCAGAAAGTTCACGCCCTTGACCACCCTGCCGTCCTTCACGTCCAGGCAGGGGATGATGCGTTTGGTAATCATTTCGCCGCCTCCAATGCATCCCGGAGGGAAATCGCCCCGGTGTAGTAGGCTTTGCCGAGGATCGCGCCGTACACGCCGAGCGCCCGCAGCGCGCGGATATCCGCGAGCGACGACACGCCGCCGGAGGCGATCACGTCCATGGAATAGCGGGCGCGCAGCCGCTCGTACAGGCCGCGGTTCGTGCCCTGCATGGCCCCGTCGCGGGAGATGTCCGTAACGATGACCGTCTTTACGCCGAGCTCCTGCAGCTCGGAGCAGAAGGCGTCAACGGCGACGTCGCTCGTCTCCGTCCAGCCCTGCGCCGCCACATAGCCGTTTCTAAGATCCACGCCGACGGCGATCTTTTCGCCCCAGCGCGTCACGCAGCGCTCCAGGAAGGCCCGGTCGCGCAGGGCGGCCGTGCCGAGGATGACGCGGCTCACGCCCGCCTCGAGGTAGCGCGCCGCGGTATCCTCCGAGCGGATGCCGCCGCCGATCTCGACGCGCAGCTTCCCCTCCCCCGCCACGGCGGCCACCGTTTCGAAGTTCGGCGTCGTGCCGCTCTTCGCGCCCTCCAGGTCCACCATGTGGACCCATTCGGCGCCGGCGTCCGCGAAGGCCGCGGCAAAGGCCGCCGCGTTCTCGCCGTAGACGGTCATTTTCTCATAGTCCCCCCGCAGCAGGCGTACGGCCTTGCCGGCGTAGAGGTCGATGGCGGGCAGCAGGATCATGGCGTTACCTCACAGAAAGCCTTCAGGATCTTCAGCCCCGCGGGGCCGCTCTTTTCCGGGTGGAACTGACAGCCCATGACGTTTCCCTTCGCGACGGCAGCCGTGACGGGCACGCCGTACTCCGCCGAAGCGAGCGTCCACGCCGCACAGTCCACGGCGTAGAAGCTGTGCACGAAGTACACGCAGTCGCCCTCGCGGGTGTATTTCATCAGCGGATGCGCCGGGTTTTGCAGCCGCAGCGCGTTCCAGCCGATGTGCGGCACCTTGAGGCCCTCGGGCAGGACGGGCTTTAAATCCACGACGGAGCCGGGGATGAGGCCAAGCCCCTCGTGTTCGCCGTATTCCAGGCTCTTTTCAAACAGAAGCTGCATCCCGAGGCAGATGCCGAGCAGCGGCTTTCCCGCGGCCGCCTCCCGCAGCACCGCCTCGCGCATGCCGGCGGCGGCCAGCTTTTCCGCCGCGTCCCCGAAGGCGCCGACGCCGGGCAGGATGACCCGCGCCGCGCCGCGCAGGACGGCGGGGTCGCCTGTCACGACGGCCTCCGCGCCGATGGCGGCGAGGGAGCTTTTGAGGGAGAAGAGGTTCCCCACTCCGTAATCCACAATGGCGATCATCTCACAGCACTCCTTTGGTGCTCGGCAGCTCGTTTGAAAGCGCGCCGTCGAGGCTCACGGCCTCGCGGAGCGCGCGGGCGAAGGCCTTGAACGCGGCCTCGATGATGTGGTGGGAATTTGTGCCGTCGAGCTGCCGGAGGTGCAGCGTCAGCCCCGCCTCGCGGCAGAGGGCGGCGAAGAACTCCTCGACGAGCTCGGTGTCGAAGCTGCCGACCTTCTCGGTCGGGATCTCCAGCCCGTAGCGCAGGCAGCTGCGCCCGGAGAGGTCGAGCGCACAGAGGACCAGCGCTTCGTCCATGGGGAGCAGGCGCTGCCCGTAGCGGCAGATCCCGCGCTTGTCGCCGAGCGACTCCCTGAGCGCCATGCCGAGCGCGATGCCGATATCCTCCACGCTGTGGTGGTCGTCCACAAAGGTGTCGCCGACGCAGCGCAGCGTCAGGTCGAAGCGCCCGTGGGCGGCAAAGAGCGTCAGCATATGGTCGAGGAAGCCCACGCCGCTGTTCAGGTCGCTGCGCCCCGCGCCGTCCAGCGTCAGCGTAAGGGCAATGTCGGTCTCCGCGGTTTTGCGTTCAATGGTCGCGCTTCTCATGCGTTTGCCTCCCTGATCATGTCGTCGATGGCCGCGAGCAGCGCGTCCATCTGTTCCTTTGTGCCTACGGTGATGCGGCACCACGCTTCGATGCGCGGCTTATCCCAGTGGCGGATCAGCACGCCGCGCGCCTTCAGCCCCCGGTAGAGCTCCCCGCCGCCGCAGAAGGCGGGCCTGGCAAAGAGGAAGTTCGCCGCCGAGGGCAGCACCTCAAAGCCGCGCTGCCGCAGGGCCTGCGCCGTGTATGCCCGGTTTTCCATGATGGTCCGGGCGTTCTTCCGGTAGTACGCGTCGTCCGCGATCGCGGCCGCGCCGCAGGCGGCCGACATGCGGTTGACGTTGTAGGGGTTCGTTGAATATTTGATGGTGTTCAGGTCGCGGATGAGCGCGGGGCAGCCGATGCCGAAGCCGAGCCGCCCGCCCGCGAGGGAACGGGATTTCGAGAAGGTCTGAGTGACGAGGAGATTGTCATAGCGCTTCACGAGCGCCGCGCAGCTCTCCCCGCCGAAGTCCACGTAGGCCTCGTCAATGACCACGACGTGCCCGGGGTTCGTTTGCACGATGCGCTCGATATCGGCAAGCGGGAGCGCCCGGCCGGTCGGGGCGTTGGGGTTTGCGAGCACGATGTTCGCGCCGACGCCGCAGTAGTCCTCCGGGTCCACGGAGAAATCGTCCCGCAGCGGGATCTCGCGCAGCGGCACGTGGTTGAGCGCCGCGAACACGGGGTAGAAGCCGTAGCTGATGTCGGGGCAGACAAAGCCGTGCTCCGCGTCGCCGAAGGCCAGGAAGGCAAAATTCAAAATCTCATCCGAGCCGTTCACCATGAGCACCATGTCGGGCGACACGCCGTACCGCGCGGCGACAGCCTCGGTCACGGCGCGGCTCTCCGGGTCGGAATAGAGCTGCAGCCGCGCGGCCTCCGCCGCCGCCGCCGCGACGACGGCGGGAGACGGCGGGAAGGGGCTCTCGTTGGTGTTGAGCTTGACGTAGCGCCGGTCCTGCGGCTGCTCGCCGGGGGTGTAGGCCGTGAGCGAGGCGTGGCGGGAAGAAAAGAACCTGCTCATCTCTCCGCCTCCCCGAAGCGGACGCCGACGCTGCGCGCGTGGCCCCGCAGGCCCTCCTCCTCGGCAAAGAGCACGAGGGCGTCCTTCACGTCCCGCAGCGCCTCCCGGGAGTAGTAGGTGTACTGGCTCTTCTTCACAAAATCGTCCACGGACAGGGGGCTGCCGAACTTCGCGGTGCCGGTGGTGGGCAGGGTGTGGTTCGGCCCGGCGAGATAATCGCCCAGCGCCTCGGGCGCGTGCTTGCCGAGGAAGATGGAGCCCGCATTTTTGACTTTTCCGAGCCAGGAGAAGGCGTCGTCCAGACAGATCTCCAGGTGCTCGGGCGCGATCTCGTTTGCGCACTCGATGGCGGCCTCGAGATCCTTCGCCACGACGATCTTGCCGTTGTTCTCGATGCTCGCGCGTGCGATCGCCTCGCGCGGCAGGAGCGCAAGCTGCCGCTCCAGCTCCTGCGCCACCGCGCCGGCGAGCCGCCGGGAGTCGGTGACGAGGACGGAGGTCGCCATCACGTCGTGCTCGGCCTGCGCGAGCATGTCCGCCGCGACGACGGCAGGGTCGTTCGATTCGTCCGCGACGATCAGTACCTCGCTCGGCCCCGCGATCGTGTCGATGGCGACAGTGCCGAAGACCTGCTTTTTCGCCTCGGCCACGTAGGCGTTGCCGGGGCCGACGATCTTATCCACCTTCGGCACGCTCCCGGTGCCGAAGGCGAGCGCCGCCACGGCCTGTGCGCCGCCGAGCTTGTAGATGCGGTCCACGCCCGCGATCTTCGCCGCGGCGAGGATGGCGGGGTCGATCTTCCCGTCCCGTCCCGGCGGCGTCGTGATGACGAGCATCCCGCAGCCCGCGAGCTTTGCGGGCACGCAGTTCATCAGCAGGCTCGAGGGGTAGGCCGCCGTACCGTTCGGCACATAGAGCCCGACCCTCTCGATCGGCGTGACCTTCTGCCCCAGCACCACGCCGTTCGGGCGCGTCATCACAAAGCCGGGACGGATCTGGCAGCGGTGGTATTCCGCGATATTGTCATGCGCGAGCTGCAGCACCGCGCGGTATTCCCCGCTCACGGAGGCGAATGCCTCCTCGATCTCCTCCTCGGTGACGAGCAGGGAGGAGAGCTTCGCGCCGTCATATTTTTCGGTCAGGCGGAAAAGCGCCTCGTCCCCATTTTCCTTCACGTCGCGCAAAATCCCGGCGACGACCGGCCCCACGTCGGTAAAGAGGGGGCTGCGGATAAAAAGCGTTTCGTTCGGCACGGAGCCGTATTCAAACATACGGATCATAGGGCATTCTCCAATCTTTCGCACATGGTTCGGATCTCATCGGAATGGAACTGGTAGCTCGCGGTGTTGGCAATGAAGCGGGCGGAGATGGGCACGATGGTCGTGAGCGGCGCAAGCCCGTTTTCCAGCAGGGTCTTGCCCGTCTCCACGATGTCCACGATCACGTCCGAGAGCCCCAGCAGCGGGGCGATCTCGATCGAGCCGTTGAGCTTGATGATGCTGATCTCCCGGCCGCAGGCCGCGTAATGGGCGCGGGCGATGTTGGGGAACTTTGTCGCCACGCGCAGCGTGCGCGAGGTGTCGTCCCGGAAGTCCGCCCTGCCCGCCACGCACATGCGGCATTTGCCCATGCCGAGGTCGAGCAGCTCGTAGACCTGCGGGCTGTACTCAAGCAGGATGTCCTTGCCCGCGATGCCCACGTCCGCCGCGCCGCGCTCGACGTAGATCGCGACGTCGGAGGGCTTGACCCAGAAATACCGCACCCCGGTCTCCGGGTTTTCAAAGGTGAGGCGGCGGGATTCCTCCAGCACCTCGGGGCAGGGATAGCCCGCGCGCGCCATGCGCTCGTAGACCTTCTCGCCCAGCCTGCCCTTGGGCAGCGCAACGTTAAGCATCTTCCCGCACCTCCCCGTTTCGGACGCGCAGCACGCGCCGGTAGCGCAGATCCGCCGGCGCCGTCCTCGCCGCGCGGACGCTCTCCCCCGCCTGCCGCAGGCGCTCCGCCGTGCGTATCGCGAGGGGCAGGTCGCTTTCGCTTTCAAACAGCAGCAGCACGTCGCCGTCGAAGGCGGCGGCCGGACGCGGCGCAAGCTCCAGCCGGTCCAGATACACGGCAAAGCCGATCGCGCCGCCGGGCTTGCCCATGCGCTCGAGCAGCCGGTCGTAGCGCCCGCCGGAGAGCACCGGCGACGAAACGCCCGCCACAAATCCGCGGAACACGAGATCGTCGTAATAGTCCACGTCGTTCACAACGGCAAGATCGAGCGCCACGCGCTTGAGTCCGTAGAGCGCGAGCTGATCGCCCAGCGCCGCCAGCTCTGCGAGCGCCGCGCGGCTGGCCGGCGGCAGCGGGAGCTCCTGCGCCTGCGCGACGGTCTCGTCCAGGGGGCCGTAGAGCCGGATCAAGCTCTGCAGCAGCGCGGCGGCCTGCGCGTCCGGCAGCGCGGCGAGCGCGGGGGCGTTTTTCCGGCTCACGGCGGCAAAGGCCGCGCGGCGCTGTTCCTCGTCGAATCCCGCCGCCTCCAGCACGCCCGCCACGACGCCGATGTGGCTCACGGTCAGCACCCAGTCCTCCGCAAGAGCGTCGAGACTGCGGCCGGCAAGCATCAGCACCTCGCCCACGTCAAAGCCCGTGAGAGCGCCGATGCACTCCAGCCCCATCTGCGCGATCTCGCAGAAGCCCTCGCCGGGCCGGGGCTCACGGTAGACATTTTCCTGGTAAAAGAGCTTTCGCAGCTCCCCGCCGCCGCTGCTCTTGACGATGGAGAGCGTGACGTCGGGCTTCAGGGCCTTGAGCCGCCCGTCCGTGTCCGTAAAGGTGAGCACGCGGTGGCTCTGCAGAAAGCGCTTGTTCTCGGCATAGAGGTCGTAATCCTCAAACTTCCGCACCCGGAAGGGAAGATAGCCGCAGCCGGTATACAGGGCGCGCAGCGCGCGCTGGGGATTGGGCGTTTTCATCTCTCCGCCTCCGCCTGCGCAAGCCGGTCCAGCACGAAGCGGTAGCCGCCGTTGCCGTAGTTGAGGCAGCGGTTGACGCGGCTGACCGTCGCGGAGCTCGCGCCCGTCTGCTCCACCGTCTCCACGTAGGAATCGCCCCGGTCGAGCAGCCGTGCGATCTCCAGCCGCTGCGCCATGGCGACAATCTCCTTGATCGTGCAGAGATCCGCCAGAAACGCCCGGCACTCCTCCGCATCGCGCAGGGAGGCCAGCGCCTCGTACAGCGCCTCGGTCTGCGTATTTTCCGGTACACCCATGCCGATGTCCTCCTGATCCTTTGTGCGCGCCGCGCACTTGCTTCTTCAGTAGTTTCGTATATTACCACATCACCGCACTAAAGTCAACCGCCGCACGGGGGATTTTCTCCGGTTCTATCACCGGGTAAAAAAGCCGCCCCGCGGCGGCGCGGTTTTTATGCACATTTTCCGCTTCCGTTCCGTCCGCACAGGAAAAAAGGCCGGGAACGCAAGGTGCACAGCCTCCATGCGCAGGGAAAGTCGGCGCAAGCCGAAACCGGGCTGTCCTCCTGGGCAACGACGTGCCGAAGGATCTGCTTGTTTTTCCGCTCCTCGAGCATTCTTTCGAGATCCTTCGCTTCGCTCAGGATGACGGGAACAGGGCTTCTCGAAAAGCCAAGGCTGTGGATACGAGGTCCACAGCCTTTCGATTTATATTCTTTTGATCGCGAAGCCGGGGCCGCCGCACGGCGCGGCGCTCAGTCCCACTGGTTGAGCGCATACATGACGGCGAGGCGGCACTGCCTCAGCAGCTCGTCCGACACTCGCCCATACTCCTCCTCCCGTCCCTTCTCCCCGGCGAGATAGGCCGGTGTGTCGTTCCACGAGCCCATCGCGCCGAACACGTCGGCCTTCGAGGCTGCGAGGTACAAGGCGAGGTTCTTCGCCGGAAGCGCCCGGAGCGCCCCGTCGGGACAGCGTTCCGCCGCCGCGCCGTCCAGGATCGCGCGCGCCTCGCGGAAGACCTGCGCAAAATCCCCCGCGCCGAGCTCGTCCGCCAGGCGCTCGATCTCCACGAGGCTGCCGCGAAAGGCCTCCGTGTTGTCCTCGAAAGAGGGGCTGCCCTTCGGGGCGTTCTGCCAGGGATGCTCGCTGTACACGACGCGCCACTTCCCGCTCTCCGCGTCGAAGTCCCATCTCCCCGTCCAGTAGCGTACGCTCCCGTCCCGGTAAAGGGCGGCGATCGAGACCGGCGTCGTGTTGGCAAAGCCGAGAAGCTCCCGCCTGTCCTTCCGGGTGCGGATCAGCAGGAGCACGTCGCGCAGCCCGTCCCCCCTGCAGAGGGCAAACCACTCGGCCGGCGACGCCGCCGTGCGTTCCATCCGGCGGAACAGGCGGCGCTTCGGGAGAAAACGAAAGCTGAGCTCCTCCACGTACGCGGGCAGCTCGCAGGAAAAGGAGCCGCCCCGGATCGCCGTCCGCGCGGCGGCGGCGAGCTTTGCCATCAGGTAGGTCTCTCCGTTCATCGATGTGTCCTCCTTCCGCTCCGCTGAAACAAGGTTCGGGGGACTGCCCGGCCCCCGGCATTTTTCCTCTGCCGCGTTACACGGCGCAGGGCTTCATCTGCTCGACGATCAGCTTTCCGACCGTATCGGCGAAATACGAGAAATCGCGGATCCTGACAAAGTCCTGCCCGTAGACCAGCCTTGCGGCGGGCAGCTTCTCGTCCTCCCCGGTGAAAAGGCAGACGACCGCGACCCCTTCCGCCCGCAGGCGGCGCACCTCATGCGCCGTGTCGGGAAGCGCGTGGATCGCGTCGCAGCTCACGCCGCCGTCCCGCTCGTCCTTCCGGAGCCTGGCCGCGGCGTTTCCCGGCAAGCCTCAGCCCCGGCTTTGTCCGGGGCCGTCACCGTTTTTTCCAGACGCTCGGCGTCAGCAGAAACAGCATGGGGAAGATCTCCAAACGGCCGAGCAGCATCTCAAAGCACAGCACCAGCTTGGACGGAACCGAAAAAAAGGCATAGTTGCCGGTCGGGCCGACCAGGGAAAGCCCCGGTCCCACGTTGGAGATACACGCGATGGAGGCGGTCAGATTGGTGCTCAGATCCTTTCCGTCCGGCGTCAGGGCAAGAACGCCGAGCCCCGCCGCCAGCAGATACACAAAGAAGAACACCTGGACGCTCATCACCGTCTGATCGCCGACAGGCCGGTGTTCAAACCAGATCCGCTTGACCTGCGTCGGATGGATCATGCGTTTGAGCTCGGCAAAATAGGACTTCATCAGGATGATGATCCGGGAGACCTTCATCCCGCCGCCCGTCGATCCGGCGCAGCCGCCGATAAACATCAGCAGCACCAGGATCCAGCGGGAAAACTCCGGCCAGGCGTCAAAATCGCAGGTGGAAAAGCCGGTCGTGCTCAACACCGTCATGACCTGAAAGAAGGAATAGCGCAGCGCGCTCAGCGCGCCGCCGCAGCGCCCCGCGATGTCGGCGGCGATCAGCACAACGGAAACGGCGATCACGCCCAGATAGACGCGCAGCTCCTCGCTCCGGGCTGCCGCCGCGCCCTGCCCCAGCAGGATCAGATAAAAGAGATTGAAATTGCAGCCGAACAGCAGCATAAAGACGGCGATCACCATCTCGATATAGGCGCTGTGAAAGGCGCCGATGCTCTCGGCCCGGGTCGAGAAGCCTCCGGTGCCGGCAGTCGCGAAGGAATGGAGGAGCGCCTCATAGAAGCTCATCCTGCCCAGAAGCAGGAGCAGGCACTCCAGCAGGGTCAGGCCAAAGTAGATCAGATACAGGATCCTCGCGGTTTTCCTGATCCTGGGGACCAGCTTGCTCACCGTGGGGCCGGGAACCTCGGCGCGCATGATATGGATATAATGGTCGCCCGAAACGGGCAGGATAGCCGCGATGAATACCAGCACGCCCATGCCA
>JAEEGL013609509.1_pt1 | contig 18766 bp, 18 predicted proteins | sample 9134231 | NCBI WGS metagenome assembly JAEEGL01 (sample SAMN16246548, study PRJNA631951) | gut metagenome | biome: gut microbiome; feature: rumen; material: fiber-attached | host: Bos | place: Iran: Karaj | collected 2018-10 | reverse complement strand
GAGAAAATATCAAAACCAGTGATGGCAATAACATTTTCAATACCATCCATTCCCTTTACTGCAGTGGATACATTATCCATTGTAATGGATGTCTGATTAATAGATGTACCCTCTGGCAGGGATACGGAAATTGCATAATACCCCTGGTCCTCGTCTGGAACGAAGGTACTAGGCACAATCTTATAAAGCAGGCCAGTAAGACCCGTTATAATAACGATGAGTATTACTGCATACTTGGCATTTCCAATGAACCAGCCAACTACCCCCTGATAGCTGATGCGAATTTCATTGAACTTATCATTAAACTTTTTAAAGAACCGGTCTAATACACTGCTATCTCTTTCCTGCTTGGCATCATAATCCACTGGTTTAAGAATCATTGCACATAAGGCCGGTGTAAGAGTCAACGCCACAAAGGCTGACAACGCCATGGAGATAGCAATGGTCAAAGCGAACTGACGATACAATACACCCATCATGCCACCCAGGAAAGCAACTGGTATGAATACGGCAGCCAATACAAAGGCAATGGCTACTACCGGGCCCTGAACCTCATCCATAGCACGCTCAGTGGCATCAATAGGGGTAAGGCCGGTACTCAGGTGATGCTCTACATTCTCGATAACAACGATAGCATCATCAACTACCAGACCTATGGCCAATACCATAGCAAACAGGGTCAGAGTATTAATGGAGAAGCCCAAAATAATAAAGGCAATAAAGGTACCAATAAGAGATACCGGAACAGCCAACAATGGAATCAAGGTTGCCCGCCAGTTCTGAAGGAATATAAATACAACCAATACTACCAGTAAGAGAGCCTCTACGAAGGTCTCAACTACTTCCTTGATGGAGGAACCGATAAAATCTGTCGTATCTACGATATACTGCAGCTTTAAATCAGGAGGGAAGGATTTTTCCGCCTCTTCCAAAATCTCACGTACTTCGGCTACAGTAGTCATAGTATTTGCATCTTCTGTCAGCTGTATACCAAAAGCGACTGTATTAGGAGCGCCATTCATTTTGGAGAAAACCGCATACTGCTTGGCACCCTTTTCTACCCTGGCCACATCCTTCAGATGCACCATGGACCCGTTATGATCTCTCTTGATTACAATATTACCGAATTCTTCAGAGGTAACCAGTCGACCGTCAATTTTACCGGTGAACTGCTTTTCCTGTTGGTCGCGGATTGGCAACGCACCTACAGTACCAGCAGGGGCCTGAAGATTCTGCTCATTAATAGCAGCGGTGATATCGCTTACAGTAAGATTCAGCTCTGCTAAACGATCCGGATTCAACCATATACGCAAGGCATGGTCAGCACCAAAGGCCTGTACTGAACCTACACCATCAACGCGCTTAATTCTATCAATCAAATAGATATCTGAATAGTTTTTTATCCAGGTACTGTCGAAGGTTCCTTCAGGAGATACCAGTGCCGCCATAAGGGCCATGGTATTTGAAGATTTAGATGTTACAACACCTACTGTTTTTACAGTATCTGGCAACGTAGGATTTGCAACAGCTACAGCATTCTGTACCTTAACTGCGTCCATGTCACCATCAGTACCCAACTCAAATACAACAGATAAGGAGTAGTAACCAGAGTCAGAAGCATTGGAATTCATGTAATCCATACCCTGAACACCGTTAACCTGTTGCTCAATAATCTGAGCAACAGTTTCATTTACTACCTTGGCATTTGCACCTGTATATGTTGTACTTACAGATATGGTTGGCGGTGCAATCTGCGGATATTGGGCAATAGGAAGCTGAAAGGCAGAAATCAATCCACCGATCACGATAATAAGGGATATAACTATTGCAAATATAGGTCTATGTATGAAAAATTTAGACACCAGTCTACCCCCTTATTCGTGTTTTTCAACAAATGAGAAGCCCATTTCATCCGGAGAAACAGTTGTCACTGCCATCTCTACACCCTCAGTAAGATTTGTAAGACCCTCAACTACAACCTGCTCGCTGCCGTTAAGGCCACTCTTGATTACATAATAGCTGCCTACACTCTCTCCGAGCTCTACAGGCACTACTACAGACTTGTTTCCTTCACCGACAACCATAACAAAAGACTTGCCCAACAGCTGCTGTACGGCACGCTGTGGAACCAGAATAGCGTCCTTAATGGTATCACCCACCAGACGGGCACGGGCAAACATGCCTGGAATGAGAACGCCCTTAGAGTTTTCAAACTGTGCCTTAAGCATAAGGGAAGAAGTACTGCCCTCCATTGCACGGTCAACAGCCACAACACTGCCAAGACCAGGGTACTCCTTGCCATCAGAAAGAACAATGCGAACATTCTTGGATGGCAGAGCCTGACCTGGAACTACAGATTCACCAACATACTTAAGATACTCAGCCTCGCTGACACTGAACTGTACCATCATAGGATCACTGGTACCAATAGTAACCAAAGCGGTAGTACCAGCAGCGGCATAAGTACCAACTGCCACATCATCAACCGACAGCTTACCGCTCATAGGAGCATAAACTACTGTATCATCAAGATTCTGCTGTGCTGTCTGCACCAGTGCTTCCATAGCGGAAACATTTGCTGCAAGAGCATTCACCTGAGCCCGCTGGTTGGTAAGAACCTGCTCAGAAATAGCCTCAGCAGCATAGAGCTGCTCATCTCTGGCCAGATCAACCCTTGCATTATTCAAATTAGCCTGGGCCTGGGCGAGATTAGCCTGTGCATTCAAAAGAGCCGCCTGATATGTTCTGGAATCAATTCTGTACAACGCCTGACCAGCCTGAACCTGGTCACCGCCCTTAATGTACTTCTCCACAATAGTAACAGAAACCTTGGAAGTAACCTTAGTGGTGTCCTTTCCAATAACAGTACCCGGATATTCCAGGGTAACAGGGGTATCACGCTTAATAACATTCATGGCCTTAACCTGAGGTACTCCCCCACCCTGACGCTGGCCGGCCATCTGTGACATAAGGAACATGTAGCCGCCAATAACTGCCGCAATAACAGCAACGACACATATTACAATACCTTTTTTAGATAACAAGTCATATTCCTCCTCATATAAAAATATAAACTCTTGTTTAACAATATTTATAAAAAATAACTGCCGATATAATATGCTACAGCAGAAAAAAAACATTGTCAACGCAAACTAGGTACGAACTATACGCTTTTATATAACTCGTACCTAGTCTCACTAGCTTATTATATGTTTTTTAGCAAAAGTATACGGTTAGAATAAGATTAAATTTAGATTAGAATTCAATAACTTCTAGGTCATCAGGAACAAAGACATTACCATCAAAGTACTGCTTTGCCTCAGCAGTATATGCTGCCTTACGGGTATCGATAGTCTTGTCCTCAGTGTGGTAAAGAATCAGGTTCTTCACTTCAAGGGTCTTAGCCAGCTCAGCAGCCTCCTTACAGGTGCTGTGATGTTTTTCATAAGGCTTGAAGATTTCCCTGTCCTCATATTTGCAGAAGGCCTCGGACAGCATCCAGTCAGATCCCTTGGCATATTCCTCACAGCCTTCACTAAATGGCTCATCCCCCAGGCAGGTCATCATAAGGTTATCCTCCTTAAACTGGAGCTGATAACCAAACTGCTTTGCCTTGGTGGAATAAATATCAAATACATTAATATCAAAATTAGGAAGCTCAATAACCTGGCCATCCCAAATTTCATGAATAACAATATCATCACCAATGTGTTCGAAATCCTTGCGCTTCAACATCATTTCGCACATGCTAAGAAGAATATCCTTTACCTCATCATGGCAATAAACATGAAACTCCCCATCATATTTACTGCTGTTCATCAATGAAGCAATCTTTCTGATAACCCAAACAGCACCCATGATATGGTCAGTATGGGCATGGGTAATATACATATGATGTAACTTATTATAGTTAGCTCCTGCCAACTCCAACTGACGGAGTATACCATTACCACCACCTGCATCAGTCAAAAACAGTTCACCATCTGATGTCTCAATCAGAAAACAGGTGTTAAATACCTTGGTAACCATGGCATTGCCAGTACCTAAAAAAATAAGCTTCCTCATATTATTACCTCCCATAATATAGAATATTATAATATTCGCTCATATAGAAATACTTAACCTTGTTCTCTTACCTCTAATAATAAAGGACTGTTGCAAATAACGCAACAGTCCTTTAATTATTTATTCATTTTTTCTAGAGCCTGCTTGGCCGCCTGTTGTTCAGCAGCCTTCTTGCTTGGGCCGGTCCCCATTCCTAAAACTTCATCATTAAGCCTTACTTCAAATTTAAAAACCTTGGCGTGATCAGGGCCATCAGAACCAATCATGCAGTAAGAGATTTTATTCTCCCCATGACGCTGCACCAGCTCCTGAAGCATTGTTTTATAATCCTTCACTGTGGATACGCCCTTCTCCACCTGTTCAAGGTGTCCCTCCAACTGGCGGATAACATAAGCCTGGGCACAAGCCCAACCCTGGTCCATATATATTGCCCCGATTACTGCTTCAAAGGCATCCTCCAAAATGGAGGCCCGTTTGCGACCGCCGGAGCTTTGTTCTCCGTGGCCCAGCAGCAGATAATCACCCAGATTAAGCTCAGCTGCACGAGTGGAAAGACTGGCTTCACAAACAACAGCTGCTCTGGATTTAGTAAGATCTCCCTCAGGAAGTTCTGGGAAATGTTTAAAAAGATAGGTGCTGATAGCAAGCTCCAGCACCGCATCTCCTAAAAACTCCAAGCGTTCATTATGCTCTACACGAATGCGAGACTCATTTGCATAAGAGGTGTGGGTAAGGGCCTGATGAAGCCAGCCGATGTGCCTAAACCGCACACCCAGCTGACCTGCCAGTCCTTCCAAGCGCCTCCTGCGTTCTGCAGTCACACGCTCAACCATAATAAATCACTCAACTTCTTACTTAGAATATTTTTTTAATACAATACAAGCGTTATGTCCGCCAAAGCCAAGATTATTGGACAATGCAGCGCGAACAGTCTTTGCCTTTGCCTTGTTAGGTACATAATCGAGATCCAGGCCCTCATCTGGAGTCTCATAATTGATGGTAGGTGGAAGCATATCATTTTCTACAGACAAAGCAGTAGCAATACACTCAATTCCACCGGCAGCACCAAGAAGGTGACCAGTCATGGACTTAATGGAGCTTACGGAAACATCCTTTGCATGCTCGCCCCAAACAGCCTTAATAGCCTGGGTTTCAGTCTCATCATTTAAATGAGTGGAAGTACCATGAGCATTGATGTAATCAACCTCAGCTGCCTCCAAGCCTGCATCAGCAAGAGCCTTAGCCATGCACTTTGCAGCCACTTCACCGTTAGGAGCTGGAGAAGTGATATGATAAGCATCATTGTTGGAAGCATAGCCCACAATCTCAGCATAGATATGAGCACCACGCTTTTCAGCATGCTCAAGGGTCTCCAGTACTACAATACCAGCGCCCTCACCCATGATGAAACCGCTGCGGTTAGCATCAAATGGTCTGGAAGCATGTGCTGGATCATCATTGTGGTCACTGCACAGTGCCTTCATGGAGCAGAAACCTGCTACAGCTGCCTCAGAAATACTTGCCTCAGTACCACCAGCTACCATAACATCCGCCTCGCCACGCTGAAGAACGCGGAAAGCATCACCAATGTTATTGGTACCAGTTGCACAAGCAGTTACAACACAGCTGCTTGGGCCGCGTAAACCCAAAGCGATGGAAACATGACCAGAGGCCATGTTGGCAATCATCATTGGAATAAAAAACGGACTAATCTTGCTAGGTCCCTTTTCGAACAATTTCTGATACTGCCCATGCATGGTTTCGATACCACCAATACCACTACCTACGAAGGTACCGATACGGTCGCAATCCTCAGCCTCAAGATCGAGCTTTGCATCCTCTACAGCCATCTTTGCTGCAGCAACTGCAAACTGGGCGTAGCGGTCAATGCGCTTAGCCTCTTTCTTATCCATGTAATCAGCTGGATCAAAATCTTTTACCTCGCCGGCAATCTGAGACTTGTACTCAGATGCATCAAAGCGAGTAATTTTATCAATTCCGTTTTTGCCTTCCAGCAGGGACTTCCAAAATACATCCTTGCCAGTACCAACAGGGCTGATTACGCCAAGGCCGGTAATTACAACACGATTAGACAAAATTAACACCTCACAATTTTAATTAATAACAGCTAGTTCTGCCTTAAGCTGCTGGAAAATTTCTTCTACAGTCAATATCTTATCTATAGTCGGTAAATATTCACCAGTAAACACAAGACCTGTCTCAACATCACCCTGCTGAGCACGGCTAAGAGCTCTGATAATGCAGAAGTTATGCTTACAAGCCTTAAGACAGTTATCGCATTGGGTTGGCGGTACAGGGCCCTCCATGATTCTTGCAGCCCATGGATTTCTAACTGCACGGCCTGGCAAGCCTACTGGACTGTGAATAACCACTACATCCTCTGGCTTTGCCTTTAAATAATATTCTTTCAAGGCTGGGGCACTGTTGGCCTCAACACTGGCAGCAAAGCGGGAGCCCATCTGGACACCACTTACGCCCATTTTTATTAAATCAGCAATATCCTGGCCATGGAGAACACCACCTGCAGCAATTACAGGGATATCAACGGCGTCAACGATATCTGGAATGATAGCCTTGATAGACTGGTCAGTTCCCAGATGACCGCCTGCCTCCTTGCCTTCAACTATAATAGCTGCGGCGCCAAGACGCTGAGAAATTTTCGCTAATTTTACTGATGATACAATTGGAACAACTGGAGTTCCGGATTTCTGGCCAAGGCCAAATATATCACGGGAAAAACCTGCACCAGCAACAACCAGGTCAATACCTTCATCAATAGCAGTGTTTACAATCTCTGCAAATTTCTTTGCAGCAAACATGATATTGATACCGATAATACCCTTTGACAGTGCACGGGCCATCCTAATTTCATAACGAAGCTCATCATTGGTCATGCCAGATGCAGCAATCAGGCCGATACCGCCTTGATTTGCAACGGCTGCAGCCAGTCTGCCTGTAGATAAGCGTATCGCCATGCCGCCTTGAATAATTGGCATCTTTGCAATTTTATCGCCAATTTTAAGTTCAGGAAGCTTCAAAATTACTCCTCCATTCATGGGGCGGTACTTACCTTCTTTAGAAAATCCCGCGAAGCAACTTCACGGGACTTTCTTAAAGGTAAGACGCAAAAAGCTTATTTGTTCTGGTCAATGAAAGTTACAACGTCCTGAACGGTCTTAATCTTTTCAGCTGCGCTATCTGGAATCTCGATGCCGAACTCCTCCTCAAAAGCCATGATGAGCTCAACAATATCAAGAGAATCAGCGCCTAAATCATCGATAAAAGTGGACTCGATTGCAACATCATCAGCATCTACACTTAACTGATCAACAACGATATCTCTTACTTTCTCAAAAGTAGACATGTATGGTTCACCTCCTCAAACAAGTTTCATCTATAGACTATGTTACATAACCATGCCGCCATCAACATTGATGACCTGGCCAGTAACATAAGATGCATTATCAGACACCAGGAACAGAACTGCATTGGCAACATCATCTGGCGCGCCAACTCTGCCCAGTGGAATACCGGCTACCATAGCCTCACGAACATTCTCTGGAAGAACGGAGGTCATGTCGGTATCTATATAGCCTGGTGCTACCATGTTTACGGTAATACCACGGGAAGCAAGTTCCTTTGCCATGGTCTTGGAAAAACCAATAACACCAGCTTTGGCTGCGGAGTAGTTTGCCTGACCGGCATTACCAGTAAGACCTACAACAGAAGCCATATTTACAATGCGGCCAGCCCGCTTCTTCATCATGAGCTTGGAAACGGCCTTGGTGCAGTAGAATACGCCCTTAAGGTTAGTATTAATAACTGCATCCCAATCCTCTTCCTTCATTCTCATAAGAAGACCATCACGGGTAATACCAGCATTATTTACAAGAATATCAATGCCACCGAATGTATCAACTACTTCCTTAATCATAGCATCAACGGACTCGCCGTTGGATACATCGGCCTGTACAATCATAGCCTTGCCGCCAGCTGCTTCAATAATGGACTTAACCTCTTCAGCAGCTTTTGCGTTGCCTGCATAATTAATAGCAACAGCAGCACCCTCAGATGCAAGCTTGATTGCAATGGCACGGCCAATACCGCGGGAACCGCCCGTAACAAGGGCAGACTTTCCATCTAAAAGCATATTAGCGAACCTCCTTGAAATAGTCAAGCGTTTTTTCTAGGGACTCAACATCTTCAACATTAAGGCTCTTAATGGCCTTATCGATTCTACGATTGAAGCCACAGAGGGTCTTGCCAGGGCCTGCCTCCAGGAGAGTATCAGCACCAAATGCCTGCATCTGGGCTACGCAATCCTCCCAAAGAACTGGGCTTGCAGCCTGGGCTACCAAAGCTGTCTTAATCTCATCAGCATTGGTAAGAATATGAGCATTAACATTTGCTACTACAGGAATCTTGGCATCAGACATGGTAACCTTATCAAGCTCTACAGCCAGCTTTTCAGCTGCTGGCTTCATAAGAGTACTATGGAATGGAGCACTTACAGGCAGAATAACAGCCTTCTTGGCACCTGCTGCCTTCAGTTCCTCAACAGCCTTCTCTACACCCATGGTTGCACCGGCAATAACGGTCTGACCAGGGCAGTTAAGATTAACAGCCTGTACTGGGCTCTCATCGTTGATGGACTGGCAGATTTCAATAATCTTGTCACGATCAACGCCGATAATAGCAGCCATACCGCCTTCACCTACAGGAACAGCCTCCTGCATGAACTCGCCACGCTTATGAACCAAAGCAACAGCATCCTGGAACTTCAGAACACCAGCGGCAACCAAAGCGGAATACTCACCCAAGGAGTGACCACCAGTAATCTCTGGCTGAATGCCATTTTCCTTCAGAATCTCATTGGCAATACAGCTAATGGTAAGAATTGCTGGCTGAGTATTTGCAGTCAACTTCAAATCCTCTTCAGGGCCTTCGAAGCACATCTTCATAATGGAATAACCAAGTGCCTCATCAGCCTCTTTAAAGAGCTTCTTTGCCACATCGTAGTGATCATAGAAGTCCTTACCCATACCAACCTTCTGTGCGCCCTGTCCAGGGAAAACAAAAGCAAGTTTACTCATTTTATATTCTCCATTTTATTACATTAGTTATATTATTTATTTTGAAAAAGCCACTACTCTGTCTTTTGCTGCTGCAAGACCAGAGACAAGCTCTTCCATAATAACAGCAACTGGCTTAATTTCATCCATCATACCGGAAATCTGACCAATCATAACAGAGCCATTATCAACATCGCCCTTATGGGTTGCCAGATTCAGACGACCAGCGCCGAACTTTTCCAATTCCTCAACTGGAGTCTGCTTTGCTTCAAGCTCTGCATACTCGCGAGTCATCTTGTTGCTGATTACTCTTACAGGATGGCCAGTGGAACGACCAGTAACAACAGTGGAACGATCCTTTGCCTTCAGTACCAGATTCTTGTAATTTTCATGAGCAATACACTCCTCAGATACTACAAAACGGGTACCCATCTGTACGCCGGAAGCGCCCAGAGCAATAGCAGCAGTAATTCCACGGGAATCACCGATACCGCCAGCTGCAATAACTGGCACATCAACAGCATCTACTACCTGTGGAACCAAAGCCATAGTAGTAATATCGCCGATGTGACCACCAGACTCAGTACCCTCGGCAATAACTGCATCAACGCCAGAACGAACCAGACGCTTTGCAAGGGCTACAGATGCAACTACTGGGATAACCTTGGTACCAACCTCTTTAAGAGCTGGCAAATACTCAGCAGGATTACCAGCACCAGTGGTTACAACGGCCACACGCTCGTCCACAACAACCTGCATAACCTCCTTTACGAAAGGAGACATGAGCATTATATTTACGCCGAATGGCTTGTCAGTCCAGTTCTTGGCCTTCTGAATTTCTGCTCTCAAAATATCCGGAGGCATGTGACCTGCGCCAATAATACCAAGACCGCCAGCATTGGATACTGCAGATGCCAGCTCTGCTGTACCAATCCATGCCATGCCGCCCTGAAAAATAGGGTACTTGATATTCAATAATTTACAAATTGGATTTTCCTCAAACATGTTAATCCTCCTTAGACCATCTGATTATGCAGGATGCCCAGGTCAGGCCAGCGCCAAAACCAGACAGTGCTATTATATCGCCTTTTTTAAAGCGCTTCTCAGCAGCAGCTTCGGCCAATGCAATCGGTATACAAGCCGCTGACATATTTCCATATTTCTGAACGGTTAATATCACCTTGTCCATAGGCATTGCCAATCTCTTGGCTGCAGATTGGATAATTCGGATATTAGCCTGATGAGGTACCAGCCAATCAATCTTCTCCTGTGGCATGTCAATCTTTTCCAGGGAATGCTTTACAGTATTGCCCATGGCCTTAACAGCGAATTTGAAGACTTCCTTGCCATTCATGGGAATCAGATTAAGTCGCTGATCTATTGTTTCCTTGCTGACTGGTAATCGGCTGCCACTGGAAGGAATCTGAATTGCATCCCCACCAGAGCCATCACTGCCCAGGTCAAAGCTAAGAATACCATAACCATCCTCAACCTCTCCCAGTACTGCCGCTCCCGCTCCATCACCAAAGAGTACACAGGTGTTGCGGTCTTCCCAGTTAATATACTTGGAAAGGGTTTCCGCACCAACCACCAAAGCCTTTTTATAGGCGCCGGTCTCGATAAACTGAGCTGCTACACTAAGCCCATAGGCAAAGCCGGAGCAAGCTGCTGATAAATCAAAGGCCGCTGCCTTCTTGGCACCCAAACGGGTCTGGAGCATACAAGCTGTGGATGGAATAATTCTATCGGATGTAAGAGTGCATACGATAATGAGATCAAGCTCCTCAGGAGAAACCCCGGCATCAGCCAAAGCCTGCCTTGCTGCCTTCATGGACAAATCAGAGGTTGCCTCATCGTCGGCTGCTATGCGACGCTCCTTAATACCGGTGCGTTCCGTAATCCACTCATCACTTGTATCTACAATTTTTGATAAATCATCGTTAGTTAAAATTTTCTCTGGAACATAAAAACCAGTTCCCAAGATGCCTGCATTATTTTTCTTCATCGTTGTCATTCGCCAGCATCTCCTCCTTCTCTATGCTATCCCTAATGCGGTCAACCACATTATTTTTAACATATTCATTGGCAACATTAATTGCACTGCAAATTGACTTTGCGTCGGAAGAACCATGGCATATTATACAGCAGCCATTAACACCAAGTAAAGGTGCGCCGCCATACTCTGTAACATCAAGTCGTTTACCCAGCTTTTTAAGTGCAGGCATAACCAGCACAGCACCAAGCTTAGCGAAAATACCACCATTTTTAATGGCATCTTTTATCAAATCTAATAATGTTACTGCCAAACCCTCAGCAAATTTTAACACAATATTTCCAACAAATCCATCGCAAATTACAACATCTGCCATTCCCGTAGGAATATCACGGCCTTCAACATTTCCGATAAAATTTATGGAATTCATGCCCTTAAGCATTGGGTATGTAGCCTGAACTTTTTTATTTCCCTTGGTTTCCTCTTCACCTACATTGAGAAGTCCCACCTTAGGATTATCTATACCATATACATACTGGCTATAAATGGATCCCATAAGAGCCATCTCTGTAAGATCCTTTGGCTTACTGTCAACTATAGCTCCGGAATCCAAAAGGAGCACAAGGCCATCCTTGGTAGGAAGCGGAGTAGCTATAGATGGCTTATCCACGCCCTTGATAGTACGCAGAAAAAGAGTGGCTGCAGTAGTTGCAGCACCAGTACTGCCTGCTGACAGTACGCCATCACATTCACCAGTCTTAACTAGTTTAGTTGCCACCACCAGGCTGGAGTCCTTCTTTTTTCTTACGGCCTCCACAGGATGCTCTCCCATTTCAATAACCTCTGTGGTATGGTGAATGGTTAATCCTTCCAAATTCTGAACATTGTTAGCCTTAAGCTCAGCTTCTATCTTTTCCTGGTCACCTACCAGGACTATTTCACAGTCATATTTTTTTACGGCCTCAATTGCCCCCATGACTATCTGCTTTGGAGCGTAATCACCGCCCATTGCATCTACTGCAAGTTTCAATTTTGAGCCTCCTATTAACTCTCAGTCAACGAAACCACAATGAATTTTGCCCGAAAAACTTCTTCCTTGTCATTTCTGGTTTTAACCCAGACAAAGAACTTATTGCTGCGCTGACGGATAATTTCTGCCTTGGCCACAAGCATCTCACCCAGCTTTACTGGTACCTTATGCTTGATATTGGCCACACCTGTCAACGCCATAGGTGCATTAATCACAGCCACAGCCAACGAGCTGGCCTGGGCAAAAATGTAATGGCCCTTGGCAATCTGGTTTTTGGAAAACACCATATCCTCAGTAATCTTCAAAAGAGATATCCCGGAACGCCCTGGCTGAAGATCAATAAGTTCACCCACCAGATCATCCTTTTCAATAGTGGTAACCTTTTCACGAGCCTCTTCTGCTACCCTGCGGATGCGCTCCCGCACCTCAGGAATGCCTAACTCCATACGGTCCAGTCTTATGGTCTGGATACTTACCTCCAGGAGCTTGGCCAATTCTTCATCAGTGAGGAAAGGTTTTTCGCTGACCTGACGCATTAAGAGTGTATGTCTTTCTTTCTTTTTTACTCGCGCCATTATACTCACCTTTAAAACAACATAACCATCATATCACAAAACTGCATTACATTCCAAACATTACAAATTGTCAGGTTAACAAATGAATTAATACCTAAAAAATCATCAATCCCTTTGGTAATCTGACACTTCATAACTGGTTGCAATAACCGCGAATCACAAAATTAGTACCAAGTCCTACTAACTGCTTATGATTATATTAATTTTCCAAAGAAAAGGCAAGAAAAATATTATCAGCTACTAAATGTTTGAATTGTGTGTATAATTTAAACATTTTTCTTAGCACGAAAATGATACTTGTACCATTGTTTACATTAAAAATGAGCAGGCCCTGAAGCCTGCTCATTCAGCAGTCAATTATTCAGCTGCGGAAATAACTTCCTTGCCATCATAGTAACCACACTCTGTGCAAACATGATGAGGCATCTTTGGCTCGTGGCACTGTGGGCACTCTACGAAACCAGGAACCTCTAACTTCCAGTTGGCACGACGGGAATCACGACGAGCCTTAGACATTTTACGCTTTGGTACTGCCATTTCAGGATACACCTCCTTAACGAAACATTCACTAATGAATAGAATTATTTCTTAATCAATAATTGCTGCAATGCCGCCAGTCTTGGGTCAATAACAGTACGGTCACAGCCACAATCGCCATGATTGAGGTTTGCACCACACTTGAGGCACAGACCGCGACAATCAGCGTTGCATATATTATTTAACGGCTGGTCAGACAAAAGAACATCCCTAATCATAGAAGATATATCGATCTGGTCGCCATCAAAATAATTCACATCTTGGTCATCTTCAGCATAACCCTGACCTCTTTTCTGGTACTCCTCGTCAAATTCATGGCTTTGCTGCTGTGAGGATTCCTCCAAACAACGGTCGCACACAAACGACTTGGTACAGGAAATCCGGCCGCTTACACGATATCCCCTGCCCGTTGCCACAAGCTCTCCTTTAATAGTTATATCACCATTAAAGCTGTAATTCTCGTGAAGGGCATCCAGCTCCTGAGCATTGGTCAAAAACTCAAAAGAAACTGGGGAACCAAGGTTTTCATTGGCTTCAATTATACTAATTTTCATCATATAGATATCAACCTCATTTATTATAGCGACAGCTATATTGTTTGTCAAGAGAATTACCTTGACAAAAAACAATTAAAGATTTTCCAGCATTTCAACAGCCTTTGCGACAGTCTCAGCCTTGGTAACATTTACCATTTCACCGTTGCGGCGGATCTTCAGCTCTATGGAATCCTCATCCACAGATTTTGGACCTACAGTAATACGCAGCGGATAGCCAATGAGGTCAGCATCCTTAAACTTTACACCAGCCCGGTCTTTGCGGTCATCCAGAAGAACATCAACCCCCTTGGCTTTCAGTTCCTCATAAATATCCTCCGCAATTTTCAGCTGCTCTTCGCTCTTGGCATTAATAGGAACGATTACAACTTCAAATGGGGCAATAGCCCTTGGCCAGATGATACCGTTTTCATCATTGTTCTGTTCAATGGCTGCTGCCATAGTACGGCTCACACCGATTCCGTAGCACCCCATAACCAATGGCTTCTCCTTGCCGTTTTCGTCAAGGAAGGTAGCATGGAGGGACTGGGAATACTTGGTACCAAGGGTAAATACCTGACCGGCCTCAATACCTCTGGTCATCTTTACAGGAGCTCCGCAGTGAGGACAGGCATCTCCTTCCTTAATCATACGGATATCCGCCACAATAACATCCTTGAAATCCCGCTTAGGATTAACATTAATATAGTGCATATCTTTTTCATTGGCTCCGGCACAGGCGTTGAACATTTCCATAACAGTGGCGTCCACCACAACCTTGGTGCCTTCCTTCAAACCAATTGGGCTCATGAAGCCTGGTACTCCTCCGGCGGCAACAATAGCCTCGTCTGTTGCCATATGAAGCTCAATGGAATCATCAAAGAGATTTACTACCTTAACATCATTAACATCGTGATCACCACGAACAAAGGCCAAAATAAGCTCGTCCTTATCATCCTGGAAGGCAACAGCCTTAATGGTCTTGTCCAAAGGCAAATTCAGGCACTCAGCCACCAGCTCGATAGTATGGGCATCAGGAGTGGAAACCTTCTCCAGTTCCTTCATGCCCTCTTCGTTAGCCTTTATAACAGCAAGTTCTGCCTTTTCATCAGAAGCGGCATAATCACACTTGGTGCAATATGCAATATTGGACTCACCAGCCTCAGCCAGCACAGTAAATTCATGGGAATGTCCACCGCCGATGGCTCCGTTATCAGCCTCTACAGGACGGAACTCCAAGCCCATGCGGCTGAATATACGGGTATAAGCATCATACATAATCTTGTAGGATTCATTCATTCCCTCCTCGTCCTTATCAAAGGAATAAAGGTCCTTCATAATGAACTCACGACCACGCATAAGACCAAAACGAGGGCGAATCTCATCACGATATTTATTCTGAATCTGATACAGCATAAGAGGAAGCTGCTTGTAAGAACGAACCTCATCACGGATAAGGGTAGTAACCATTTCCTCATGGGTAGGACCAAGACAGAACTCACGGCCATGACGGTCAGAAACTCTGAACATCTCATCGCCATATACTGACCAGCGGCCAGTCTCCTTCCAGATTTCAGAAGGCTGTACGATTGGCATGGCAATTTCCTGACCACCGGATGCATCCATTTCCTCACGGATAATCTGCATGATTTTCTTAAGGCTTCTCCAAGCCAGCGGCATATATGTATAAAGACCGCCGGCAGCCTTTCGTATCATACCGGCCCTAAGCATAAGCTGATGGCTTTTTACCTCTGCCTCTGCCGGTGTTTCTCTCAATGTTGGTGCATAAAGTCTAGTTGCGTGCACTATCTTAATCCTCCTGTAAAATCTTATCTATTTCCTTGAATAATTCCTCAACGAGTTCAGTTTCCTTCACCTTGCGGATTATCTCACCTTTTCTGAATACCAGGCCTTCGCCGTTTCCGCCGGCGATACCCACATCAGCACCCTTTGCTTCCCCAGGGCCGTTTACTACACAGCCCATAACGGCAACGGAAATTGGCTTGGTTATGCCCTGAAGTCTTCTGTCCACCTCATCAGCAATGCCAGCCAAATCAATACTGGTACGTCCACATGTCGGACATGAAATAAGGGTTGGGCCGTATTCTCTCATACCAAGGGACTTGAGAATCTCATTGGCCACCTTAACCTCCACCACCGGATCTCCGGTGAGGGAAATACGGAAGGTGTCGCCAATGCCCTGGGCAAGAAGGGCACCAATGCCCACTGCAGATTTTATCATGCCTGTTCTGGCAGTACCTGCCTCAGTAATGCCCAGATGCAACGGATAATCCACAGTTTCCGACATAAGCTGGTAGGCCTCAAGGGTAAGTGGCACATCATGGGCCTTTAAGGAAATCTTCATATCGTGAAAATCCTGGGCTTCCAAAATGCGCACGTGCTCCATGGCAGATTCCACCAACGCTTCTGCAGTAACACCGCCATATTTTGCCAGCAGCTTTTTATCCAGGGAGCCGGCATTAACACCAATGCGGATAGGAATGTTATTTTTCTTGGCCTCAGTTACCACTGCCTTAACCTTCTCCTCCCCGCCAATATTGCCGGGATTAAGACGAAGTGCAGAAATTCCCTGATTTATTGCCTCCAGGGCAAGGCGATAGTCAAAATGAATATCCGCCACCAATGGAACATTCACTTTTTTAATAATATTTCCCAAATTGAGGGCTGCATTCATATCAGGCACTGCCAGACGGACAATGTCACAGCCAGCTGCCTGCAATGCATTAATCTGGGCTACAGTGGATTCAGTGTCAGTGGTTTTGGTATTGGTCATGGACTGAACGGATATTGGAGCACCGCCGCCAATGGCCACATTGCCAATATGAATCTGTCTTGTTTCTTTGCGCTTAATCACTGAAAATCCCTCCATTACCTGGTTACATCATTGAATGTAGCGAAAATCATAAGACTTATAAGAAGCACCACACCCACCGTCTGGATGTAGTACATTACCTGCTTGCTCATCTGCTTGCCCCGTACTGCCTCAATACACAATGTCACAAAATGACCGCCATCAAGGGCAGGAACAGGAAGCAAATTAACTATACCAAGGTTGAGACTCAAAAATGCCGCAAAATTAAGCAGCGGAATAAATCCATGCTGAGCCACTTCGCCGGCCATTTGGGCTACTCCTATTGGACCGGACAGTTCTGCTGATGCCCCCTCCTGGGTAAAAAGCAGCACCAAGGCCCCCAGCATACTCTTAATAATATTCACCGTCTTTTCAACAGAAAGGCTGGCTGCCTCGCCAATGGAAACCTCCTGGGTCACAAGGGTGCCCTGAATTCCAATTATAATACGCTTTGTGGATTCATCCTCCATTGGAATCACAGTTGTTTTTGCAATATCATCCCCACGCTGATAGGTTACCTCGTAAGGCTTGCCTGCTCAGTCCCTAAGCACGGTGGATATGTCATTCCATCCAGTCACCGGCTGACCGTTCATGGTGAGACTTTTATCACCTGCTGTCAGTCCCGCAGATTCCGCAGGAGCTCCGGCCATAACACCACCCACAAGAGGCTCTGTATTAGGAGTCTGAATACCGGCGAAAACAAAAATCAAGAAAAACAAAATCACCGGTAACACGAAATTCATAAAGGAGCCAGCTAAAATAACAATCATACGGGCCCAAACAGGCCGTCTGTAATAGGCTCTTTCACCAGCATCGTCCTCTTCTTCATCCAGATCCATGCCGGCAATTTTGTTATATCCCCCCAAAGGGATTGCCCTAATAGCATAAAGGGTTTCCCCTTTTCTCCAGTCCAACAGCTTGGGGCCGAAGCCAATGGCAAATTCATCAACCCGCATACCAGTCATCTTGGCGGTAATAAAATGTCCCCACTCATGAACCAGCACCAAAAGTCCAAATACAAAAACCGCAGATACTATAGTTAATAACATAATGTATACTCCCTTTATTATTTAGACAGTTCCTGGCGGGTAATCTCCCTGGCCCACTTATCAGCCTCCAGAAGCTGATCCAAAGTAGGATTATAGATAACCTCAGCCTTATTCATGGCATTTTCAATAAGGTCGTAGATTCTAAGGAAACCAGCCTGCCCCTTTAAAAATGCCTCCACAGCCACCTCATTGGCTGCGTTCATAACGCAAGGCATGGAACCACCAGTTTTACCAGCCTCAAAAGCCAGCTTCAAGCCATGGAATGTGTCCATATCTGGCTTTTCAAAGGTCAGCTTGCCCAGCTCATAAAAATCCACCCTTGGGAAACGTGACTCCACCCTTGCAGGATAAGTCAGCGCATATTGAATAGGAAGACGCATATCTGTACATCCAAGCTGTGCCATTACAGTACCGTCACGATACTGCACCATGGAATGTACAATACTCTGGGGGTGAACCACCACCTGAATCTGATCATAGGTCACACCATACAGCCACTTGGCTTCAATAACCTCAAGGCCCTTGTTCACCAAAGAGGCAGAATCAACAGTTATTTTCTGTCCCATATTCCAGGTTGGATGGGCCAGTACATCGGATTTGGTAACTTCAGTAAGCTCACTGGCCTTTTTCCCTCTAAACGGGCCACCGGAAGCAGTCAGAATCAGTTTTTCCACTGCATTACGGTCCTGTCCCTGCAAACACTGAAACAGAGCACAATGCTCACTGTCCACTGGCAGGATAGCACAGCCCATTTCCTTGGCCTTGGCCATTACCAGCTCACCAGCCACCACCAGGGTTTCCTTGTTGGCAAGGGCAATATTCTTTCTGGCCTCAAGGGCAGCCATAGTAGGCTCCAGCCCTGCAAAGCCCATGAGAGAAGTAACCACCGTATCAGCCTCTGGAAAAACAGCTGCTTCTATCACGGCCTCACGGCCTCCCATTATCTTAGTTTTGCCGGACTATCTGCTCTTTCACCGCTGAGCAGCATCCTCATCAGACAAAACAGCCATCTCCGGATG
>JAEEGL013485522.1_pt1 | contig 18766 bp, 14 predicted proteins | sample 9134231 | NCBI WGS metagenome assembly JAEEGL01 (sample SAMN16246548, study PRJNA631951) | gut metagenome | biome: gut microbiome; feature: rumen; material: fiber-attached | host: Bos | place: Iran: Karaj | collected 2018-10 | reverse complement strand
CCTCTGTTAATCCTACTTGCAGGCCTGCATTATCGTAGCTTTCCTGCAAGGGCAGAGGCGCGAAATGTTCAAGGGCGCTGATGATTTCTCGAATTTTCACGCTCGTAAATATGATTTAACGGCGACAAAGGTATTACAAAATGTGTTAATAACCAAATTTAACGGTGATTTATTTTGTTTATCCCTTGCTTATTCGTATCTTTGCAGTCCTAATTATAGGGTAGATACATAAGTGAGATGGCATTACAGTTTCATGTTCCAAGTTTCAATCCCGAGGACTTGACCTGGCATTTGCGGCCAGACGACTTTGGGATTATTCCTGAAAGCAGCATCCTGGTGGACTGCCTTCCGGCAGAATGGTTTCCGCAAAGTGGTGTGCAACTGACTTGGCCCCATGCAAAAACTGACTGGGCACCAATTCTAAAACAAGTCAATGCATGCTACATCCGAATGGCTATGGAAATCGCTCTGCGCGAGAAACTGCTCATCGTCACGCCCGAACCTCAGTCTGTTGCGGAATTACTAAAAGCACACCTTCCCCAGAAAGCACTTCAGAACATCAGTCTTTTCGAAATACCCACCGACGACACATGGGCCCGCGACCATGGTTTCATAACCACTTTGTCGCCAGATGGACCCTGCCTACTGGACTTCCAGTTCAATGGATGGGGCTGTAAGTTCCCAGCCGATCAGGACAACCAGATATGCCGGCGCCTGATGGAAACTGGAGTCCTGAAGGGAAGGTATGAGAACCACTTGGATTTCGTACTCGAAGGCGGCAGCATAGAGAGCGACGGACGGGGCACCATTCTGACCACTAGCAAATGCCTCATGGCACCGAATCGCAACCAGCCACTCACGAAGAACAAGATAGAGGAACGGTTGCTGAAGTGGTTCCATGCACAGCGCATCCTGTGGCTCGACCACGGCTACTTGGCCGGAGACGATACCGACAGCCATATTGATACGCTTGCACGTTTCTGCCCAGGCGACACAATTGCCTACGTACAATGCACAGACAAGACAGACGAACATTACGAAGCGCTGCGGCTAATGGAAGAACAACTGCTTGCATTCCGCACCCTCGAGGACAAGCCTTATCGCCTAATTCCTCTCCCCATGGCCGAACCAGCCTACGACGAAGAGGGAGCACGACTTCCTGCCACTTATGCCAACTTCCTGGTTATAAATGGTGCTGTGCTGATGCCCACTTATGGCGCACGAGATTTGGATGAAGCAGCCCGCACACAAGTGCAGAAGGCGTACCCAAAGCATGAAGTAATCGGCATAGACTGCCGTTCACTCATCATCCAGCATGGCAGTCTTCACTGCTGCACCATGCAATTCCCCGTAGGCGTTATCACCTTGAACTCTTGAACTCTTGGACCCTTGAACTTTAGAACAATGAAGATAGGAATCATACAGCAGTCCTGCACGGCAGACATTGAAGAGAACAAACAGAAACTGGCACGTAACATAGCAGATGTGGCCTTGCGAGGTGCACAGCTTGTTGTTCTGCAAGAACTGCACAACAGCCTATATTTCTGCCAAACGGAAGATGTAAATATGTGCAATCTGGCCGAACCGATACCAGGTTCCAGCACCACGTTCTACTCAGCCCTGGCCCGTCAATATGGCATTGTACTGGTTACGAGCCTCTTTGAGCGAAGGGCTGCCGGGCTTTATCATAACACGTCCGTGGTATTTGATACCGACGGGAGCATAGCCGGAAAATATCGCAAGATGCATATCCCCGATGATCCCGCTTATTACGAGAAGTTCTACTTTACGCCAGGCGACTTAGGTTTCCACCCCATACAAACCTCGTTGGGAAAACTGGGCGTACAAATATGCTGGGACCAATGGTACCCAGAAGGTGCAAGGCTGATGGCCCTGCAAGGCGCAGAACTGCTAATTTACCCCACGGCTATTGGGTACGAGAGCAGTGACAACCCCGAAGAACAGGAACGTCAGCGTGAGGCCTGGACCATAGTACAGCGTGGTCATGCCGTAGCCAACGGGCTGCCTGTCGTTGCCGTAAACCGGGTAGGACACGAGCCAGACCCCAGCGGACAGACAAACGGCATACAATTCTGGGGCAGCAGTTTCGTAGCTGGCCCACAGGGCGAAATGCTCTACCGCGCGCCAAAGGACAGGGAAGAGAATGCCGTTGTAGAAGTTGACATACAGCGCAGTGAGAATGTACGACGCTGGTGGCCCTTCCTTCGCGATCGACGTATCGAGGAGTTTCAAGGGCTCACCAAAAGGTTTATCGAATAAGTTCCAGTCACGTTTTAACCCGTTTCATATTTAGTACAAACTGCAGAATAACATGTCTAGTACGATTAGATTCAAAGTTGTCGGTGAGGCTTTCACAAAAAAAGCAATAGAAGTACCCAATCCCAAAGAGCGCCCCAGCGAGTTCTTTGCCAAATACGTATTCAATCGTCAGAAGATGGCTAGATACCTATCTTCAGATGTTTATCAGAAGATGTGCGACGTCATGGATAACGGTAGCACCCTTGACATGAATACAGCAAATGCGGTAGCCGAAGCCATGAAGAAATGGGCCATGGAACTCGGAGCAACCCACTGCACACATTGGTTCCAGCCCCTCACCGAGGGAACAGCCGAGAAGCACGACGGTTTTGTGGAGCACGACGGCAAAGGAGGCATGATAGAAGAGTTTACTGGCAAAGAACTTGTACAGCAGGAGCCTGATGCCAGTTCGTTCCCCTCTGGAGGCATCCGCAGCACCTTCGAGGCACGTGGTTATTCGGCATGGGATCCGGCAAGCCCCGTCTTCGTCATTGGCGACACGCTGATGATTCCCACCGTGTTCATTTCATACACCGGCGAAGCGCTCGACTATAAGGCCCCACTGAAGAAAGCGCTGAAGGCCGTTGATTTTGCAGCAACGGCCATTGCGCAATATTTCTACCCCGATGTAAAAAAAGTAATCAGTAACCTAGGATGGGAACAGGAGTATTTCCTGGTGGATGAGGGACTCTTTGCGGCACGCCCAGATCTGCTCATGACAGGGCGCACGCTGATGGGACACGACTCGGCCAAGAACCAGCAAATGGACGACCACTACTTCGGCAGTATACCACGGCGTGTAGTTGCTTTCATGAAGGACCTCGAGATTCAGGCACTGGAACTGGGTATTCCCTGCAAGACCCGACACAATGAGGTCGCTCCAAACCAGTTCGAACTGGCCCCCATCTATGAAGAAACGAACCTGGCCGTCGACCACAACATGCTCATCATGAGTCTGATGAGAGAAGTTGCGCGCAAGCACGGTTTCCGCTGTCTGCTTCACGAGAAGCCATTTGCCGGCATAAATGGAAGCGGTAAACACAACAACTGGTCGTTAAGCACCGACACAGGCATTCAACTCTACGGCCCTGGAAAGACGCCCATGGATAACCTGCGCTTCGTGACCTTTATCGTTGAAACGCTGATGGCAGTCCATAAGCACAACGGGTTGCTGAAGGCCTCTATCGTAAGTGCCACCAATGCACACCGACTGGGACTAGGTGAGGCTCCTCCTGCAATCATATCCAGTTTCCTTGGAAAGCAACTTACCGATCTGCTTCAACACCTAGAGGAAAGTGACGACGACGAGATTATCAGCCTTCAGGGCAAGCAGTCACTGAGCTTGGATATTCCACAAATACCCGAACTATTGCTTGACAACACAGATCGCAACCGCACCTCGCCCTTCGCCTTCACAGGTAACCGCTTCGAGTTCCGCGCTGTGGGCAGTCAGGCCAACTGTGCAGCAGCCATGATCGTACTGAATACAGCAGTAGCCGAGGCGCTGACGGACTTCAAGACACGCGTTGATGCCCTGATAGCCGAGGGTATGGAACCCATGAAGGCCATTCTGAAGACAGTGCGGCAGGACATCAAGACCTGCAAGCCCATTCACTTTGACGGAAACGGGTACAGCAATGAATGGAAGCAGGAAGCACGCCGCAGGGGACTGAACGTGGAAACAAGCGCACCGCTCATCCTAGACGAATACCTGAAGCCTGCTACCCGACTGATGTTCAACCGCATGAACGTACTGAACGATGCAGAGCTGGAGGCACGCAATGAGATTAAGTTAGAAACTTATACCAAGAAGATTCAGATTGAAGCCCGTATCTTCGGCGACATGTGCATGAACCATATCCTGCCTGTAGCCACACGATATCAGAGCGAGCTGATAGAGAATGTCTTCAAGATAAAAGAGATATTCCCTCCTGAGACATCGACCAGGATGAATGCCAACAACATGCAACTGATAGAGCAGATCAGCGAACATACCAGCTTCATCACCGAGAATGTGGAACGCCTGGTAGAGGCACGAAAGATAGCCAACGTGCTGACATCCGGGCGTGAAAAGGCTATTGCCTATCACGACACAGTGGCTCCGCTGCTGGAAAGCATCCGTTACCACATCGATAAGCTCGAGCTTATTGTGGACGATGAGCTATGGCCGTTGCCTAAGTATCGCGAGATGTTGTTCATAAGGTAATACCTAGCGCATCTTCATTTTACAGTGTACGTAAATACGCATCAAAATGTTATGATGAAAAAGATATTGATAAATGTATTTCTGCTGCTGATGATGGCAACCTCATGTCACCATCACGATGATCCCTTTCCTGTTGGAGAAGACCACATTGTGGAGCGGACCGTCATCGTCTATATGGCAGCAGAGAACTCGCTAAGTTCGTTTGCCCGCTCCGACTCTTCAGAGATAGCACGCGGATTGAGTGCCATAACGGACGACTATAACCTGATACTCTACAAGGATGATGTGAAAATGCCCGTCATATATTGGATGACAGCCCGCAAAGGAATCCTGAAATGGATGCAGTATAAAAAGGATCAGGACAGCGCGGACTCCACGATAATGCTAAGCACACTACGCGAAATCATCAAGGCCTTCCCGGCCCATCATTATGGGCTCGTGCTTTGGTCACACGCTAATGGATGGGTGCCCCGAATAGACCTTTCGCAAGACGCTGAAAGTAACAGCCAGAGCACCAGAAGGACATGGGGCATAGACAACAATTATAATTCGCTCGGTAACGTAGGCTCGGAGATGGAAATCACAGCACTGCGATGGGTTCTTGGGCAGTTGCCTCGAATGGATTATATCCTTTTTGATGCATGCTTTATGCAGAACATCGAATCGGCCTACGAGCTAAGGGACGTTGCCGACTACCTCATTGGCTCCCCGGCAGAGATTCCGGGCTACGGAGCACCATATACAAGAATCATGGAATCAATGATGAAGGCCGATGCTGTTAATATTGCAGAGCAATACTACCAGGGCTACCAGAATTCTAGTGGCGTAGCCCTATCGGTCATTGACTGCCTCGAATTAGAGAACCTAGCCACAGCAACCGCACGCTATCTGCCCAAGATATGCACCTCCGGCAACATGATAGACACGGAAGGCGTGCAGAACTATGTACCCTATGATGGAGGCTTTTTGTGGCGTCCTGAGGGGTATGATATGAAAAGTTTTATGCACAAGCACTTGGAAGCCGATGATTTTGAGAACTGGCTACAAGCACTGAATCGTGCCGTTCCATACAGTAAAGCAACTTATTCCTGGGCCACGCAATACCATGGTTTACATAATCGCCTGACTGACCCGGACAATTTCAGCGGAATAGCTATGTTCATCCCCAACACGAAATACGAATCGTCGCAGAATAATTGGAACGAGGCATTCCGCCGAACTTCTTGGTATAAGGTTGCCGGATGGGCAAAGACTGGATGGTAAACAGATACAGATATAGAAATAAAGAAAACAATAAGGACATGGAACATATAAAAAAGATAAATACCTTCAAGCCGAAATACTCACTTGAAGAGATTCGGGAATTGGTAACTTGGTTCAAAGACAGAATGGACAAGCTGCCCGAAACCCTAGTACTAGATGAGTGTTCAAAGACAGACAATCTGCAAAAAACGGTGAAAGCCTTCATTGCATTACTCGATCGCGACAAGATAAACCCTTTCTGGTCGGGATACATATCTCACTTTTTACTGATACGAGAACGTCTGCGCGAACAGGGAATTGAATAACAAGAGGGAATTAAGCAAAATAAAAGCACTTTTTATTTTGTTTTCTCCACGCATATTAGTAATTTTGTTGTCGAAAATGAATATTTAACCATATATTTCAAACAAAAAGAGATGAAAATTTCACGTATTGAACATTTGGGCATTGCCGTGCAGAGTATTGAGGCCGTATTGCCCTATTTCCAGGATGTATTGGGCCTGGAGGTTTACAAGACAGAGGTAGTTGAGGATCAGAAAGTGAAGACAGCCTTCCTGAAGGTTGGCGAGGTTAAACTGGAACTTCTTGAGCCCACGTGCCCCGAGAGCACCGTTCAGAAGTTCCTGGACAATGGCGGTCGTGGCGTACATCACGTTGCCTTCAAGGTAGAAGACGGCGTAACAGAAGCCCTGGCCATGTGCGATGAGAAGGGCATCCGCCTGATTGACAAAGCTCCTCGCAAGGGTGCCGATGGCCTGCACATTGCATTCCTGCATCCGAAGAGCACCTGCGGTATTCTGACTGAACTTTGCGAAGAGTAATTATTTATTGAACTAAGCCCCTCTTTACTGCCACGACACAGATTGCGACAGAAAGAGAGGCTTTTTATATTCTTTTAAGACATGAAGCAGAGACTACTCATTGCAGCAATGGCCCTGATGGGCTGGATGTTGCCAGGAAAGACCTATTCCTACCCTGATACCCCTGAGAACAAACTGATAGCACTCCGTCACCAGATGGAGGCAGCACAGACCGCAAAGCAACAGAAGAAACTGCTACCTCAGATTGAAGCCACAGGCACCTTCCAGGCCATGATGTACGCAGCCCAGTATTTGCAAAGCGCTGAGCTCAGGAAAACGGCAGCCACCGCCGTAGCACACATTGCGTTAGCTCATCCTGAATACAACGGCACCCGTACTCGCGAACTTTTGCAAGACATCCTGCCAAACCTGAAGAAGGCAGACAGAGTCGCCGTTCAGGAATATCTGACGAAAGCATCCAAGAACGAAGAGGGCTTTATATCTATCTTCAACGGTAAAGACCTGACTGGATGGAAGGGTCTGGTCGAGAATCCCATCAAACGTTCGCAAATGGAAGGATGGCAGCTCGTGGAAGCACAGAAGAAAGCCGACGAAGTAATGCGCAACGACTGGACGGTACAAGATGGATGCCTCACTTATGTAGGCAAGGGTTACGACAACATTTGCACCATAAAGAACTATAAGGATTTCGAGATGTATGTCGATTGGCGCCTTGACCCCAATGGAAAGGAACCCGATGCAGGTATCTATTTGCGTGGAACACCACAGGTTCAGATATGGGATATCGCCCGCGTGAATGTCGGTGCGCAGGTGGGTTCTGGCGGTCTATACAACAACCAGAAGCATAAGAGTACGCCCAGTGAAGTGGCCGACAACCCCCTAGGCGAATGGAACAGTTTCTACATCAAGATGGTTGGTGAGAAGGTTACTGTATTCCTGAACGGCATTAAGGTCGTGGACGAGGTTGTAATGGAGAACTACTGGGACCGCAGCCAGCCCATACCGGCCTGCGACCAGATAGAGATGCAAGCTCACGGTAGCCTGGTAAACTTCCGCGACATTTACGTCAGGGAGATTAAGTAAAGACGCTCTATCTCCCATTCAGGGAATACATAAAAGACAGGATTTATCAAAACGAGAGAGGCCCACTTTTCTATGGACCTCTCTCGTTTCTATATCACAATGTCCGATTCCTCTGGAGGGGCTAAACACGGTTATTCTTCGGAAAGACAACACGAGGTTTGAAAGTGCGGGCTTCTTCAAAATCCATCAGCGCATACGATATAATGATAATGGTATCGCCCACTAACACCTTTCTGGCCGCTGCTCCATTCAAGCAGATACAACCTGAACCACGTTCACCACGTATGATATAGGTTTCAAAGCGTTCACCGTTGTTGTTGTTCACCACCTGAACCTTTTCACCTGCTATCATGCCGGCTGCATCCATCAAGTCTTCATCGATGGTTATGCTACCCATATAGTTAAGGTTTGCTTCGGTGACGGTTACGCAATGGAGTTTCGACTTCAATACTTCTATCATCATATTCGTCTAATACTTAAAGTGAATATCGAACAATAACGGCTATTATTTATATCGGATATGGTCTATCAGTCGGATTGGTATAGCACCGCAGAAAACAGTTATGCACCCCACAATGCTCTCGGCATCGTCCCAAGAATCAACATCGGCCAGGGTAAGCCCGTCCACTATGCTGTAGTACTGCACCTTCAGCCCTGGAATGGCATCGAGCGTGCGAACCACATAATCGTGCGTATCGCTTACAGAAGCGTTCAGTGAAAGGCTGTCCTTCATAACCCGATAAATATTGGCAGCCAACAGGCGTTCTTCGTCGGTGAGCAACGTATTACGACTGCTCATGGCCAGTCCACTCTCCTCGCGAACAACCGGACATGGCACAATTTCCAACTTAAAGCCTAAGTCATCTACCATCCTGCGAATAACGGCAATCTGCTGAAAGTCTTTCTCGCCGAAGTAAGCACGGTCTGGCTGGACATATTGGAAGAGTTTGCTCACAATCTGGCAAACGCCATTGAAATGACCGGGACGGAAAGCCCCCTCCATTACAGAGTCGGTAGGCGGGTAGCTGAACTGGCGTGTATCAGGCTCGGGATAGATCTCTTCAACACTGGGAGCAAAGACAATCTGAGCACCGCATTCCTCCAACAGTCGGCAATCAGCATCCAGGGTACGCGGATATTTCTCCAGGTCTTTCTTGTCATTGAACTGTGTAGGGTTCAGAAAGACACTGACAACAGTGACGTCGTTTTCACTTACACTACGCCTAACTAAAGACGCATGTCCTTCATGCAGAGCCCCCATCGTGGGCACAAGGCCTATGGTTTCGTTCTTCTGGCGTGCTGCATCCAGCAGCTTCTGCAACTCAGATATTTTATGTACAACTAACATATCATTCACCTGAAAAATCGTGCAAAGTAACATAGAATTCCGCAAATAAGGAAACTTTTACGCAAAATAAATGGTCAAAACATGCAAATTTACATTCTTTTAAGGGTATCAATATGTAAAAATCATATTTTTTTTCGTATCTTTGCATGGATTAAAAGTAAATAGGAATGATTAAGGCAAAGAAAATCCTGTTCATCACGCAAGAGATTACGCCCTACGTGCCAGACTCTCCTTTGGCTAAGTTGGGACGCGAGGTTGCAGAAAGTGCGCAGGGACGGAACAGGGAAATCAGGTCTTTTATGCCCAGATGGGGTATTATCAACGAACGTCGGAATCAGCTCCACGAAGTAATCAGGCTCAGCGGTATGAACCTGATAATAGATGAGACCGACCATCCGTTGATCATCAAGGTGGCCAGCATTTTATCAACTCACATGCAGGTTTATTTCATCGATAACGATGACTACTTCAACAAGCGCAAGATGGCACGTGACGAGAATGGCGAGGAGTATCCCGACAATGCCGAGCGTGCAGTCTTCTATGCGCGTGGCGTATTGGAGACGGTTAAGAAACTGCGCTGGGCACCCGAAGTCATTCATTGTCAGGGGTGGATGACTAGTATCATACCCTTATATATTAAGACCGCTTATGCCGACGAGCCATCGTTCCGAGACTGCCGGGTGGTATTCACGCCGTCCGACCAGACCATGAATGCTCCCCTGCCTGAGAACTTTGCCGGCATTCTGCAGTTCCGCGATGCAGGTATTGAGTGTATGGAAGGCATTTCGGCCACAGACAACATGCAAGCCCTTAATCAGTTGGGCATGAAATATGCCGACGGTGTGAGCCTTCTGCGCCCTGCACCCGAGTTCCGCGATTTTGCACGTGCCCTGGGCAAGCCTTACCTGCCCCCCCAGAAACCCGAGCACTACGCTACGGTCTACCCCAACTTCTTCGACAGGGTATGGAGCATAGGAAAGGACGAAGTAACCGAGACACCCGAGGAGTAAGTTGGATCAGAGATCAGGGAATTTGAATTAGAGATTAGAAATTAGGGATTAGAGAAACTATGAGATATAGCAAGGCAGCATGTCTTTTGATGGTAGTATCCACAATTATATTGTGGGGATGTGACGAAGATACAGGTTCTATCGGCATTTATCCCGAGGAGGACGCCATCAGTCACTCCTCGGCAGTATATAATTTCCATACACAGTCCATTGCGATGGACTCGGTTTTATGCAACAGTTATACGTCTTTCCTGGGCAACATACGCGACCCGGAGACAGGTACACACATTCAGGCCAGCTTTGCCACCCAGTTCCATACATTCGAGAACTATAAGTTACCCGACAAACATTTGATGTTTCCCCCGGGAACAACTGTCGGCAAAACAGATCGCGTTCATTGCGATTCGTGTGAGATAAGGCTCTACTTCAACAGTTATTACGGATTGGGAGACACCCCCATGAAATTGGAGGTCTATCAGCTCGACGAGAACAATGTACTCGAGGAAGAAACGGATTACTATAGCAATACCGACCTCTCGCAATACGTGAAAGAGGGCGCGGAGCCTATAGCCACAAAAGTCTTCACTCCGCTCGACTATACCATTTCCGATGCCGAGCGCAAGAGTGCCAAACACACAGACAATGTACGCATCGTCTTGCCCGCCGAGTATGGGAGCGAAATCATGAACACTTACTACACTCATCCGGAGTACTTCAGAAACTCATACGAGTTCATTCGCCACGTATGCCCAGGCTTCTACTTCAAGCTGAAGAGCGGTGTCGGCACAATGCTAAACATCAGCGTGGGCACATTGAACATCTACTTCAAATACTTCGACGAACAGAGCACCGATTCGGTCTATCAGGGTTTGTCGCGCTTTGCCGCCACCGCCGAGGTGATACAGACCACCCAGTTCGAGACCGAAGGCTTGCGTCAGTTGGTGGACGATCCTACATGCACCTACCTGAAAACGCCGGCCGGCATAGGCACACTCATTGAACTGCCTATCAATGAGATATACCTCAACCACCAAAACGACAGCGTAAGTAAGGCCAAGCTGACACTGACGCGCTTTAACCGCAGCGAGAACACAGAATCACCTCTGGGCATCCCCACTACCCTTCTGATGGTTCGTAAGCAGAACATGCGTTCCTTCTTTGCCAAACGACAGGTTACCGACCAGCAGACCTCCTTCACCACTACGTATAGTTCGGCCCAGAACTCTTATACATTCGAGAATCTGAGTCGCATGATATCCTATTGCCAGCACGAGAAGTTAGATGGCATGAAGCAGAGTGGGCAAACAGAGGCGCAATGGGAAGCAGCACATCCCGACTGGAACAAGGTTGTCGTCATCCCAGTAAAGACCAGTTCAACAGCCGACAAATACGGCCAGAACCATGTCGTAAGTGTCACCCACGACATGGGTATGAACAGCGTACGTCTGCTCGGTGGTCCCAACACACCACTCGAGATGCAGGTCATATACAGCCGCTTCCAGTAATCTGTTCCATTATGAGTAGAAACATTCTACGGCAGCTTCTCATGCTCTGCGCCCTCTTCTGTGTCAGTCTTGCCGAAGCACAAGTAACGAGCCGTTCTCGTATGCCCCGCCATCCCCGTCTGCTCTTGCAACGGGGACAGGAGAAGTCCCTTCTTCGTGATGTCAGGAAAGACAGCACCTGGACCGATGTGCACAAGAGCATTCTAAACGTAGCTGGGTGGTACGTGAACCGCGAGACAAATCCCGTAGAATATAAGCTTACGGGCCGTCGTCTGCTGGGCATCAGCCGCGAAGCCCTCCGTCGCATCATCTACCTCAGCTACGCGTACCGTACTACACATAATAATATATATATTGAACGCGCGCGCAAGGAGCTTGGGTCTGTCATCGCTTTCCCCGACTGGCACCCAAGCCATTTCCTGGACGTTGCAGAGATGACACTGGCTGTTTCCATCGGTTACGACTGGCTCTATGACGACCTGCCTCGTAGTGAACGCGAAGCAATCGGACAAGCCATCATAGAGAAAGGACTGCGCCCCAGCATATCCGAGAAGGAGGCATGGTACATCACAACAGACAACAACTGGGGCCAGGTTGTACACGCCGGCATGGTCTATGGGGCCATTGCAGTATGGGAACATGAGCCCGAACTGGCCGCACAGATCGTGAACAGGGCTGTGAAGTACGTACGCCGTCCCATGGAAGCATACGGCCCGGACGGTGCATACCCCGAGGGATGCGGCTACTGGGACTACGGTACCACGTTCAACGTGCTATTGCTTGATGAACTGAACCAGGTTTTCAAGTCCGACTTCGGACTGACAGAAGCCCCGGGCTTTATGAAGACCGGCCAGTACATCACTCACATGTGCACACCTTCGCTACAGTGGTTTGCATACGCCGACAACGGCAACATCGCTCATGCCATGACCTCGCCCTACTGGTTTTATCGCCAGACAGGCGACGAGAGCATCCTCTTCAACCAGAAGCGAATCCTGTACCGCAAGGAGACAGGCAGCCTGATGTCAGACCGCCTCGGGCCATGTGCTGTGATATGGGGCCATCAGACACGCCTCGACTTGCCTGCCACACCAGCTGAGCTGTCTTGGTATGGTGGCGGAGCGACACCCGTCTATGCCTGCCGCAGCGGTTGGGGCTACGACGATGCCTTTTTAGGTATGAAAGCCGGCAAGCCGTCCACGAACCACGGTCACATGGACGAGGGCGAGTTCATCTATGAGTCTGAAGGCATCATGTGGGCTGCAGCCCTGGGTACCGAGAACTACAACAACCTGGAACAGGCTGGCCTGGATATATGGAACTCACGTCAGGGTTCACAGCGATGGAGCGTCTATCGCTATGGTAACAGGCAGCACAACACGCTGACCATCAACGGGCAGGAGCAACGCGTAAACGGCATGACTCTTTTTACCGGGATGGAGAAAAGCTTCCCCGGTAGTGCAACAGTTGATCTCACACCCGCCTACGAGGGCCAGGTCGCCAAAGCTCTGCGTCGCTGTTCCCTTCGCCAAGATCGCAGTTTGAGTGTCGAGGACCACATAGAGACCCTGCCAGGAAAGCAGACAGAACTGATGTGGACGCTCGTCACCCCCGCATCAGTCCGTCAGACCGGTCCCCTCTCCTTACAGCTCACCAGCAAGGGAAAGACCATGAATCTGCGTGTAGAAGGCATCAGCCAATTGCGGTGGGACATCGGGCCTGCCACACCGCCGCATGACTTCGAGAACCAGAACAACGGCTTCACCATTATTCACTTCACCACTCAGTTGCCCGCCTCCTCCACCACCGACCTGCACGTAACCCTTACAAAACCCTGATTCCCGTTCTTGATTAACTTATAGGCAATAAGGAACAAGGGTTTACTATCTGGAATAACAACACGAAAGTTAAATTAGGATGAAGAAGACCAAGTCTATATGGAGCCTGATGGCCATGATTGTCATCGCATGCAGCCTGCTAATATCATGTAGTGAAAAGGACTATCCTATAAGCGAGCCTGACGAGCCTGAGAAGGACTATTATCAGCTCGTTGTTCCCGTAGTTGACCCGAAAGGAGCGGCACAAGGCACGGTGATGTTGCGTTTCTACAACGAAATGCCCAGTGTGGCCTACGTCAGCATCAGCGACTTCCAGCGAATCATGTACCCAGGCACGACGGTACAGGTGACGCAAACCTCCCCCGATTATTATGAACTGACCAGTCCCTGCGGAACGGCAACTGTAGATACAGCTAAAGACATCTTCGAGAGCGACGATTACGAAGCATTCACGAATATGATGGGACAAGTACAGGCGGGCATGCCCAACACTATCTACGATGCTCTTCCCTGCATACGCTGGAAAGCGCTCGAGGCTTCACCTCAGCACGTTCACGTTACTTTAGACTATGGGAAATATGGCATCGACCTGAGGGCAGACGATACAGACGTCTATTTCCCCTTTGCAACGATAGCCGACCTCTATGTTGACGATTATATCCACATGGCCTCCTTCAACGGGCAGACGGTAATGGTATCTCCTGATGGAGCCTACAGCCTTAACGACCGATACCCCGAGCACTTCATCACACCTATCCTGAAGGATCGGCGTACGCCGGATATGGCCGACTTTGCATACAAGAACCTATGCTTCACCCTGACAAACTTCTTCGGCTATCCAGGCCACTCGCTGCTCGAGAACAGCATGAAAGAGAAAGGCATGGACCAGGCGTTGCATGACTACGGCAAGGGAGGCCGCATGACGCGCGATCTGCTGAAGTCGCAAAATATGTACGATTTTATTTCAGGAACGGCCACCCTGGGTTGCCTGCTGGATGATGGCGGACATACCTATACCGACGTGATGGGGATCAGCAATTTCGATGGCAACCCGTCATTTAAGTCAAAGGTCGAAGAAGTGAAGAAAGCCAGAATCGCAGAATTCATCAACTATTGTCCCGAATACAAAGACGTAGCAAAAGACCTGAACGACAAGTATGTCCTTGAGGGCAAGCTGAAAGCCCTGCGTACATCCAAAATGGGAGAAGGTGTCAAATATTATAAAGAGGGTTCCACAGTCTATTGCTGCTTCAACACATTCTTCTGCGACGTTTCAGGCTGGCGCTGGTTCTATCGGGGGGAAGGCCCCAAGCCCACCATCGAGGACAATCCCGAAGACTGGCTGGTAATACTCACCGATGCGCTCGAAAAGGCAGAGAACGACCCAGAGGTGAAAAACTTCGTGCTCGACATATCCACCAACCGTGGTGGCTCATCAGACGTTGTCCTCTTCATCTCATCCCTGTTCTGCAACAAGTCAGACCTCTTCTACGAGAATACCCTCACCGGCCAGCGGATGAAAAGTACGTTCCTGGTAGATCGTAATCTCGACGGTAAGTTTGACGAGAAGGATGCCGAGGTGGAGTATCATCTGAACTTTGCCCTGCTGGTAAGTTCCTTCAGTTGGTCGTGTGGCAATCTACTGCCCGCTTTGCTGAAGGACTATGGCATACCCCTCATCGGCATGCAGACAGATGGTGGTTCATGCTGCATCCTCTACAACCCCTCGGCTGACGGATTCGGCTATAGCTACTTCAGCCACAGAAGTCGTCTGAACAACTCAAAGGGTGAGAATATCAATGCAGGGATTGTGCCACATTACGAACTGAGGAAGAATGACTTCTTCAACATACAAAAGGTGGAACAACTCATAGAAGACTATTACACAGGAGATTAAATCCGAATCGACATCCGGTTGAATAGTCGCCATTCATCAGGGTGACTCGTATAGAAAAAAGCCATCTTTTCTTTTTCAAGAAAGAGAAGTATTTTATGTTGCTGGCCCAGCAACTTATGTTGCTAGCCTAACAACTTGTATTGCTGGGCCAGCAACTTATATTGCTCGCCCAGCAACAAAAAATCTTCAACTGTTCAGATACATTTTGATGCCGTAGGATCATTTCTCGTTTAGTACGACAATGTCTTTTTTGCCCTTTCTGTGTATTTCTTCTATTTCACTGGGACTTAAAAACAATATTCGCCTAGAAGTGATTGATAAGACACTTAAGTTTCACTTTATGTTCAGTTCATAAGATACTCATAGAATTGCCATAGGATTACCATAGGAATGTCATAAGAGTCTCATTGTCTTATACTACTTCAAGAATTAGAGAGGAATTAGAGAAGAACATAAGATGAACATAAGATGAACATAGCATGAAAATAAGTGTAGTATGAGCAAAATATGTGATTAATACGAACACAAATCTAACGAATATAACGAATCTGCCTAGATTGAGCTATACTACGCAAATCAACTTGAGAAATATCCTGTGAGGACGTAACTGAGGAGAGGAGGATTGGTCTATTGGACGAAAAAGAGATACATTATGAGTAAATTTAAAGGTTTTTAATGGTCGGAAACGTCTGCAAATGGATTTTTTTTTGTATTTTTGCGCCCGATTTTTAAAACGAGGTAAAAGGAATAACAAGAAAAAACATTATAAACAATGCGTAAATTAATGAAAAAGAATCTGAACATTGCCCTCGGCTCCGCACTGATGGCAATGACCATGCTCTGCTCGTGCGGAGGCCAGAAGAGCCAGCAGGCATCAATCGTAGAGTTTAAGACAACAAAGGTAGAGAAGAGCGACATGGAGCTCTCCAACAGCTACAACGCCACTATTCGCGGACGCCAGGACGTGGAGGTCTATCCGCAGGTAGGCGGCACCCTGCAGCGCATACTGGTTACCGAGGGACAGGCCGTCAAGAAGGGACAGACGATGTTCATCATCGACCAGGTGCCCTATCAGGCTGCGCTGAACACTGCCGAGGCTGCACTGAAGGCTGCGCAGGCCCAGGAGGCCACCTCTGCCCTGAACTACGAGAGCCGCAAGAAGCTCTTCGACCAGGAGGTGGTGAGCGAGTTCGACATGCAGACGGCTCATAACAGCCTGCTGACGGCAAAGGCCAGTGTGGCTCAGGCCGAGGCACAGGTGGTGAACGCCCGCAACTCGCTGTCGTACACCGTAGTGAAGAGCCCGGCCGACGGCGTGGTGGGTACCCTGCCCTATCGCCAGGGCGCGCTGGTAGGTCCGTCGATGCCCAAGTCGCTGACTACGGTGAGCGACAACAACCAGATGTGGGTCTATTTCAGCATGAATGAGTCGCAGTTCCTGGCCATGACGCGCCAGAGCGGTTCGGCCGAGGATGCCGTGGCTGCCATGCCCGAGGTGAGCCTGCAGCTGGTGGACGGCTCGATGTATGAGCTGAAGGGACGCGTAGAGTCGGCCAGCGGCGTGGTGGACCAGCAGACGGGCAGCGTACAGCTGAGAGCCGTCTTCGACAATCCCAGCCATATCCTGCACTCGGGAAGCACGGGCAAGGTGATAATCCCCACTACGATGAAGGACGTGCTGACCATCCCCACCACGGCTGCCGTGCAGATGCAGGACAAGTTCCGCGTATATGCTGTTGACAAGGACGGCGTGGCACACGGACAGGTGGTTTCCATAATGCCTCAGAACGACGGCAAGCAGTACATCGTGACCGGCGGACTGGAGGAAGGCACAGAGATAGTGGCCGAGGGCGCTAACATGGTGAAGGAAGACCAGGTGGTGAAGAACGTGAAATAAAAGGCCGTTGAACCCCTTGAGCTTTTGAACTCCTGAACCCCCTTGAACCTTTGAACATTTGAACCTTTTGAACACATAGCATTATGAAAGGAAATATATTCATCAAACGCCCAGTGATGGCCATGTCTATCGCCATCATCATCCTGATGCTGGGCGGCATCTCATACTTCAACCTGCCCATTGAACAGTTCCCCGACATTGCCCCTCCAACGGTAGTGGTTAGCGGCACGTACCCCGGCGCCAGTGCCGAGGCCGTGACAAAGGCCGTTATCCAGCCCCTGGAGGAGAGCATCAACGGTGTGGAGAACATGATGTACATGACCTCTACATCCACCAACAACGGTTCGGCCACCATCACGGTATTCTTCAAGCAGGGCACCAACCCCGACATGGCTGCCGTGAACGTGCAGAACCGCGTCTCGATGGCCCAGGGCCTGCTGCCCCAGGAGGTGACGATGATCGGTGTGACCACCTTCAAGCGCCAGACCTCGTTCCTGCAGATCAATGCCCTGGCGAGCGATGTGCCCGAGTATGACCAGAACTTCATGGCCAACTACATGGCCATCAACGTTACGCCGCAGCTGAAGCGTATTCAAGGTGTGGGCGAGGTGTTCGCACTGGGTGCCTCCTATTCGCTGCGCATCTGGATGCGGCCCGAGGCAATGGCCCAGTACGGCCTGCTGCCATCGGACATCACCGGCTGCCTGGGCGAGCAGAACCTGGAGGCCGCCATCGGTAAGCTGGGTGAAAAGCCTACTGAAGGCGGACACGGCGAGGGCATCGACAACCTGTATCAGTACAACATGACCTACACAGGACGTCTGAAGACCGTGGAGGAGTTCCAGAACATCGTCATCACAGCCAAGACGGACGGCAGCATACTGCGCCTGAAGGACGTGGCCGACATAGAGCTGGGACAGGCCGACTACGGCTACAGCGGCAAGGTGAACGGCAAGCCCGCCGTGCAGTTCATGGCCTTCCAGCTGGCCGGTGCCAACGCCAAGGAGACGAACGACCGCTTCAGTGCCAAGCTGAAGGAACTGGAAAAGGAACTGCCAAAGGGTCTGCACTTCGTTCAGATGATGTCCTCGAACGACTTCCTGCTGGAGTCCATCGCCAACGTGGAGGAGACGCTCATCATCGCCATCATCCTGGTGATCCTGGTGGTTTACTTCTTCCTGCAGGACTTCAAGGCTACGCTCATCCCCTCTATCAGCATCATCATCTCGCTGGTGGGTACGTTCGCTGCACTGCAGGTGGCAGGCTTCACGCTGAACCTGCTTACGCTCTTCGCCCTGGTGCTGGCCATCGGTACGGTGGTGGACGATGCCATCGTGGTGGTGGAAGCCGTCCAGGCTAAGTTCGACGCGGGCTACAAGAGCGCCTATCAGGCCACGAAGGACGCCATGAGCGACGTTACGATGGCCGTTATCTCCTGTACCTTCGTCTTCATGGCCGTGTTCATCCCCGTTACGATGATGAGCGGCACGAGCGGTATGTTCTACACCCAGTTCGGTATCACGATGGCTACGGCCGTGGGTATCTCCTGCGTCAGTGCCCTTGTGGTCTGCCCCGCCCT
>JAEEGL011820980.1_pt1 | contig 18766 bp, 12 predicted proteins | sample 9134231 | NCBI WGS metagenome assembly JAEEGL01 (sample SAMN16246548, study PRJNA631951) | gut metagenome | biome: gut microbiome; feature: rumen; material: fiber-attached | host: Bos | place: Iran: Karaj | collected 2018-10 | reverse complement strand
CCTCTTCCATCCATGCATATTCTTTGGGATCTGCTTTAACCAATTCGTTAGTGGAAAGATCCAACTCATAATAAACGTTTTCATAATCATTAATCGTGGCCGGAAGCAACACCTTTGTATCATTGAGTTCCAGCACAGCATATACATATACATCCTTATACTCTACTTTAATTTCAGTAGTATAGGTTTTTCCGTCAGGAGTTTTGACATTGATGTCGGCATGTTCCCGCATGTTTTCCGGCTGATACATAATCAACTCAACATCATACTCCCCAATTTTATAAATACTTGAAAAATAGGATTCGTTAGTTCCTCTTCTATCCCGTGTTTCCAAAAGCTTGCCTGTTAATGGATCATAATCTCTTTCTTTGGAATTAGTCTTTACCGTTATTTTTCCCTCAGAATAATAAACATTATCAACATGTGATTCGATGCTAATATCGGGGACATCCTTCTTAACATCAATAATGTTTATTGTTTTGTTAGTTTTACGGTCTACAACTGAAACCAGCCGATATCCATACTTATCTTCTTGTTCTGCCCAACTCAAACCTTCGAGCTCATCATTAGGGACCTCATATTTTCCACTCGAAAAGATAACGTAATAATTCTCATCCGAACCGGCATAGTAAGAATTAGGCCAAATGGTATTTCTTCCTGCTTCAACACCAGTATCGACCTCAATTATATTGGCGTTAAACCACGGATCATCTTCAGCGATCATCTTCGTGCTCTTCTTAGGTTGATGTCCGCACGATGCAATCGGAAGCAACAGTGAAAGTATCATTACAACCGATACTGCTTTTCTAAAAAACTTATTGTCTTTCATTCAGCACAGTCCTCGCCCGATCATTCATTATCTTGATGACATCATCCAATGACTTATCCCCTGCAAAATAGACCTGCATTTCTTCAGAAATGATCTTTATTATGGTGTAATCCGTTGAATAGTAAAACCTCTTCATCGAATGCACCATCATATTAGGTTTTGAAATCAATATGATTAGAATACTCTACAGATTGGAAGATTGGGAACATTTTCTTGGCAAAACTTAGGGAATAAAAGGATTCAATCCCTTCTCAGACCTGAGGATTCATCCCATAATTACCAAACACATCCAAAATCGCCTTTTCTTTTTGCGGGGTGCAATTTGGCCTGCGCGGATTCTCAGTTCTTGGCAGGTTATGATTCACTCTTTCGATCATCCCGTATTTGCGTTTAACTTGTGCAATATTCAAACTCGTTACATTTAACCCGGTCTTATCTTTTACATGCTTTTAATCTCACCATACGAGGTTTTCCCATGAGCAGCAGAAAGATCCATATCCTCTACAGACATCTCCACACGCAGTTTTCCTGCAGATATATCGATTCCCTTGGAAAGAAGAACTACCGTCTCAACATGGCTTGCATTCGGGAAAAGATCAGCGGGTGTTACTTCCGTTATCTCATACTCTCCTGAAAGCATCTTAAGGTCCCTTGCAAGAGTTGCAGGATCACACGAGATATAGCAAATCTGCGGTGCTCCGAGATCCGTGATCTTCCTTATTACTCCGATATCAAGTCCTTTTCTCGGAGGATCAACGATAATGCAGTCGGGCGGCAGGATCTTAGAGTTCCTGATAAGCGAGGTAAAATCCGTCTTAAGCACGTCTTTGCAGATGAACTCACACTCTGAAGATTCTTCCTCATCAAGTGCCAGGGAACGGTTGATCTTGGCGGACTGCAATGCTTCGGGAATAACTTCGATCCCCAGAAGTCTTTGTCCCTTCTGTTTTACGGACAATCCCAATGTTCCGCATCCGCAGTAAAGATCGTAAATGACCTTGGCACCGCTTACGGCCTCGGACGCCTTGTCCGCAAGCTTTTCGGCCTGTACGGTATTGACCTGGAAGAACGATCCGGCCTTGATCCTCAGGCGTCTGGACCTGAAGATCTCATCGTAATAGTCGACTCCTTCAATCACTGTCCTGATGCCCGACCTTGTCCTTTTCGAGATCCTGGAAGGGCTGATCCTGAACAGTAGTCCTTTCAGGATATAGCCGTTCTCCTCACATATTCTCTTTATAAGACTGTCGAGATCCGTGGATATGATGTAGTTTTTCGCATCCCTGATCACGATCTCATGGGCTGCATCTGAAGGACTGACGAGTTCAGCCAGGATCTCTTTAGTCCTTAATGAACCTCTTAATACCAGCCCGTCGAAAAGTCTCGTCGGGGCGCGCCCGAAAACCGCCTCAACAGCGTCTTTTATCTTCCCGAAGATCTCATATTCGATAAGCTCGCCGTCGTATTCCCCGAGCTTGTCCGATCTGGCACACAAAAGCCCGATCCGGCCGTCTCTTATTGCATACTGCATGTGATTTCTGTATCTGAAAGGACTGCCGGCAGATATGACAGGCTTCATGACCTTATCAACGAATGAAGGTTCAAAACCTCCGATCCTGATAAGGCAGTCTCTTACGCGTGACTGCTTGAATCTAAGCTGCTCCTCATAAGAAAGGCCGGCAAAAGGCAAACCGCCGCTTACCTCATCGGAAGGCCTGAAAGGTCCGGTCCTGCAGGGGGATTCGGTCAATAATTCAGTAGCCTCAGCGACAGCATATTTTTTTGAATCCGAAACGATATTTGCAAGACATCTCTCGCCCGGAAACACTCCCGCGACAAAACATGTCTTGCCCGAAGGAAGGCATCCGATGCCCTGTCCTTCGCTTCCTAATGCCGTAACCAAGATTTCAACAGGTTCCACGTGCTGTCCTGACCCCTTACGCTTTGCCTCATATTAGTAATCTAATTATAGTCGAAGACGTGGTAAAATGAGGAGACTTGAATTTTGAAGGAGACGATTTAATTGCCTCAAAGCGGTGAAAACAGGAGACAAAGATCGACCAGACCCGTAGCGCCCGAGAACAGCGCTCTTGCTGACGAACTCAGAAGTCAGCTCAAAGGAAAACCCACTAAATGCGGATTCAACAGAAGCTGGGCTCACGAAGCGGCCAGTTTTATCGGCGACATCTTGAGAGTGGTGATCGTCGCCGTTCTGTGCCTGTGTTTTGCCCTGGGCGGCTTCGGTGCCGGCATGCTCCTGGGCTATGCCTCAACGACCAAGCCTTTATCCATTGGTGATCTGACTTCTGCAGAGGAATCCCAGACATCTTTCGTATATGACAGCAAGAACAACGTCATCGCAAAACTGACCGGTTCCGAAAACGTTGACAGGATCTATGTTTCCTACAGCGCAGTTAAAGACACCTATCTTGACGATGCGATCATTGCAATAGAGGACGAGCGTTTCAGGGAACATTCCGGAATCGATATCAAACGTATAGGAAGCGCCCTGTTATCCGCCATTGCAAACGGCGGTTCTGCCACACACGGCGGTTCGACTATCACACAGCAGACCGTAAAGCTCATAAGCGGCCAGGATGAACACTCCACTTCACGTAAAGTCCAGGAATGGTTCTCGGCCATGAGCCTCGAGCAGAACCTTACTAAAGACGAGATATTGGAACTTTATATAAATCTGGCTCCTATGGGCAATAACTATGTCGGTGTCCAGGCCGCAGCCATGAACTACTTCGGCAAGAATGCTTCAGAACTCACTCTTCCTGAATGCGCACTGATCGCAGGACTGCCAAAGAGCCCTTCTTACTACAATCCCCTGAGGGAATCCGGCAAGAGAAATGCACAGAGAAGAATGAGGACCATCCTCGGCAAGATGCTCGAACTCGAGATGATCACCCAGGAGGAATATGAAGAAGCGCTCAACACCGAACTCGAATTCCGTCAGAGAAGCACAGACCACACTACTACGATCAACTCGTATTTCACGGAATATGCGATCTCGGAAGTAATCGGGGATATCGCAAAAGCACGCGGAATTACAAGAAACCTCGCATCTTCACTTGTCTATAACAGGGGTTATCACATCTATACGACATTAGAACCTGAGACTCAGGCTGTCCTCGATGAAGCCTTTACCAACAGGGATCTGTTCCAGTCCGATCCTAACCAGATCGCAGACTATCCCGAAAAGCCGAATGCCTCTATGGTCGTCATCAACAACAACACCGGTGCGATCGCTGCCATGCAGGGCGGTTACGGCGAGAAGACGATGAATCTGTCCCTTAACAGAGCTGTTTCCACGCACCGTAACCCGGGCTCGTCCATAAAGCCTTTGCTTGAATATGCACCGGCATTCGAACTCGGATTGATCGCTCCGTCCTCTGTTTATATGGATGAACCCAAGCATCTGGATCCCCAGCACCCGAACACCAACTGGCCTGTCAATTACACGAGATCATATCTTGGAGCGGTCACTATCAGAACAGCTCTCGTAAATTCGCTTAACACCATTGCGGCGGAAGTCTGGACCAGCGTCGGCGGCGAGACAGCTCTCTGGTATCTTAAGCAGGTCGGTATCGACAGAACATCCGAAGGAGCATATCCTTCACAGTCCGTCGGCGGTTTTACGAAAGGTATGACAACTCTCGAAATGGCTGCCGCATATCACACTTTCGCCACGGGCGGAACATATGTCGAACCTTATGCCTATACGCAGGTCCTCGATTCAGACGGCAACGTCATCATTAAATCCGACCCGATCAGTTATCAGGTCTATTCAGCCGAGACATGCTTCTTCATCGGAGATTGTCTTAAGGGCGTTGTAACCAACAGTACTCCTTCTAAATTCGGAGGCCAGATCGAAAACCTCGACGGCGATCACATCGATACCGCCGGCAAGACGGGAACCACATCCGACAACATCGACAGATGGTTCTGCGGCTTCACGCCTTACTATTCCGCAGCAGTCTGGTACGGTTACGACAACAGGCTCCGTCAGACCAGCATCCCCGAATGCGACAATGCCGGTGCCGTAAGGATCTGGATGCACTGCATGAACAAGATCCACGAGAACCTTCCCGGTGCGTCTTTCAACAAACCGGACACGATCGTACAAATGCAGGTCTGTTCATCGGGCTACTATCCGACAGATGCCTGCAAGGAGGCAAAAGCAACTATCTATACCGACTACTTTGTTGCCGGAAGTTTTCTTTGCCCTTCCGATGACAAACCATGTCCGATCCATGTGGCAACTCCCACACCTACTCCCACAGTGCCGCCTGATCCGAACAACGGACAGCCCGGAGGACCCGGAGGGCCCGGCGGAGGCGGAGGACCCGATCCGAACAACGGACAGCCCGGGTAACGGTTTTTCCCGTAAAAACAAGTATTTTCTTGCATTTTGTTACGCAAGAGTTTATTCTTGTTCAGTCTGATAGAAATAAGAAACAGGAGAACTACTTTGAGCAAATATTCCGGATCACGCAATCCCGTTAACTTTGCGAAAAGAATTGTCGTCAAGGTCGGCACTTCGACCCTGACATATGACAACGGCAAAATGAACCTCGGAAACATCGACAGACTCTGCCGTTCCATCTCCGATCTGATGAACCGCGGCAAGGAAGTCCTGCTCGTCAGCTCCGGCGCCATCGGTGTAGGCATCGGATACCTAGATCTGAAAGAACGCCCCACCACTACACGTGAGAAACAGGCTATCGCATCTGTAGGTCAGTGCGAACTCATGAATGCTTATGCAAGAAGCTTTTCAGAGTATTCTTACCGCTGCGGTCAGATCCTGCTTACAAAGGACGGCATCACAGACAAGCTCACACGCGCAAACGTAACTAACACTATCGAGACTCTTCTCGAGATGCGCATAATCCCTGTTATAAACGAGAACGACTCCGTATCAACAACGGAGATCATGCACAACGGCACATTCGGCGACAATGACACACTGTCCGCTGACGTCGCCTGCCTTGCAAAAGCAGATCTTCTCGTTATCCTCTCGGATGTTGACGGCCTTTATGATTCAAATCCCAGACAGAATCCCAATGCCGAGCGCATCTCATATGTTGAGAAAGTCACTCCCGAGATGCTTGATTTCACTTCAGGCAAAGGATCCTGGCTCGGAACCGGCGGCATGAGCACCAAGATCACCGCAATGAGCAAGGTCACGGAAAACGGTATAATGGGCGTTATCGCGGACGGTGCAGGCATTCAGGTTCTCGAGAAGATCATCGACCAGGATGACGTGGGAACATTTTTCGCAGCACAGTAAAACGCATAAAACAAAGCATTTAACATTGTTAAACCCGTCTTCTGACGGGTTTTTTATTATCTGTAATTCTTATCGAATATAAATTAACCAAATAATTGCGGGCGGCACCCGAAGATACCGCCCGCGACTGATAAGGTTGTATATAAAGAAAAAGTTTTACGCGCTTGCTTTTACTGTGTTCCAGAGCTCTGTGTATCTTTCCTCAAGTGCATCAGAGGTGTAGTAGAATTCCAGAGAAGAGAACACGTCTTCATCAGGATAGTAATAGATATTGCCGGAGATCTCGGGATCGAGCATATCTATTGCTGCTGTATTAGGAGTTGAATATCCGACATAATCGCAGTTCTCATATGCGATCTCGGGATCGTACATGAAATTGATAAAATCCATTGCACCGTCGTAGTTCTTGCAGTTCGTGGGAACGCACATCATATCTACTGACCAGTTGGAACCTTCAGGAAGAACAAAGCGGAGATCGATCTTTTCGTCATTTCCGAGTTCCTCGATCCTGTCGAGCATGATGATGTGGTCGCCGGACCATGACATGCATGCTGCAAGTTCACCTGCAGCAACCTTGTCCTTGAGGTTGTCTACACCGTAGGAAGGATGAAGAGCGCTCTTCTGTGCAACAAGGATATCGAGTGCTTCCTGGAGTTCGGCATCGTTCATTGAGTTGACGGAATAACCTCTGTAATTAAGAGCTGTTCCTACAGACTCACGCATTGAATCCAGCATTCCGACGCTGTAATCTGCATCTGTGTTGAAAAGGACATCCCAGATAACTGCGGGATCTGTTGTTCCCTCGGGAAGTGTGATCTTGTTTGCGTCATATACAAGACCTACAGTGCAGTACATATAGGGAACCGCATAATCGAGGACCTGATCAGAGACCTCAGCGTTGTCGGTATAAGTTACTGAATTGAACATGGGATCCATGTACTTGGTAACATTGGGAAGCTTGTTCCAGTCGAGGGGCTGTACCCAGTCTTCTTCAATAAGACGGCATACCATGTAATCCGAAGGGATGATAACGTCATATCCGTTGCTAAGGTTGGGGTACATTGTCTCATTCGTCTCGAATGTTCTGTAAACAACATCATACTGAGGATATTTAGCCTCGAACTTGGCTATTGTATCTTCAGCAATGTACTCACCCCAGTTGTAGATGACGAGCTGCTGCTTCTTGGTGCATCCGCAGGGCAGGACACAGGCGCCTGCCATTACAAGAGCTGACATAGAAGCAATTACTTTCCTTACGTTCTTGTTCATTTCTTTACTCTCCTTTTATGCTCATTTGTACTTATTACCCGAATACGAAGATCCGTTAGCAGACTATTTTGTACGCTTCGTTTTTTTGAACGACGACAGGTTTGAAAGGACCATGAGGATCAGGACCGCACCGAACATCAATGTCGTAAGCGCATTCATCTTCGGATTAACTCCGAGCTTTGCCATTGAATAGATCATCATGGGCAGAGTCTGGATGGAGCTGTCCACGTTAAAGTTGCTGATGAGGTAGTCATCGATGGAAAGCGTAAACGTGAGAAGTGCCGAAGATAATATGCCGGGCATGATCTCAGGGATGATGACCAGTCTTAATGTCTGGAATCTTGTGGCGCCGAGATCCATCGCAGCTTCGGTAAGACTCTTGTCGAGCTGGCGGATCTTAGGGCTGATCGAAAGGATCGCAAAAGGCACGCAGAGTGCGATATGCGACATGATGAGTGTGAACTCGCTCTTCTGAACGCCTAAGAACGAAAACAGCAGCATGAATGAAATACCGGTTACAAGATCCGGCATTACGTTCGGAACGTATGTCATCGTCATGGCGAGGTTTTGAAGTTTCTTATTAAGGTAAGCAAGACCCAGTGAGCTCAAAACGCCGAAAGCTGTCGATGCAACAGCGGCGATAGAAGCAACTTTGAGTGTCTCTATAAGAGACTCAAGAATGCCGCTTCCGTCTGAACCTTTAAAAAGGCTCTTGTAGTTATTCAATGTGAAGCCGCCCCAGATAAATGATTTGGGCAGAGCATTAAATGAATAGATGATAAGTATCGCTATCGGCAGATAGATGAATACCAATAAGAGACCAAGGTAGATGTCGGGTACGAGTCTTTTTGCGATTCTCATAATGCCATACCTCCTCCGGCTTCTTTATCCTGGCCGCGCAAGATCCCCATAGTGATGAGAACGAAAATGAGCAGGAGCAATGAAAGCACGTTGCCCGCCTGATTGTAGGTGGTGCTCTCATTTAAGATGAAGTTCTGAACGGTGTTTCCGATAGTTGTTTTCGAACCCTCGTTAAGGATATCAGGGATCATGTAAAACGTCAGAGAAGGCATGAATACCATCTGTATACCGGAGATAACGCCCGGAAGTGACAGCGGGAAAATAACCTTCAGGAAGGTCTGGATCTTGGTCGCTCCAAGATCGTAAGCAGCCTCCGATAAACTGTCGTCAAGTTTAACAAGCACCGAATAAAGAGGAAGGATCATGAACGGCAGGAAGTCATTCGTCATGACAAGCTTGGTAACGACGTCGGCGATAACTTCATTCTTCAAGAAAAGGATCGGGGCATCGATCAGACCCGTCTGCTGCATCAGTGTGTTAAGAACGCCTGTCTCACTGAAAAAGGCTCTCCAGGCATATGTTCTGAGCATCGTGTTCATCCACATCGGCAGCACGAAGAGCATTAAAAGTCTTGAGCCGTTCTGACGCTTGAGTTTGGATCTTCTGGCAAGGATATAGCTTGCGGGATATCCCAGAACAAGACATCCGATCGTTGTCCATACTGCATAATCCAGACTTCTTAAAAAGATCGAAAAATATTCCTGTAAAGTAACGTCTGCTCCATAGAATCTTGTTGATACCGTCTTGTTCTGGAACAAAACGGCAAAGCCTGCCGTCGTAAATTCATATCCGCCTCCGGCAGCCTTTTTGAAAAAAGCGCGGAAAAGGATAAGGATCAAAGGAAGTATCGTGAATATAACGATCCATGCAAGATAAGGATATGCAAAGATCTTATAGTTCATCTTAAGATTCAGAGCACCGTAAAGACATGCGGCTATGCCGATCCCCAAAACGATCACCATGAGATTGCCGGCAAAAGACTGTGCAACATAAAGTCTTTGAGGTGTAAGTCCGTTATCGTTGATCATCTGCTCCGAGACCATCTTGGATAAAGTGACAACATGTGCGACGCCGCGTCCTGCAAATAGCACAAGAACAGATAAGTAACCTATCTTTCTCTTATTCCTTGAGTTGTAGTAGAAAGGATAGGACAAAGACAGTGTGAGAGCTGCAACAGCAAGGACTATCGTGATAACGAATGCCCATGCGGCAAAGCTCTGGAAGTTCAGATTGACAGAACCGCTCCTGATCCTGGTATAGACCCTCGGATTAAGGAGCAGCGTAAAGAGAGAGTATGTGCGGAAAGGCACATACTGAACAAATAGCTCGAACATCGGAATGAAGATGCTGATGAACGAGTACAGTGCCGCGAAGATCATGACAAATGCATGGACCGGCATCAGTTTGATTCTTGACTTGAGTTCAGTCATTATTCCTCTGTCTCAACCTCCGGCTCAATATCTTCTTCCTCCGGCTTAACGTCAGCCTCCTCGACGACATTCTCACCTATACTGTTAGCTTTGGCCTCTTTGGATTCGGAACTTTCCTCCTGATCTGGATGCTTGATACCGAAGCTTCCGAAATCCGGAGAGAGTTCAGATCTTCTCATGATCTGGATATCATCCGGATCGACATAAAGACCGACACGGCTTCCCACAACAGAAGGATCGACATTCTGTACGAGCCATTCGATTCCGTCGTCGGATCTTACGATCATCTCGTAATGAACGCCTTTAAATACAAGGGATTCGACTGTTCCGTTGATCCTGCCTTCAGCCTCTTCGGCAACATAGAAATCCTCAGGTCTGATGACAACATCGACCAGATTAGCGATCCCTTCCGTAAACTCAGGGAACATGGGGTCAACGCATTCAAATGTGATGCCGCTCGAAAGCACTACTTCCCTGTCCTTTTTCATAGTGCCGGCAACGATGTTGGATTCGCCGATAAAGTCCGCCACATAAGCATTCTTGGGTTCGTTATAGACATCGATCGGTGTTCCGATCTGCTGGATGATACCATCCTTCATGACAATGATAGTATCGGACATCGTGAGCGCTTCTTCCTGATCGTGGGTAACATATACGAATGTGATGCCGAGTTCTCGCTGCATTTCCTTAAGTTCGATCTGCATCTCTTTTCTCATCTTGAGATCCAGCGCGCCCAGAGGCTCATCAAGCAAAAGGATCCTCGGACGGTTAACGATCGCCCTTGCGATAGCGACTCTCTGCATCTGTCCGCCTGACAGCTGATCGATATATCTCTCGCCATAGTCAGCAAGACCGACTGTGGCAAGAGCTTTGTTTACTCTCTGCTTGATCTCGGCTTTGTTGACTTTCTTGATCTTGAGACCGAATGCAACGTTATCGAAAACGTTGAGATGCGGGAAAAGAGCATATCTCTGGAATACGGTATTGATGTTGCGCTTGTTGGCGGGAACACTCTTTAAGTCCTTGCCTTCAAAATTAACAATGCCCGAATCTGCGGTCTCAAAACCGGCGATGATCCTGAGAGTTGTTGACTTACCGCATCCGGAAGGTCCCAGAAGCGTTATAAACTCGTTATTCCTGATATAGAAAGTAATATTCTTTAATACCTTTGTACCGTCAAAACTCTTGCACAGGTCTTTTATCTCTATGATGTGCTCACTGCCCGTACTGTCTTCAAGGATCTGGTTATACTGCATTGATCACTGCCCCTCCCGAAAATGATATCTGAATATAATTAGATAGATGATTATTTAAAAACTCGGCGGTGAGGATATCCAAATAGCCTTCGCCTGACGGTTTGTAGTGTTCTCAAGATAGTGAGGCTTGTCACATGCAAGATAGAAACTCTCCCCTTTTTTTGCCTGGAACTTCTCTTTGTCGATCACTATGGTGATGGTTCCTTCCAGCACATATCCGAATTCCTCACCCTCGTGCGGATTGTCCGGATAAGTCGAACCGCCGGGTTCGATAGTTATGAGAATGGGTTCCATCTCGTTTTTCTGGGCATTAGGAATAAGCCAGCAGATCTCGTTTTTGAGATCCTGATCCTGCTTTACGGAAAAATCAGCCTTGCCGTATACGACTCTCTCTCCCGCTTCCTCTTTAAAGAAGTGTGCGAAATCAGTACCGAGCGCACTGAGTATATCTTCCAAAGTAGCGATGGAAGGAGATGTCTTGTCACTTTCCAGAAGAGAGATGAATCCCTTGGAAAGTTCACATCTGTCGCCCAGTTCCTCCTGGGTAAGACGGTTCTGAAGTCTGAGATTTTTGATCTTTGATCCGATTTCCATAATCTTTCCTGTCCTAAACTTTTGGTTTACCAACACTAAACTTCAACGTGCGCAATTATACACGCTACTAAACCCGTTGTAAAGTATTTCTAAACAAATAAGACGTTGATTTTCACGATTTTTTCACGATGTGCCACACTTTGTACATATTGCAACAATTTGTCCTTAAAAACGAATACTTTGTTTGACAAAGTGTCTTGAAAAATAATCAGTGCCAAGTATAATAAATTTATTGAAGATATCTAATATCATCTTAAAAAGCTTGACATTCAGGGGGCAAAGGGATGGCAAACATTTTGGGAAACGTATTTAAAGGTAAGGACGGCTTGGGAGGAGGCATCGCAACACAGGGTGCGGGACATTCTCAGGCAGGTCAGAGCATCAGACCTGCTAATCCCAACATCGTTAATCTTCAGACCTCAGGACGTCCGGGCGGACAGACCGCTCACACACCGTCCAACTCTACTGCTGCTCAGCTCGCAAGAGAGCGTGCGGAAGCTGCCAAGGCTCAGATCGAGATGCGTAAGGCTGCTGAAGCAAGGCGTAAGGAAGAGAGAGGTTTGGGAGCTGAACCCGAGAACAAGAATGAGATCACTCCTGTCGGGTTAAAGCCGCCGATCAAGAGACCTAAGTCAGCATCTGTCAATCACGCACAGTATGTAGCTGAACAGCAGGCTCATTCTTCTGCAACAACAACTACAGCAGAACCTGCTGAGAGCAAGCCCGCTATCGAGCGTGCTCCTCAGTCCGGCAGAAGCGCTGCACAGTCAGCTCTGGCTGTTGCACAGTCTGTTGCTTTAAGAGCACAGAACGAAGAGCGCCGCGCCAGCCAGAAAGCTAAGGGTGCCGCTGCAAAGGTCGTTGAGGCAAGAAGCGCCGTTACGGCTGCTGAAGAAGCACTTGCTGCTGCTAAGAAAGCAGAGGAAGCTTCCATCTCCAAGGAAGCTATCGCAAAGGAAGCAACACTTCAGGCCGTTAAGCGTGCCGAGGAAGCAAGAGCAGAAGCTACAAAGGCTGAAGAGCTTGCTAAAGCCGCTATTGCCAAGGCTGAAGAGGAAGAGAAGGCTGCTGCTGCTCTTACAGCAGAGGAAGCTAAGCTCACCGAGCGCAGAAAAGCTGACGAGAAGGCAAGAGTTGAGGCCGAGAAGGTCGAACTCGAGACAAAGGAAGCTGTTATCACAGCTACCAAGGAAGAAGAGGCTGCATCTGCCGAGTACGAGGCTGCAAAGCTCGCTCTCGTTAAGGCTCAGGATGATCTTGATTTTGCAAATCAGATGAAGTCCGAAGAAGATGCAAGGATCGCTGCCGAGAAAGCAGAGAAGGAAGCCCGTATCGCTGCAGAGAAGGCTATCGAAGAAGCACGTATTGCTGCCCAGAAGGCTGAAGAAGCAAGACAGGCTGCTCTCCTTGCAGAAGAGAAAGCTAAGGCTGCTGCTGCAAAGGCTGAAGAAGAAGCACGTATTGCTGCTGCAAAGGCTGAAGAGATCGCCAAGCTCAGAGCTGCAAAATCTTCTGCTGCTGAAGCTGTTGCTGAGGAAAGTGATAAAGAAGATAAGGCTGACAAGGATGCCGAGTCTGCTGATGAGACAGCTTGATACAGCAGTAATTAAGTAATTGATCAGAACATGAAAGGGGGTGCTCGGCACCCCCTGATTTTTTTGCAGACTATTCCTTTAAATCACATGTTCGTACCATTTTTATCAAAAAAGGAGCCGCACGATAACGTGCAGCTCCTTTGAAAAACTTCTGTCCGGCAGATTATCAGCCTCTTTCGTCAAGGACTTTCTGTACTCTGTCCTGAGCGATCTCAACAACAGCTTTCAGATCCTTCTGGCCTGAGAAATAAGCAGGCATCTCTTCGATAAGGATAAGGTTGATCGCTGAGTCTTTTGAATTTGTGTTCGAGCAGCTCATGATAATGTTTTCCATAGCATCGATATGTTCATCCGTAAACTTGATGCGCTTCTGGTTAAGGTTGTCATCATATCCGAAGTAAGATTCATATCCTTCCTTGTTGAAGTAATCAATGCAAACCTTACCTGCTTCCCTGAATGCTTCACGGTTGATAACAAAATTGTCATTCATGGCGAAATCACGCTGAAGCTCATCGGAAAGGAGCATCTTAACAAATTCGCCGCAAGCATCGGGATTATTAGCCTGAGCAGAAATCGCTACTGAGATATATGGTTCGACCAACGGTCCTCTTCCGTCAGCGGAAGGATATCCCAGGATTGCCATTCCGCCCTGTAACTGTACGATCTCTGTAAGATAGGATGACAGTCCGTAGCAGTAACTTTCCATAGCAGGACCGACACTCTCATATCCCATGTCTGCCTTTGTTATGGAAGCTCCCACAGCGTAGGATGCGTCGACCCAGTCATCTTCTGGGTACATCTCATCATAGCTCTTTGCATTCTCGGGCACATTATTCTTGACGAATTCTGCAAGATCGGCAAATTCGGAGCAGGAGAAATCGGCTTTGCCGTTTACAATGAACTTATCGGCCATTGCAGTATAGAGTTTTGCAAAGTAATAAGCCTGTCCTGAATTAACGATATCGTTGCCGTTCAAGGTCTCGTTGAGGAACTTCTCATATTCTTTGGTCGTAAAGCCGACACCGGATTTACCTGCATATTTGGCATCTGTGTGGATTCCTTCAACAACAAAGCAGATAGGAAGGTTATAGAGCTTTCCGTCCACTCTGGATGCATCGATAACATTTGTAAAGTATTTGTCGGAACTCAGATTGCCAATGTAATCTGAAAGGTCAGTAAGATAGTTGGAACTGTTAAGCTGACCGTAATAGCTTACATTCATAAGGATATCAGGGCCTTCACCATTTAAGATATCCATTGCCAGCTGATTGCTGAGTTTTGCATCCGAAGTAAGTGATATCTGTTCGTACTGATCTTGAGAATTGATGTCCGAATAATCAGCATCATCAAGTGAACTGTAGCGGTCTGATACTTCAATAAAATACTCTTTGTTTTCCTCATTGAACTTCAGGATGGAATCGGCTATCTTGTCCTGTGTGTAGCCGTAAGGTGAATAGAGTTCAAGGATCGTCTTTCCTGCATGAGGATTTGTTTCCGCTTTATTAAATTCAACAAGAACAAATTCGCTGCTGCTTGACATCTGATACGGATTTCCGTTGTAGTTATCACCGCAGAGAATAAATGAATCATCTGATATTTCAGCTATCTCAAGATTGGAAAGAATGCTTCTGTTGACGTTGCACCAGCTGAAATCGAACACCTGCTCCATGCATTTTTTATTGAAGTTGATCTTCGAGATTCCTACAGATGTTGTGAAATACACAGATCCGTCTTCACCGGTGAAAGGATAATAACACTGATCAAGATCGAGCCATTCGTATTCCTTTTCATCGGCTTCCTTGATCTCGCATGTCTTGAGATCCAGTTCGAAATACTTAAATCCGCCGCCTACACTTACAGGTACTACTGCGGTATTTTCATCTTTGCTCAATACCACGGGAATATCATAATAATCTTTTCCGGCTTCTTTAAGTTCGACCTTCGTCTGGTTTCCATCCGGGGAAGTAATGTAAAGGTTATAACTTCCGTTTTCGCCTTCCCAGTTCGTCTCGGTATCAACACGGTAATCGCCGAGCGTAAAGGATCTCTCGTAGTAAACACCGTCTTCGTTCATACCGAGATCAACGCTATTAACAGTTTTGCCGGAAGCAAGATCAATGGTGATCTCCATATAGGATGATTCATATGTTTTCTCATCATAAGAATAGATCTTAGCTACGATCTTTCCGTCTTCATATCTGGCAGATTCCAGATACCCGCCATCGGGAATAGATTTGGTCAGATCGATCTGGTTATCGACCTTCTTCGATGCTCTGTTGATGACCGATACATAATTGATCGCATATTCATTGTAATTAAATGTCTCCCAGTCAATATTCGCTTCATCAGGGATCTTATAAGAACCCGAAGTCATGATAACGATATTATCTTTATCGGCACCGACAAGACTCTCGTAAGTGTATTCAACATCCCTGTCAGTATCGAGTTTAAGGTTAACATCAAGGATATTGCTGTTAAACCATGGTGTATCAGCGGAGATCTTATTGCCGCTGTGACTCTTCTCCCTTGATCCGGATGAAGAGCCGCTCCCTCCTTTCTTATTGCAAGCCGCGAATGACAGCATCATCGATGCGGCAAGAATAACAGAGATTGCTTTAATAGGTGTTTTCTTCATACATTCATCTCCTTTTATCCCTATTTAAAGTCTTTTAACTTCAATGATTGTAAAATGCGGGAATATCAAACCAGCATCTAAATATGGGCAAAAATTAGGTAAACAGGTTAAAGAAATATTTCAGCTGTGTCCTTTCCGGCTCAAACTAAAGACATCATCCTCTTTCGTCCAGTACTTTCTGAGCTCTGTCCTGAACGATCTTTATAACATCATCAAGATCCTTCTGATCCATGAAATATGCGGGCATCTCTTCGATGAGGATGAGATTGACAGCAGAATCCACAGACGTCGTACACGAGCAGCTCAGGATGATATTCTCCATATCATCCACGTTCGTCTTGGAGAATGTAATACGGTGATCTGTCGGAGCACCGGTATTCATGTCATATGCGAACCAGTTGTCTCCGCCCTCTCCGTTGTAGTATTCAACAGCTCTCATTCCACACTCTCTGAATGCTTCACGGTTCAGGACAAAACTGTCTTTCATGGCAAAATCTGTCTGGATCTCATCTGAGAGGAGTAACTTTATGAACTCGGCACATGCATCAATATCGAATGCGTGGGCAGATACCGCAACAGAAACATTTGCTTCAACCATAGGACCGCGTCCGTCCGTGGAAGGGATCCCCAGGATTGCCTTAGCACCTCTGTACTGGGCCATATTTATAAAGTAAGTTCCAAATCCGAAACAACTGGTGTAATATGCAATATCCTCATAGTAATTATATGAATCATCTCCATTTATATCATCCCAGGCCTTGGCATTCTCGCGGACATTCTCCTTGACATAATACGCAAGTTCTTTGAAGTCCGGATTGTCAAGATCAGCTTTGCCGTTAACGATGAATTTGTCACTCATGGCCGAAAACAGGGTTGCAAAATAATATGCCTGACCCATACCGATACTGTCTTTCCCGTTCAGCGTATCATTAATGAATCTCTCATATTCCTCAGTTGTAAATCCGACTCCGGAGCTGCCGGCAAACACGGGATCGGTCTGGATTCCCTTGACCATATAACTTACAGGAAGGTTATAGAGCTTTCCGTCAACTTTTGCCGCGTCAATCACATTGATAAAATACTTATCAGGATCAAGACCGCTTATATAAGGTGTCAGATCTGTAAGATAATTATCGTTGTTCAGCTGTCCTAAATTACTGACGCCCATGATAATATCCGGTCCTTTACCTGTCGTGATATCCATTGCAAGCTGATTGCTCAAGGCTGAACTGAACTTAAGCTCGGCACTTTCATATTCATCATCGTTGCCGATATCATAATAATCAACATTGTCACCTCTTTTTTTATACCGGTCTGTTACTTCAATGAAGTAATCGCCGTTGGTCTCGTTGAATTTTGCGATGGCTTTGCTGACACTTTCCTCTGTATCTCCATACGAAGTATATAGTTCAAGGATAGTCTTTCCGGCATGAGGATTTGCTTCCGCTTTCGTAAACTTCACGATAGAATACTTTGCTTCTGATACTGTAAATGAATCTCCGGTATACTCATCCCCGCAAAGCACAAATGAATCATCAGATACATCGACCAGTGTAAGATAATACAAACGGTTCCTGCTGATCCCGCACCAGTTATAATTAAACAGTTCTTCTGTTGCTTTCTTTTTGAAATCGAGTTTGTTAATACCGGTAAACGTTGTATAGTATGCATTTCCTTCTGAATCTATATACGGAAGATAAATGTTTTCCATGTCGATCCAATCGTATTCTTTGGCATCCTTGGAAGTTACTCTGCCGTTATTAAGTCCGATCTCGAAATAGATATAACCCTTATTTGTATTTACAGGCACCAGCGCTGTATCACTGCCGACCGGGAATATTGCAGGAATATCATAATACTCTTCACCGGTATCCTTTATTTCAACTTTCCTTTCATTGCCGTCAGGAGAATAGATGTACAGATTGTATGAAGATACGTCATTTATCCAGACCATTTCGATATCTATTCTGTAGTCACCGAGTTTAAACGTGCGGTCTATATATCCGTTGTTATCGTCCTTGGAGTATTCACGGTTGGCAGTCGTAACTCCGGTCGCGACATTTATATCGAATTCTTTGCTGACCATCTCATAAGTATTCGGGTCATAGGCTGTGCAAATGGCAGTTACTGTGCCTTTTGAATAGAATGCGTTCTCCAGATAATCATCTCTGGAAAGTACAGAAGTCACGTCAAAACTCCTTGTCGGTTCTCCTGTCTCTCTGTCAACGATCGTAACAAGTGCTATCGCGTATGAATTGTAATCGTAATTTGACCAGTCGATGGCATCACCGTCAGGCATTTTATAGTAACCGGTCGTAAGAAAAACTAAAAAGTTTTCATCAGCACCGACAAGGCGGTTGTATGTATAGTCTATCTGCTTGCTTTCATCCAGAGCCGGAATGATCTCTGTGACTTTTGCTGTATACCACGGATCTTCAGGTGCAACCTTTTTGCCGCTTACGCCTTCATTGACCGGCGCATTATAACTGCAGGCACCTGCCGAAAACAGCACAGCTGCTGTAAGCGCAAAAGAAACCAACTTTACTGTCAGTTTGTTCATAAACATTGCTCCTTTAACCCGGATAGACTCGGATATTATGATTGTAAAACCGTGTTTTATCAAATCAGCATCAAAAATATGGCAAATCACAAAAAAACGGATTATAGAAATATTACAGCCTTGATTAGTCTTCAATAAAAGAGCTCCGGGAAGATTCCCGAAGCTCTTTTTGAATCAACTTATTAATCCCGAAAGATTACTCGATGATAGTAGAAACTGTACCAGCGCCTACTGTGTGACCACCCTCACGGATAGCGAACTTAAGACCCTGCTCCATAGCGATAGGAGTGATGAGGTCTGCTTCGATTGTTACGTGGTCGCCGGGCATGCACATATCTGTGCCGTCAGGAAGCTTGATAACGCCTGTAACGTCTGTTGTTCTGAAGTAGAACTGAGGACGGTAACCTGTTACGAAAGGCTTATGACGTCCACCCTCTTCCT
>JAEEGL010499665.1_pt1 | contig 18766 bp, 19 predicted proteins | sample 9134231 | NCBI WGS metagenome assembly JAEEGL01 (sample SAMN16246548, study PRJNA631951) | gut metagenome | biome: gut microbiome; feature: rumen; material: fiber-attached | host: Bos | place: Iran: Karaj | collected 2018-10 | reverse complement strand
TAAGCCAGGGTTTTCATTTCTTTTTGTTTTATCTAGTAATCCAAGCTTGCTTTCTAAAAAAAGGATTATTTTTATTGGATTACCTATATTATGATTGTAGTTATTTATAAAATAATCGTAAGCTTTTTGATATTCTCCAGTATATATATAATATTTCAATATTACAAAAACCATATTATTTGTAAAATAATCTAATTTATTAATGCGTGCTAAATAACTACTTTTTGATGATATTATATATTCTATATAATTAATTATTTCTCTTGCTTTATCAAGTTCTCCTATGGTTATTAATACAGCTGCATAATATGGGTAGGCACTATAATCATCAGGATATTTTTCTATATAATCTTCAAATAATGTTTTAGATAGAAATGGATCAATATCTACTGCTTCTTTAGCTTTTTTAAACTCAAACAAGTCAAAAAACATTTTATTTGTTTTCATAAAATCACCTAACTAAGTTAGGTATTTTATCATGATATATAGTTTTTGTAAAATATAAAGCCTTTAAACGGATAAATTGTTAAAGTCTTTAACACTCTTCTTAGTTAGATATAGGTATAATAAGATGTCTATTAGTATATATATACCAAGTATTATTAATAGTAATAGATTAGTATTAATTTTACCAAATACTTTAAATATTAATATTACATTAACTATTAGTAATATCATACCTATTAATACTGCTAAGAAGGAACTTGTACTTTGCTTAACTACTTCTGTACTACTATCATAAACTAGTTTAGGAAACTTAAGATTTATAATAATGCCAATAAAGTGTGAAACTAATGGTATCATTACCGATAGTATTAGTAAAAATAAAGCACTAAGAATATTTATTTTAAAGCGAATAAATAGAATTATATCTCCTATAATTAACACTGGTGTTGTTAGTGTTAAAGCGGCATATATTTTATATAGTAATATATCTTTAGTACTAATTGGTAAAGCTTTTAAGATATTAATACTTTTTCCTTCTAAACTTATTACAGAATTTGTAATTGAAGTCATAAAGGATGCACCAATTATTAGTATAAGAAAGAATATTGGCATATTATTGAATATTAGGTCTTTTGGTATATTCATGCCGCTTGGATCAATTAGTTCTGGTAATATACTATTAAATTTAACTGACATTACTATAGCTGCTATTAGGTATAGTACTAAAGCAAAACCAGCATTTATTATAAATACAGGAGTTTTAAAGAATGTATTTAGTTCCTTTTTAACCATAGATATAACCGGTTTTCTTGAAGTTATAGTCAGTTTATCAATACTAACCTTTTTAGTTGTTGTAACATTTTTTAAGCGAGAATTTATCTTAAAATAGACTTTACTTAATAGATATATAGTTATAACAAGTAAAACTATATTAATTACTATGAATACTAAGAGATCTAAAAGATTAAATTTTTGAGTTAAACTTGCATATAAACCAGCTGGATAATATATTTTTGTAAACACTTCATTTAAACTAGCTGCATGTTTGGCTAGATAGTTTATTATACCGTTTAGATTATAGGATAGAATAAGTATTCCTACTAGAAGTATCATTGATAATAGTATTTGAATAAGATTTTTAAATTTGAAATGACTGGAAATACTAGATGTTATGACCCCTAAAATACAAGAAATTATAATTGGTATTATAGGAAGAAAGAATATCATTACTATACTTGTTAGATAAAAGGTCCAATCTATAACATCTGCCCATCTTATATAAGCAATTATTAAGGGAATAAGAAATAGTGAATTAAATAGTAATTCAAAGACATAGAATTTAAATATTCTTAAAAATAATACTACTCTTCTTTTAATTGGTAGTGATAGTAGCATCTGATCATCTTTACAATTGAACATTAATGAACCAGATTTATATATACCTTCTATGATAGTAGCAATTGATATTAGAAAGACAAATAAAGATATTACGATATATTGTAAATGCAAGGGAGCCATTTGTTCAAATAGCATATTAGCATAAGACCACATAGAGAACATAAAACAAAGTGATATAAAGAGTAATAATGCTAAATTAGATTTTTTATTTTTAGATTTGGTTTTTATTTTGAAAATATTCATATCGCTAGTCATACTAGCTCTCACTAAGGAAATTATTTTTTTCATTATTCTTCCTCTAATTCCATAAAGACTTTTTCTAATGATTTATCGCCTTTTATTTCTTTCATACTACCACTTTTAATTAGTTTACCATTCTTGATAATTGCTACTCTTGAACATAGTTTTTCTGCAACATCTAGAATATGAGTTGAATAAAATACTATTTTACCTTCTTTAACCATTTCGTTTAGTACTTCTTTTATATCAAATACTGCTTTAGGGTCTAAACCTACAAATGGTTCATCCATGATTAGTATACGTGGATTATGAGCAAGAGCTGAAATAAGCACTATTTTTTGTTTCATACCATGAGAATAACTATCGATAGTATCGTTTAGTTTATCGTCCATCTCAAACATCTTAGCATATTTAGTAATGTTTTCTTGTCTTGTTTTTGTATCAATATCATACATATCACAAATAAAATTAATGTAATCTATTGCTTTCATAGATTCATATGTTTCAGGATTATCTGGAACGAAAGCCATTAGTTTTTTACATTCAACCGGATCATCTTTTATTGATTTGCCATCTATTAGGATATCTCCTTCATCAAAATCGTGTATACCTACTATGGCTTTAATAAGTGTTGTTTTACCAGCACCATTATGACCTATAAAGGCGAAGATATCGCCGTCATTAACTTCAAAAGATACATTATCTACAGCTTTTTTATCACCATATTTTTTAGTAACGTTTTTTATTTCTATCATGTTTCCACTTCCTTATATTTAATTATATCACAAACTAAAAGAATAAAGCATTAAAGCCTTATTCTTTTTATGGAGTTGGTTCTAGATGACCAGTTATATATGTTTTATTATCTATAACTTCAGAACCAGTTACAATACTTGTTCCTGTCTCTAAATCACTTGTTGTACCATTAATAAGATTTGTTTTACCTTTTATGATACCATCATAATAGTTCAATGTTCCGGTACTCTTAATTGCGTCTTTTTCTCCTCTAATTACTGGATCTGTTGTAGAAATGTTACCATCTTTATTTCCTATGGTTACTGTTCCTTCGTTACTTATTGCTTGTTGAACTGTACCTATTATAGTACCACCAGTAATTGTTACGCTACCAGCAATAACTTGAATGGTTGCTCTTTCCATATTAGAATTGCTTGGTTTTCCTGAAGTATTTGAAGTCATGAATGGATTTCCACTAATTGTTACTGTTCCATCAGCTGTTACATATAGAACTTGTCTTGCTGTTGCGCTGAAGTTTCCACCCGTTATATACATAGTTCCGCCTTCGTTATTTAATATAGCTTGGTTAGCAGTTGAATTAAATGTACCATTAGAAATAGTTACTGTTCCATCGCTTTCAATAATTGGAGAATTTCCCTTATTTGTTAATGTTCTTCCTTCAAGTTCAAAGATGATGTTTTTAGCCCCTCTTATTGTTAGTCTTTCGGAAATATCTTTTAATACTTCAATTGTCGTTGGTGTATCGTCGGTTGGTACAGCATTTATTGCTAACTGAACTGTATTATATGTATTAAATCCAATTCTTGCTGCTGCAGTATTTGGAATCCAGAATGCGTAGTAAGTAATTGGTCCATTAATAATAGTATCTTCTGTAACTTCGGTTCCACTGTTTTGTCCTGTATACCAGCCACCAAAAGTGTAATCTGTTCTTGTTGGAACTGGTAATGGTCCTACGGCATAACCTTGGGCAACGTTTCTTGTTGGTTCTGATATTTGACCATTATTAGGATCAAATGTAACTAAAGCATTTATTCCTAGATGGGCGATAGAATATGTATCACCACCTATTTGTTCTGTTACAGTTACTATTTCGTAACCAGTTTCAGTACTTGTTACTTTTGTTGTATCGTTTATACCAGCTGTTTTACCTTTAGCCACTCCATTATAGAAGCTATAATTTACTGAAGAATTTATACCGTAATTATCTCCTCTTATTACTGGACTTGTAATATCTATATTGTTATCTTGAGTACCAATAGTTAGTGTTCCAGCGTTTTCTAGTGCATCATTGCCTCCAGATGTTATTGTTCCACCGGTAATTGTTAATGTACCTTGAGAGGTGTTTTGAACAGTGGATTTTTGTGTTGAATCTGAAGTTATAGTACCATTTGCAATTGTTAATGTTCCGTTATTTTCTATAACATTATTGTTACCGTTGTTACTTATTGTGTAATTTCCTAAATCTAGAACTATATTTTTGGTATTTGCTATTCCTACTGCTTCGGATGTATCTTTTAATAACTCTACTGTAGTTGCTGTGTTATTTGGAGCAGCTGTAATAGCTTGTTGCAATGTATCGTAATATGTATTACCTATTCTAGCCACTTTACTTATTTCGTTAAATTTAAAGTTTATAGCTGAGTTTAAAGTGTTATTAGTAATATTACTCAACGAATCTATATATTTAAATGTTATATTAAATTCAACTTCTTGGTTAGGGTATAAAGTATAACCCTGTGTTAACCCACTTATTTGAAACTCTATATCGGTATTATCATAACCGACACCTACTTGATATATAGCATCATCATATTGAGCGGGTTGATTAGTATTATTTCGTATTTTTACTTTATAAGTAATTGTTGAAGATAATGTATTACCTAATACTATAGAACTACTCATAATAGTTTGGGTTGGATCGTTAATGTTACATAATGAAGGGTTAGAATTGTTATTGGATAAATACGTTATATCTGTTATGAATAATTCTCTTGGTGGTGTTGCTGTTGCAACTCCAGACACATCTAAAGTTATAGATGCTATTTGAGCATAACCAATTCCTAGTATTAATACTACCACGCAAAGAAGAGCTATTAATACATAGCTTTTTTGTAATAGTTTAATTTTATTAGGATGCTTATATTTCTTCATATTTATGCTCCATATTTTATATTATATTTTCTTAATTATTATATCATATTTTATTATAACTAAAAATAGAATTAAATTATTACTTATTCTTATACATTCTTCATTAATTCCAGTTAATTTTTTCGTTAACTATTACATCTTTATTACCTTTTTTTATTTCCCCTATTATATAGGCATTTACTTTTTTAGATTTAACATGTTTTATTATATCTTTAACATATTCTTTTTTAGCTACTACTGTTAAACCTACACCAAGATTAAAGGTTCTTAACATTTCTTTTTCATCTATATTAGCAGTTTTCTTTAGTAATTTGAAAATATCTAGTACTTTGTATTTAGATAGATCTATATGTGCTGATAAATTATTAGGTAGGATTCTATTTAGATTTTCACATATTCCTCCGCCAGTTATATGAGCAAGACCCGTTATCCAATCTTTAGGAAATAAATCTTTTAATACTTTGTAATAGCATCTATGTGGTTCTAATATGACATCTATAAAATCTCTATTATTTATTTTTGCATTTAAGATTTCAGGATACTTTTTCATTATCTTTCTAACTAATGTATACCCATTAGTATGAATTCCACTTGATTCTAAAGCAATTACTACGTCTCCTTCTTTTATTTTGGAGCCGTCAATTATTTTATCTTTATCAACTATTCCTATAATACTAGATGTAAGTATATATGTTCCCTTTTTAAGAACACCTGGTTGTTCTGATGTTTCTCCTCCTGTTAGGACACATTCTTCTTTTTTACAAGCTTCAGATATTGATTTAACTATTCTTTTTATAATACCTTTTTCCATTTTACCGCAGATAATTGCATCTTGAACGGTTAATGGTTTTGCTCCCATAACGATACAATCGTTTATTAGATGATTTATCATGTCATAACAGACGTTTTCTATTTTATCGTATTTAGCAGCAATTAATTGTTTTGAACCTGGTTCTTCGGTTTTTAAAACTAAGACAGGATTTTTGTACTCATTAAATTTAATATCGTATAGAGAGGAGAAAGCTCCTATTTTATTAAGTACTCTTTTGTCGTTTGTTTCTAAGGCTTCCGCCATTTCTTTTTTTGTTGCATTAGCAAGATCAATATTGACATCATATTTAATATTCTTTTTCATATAGGCCTCTATTCTTATATTTATTATAACATAAAAAAATAATAAGCATTGCTTATTATTTCATTGTTAAACTTGGTTCATTATGATAAATTGAAACTTCTATTTGTCTTTTAGCTACTTCTGGGTCAAAACTTAATGTAAATTGTCCCAATTCTCTTTGGTTTAATATGGCTATTAATGCATTAGCGATTGTTAAACTAATTGTTTTTCTATTACCTAGCAATGCATTAGTTAGTTTTTCACCAAGTCTTGAAGCTACGAATTCCTTAAATGGTATTATAAATTGAATTTCTCTTTGTTTTCTTTTAAAATATGCTCTTCTATTTCTTTCTAATGGACCCATACAAATTGGCATGTTATAGAATCCTACATCACCTGCTGCATCTGTTTTAAATGATGAAGTGTATTCTCTTTCAATTAAACATACACCTGTTCTAGGATTTCTATATTCTGATGAGCCTAGTTTTTTAATCACTAATTTTCTTTCTGGATTTACTATTATTCTATGCTCTACTTCTCCAAATGTTTCATAGTGTTCATATGGTTCTGTTACTACTTCATAATCGTATACTTGGCAAGCTACAAATAATTCGTCGAGATATATTTGATTATTATTCATGTCTTTTCCCCCTCCCTTAAGATGTCTTCTTAAAAAAAACAAGACATCACGTAATAATTTACATAAAAGTCTTGTCTAAATACTTTAATATTCTTACTAAGCGGATATTTAAAATATCGTATTGACGCCCAATAACATTTAAAGACTACTCCCTCTTAAGTGGCTTTATCATACTATAATTTGGGGCTTTCGTCAAATATTACTGTACATTATTTCTTTTTAACTAATACCGCTCTAGCTTTTCTTTTTACTGGTGGATCGTATTTTAAAAATTCACAATTCTTTAGTTTATATTTACTAAAATCATTATCTTTAGGTTCACCTTCAAAGAAAGCTCTCATATACAATCCTACTCCAGCATGAGTAACAATTAGTATATCTTCACCATTATAACGATCCATTATATCAAGTAAGAACTCATTAATTCTCATTCTAAATGGTATTATATTTTCGATATTATATCTTGTTTCTTTAGGGTCATTAAAATCTATTTTTTCTTTTATTTCTGTTTTTAAGCGGCCTTCTAGCTGACCATTATCCCTTTCGATTAGACGGCCATCTGCTACAATAAATTTATCTTTTCCAACTATAATTTGAGCCGTTTTATAAGCTCTTATTAAGGGACTAGAAATAACTCTAGCAAAGTTTATACCTTTAAGTTTTTCTCTTAGTTCTAGTGCTTGTTCTTCACCCTTCTTATTTAGTGGAGTATTAATTCTACCACCATATCTACCTTCAACGTTATAATCTGTTTCTCCATGTCTAACTATATAGATCATTTTATCACCTCTTTATTTTTTGTTAGCAATACTTGCTTTAATAAATGATAGAAATAATGGATGAGCCTCGGTTGGTCTTGATTTAAACTCAGGATGAAATTGGCTAGCGATGAAATGCTTATGATTAGGAAGTTCTATTATTTCGACTAAATCTGATGCTACATTTCGCCCAGAAAAAACCATTCCATTTTTTTCTAATACTTCTTTATAATCATTATTAAATTCATAACGATGTCTATGTCTTTCTAGAATAGTATTTTTTTTATAATCTTTATAAGCAAGTGTGCCTTTTTCTATTTCGCATTCATAGTTACCTAGTCTTAAAGTACCACCTTTATTTATTATTGACTTTTGATCAGCCATTAAATCGATGATTGGATTTTTAGTAGTTGGAGCAAACTCTGTAGAGTTAGCATCTTTTATACAACAGACATTTCTTGCAAATTCTATTACTGCTAGTTGCATACCTAAACATATTCCTAAGAATGGTATATCATTTACTCTAGCATAGTTAATAGCTTTTATTTTACCTTCTATTCCTCTACTTCCAAAGCCACCAGGTACTAAAATTCCATTTACATCTTTAAATATTTCATCTAGATCAACGCTTTCTTTTTCTAGTGTTTCAGAATCTATCCATTTTACTTCAACTTTTTTATTATAAACGTAACCAGCATGTACTAAAGCTTCATGGACAGATAGATAAGCATCATGTAATTCAATATATTTACCTACTAGTCCGATAGTAACTTCTCCTTTAAGATTATTAACGGTATATATTAAATCTGTCCAATATTTTAAATCGGCTTTTTTTACTGGTAGACCAAATTGTTTTAGTATTATTTCATCTATGTGTTGGTTATAGTAGTTAATTGGTATTTGATAGATATTATCTACATCTACTGAATCTATTATATTTTCTACTGGTACTGAACAGAATAAAGATAGTTTATTTCTTAATTTTACTTCTGTTGGAAATGGTACACGACATACTAAAGCATTTGGAGTAATACCCATGTTTCTTAAGTCTCTTACACTATTTTGAGTAGGTTTTGTTTTTAATTCACCAGAACCAAATAATAGTGGCACTAAAGTACAGTGGACAAAGAAAGTATTTTCTTTTCCTTGTTCATATTGTATTTGTCTTAGAGCTTCGATAAATGGTTGACTTTCGATATCACCTACGGTACCACCTATTTCTGTTATAACGATATCTGCTTTACTAGAATGTCCTGCTTCAAATACTTTATTTTTTATTTCGTTAGTAATATGTGGAATCATTTGAACAGTAGAACCTAAGTATTCTCCTCTTCTTTCTTTTTCAATTACCGTACTATATATTTTTCCACTAGTAATATTAGATGTATAATTTAATTCTTCATCAATAAATCTTTCGTAATGTCCTAAATCTAAGTCTGTTTCACAGCCATCATAGGTTACATATACTTCGCCATGCTGAATCGGATTCATAGTACCTGGATCTACATTAAAGTAAGGATCAAATTTTTGCATAAAAACTTTATATCCTCTTGCTTTAAGTAATAAAGCTAAAGACGATGCTGTAATTCCTTTACCAAGACCAGATACAACACCACCTGTTACAAAGACATATTTTGCCATAATAAAAAACACCTCAACCTTCTTACCGAGAGTCTTAGTGTGGCTCTTCTACATTATACCATAATGAAGTAATTTTTATTATATTTTTTTATATATTTATGAAGTCTAAAAAAGATAATAGTTTTATTACTATTATCTTTCTTTACTATTTACAAGTATAGCCATCTTCTTCAGCAGATTTTATTACTTCTTCTCTTGTTCTTTCTTTAGCAGATTCAGAAGCTTCATCACTTAGTAATTTGATTGCATCTTTAAATACTATTTTTGATCCTGAGCAATCGATTTTCATATCTTTATATTTATCAGATTCTTTAAACAAATTACATATCTGTTCAGCTGATGTTTGATCACCAAAATCATAGGTGATTGATGCACTTGTTAGTTTGTCACTTCCATTAAATTTAGCTTTAACTTCTACTGTTGATGTTTTTCCATCGGCGGTTTCTGATTTTGTACATACTATTTCTTTACCACAACCGCTTAAAAGTAATATGGATAGAAATAGTATTATTCCTAAAATATATCTTTTCATATAAACTCTCCTCCTCTATTTTTATGTTATCATTATATATTTTTTATTACAATGTAAATAAAGAAGAGTTTACATCTAGTTATTCTTTTCAATATAGTATCTATTATCAGAGGTTTTCTTTATTATTCCTTTTTCTACTAATCTATTTGTTATTCTTTTAAAACCATAAGGGTTTATTAAGCCGATTTCATCTAGTTTTTTAGCAGTGCTTTCTGAAAAGGCATTGCTCTTTTCTAATAGAGTTAATATCTTTTTCTTTCTTATTAATGGTATAGGTGGAAAAAAGGCCATAATATCATCTTCTTTCTTATTAATATATTGGGAACTTTTTAGTTAATGTTAGTACTTGTTCTTTGCATTCTTCTTGTACTTCTTCATTATTGATATTATTTAGACTTCTATATATTAATTCTTCTATTAAAGCGAAGTCTTCTTCTTTAAGTTTTCTAGTAGTCATAGCAGGTGTTCCTATTCTTATACCACTTGTTACAAATGGAGATTCTTGATCATATGGTATGGTGTTTTTATTAACTGTTATATGAATATTATCTAAGGCTTTTTCTGCTTCTTTACCAGTTATACCAAATGATTTTTTGACATCTACTAAGAACATATGGTTGTCGGTTCCTCCTGATACTATTTTTACTTTATCATCTATAAATCTACTTGCCATAGTTTGAGCATTTTTTATTATTTGCCTTTGATATTCAACAAATTCAGGTTGTAAAGCTTCATAGAAGCACTGTGCTTTCGCACCAATAACGTGCATTAATGGTCCACCTTGGATACCAGGGAAGATTGTTTTATTAATCTTTTTAATTATTTCTTCGGAATTAGTTAGTATTATTCCTCCACGAGGACCTCTTAAGGTTTTATGAGTAGTAGATGTTACTACATCAGCGTATGGAATTGGACTTTGGTGTAAGCCAGCTGCAACTAAACCAGCAATATGAGCCATATCTACCATTAGATAAGCTCCACATTTATCACCTATTTCTTTAAATCTTTTAAAATCTATTTCTCTAGAGTAAGCACTACATCCAGCAATTATCATTTTAGGTTTTTCTCTTAAAGCAATTCTTTCAAGTTCGTCATAATCTATGCATTCTGTTATTTCATTAACGTTATATGGTATTATTTCATAATCTAAACCACTAAAACTTAAAGGATGTCCATGGGTTAGATGTCCTCCATGTGATAGATTCATACCCATTACTTTATCTTTAGGTTTTAGTAAAGCTCTATATACAGCCATATTGGCACTACTACCAGAATGGGGTTGAACATTCGCATATTTACAGTTAAATAGTTTTGTTACGTATTCTATTGCTTTTTGTTCGAATATATCAATATATTCGCAACCTCCATAGTATCTTTTATTAGGATATCCTTCAGCATATTTATTTGTTAATATGCTCCCTTGTAATGCTAATACATCCTTCGATACGTAGTTTTCTGATGCTATTAATTCTATGTTTTGTTCTTGTCTTTTTGCTTCCAGCTCTAATGCTTGCTCTAATATTTTATCCATATTTTAAAACACCTCATTACTATTATATAGCAAATATATTTTTTTACATCATCATATATGAATATATAATTATTTAGTATTGATAATACACCTATTATAACTTAGATAGAAAAAATCCCGTTATTTACGAGATTTATTTATTATCACTTACCATCTTTTTTTTGAATACTATTATAGTTAATACTAGAATTATTATTGTATATATAATAAATGTAACTATATTTCTAGTTGATATAAGATTGTAGTCATTATTTAATACACCTTTGATAATATTTAAGGAACTTTCAAAAGGTAGTAATTCACAAATACGAGCAAATACTTTACCTACTAAGTCTTTTGAAAAGTACATACCACTTGTAAAACATACTAATTGAACTAAGACACTTCCAGCTCCACTTGAACCTTTTTCGGTTGTTAAACTACCTATTAGTATTCCTAATGATATAAATAATATGGATACTACTATGGATATTAATAAAGTATATAATATGTAGATATTTACTTTTAAACCAAGTAGAATTGCTACTATGAAGAACAATATATTTTGAATAATTATTATTGGTAGTATTGATAATATATAACCTAATATATAATCACTTGATTTCATTGGTGAAGTGCCTAATCTAATTAGTAGAGATGATTCTCGATCTTTTGCTACTAAGGTAGCACTAAATAAGGTGATAAAAGAAAAACCAAAAAGGATTATACCAGGTGTGAAGTTTACTAATTTAAATGTCTCTCCAGGTATATTAAATTGTTGAAAGATAAATAGTAAAAATATTGGAAGAGCTATTTCAAATATTAAACTTAATGGATCTCTTATTAGTTCTTTAAAGTTTCTTTTAGCAAAGTTTAACATTCTCATTATAGTTCACCTCCGGTTGCGATTTCTACAAAGGCATCTTCAAAATTATCGGCTTTAGTTTTACTCATTAGTTCTTTAGAAGTACCAATATCTACTATATTACCATTAGACATTATACCTATTCTATCAGATAATTTTTCAGCTTCTTCCATGTAATGGGTAGTAAGAATTATTGTTATTTTTCCTTTTAATTCACTTATTACTTTCCATAATTCTTTTCTTGCTATAACATCTAATCCTAATGTTGGTTCATCTAAAAATAGTATTTTTGGTTCATTTATTAAACTAATAGCTATAGATACTTTTCTTTGCCAACCACCTGATAATAGTTTGGCTTTTTTATTTAATACCTCTTCTAGTTTAAATAATTTAATTAATTCTTCTATTTTTTCTTTTTTATTATTTATTTGATATACACCAGCCATAAATTCTAGATTTTCTTTTACTGTTAGATTAGGGGCGATAGCTGTTTCTTGAGGAGATACATTTAGGAATTCTTTTATTTTTAAAGGTTCTTTTAACATATCCATACCATTAATAGTAATAGAACCTGATGTAGGTAGTATTAAACCTGATAGCATTTTTATTGTTGTTGTTTTACCAGCTCCATTAGTACCTAATAATGCGAATAATTCACCCTTTTTTATTTTTAAATCAATACTATTAACAGCAACTTTTTCTTTAAATTTTTTCGTTAATTTATTTGTTTCTATGGCATTCATATTATTTATTATATGGCATTATTCTATGGATTGTATATTCTAATACATCAGATTTTACAATAGCCATTCCTTTCTCTTTATCACATAATACTATTACTGAATCTCCTGGTTTTATATCAAACATTTCTCTTGCTTCTTTTGGTATTACTATTTGACCTTTTTCTCCTACTTTAGCAATACCAGCGAATTTATTTTTCATATTTCCTCCTTATAAGTATAACTAGTTATACTTTTCGTACTTTATTATATATCTAATATTATTTATAAGCAATAGAAAAAGAAGTATGTTATATTTCACCATACTTCTCAACTTTCTGAAATTCTTCTGGTAGGAAATCTCCTTTATGTCTTTTAAATGTTACTATTTCAACATCTGGTCCATAACCACCAAAATCTAATAAGTCCTCAACTTCTTTAAACCCTAGACTGTGGTATAAGTTTTTAGCTCTTAAGTTGTGAAGAAGACAATCCAAACGGAATCTATCAAATCCTGCTCTTTCCATATTACTTATAAAATGACCTAATAGTTTAGTACCTATTTTTCTACCTCTACATTCTTCTAATACTGTGCAGTTCATTATGTACATATCATTTTCTTCTTTAATACAATCAATACAGTGATAGATATATTTTTCTATAGTATTTTTATGATTTTCGTTTATATTGATATATGGTTTATAATCAAAATCTAGATTTACTGAATTATCTTGAGCAGCGATTAAACCAATTATTTTGTTTGTTTTTTTATCTACGGCAACATATAAGTTTTCATAATAGAAGATAAAGCCAGGCATTAGTATTTTGTCACTTAAAAATTCGATGGCTTTATCCACACTTCTTTCAAACCAATAGGGATAGATATATGGATCTGTTTGATATATTAATATAGCTATTTCAGTCATATTATCTGTAGTTTTTGCCCTTCTACATACTATATCTTCTAAATTTACTTCGTATGATTCTTTTTCCATTAAATTATTCCTTCTTTCTACTTTTTTCTTTTTGTTTTTCTTCCATCTTTTTCCAATTATATACTCCATAACAATCATTAATGAAATTAATAGTTGCATTTACTACCATTGGAAGTACTATATAATTTCCTTGTAAAACTGGTATTCCCCATAATATAAACAAAGTTATATCATTTATTAGATATATATGAAAACCATATCTACTTCTTCTTATTTGCAAGTAAATTGCAAATAAACTAACTACAACGGAGAAGGTGGAAACTATTAATTCTTTAGTATTAAAATATTTTAGTAAATAATATATTGCTATATAAACAAATATAGATATTATTAAACTTATTGTCCATTCTTTTTTATTAATATTATTTATCTCTACGCTTTTATTTTTTTCTGTTTGATGCGTTACCTAACTTATTAAGCCCATTATATACATAGGAAGCATTATTAATATGTAAAGTATTACTTCACCATAAAACTTATTATTAAATGATACTATTGAATATAATATAGCAATTATTATTCCAAATACTTGACCTAAGTTCTTTCCTTTTGCTTGGAATAAAACTGTAATATTACATAGTATTGCACATATTGCTGTAAGTACATCTGATTTAAAAATAATAGATGTTATAGTAATTAGAGTAAGGCCTAGGAATAATAGTGTTTTTTCAAATTTAGTCCAATCTTTTAACATACTATCCCTCCCTATTTATTTTAGCATAGTTTTTTTATTAATATAGACACTTAGTTATGCTACTTTACTATTTTATTGTATAAATCTAATAATACTTTATCTCTTTTTTTACCACTTGCTGTATCAATTAGAGGCATATTATATTTCTTACATTCTTTAACTAGTGTAGTGTTTCTTTTAAGAAATCTTTCTACGCATTCATCAAGATAACTTTCGTTTACTTTTGCTATCCAATCCGTTGGTTTGGCGTAGTGTATGACATTATATTTTATTTCTTCTTTAGTTGTATTTGGATAAGCTAGGAAGTAAACTTCTACTTTATCTTTGTTTTCTAATTTATCTATATCTTTTGGTAGATAATCATACATATCAATTACTATATTTATATTTTCATTCATTGATTCGTTAATTGCTTCATTAACTACCGATTCAAAGAAATCAAACTTAGTTTGTTCATCTAAATCATCAAACTTAATTTTTAGACCATCTTCTATATAAGTATTTAATAAATCAAAGGATATTCTATTAAATCCATTTTTTTGTAACATATATGCTAAAGTTGTTTTACCACTTCTAGCGTTTCCTCCTAATATTACTACTTTACTCATTATAATTCTCCTTTCTTATTTTATTATTCTTTCGATAATACCTAGTATTAATAAATGAAGAGGATATATAAGATAAAATAGCCATTTTAAGTTATATCCTTTTTTACCATTATAGATATTTATTAAAGTTATAGATATTATATAGAATAATAGTGTTTCTAAACTTTTGGAATCAAAGATATTGGTAAATAGATTGGGAAAGTAATAGCACATTATTAAGCACATAGATGAGATATTGAGTAATAATTTGTTATCTTTAAATATATAAAAAATGAAGATAAGAAGTACGCCAAAAGCTTGATAATCACATTTTATAATACTTGCTATAATAGCTATTATAACTACTATAAATAATAATAGATATTTACATATATATCTATCAAATACTTTTTTAACCTTTTTATCTACTATCTTATTTAGTTTATCATATATAAGTATTGATAATAAACCTAGTAATAAGGTAAAACCTACATTTAGGTATGCTGTTTTTGATAATAGTGATGTATATAAATAAAAAGGATATTGGGATATAAGTGCAAATAAAGTAAGTCGTAATAGATATTTTTTAATATCTTTTGTATGAAAGTAACCTTCTACTAATAAAAAGGCGAAGATAGGAAAAGAGATTCTACCTATACATCTAAGCCAGGAGAAATTATCGCCATATATTAAAGGATTAATATGATCTATTATCATCGTTATTATGGCTATTATTTTTAAAGTAAATACATCCATATCTATCACCCGATTTATTACAATTCTATTGTTTTAGTAGCTATGTTACTTGCAAAAGTAGCATCGTGTTCAACGAATATTAAAGTTAGATTGTTATCTTTTATTAATTTTTCTATTTGCATTCTACTAAAGATATCGATATAGTTTAGAGGTTCATCCCATATATAAATATTGGCTTGGTCACAAATACTTTTTGCTAATAATATTTTTTTCTTTTGACCTTCACTATAACTATCTATTGGTTTTTCAAATTGTTCTCTTTCAAAATCCATCTTTCTTAAAATTGTTTTAAATAGTGTTTCATCTATGTTGTTATCTTTTATATATTTTTCTAAAGAGCCAGTAAGATTAGTGGTTTCTTGAGACACGTAAGATATTTTTATACCGCTTTGAATATGTAAGTCTCCTTCATATCTTATATTATCTTTTAGAATTAATTTGATAATACTAGATTTCCCACTACCATTTTTACCTTTTATTTGTAATCTATCACCATCTTCTAGATAGAAACTTACATTTGATAATATTGTTTTATTATCGTATTTTATTTTCAAATTATGTGCTTCAATTAAGTGCCCTTTTCTATTTAGTAATGGTTTTATTTTTAAATCTTCTACTGTTTCTAAATTCTTTAGTAATTTTGATTTTTCTTCGATGGCTTTTTCTTTCCTATTTTGAGCAACAATCGATCTTTTCATCATTTTAGCAGCTTTATGACCTATATAGCCTTTATCAATTGGTCCATCCCAAGTCATATTATATTTTGATTCTTCTACTTTATCAGCCCAGGATGCAGTTTTCTTTGCCGAAGCGGTAAGCTTTGCTATATCTTTTTTTAACTTTTCGTTTTCAACTAATTCATAATTATCTTGTCTGGTTTTGTTTTCGTACCAAGATGAGAAATTACCTTTTTCTATTTTTATATCAGCACGATTAATAGACAATATATGATCAACACAATTATCTAGAAAAGTTCTATCATGAGATACAAGAATGAAACCTTTTTTCTTATTTAGATATTTTGCTACTGCATATCTAGCTTCAATATCTAAATGGTTTGTAGGTTCATCTATTAAGAGATAGTTGTTTTCATTTATAAACAGTATAGCTAGTAAGATTTTAGTTTGTTCTCCTTTACTTAAGGTATTATATGGTCTATTTAAGATATCTATAGACATATTAAGTAAAGAAACTTCTCTTTCTAGTTTCCACAATTCATAACTATTACAATAGTTTTCAGCTATTTTATAAGAAGATAAAGAAGGATTAGTAACTTCAAAAGGAAAATAATCAAAGTTAACATTTGATTTGATTTCACCTTTATAATCTAGTTTCCCCTGTAATAATTTTAGAAATGTTGTTTTTCCTTTACCATTTCTACCGACAAAACCCAACTTCCAATCTGTATCAATAATAAATGAAACGTTATCAAATATGTTATCAGGATTGGAATCGTAAGAAAATGTTAGATTAGTTACTTTTATCATTGACATATATATCACTTCTTTCTTCTATGAAGTTTATTTACTTAGTTTTAAAGGGGCATTATAAATATATGATTCGGTATTTATTTTATCATTAGATTCTATTAATCTTATAGCGCAATTACCTGGTGTTGGTTCGCTATTATACCATTCTGGTGAATAGTGAAAGAAATTCATAACGATAGTTTTTATAGTTGCTCCATGGGATACAACGAATAAGACATCTTCTTTATCCCGATATATTGTATCGATAAATTGTTTGGTTCTTAAAGCAACATCAAAGGGACTTTCTCCTTGTGGAAATTTGGCATAGAATTTGCCATCATTTTGATAATAGTTATCGTAGAAAGCAAATTCATCTGGATACATTTCTTTTAACGTTTTTATTTCTTTATCACTAAATAAACCATATCTTTGTTCTATTAAAGTTATGTCTTCTTTTACTTTTTTAATACCTAATGATTCGTTTATAATACTTGCTGTTTCTCTTGTTCTAGTATAAGGACTAACCCACATTACAGAGTTAGTTAAAGGTATATTATTATCTTCTATGTAAGAAGTTAAAAACTTGGCGGCTAGATAGGCTTCTTTTTTACCCTGTTCAGTTAAATATACTTTATGATCTGGTAAACCTATTTTATAATTTTCTTTGGTATTTTGCATAGATTCACCATGTCTTATTAAAAATATTTTCATGGCTATCACTGTTGTTATTATATCATAATAATATTTCCATATATTAATATACTACTAATAATTAGATAATAATGTTAAAATATACTTGGTGAAATGCTATGAGATTTAAAAACAATATGTATAAAGAAAAAGCTGTGGAGTTACTAGCTAGAGATACTATAAACACTAATATTTCTAATGAAGATGCTTTTTTAGCATTAATACATGGATTAAGTAAAGAAAAGATAGATAATTTATGTAATAGATTAAAAGATTTATTAGCTATATCTTTTGAGGAAGCGTATAGTATTACGCAAAAGATGAAAGATAATAAGTATGCTAGTAAGATACTTAAAATAGCTATAGATATAATTAGCGATGGTGATAATATTGGTACAGAAATTATTAATGGTCATAATAGTAGTTCATATATTAGTCACTCTATTAGAGAAGCTATATTATCATTTGAATTTGCTACGATGTTAAAGTTAGATGGTAAATATGCATTTAACTATGGTTTATTACATGATTATGGTAGAAAATATACACATAAAATGGATCATATAATTGAAGGGTTTCAAGAATTATATGATTTAGGATTAGAAGATTTTGCTAAAGCAAGTATTAGTCATTCTTTTATAAATGGTGGAAAGTATTGTTGTAATGAAAGAGCTAAAGAAGGATTTAGTGTAGATGAAAATGGACAAGAACATTATTTAGATGAAGAAGAATATGACGATATATACGAAGTATTAAAAACAGCTAAATATAATGATTATGATAAGATATTAAATCTTGCTGATT
>JAEEGL010751713.1_pt1 | contig 18767 bp, 15 predicted proteins | sample 9134231 | NCBI WGS metagenome assembly JAEEGL01 (sample SAMN16246548, study PRJNA631951) | gut metagenome | biome: gut microbiome; feature: rumen; material: fiber-attached | host: Bos | place: Iran: Karaj | collected 2018-10 | reverse complement strand
TAATTATCAATTTCCCAGTTTCTCGAGTGTCGCTGCGCCGGATGTTGACTCAAGGTCAACCCTCTCGAAAAACAACATTTAGTTGTTTTTCTGCGGCAGAGTGCCACATCGACAAGCTATTTGTATTTAATTATCAATTTCCCAGTTTCTCGAGTGTCGCTGCGCCGGATGTTGACTCAAGGTCAACCCTCTCGAAAAACAACATTTAGTTGTTTTTCTGCGGCAGAGTGCCACATCGACAAGCTATTAATCTGCATTTAACAGATTATCATATTTCTATGACAAATCCATGATATTATGATGAATTTTTTCAGTCAATATTTATTTGATATTTATCAACATATCATCATTTGCAAAACTTGATGTGCAGCAAGATATTACATCTTTATTTCCTGTTGTCAATGCATTAGCTATATCTGCATCTATGCCTGAATTTGTATCTGTCCAGCAGGCAACTTCATTCTGAAGCTCGGCAATATTTACATCTTTTATTGAATTTCCTGCTGAACCTTGCGGAACTAAATTTGTACTTCCATATCCATATACTACAGCATATGTCCTTAAGCTTTTTAGTGTTTCCATATCCAGATTTAATACATCTGCATTATCCCATACATTAGTCAATTGAATATATTTATCCGTATAATTCTTTATGGAATATGCATGCCCGCCTACAATACTCTTCGGCAAATCTTCAGACAATCCTGAAATACCAAGTGTAAAGTTCTTTATTGTGCCATTCTGATATAAATTCCATAATTCACCAATTTTTGAAATGTTTGATTCTGTTATCGCTATGTATGTAGTATCTGTCTTACCGAAGAAATATTCGGAAAATGAATTATAATATGCATCAGCAACAGTATATTGACCGTAATCCAAATTTTCGGATAAAAGCTGGTTTAAAGCATAGTCAATCAATACTACATCCAAATCACCATATGAATTTGTAAACACGGATAATTCTTCTGGCGTTACGTCTACGAAATTATTTGCACTATAATTGTAATTATTGAAAGATACTCTGTACCCGTAATTTCTATTTGTAATCGATACATAATTGCTTAACGTATGCTTTTGACTCAAACTTTCAATTAGTGCAAGGAGTCTGCAATCACCACCGCCTGTACCCTGTGTAAACCAGCCGACTTTTCCGTTAGGTTTACTATCGGAATTTGAAAATTCTCCTCTTTCTTCTTCACACTTACTTATGTTAGAAGAAAAACTTCCTGATATGCCGGCATAACATACTTTGTCTGTACCGTTTCCGCCGTTTACCGTATTTGTATATCCGTATAATGTAACATAGTCGTCTCCGTCACCCATGTTTATTGTATTACTGTTAGATGCTTGTTCATATACACCTGCAGCATCAATAACATAACCGACTCTTACTATATCATTTTTATTTCCTGTATTTATTTTATTATAATTTCCTAAAACTATAAGGTCATCTTGCTGATTAGAACCTGCTTCAACATTTATATAATTAGAATTTATCAAGATACGTCCGTTTTCAAGATACTTAAATGTAGCATATTGTGTACCTTTAATTGATGATACCGTATACGTATATTTATTATTAAGAAATCCGTTTTGAAGAACAATTTTTACGGCTTTCCCTTTCTCAACAGAAAAAGATATTTCTTCTCCTATTGAAAGATTTGTTCTGGTTACCGGTAACGGCGCTTTTATATTCAATTTAGTACGGCCTTGATAAACATTAAATTTATCAGGATTATAAGTATAATCTTTTATTGTTACTGTTTTACCTTTTCCCCCGTATGTAATAACCATATCATTATCATTAAATTTGTATTTAATGTTTGATTTCGCATCAAATTTCAGGTTATCTATTCCGCCGCCGTTTGTAATAACAGCATTACCTGTCTTCAATGTAAAGACTATGGAATTAGTTCCTTTTCCGCCGTTAATTGTATCGTTTCCACTGCCGACATATATGGTATCATTTCCTGTACTTGCATTAATTTTATTATTACCTTTTTGGCAATATATTTTATCACTTCCTGTTCCCGAATTTATTGTATCATTACCGGCACCTGCATATATGGTATCATTTCCGCCCTGACCGTTTATGATATCATTATTATTTCCTCCCGAGAGATAGTCATTTCCGCTTCCGCCATATATTGTATCATTCCCGTTTTGTCCGTATATTCTATCGGCATCATTACCTCCGGAAAGATAGTCGCTACCGTTTCCTCCGTATATAGAGTCTTTCCCGTTTTGTCCGTATATTCTGTCAGGGTCATTACCGGCAGAAATGTAGTCGTTTCCTGTTCCTCCGTATAACGAATCTTTTCCGCTTTGACCGTATATTCTGTCATTTCCCGTACCGGCAGAGATATAGTCATTGCCACCTCCGCCATATAATGAGTCTTTTCCGTTTTGTCCGTATATTCGGTCATTTCCTGAGCCTGCAGTAATATAGTCATTTCCGTCGCCGCCATATAACGAATTATTACCGGCAACACCATATAATCTGTCGTTTCCGCCAAATCCGTATATTATATCAAAACCGTTTCCGCCGCTTATAGTGTCATTATTATTGCCGCCATATATTGTGTCGTCACCGTCTTCACCGTTCAACGAATTCTTATATTCACTTAATTGAAAATCAATAATATCGTTGCCTAAACCCGCATAAACAGTAATGTCTTTTAACCACGTGTCAGACCAAGTTATTACATCATCCTCTTCTGTTGCAGTTATTACGCCTGCTGCATCAGGATAAAAATTATCTGCCATATATAACCTTTTCTTTACTCACAATTTTAATATCTTATATTTCTTTTCCCGTTTTTAAGACATATATAAACCTTTTTTATGATTATTTTTACACTTTTATACAAAAATGCACAAATAATTAAATTAACAGTAGTTTTTTATGTTTTCCTCCAGATATTTTTTATATTCTTTCTTTAATTTTGCAGGTGAAATGATTTTGCAGCCTGCTCCCCATTTGAAAACATGCCATATGATTTCTTTGTTTCCGCTTGCTTTAAAAGTTAGAGTATAACTTCCGTCTTTTTCAAATTTCCCTTTTTGAGTCGGATGGAAATTAAATTTACTTGCTTCTTCCGCAAGTTCCGGAGTAAATGACAATTTGACATCAAGAATTTCACCGTGGTAAACCCCAAAGGATTGATTTGTATACTCCTGTAAGTTGAATTTGCCTTTATTAAAAGATTTATCCGTCAATTTTAAGTTTTCAAATTTGTGTAAAAGATAATTGTATATTTCTTTACCTTTTGCTTTTTCTCTGGCTACTAAATAGATTTTTTCACCGTATATGAGTCCTAAAGGCTCGATTGTACGTTTTTTTCCGTGATAAATTCCCGTAACAACTTTTGAATTTTGCAAAGCATTACGAATTACCTCCAATGTTTCAAAGCCAATTTTATATTGGGGCATTTGCCTTACCGCATAACCTTCCGTCTGCATAAAAAGTTCGATATTGTTTTCAACAGAGGCAGAATGTTTGCGATTAAATGATTTTATTTTTTCAATCGTTTTCCCCAGTTCTTCTTTCATTTCTTTATTGGTTGTTCTTCGCTGACATTGTTCAATATTAGCTATTTCTTTCGGTGCAAATGATATCAATTGGCTTATTGAATAATTTATAAATCCCCAATGCTTTTGTACATCTTTTGTTTCTATTTCATCAACCTGAGAAAAGATATTTGTAAGGCTGTCTCTCATACGTTCAGCCGTTCTGCGTGATACATTGTAGCGTTCCGCTATTTCATTAATGGTAACCCCGTTGAATTTAGAAGACATAAAAATTGCCAAATCCAAAATGTCGGATACTCTTGAATATCTTGGTTTATCCTGCATAAAAACTCCTTTTGGAAACAATTTTAACATTATTTTTATGTTATGTCCATTTTTGTCGCAAGGGGATGGTAAAGTAATAATATAAGTTACATAAACATTCAAGTCGCTCTTGAAAGGTTTTGTGGCTTATAAAAATAATTTAAGGCCGATTGTTAAACCTATAAAAAAAGAAGCAAAACGAAAAAATTGCTGGGAAGCCTGCATGTATGGTCTTGCAACAATTTTGGGGATTGCATTTGCTAAACTTATTTTGAAACCCGTATTCTGGTTTGCTCTATATCATTTGTTATTTAAAAAATAGTAATAAACATTGTAAAGTAGAATAATATATATATAATATTTTATTGAAAGGAGCATATAATATATGGAAGAATCTATATATGCCCAGCGCCTTTAATTACTTACTTTTTATATTTTTTCAAATATTTATCCGTTAGCATATTAGCTATTTCTTCTGCCATATATCTATTAGCAGGGTCTTTAACATGGCAATATCCATACCAAATATCCTTCGGTAAATCATCAAATTTATGATAATAATCATAAGAATCTGTGATAGTACCAAATTTTTCTCTGACTGAGTCTAATAATATTTGGTCTCCCTCCGGATAATTAAGCGGCTGAAATATAGTAATAAAAATTGGTTTGCCAAAAAGCTCGGAATCAAAGGTATTCGCAACTTTTTTTGACATATCAATTGTTTCAAAATAATTATCAATTATTTCTTTTTCCCATTTATTCGTGCCAAATCCAATTCTTTTATATAATTTATTTTTATTCCATATATTAAACTTTTCATCTAACACACCAATAATTGCAGAATATTCAAGCAAAAATCTTTTCCAAGTTTGAAAATCCTGTCTGTAAAAGTAATTAAAAGGATATCCCGGTCTTGGATCATCGCCATAATATTGTATTGTTTCATTATGACCGCCATAATATATTATTATATCCGGTTTAAATTTTGGCATAAATTCAAGTAACATATGCAAATGCTGTCTGTGAATAGCACCGCCGGATGCATAATTTATAACAACTACATCTTTATTTAATTTTTCTTTTAGTCTTTGTTCAAGATATTCAGGAATACTATATGAATTAGGTGTTTCCCAATCTCTATATGCAGCAGCCGACCCGCCAAAGAATGCTATTTTTATTTTTCCTTCGTTATTATCATATAATTTGCGTCCTGTATAATACATACTATATGGTTCTGCTTCAGCTATTTTTTTATCCACAAATCCGACATAAGGATACGGTATTTTATAATCTGCATTTAGATTAAGTTTGTATCTGCTATTACCGAACCCCAACATTCTGTTAAAAACGAAAATATCAATGAGTATAAATATAAAAACAACCAAAATTATGTATGCGGCTATTTTTACAATTTTATCTATTTTTTCCATTCTTTTTACCTTTTATTGTTTAATTTTTTATCTGATTTCATTATAAATATTATAGCAATTATTATTATACAAGCAATTGCATATATTCTGAATGAATCTATATATGCCCAGAGTCTCGATTGCTGCAATAGTTGATTATATATTAATTTTTGTCCCATATATGAAGCTGTCGAAGAATCGGTATATTGCATAAAATTAGCGGTAAAAGCCTGAAGTCTTTCTCTGAATACATCATTTGTGCCTGTCAATGTATATGTCATCATATTTTGATGTACTTGAGAAAACCTTGAAACAAATGTTGCAACTAAAGAAGTACCTACAGCACCTCCTATAGTTTTAATAAAATTCTGTAATCCGCTTGCGTTAGACATTTCTTCCGCTTTAATCATCTTACAGGAGAACGGTATTAACGGAACCATTGCAAGCGCCATACCAAGTCCAAATAATACGTTTGGTACGGCAATTGTAGATTGTGCTATTTGTAAATTAATATCACCGAGCATCCAGCTTCCTGTCGCCAAAACAGCAACACCAATTGAAGCAAGTATTCGCGGGTCTACTTTTCCGCTCAATCTTTGTGCGATTGTCAGTCCTATCAAACAGCCAATGCCTCGAGGCATCATAGAAAGTCCGCTTGTAAAAGCATCATATCCCATCATTATCTGCATAAATTGCGGAACTATTGCCAAAGAACCCAATAGAACCGCATTCATAACCGTCAGAGCAATTGTACCTGTTGCCAAGTTCCAATCCTTTAATACGTTTAATCTTACTAAAGTTTCTTTACCTTTTATTTGTGAAATTATAAAACCTATTAATCCTATTACCCAAATAATTGTTAATCTTTGAATTAACGGTGAACCGAACCAATCCAAATCATTGCCTTTATCCATGGTTATTTCAAAAGCAACCGCAAACATAAACAAAAACAATAATCCCCAATAATCTGTCTTTACGTTTTTTTGACGCCTAGCATACGGCGGATCATATATCATTGTTTTTGCCATTATTGCAATAATGGCACCAATCGGAATATTAATAAAAAAAATCCAATGCCAAGAATAATTCTCAGTAATATATCCGCCCAGAACAGGCCCTATTATCGGTGCGATTATTACAACCAGACCAAATATCGTAATTGCAATGGCTAAATCTTTTCCTTTAAAAGATTCCATAACTATTGCCTGTGCAATAGGAATTAATACACCTCCGCCAAGACCTTGTAAAAATCTGCCTATTACCATCATTGTCATAGATGTGGAAACTCCGCACAATAATGAAGATATTGTGAAAAGCAAAACCATCCCTATAAACATATTTTTTCTGCCTAGAAGACGGCTTAACCAGTCTATCATAGGTATTGTCAGACAGCTTGCAATTAAATAACTTGTTAATATCCATATGGATTCTTGTCTGCTTACGGAAAATGAACCTGCTATATGAGGAAGTGCAATATTTGCAATTGTTTCATCAAGCGCAAATAAAAATGCAGCCAGCATAGTGGGTATTATTAATAACCATTTATTATGCCCGTGGATGAATTCTTCGTTACTGTTTGCTTGAGCTTCCATAGCAAAATTTTAACATAAAGATATTATATAAAACTTAAAGTACTCATTCTTGACATAATATATTCATCTACAGGTATTTTAGCATCACTGTCAAAATAATCTATAATAACATCTGTAGCTATATTCATATATCTTCCCATATATTCAAGGTTAGAACTGTCTTCATCAATCCAAGCAAACATTTTATTATCTGCTTCTTCAACTGATTTAAGCATTTTATCTGCTTTTTCTTTATTGTATTTATTATCAGAAGTAAAACATAATTCCATTAATCTGCTGAAATTATTGTTTTTACTATCCGGCATATAACTTGTTTTATTCAATTTTTTCATTGTATTAATGATATTTTCGGTATTTTCTTCATCTTTTGAACAGAATTTATTTACCGTGCTTATTATAAATTTAGGTGTTTCATAAAACTCCATTTTTTCCATTATTTTGGCACTATTATATGCTAATTTAAAATTAAAATTTCCGTCTTTATCTTTTGCATTGTTAATAAACGAATTAAAAATCAAATTAGGCTTGCCGTGGAATTGTCCTGCGATATAATTTACAATACCTATAAATTCTTTCTTTTTGTCAATATCTGAAAAGTCATACCCGTCTTTTATTTTTGAAAGTCGGAATAATTTTGCCGCCATATCATAAGACTTTTGGGGAATTTGCTTTTTCTCAAGTTCACTGCACTCTAATAAAGAAGTATGGAAATTTTTTTGTGCTTTATACGGCAGCTTACGCATAAAATCAGGTGCTTGGAACGGATTATCCAAATGGCTTTGATTTAATTTTCGGATTTTTTCATTATTTTCCGTTAATGCTTGTATTTCATCCGTATAAAATAAAGCAAATTGCTTTACTAATTTAGGATTTGGCATACCGTTTTTATCTGATAAAAGAGTTGTGATTGTATCATAATCTATTTCAACACTGGTTATGCCGCCCGATTTTAATGGCACAGATACTATATAAGACGGTTTTTTAATACCGTTTATACTTTGGTAATATTCCGGATTATTGATATATGCCCTTTTCTCCGACTTTGAAGCTTTGGCTTCAGGTTTAAATTCAATGACATCACCTTTAAAACTTTGAGGATTTTGAGCATTTATATAATTAATGTTTGATATTTTCATACTTATTCTCTTTTTGTTATATAACCAAATTAGTATCAATAATAAATATTGTTATACTAACTGGTTTTATTTAACATAATTTAATATATAAATATTGATATATAAAAATAAAGTATAATTAGAAAAAAGGAGAAGGAAATGAAAAAACTTATATTAAGCTGGATTTTAATGGCACTCGGAATTATGCTCATTGCTTGGTTAGTACCCGGTATAACTATAACAGGGTTTAAAGCTGCATTAATTGTTGTTGTAATTATGGCTTTAGTAAATGCACTTATAAAACCGATAGTTTCTTTCATATCATTGCCTTTAAATATAATAACTTTAGGATTATTTGGTATTGTTATTAACGCACTTTTATTCATGCTTGTAGCGAAATTTGCTCCGGGATTTGAGATAGACGGTTTCTGGAGTGCTTTAATAGGCGCAATAGCCGCATCAATTTTAGTACCGTTATCACTTAAATTAATAGGGGAAGATAAATAAGCTTCCAATAAAATCTAAATATTTTTAAATAAATAATGATTTAATCAAACCTTTAAAAAACCTTGAGTCAAAAGAAAATATAATACGTTTATAAATCATTACCAGATTTGCTTTGTTAAATTTTTCTCTAAAATAATCCTTATTATCAGAGATGAATTTAAACATTTGTGTTCTGATTTTTTTATTATTTCTGAAATAATTATTTTGGGTACGTTCCTTCAAATATTTTTTATTACCCATTACAGGATTTGCCAAAGAATAATTAGAAGAATGACGTCTGTATGCATATAATACTTTATAAATAATTGCACTTGAACCGATTAAGTGGCAAAAAGAAAACATAAATTTATCTGCAGTTATTTTTAAAGCTCTTGTTTTTTCTATTAATAACAGCATATCACATACGGATTTTCGCATCATAGAAGAAGTAGTAGGTCCCCAGTGCCATGTTGCAAAACTGTATTTATCATTATCAAGTATTTTTACATTACATCCGTCTTTGTCTATACCGGCAGCACGCCTGTATTCGTTAAATTCTTCAAAGGATTTATTATCTATATTTATATATTCTTCTTTTTGTCTCGGGCTTTCAATAGAATTTAAAGTATGAATAACATTATTTTCATCTATTTCTGCCTGTCTGCAAGTAGTAAGCGCAACAGATGTTTTTAAATGTGTTTCGACATGCATTGCACAATATTCGGGGAACAATACATCATCTCCGTCAATAGCACTTACCAATTCTCCCGTAGCTGCTTTTAAGCCTGTAAGAAATGCTGCCAATTGCCCGATATTGTTTTCGTTTTCTATAAACTTAATTTGCATATCGGGATTTTCATTTATGAAAGATTTGATTTTATCTCTGGTAGAATCTTTTGAAACATCATCCACTACTATTATTTCAAAATTCTTGTATGTTTGATTTTTTATACTCGTAAGGCAATCACACACAAATTTTTCAAAATTGTGCGTGATTACTATAAATGAAACTTTCGGTAGTTTTAAAAAATCTTCCATACTTCCAATTTTATTAAGCAATAGCTTTTTCTATACGATATTTTACTTTATCTTTACCCAATACTTCAAGAATAACTCCCATATCTGCACCGCGAGTTCTTCCGGTTAATGCTGCACGAACAGTCCACATTGTTTCTTTTGGTTTTATACCGAATTTTTCTTTGAAATATGTTCTGAAGTCAGCCAATTGTTCATGGAGTTTTTCTTCATTATCAAAATCATAGCTATCCAACTGAGAATCAAAATATTTTAGTATATCTTGAGCTTGTTGAGTATCTACATATTTTTCTTTAACTTCTTCATCATAAACAATATCTTTACCGAAGAAATATGCTACGTCATGTGCCAAATCAGACAAAATAGTTATCGGTTCGCGTGTAGCAGCAATAACTTTTTCAAGTTTTTCTTCAGAAAGTTCTGATAAATCATATTGTGCTAAGAACGGTTTAGCTTTTTCCGTAAGTTCTTTAATGTCCATCTTTTTAATATATTGACCGTTCATCCAGTTTAATTTATCGTATTCAAAAATTGAATTTGAAGAAGAAACTTCATTTATTCTAAAGTCTTGAGCGATTTCATCAAGAGTTTTAATTTCAACACCATCAGACGGAGCCCAGCCTAAAAGTGCTACAAAGTTTAATAATGCTTCCGTTAAATATCCTTTTTCTACAAACTCGGAAACTGCTGTTGCGCCATGACGTTTTGAAAGTTTGCTTCTGTCCGGTGCTAAAATCATACCTAAATGTCCGAACTTAGGAACTTTTGCACCTAATGCTTCATATATTAAAATTTGTTTGAAGGTGTTTGAAATGTGGTCTTCGCCTCTGATAATATGAGAAATTTTCATTAACATATCATCAATAACAACCGCAAAATTGTATGTAGGTGAACCGTTGGATTTCATAATAACAAAATCACCTATCAAGCTTGTATCTTGGTGTAAATCACCTTTAACCATATCTTCAAAATGAACAATCGGAGATTCGTGAAATGCTTTTCTTGCTTTTTCGACAGAAAAACGGATAGCAGGTTTTCTTCCTTCTGCTCTTAATTTAGCCTTTTGTTCTTCGGTCAAATTTTCACATTTTTTAGAATATACATATGCCTGTTTATTTTTTGTTGCTTCTTCTTTTTCAGCTTCAAGTTCTTCAGGTGTACAGAAGCATTCATAAGCAAAGCCCTTATCTAAAAGTTCTTGTACATATTTAGGATAAATATCAAATCTTTCTGATTGTGTATATGGGCCGTATTGTCCGCCGACATCGGGACCTTCATCCCAGTTCAAACCGAGTGCTTTTAAACTGTCAAAAATATTATCTATATATGCTTGACTTGTACGTTCGGCATCTGTATCTTCTATTCTTAAAACGTATTTACCGCCGTTTTTCTTTGCAAATAAATAATTGAATAATGCTGTTCTTGCAGTACCTATATGCAAATTGCCGCTTGGCGACGGTGCAATTCTAACCCTTATTTCGTCCATTTTTCTCTCCAATTATAATCAAATGATATATCTATATTCTAGTACAAACATAAAAATGAGTATAAATAAAATTCTATAATTCATTCAGTTAGTATATTACATAAAATAATAAAAATGTTATTATGTATCCAAAAGGAGAATTATATGGCTTTATATTTATTAAAATACCCTTACAGAAAAATATTACTTCCGCTTGCTCAAAAATTAAAGTGGATGAATCCTGATATATTAGGATATCTTGCAACTATAGTTGCACTCGGTACTGCATTTTGTTATTTTTATGCGGTTGACAAACCTGTTTTACTAATAATTTCAATTTTATTAACCTTGTTTAGGATGACATTAAACACTATAGACGGTGTAATTGCAATAGAAAGAGGAAACTTAAAATTAAAGGGAGAAGTTGTAAATGCTCTTCCGGACAGATATTCCGATATTTTTATTATAATAGGTATCGCAGTATCACCTCTTTGTAATACATATTTAGGCTTGGCAGGTATGGCATCAATGTTCCTTGTGAGCTATACAGGAATGCTTTCAAAAGCAATCGGTGCTCAATGGCAGCATCAAGGCCCTTTAGGCAAAGTTGAAAGATTAATTTTCATAATGATTTTCTCCGTATTAGAATATATGTCTTTAACCGGAAAAATCGGCAAATTTCATTCCATAACATATTTTGAATGGTTGATGATATTATTTATAGTTTTAGGTCAAATTACTGTTTATAACAGACTTGTTGCTATGTTAAGAGAATGCCGTAAACTTGACTGGATAAAATACAGAGACACAAATAAAAAAGTTGTTATCATATATGATTCACAAACAGGCAATACCGAAAAAGCAGCACAACAAGCAGCTGATGCTTTGAATTGTGAAATGATACATGTAAAAAATACTAATAATATGGATTTATCCTCTTATGACAGTGTAATATTTGCTTGTCCTCAACTCGGAAGAAGAATTACAACTCCCGATATGATTAATTTACTTGAAAACAATCTTAATTTGAAAAATTATGCCCTTTTAATGACCTCGGGATTACCTATAAAAAGATGGTTCTCAAACAAAAAATGTATAAAATATTTTACTGAAAAATTGGGTAAAAAACCCGTTTCAACAATAAATATAAAAGGATATCATTCTATAGCAAAAACATATAAAAACAGACCAAATGATAATGATTTGTTGGACGCATATTTATTTGCGGCAAAATTGTATGAAAGGATATAATAATGAAAGAATTTATAGAAAATATAGAAATTTCTGCCTTAAAAATAGTTGTAGATACATTAGGTCAATTAAGTGACGGTATTAAACTTGCTTCAAAAGAAGGTTTTACATCAGGGAAAATGCTGGATTATATATATAAAAATACTCCTAATGGCAAACTCGGTATCGGTAAATACATAGATTCAATATATTTAAACCATCCCGGCTGGCAGGATGTAAGAATGAGAAAAAATAATCTTGTTCTTAATCTTAAAGATGCGGTAAACATGACTTTAGAGAGAAAAGATTCCGTAAAAATATGCGATGTTGCATCAGGACCTGCAAGATACATAATTGAAACACTGGAAGCATTTAAAGATAAAAATGTAACAGCAGAACTAAGAGATATTGATGAAAGATGGCTGGAAGAAGCTGCTAAAACCGCCGACGAACATGGTGTAAAAGTTGAATACAGAACAGCAAATGCTCTTTTAGAAAAAGATTTTATGTTTGATGTTCCGCCGGATATATTTGTTGCTTCAGGATTCTATGATTGGTTCGAAAAAGAAGAAGTTATACGTCAATCTATGCAGCTTATTTATAATGCACTACCGCAAAACGGATATTTTGTATTTTCTATTCAAGCAGGACATAATGCTCTAACTCTTACTAACAAGATTTTCAAAGATTTTAATAATCATCAATTACAAATGATTACTTGGAATATGGATGTAATAAATAAAATACTGAGCGAAATAGGTTTTACAACCGTTAAAACACGTTCCGATGACAAGGGACATTATCCTGTATTATTAGTACAAAAAGTATAAAGGAATTATAAATGGAACCTATATATCTCACTCATAACGTAAAACTAGGCATAGTTATATTGTATGCGGTATTGTTTATAATCACGGCAACAGCATACATCTTAGGATTTTTAAAAAAGAATGTTGAAAATTTCAAAACAAGAATGAAATCTTTTTGGATAATTGTATTTCTTTTTACAATTGCATTTATGTTTAATAAACTTGTTGCAATTATATTTATAATGCTAATCAGTTATTTGGCATTAAAAGAATTCTTCTCTATGATACCTACAAGACGTTCTGACAGAAGAGTTCTGTTATGGGCATATTTGGCAATACCAATCCAATATTATTTTATTTTTACTGATTGGATAGTAATGTTTTATTTATTCGTTCCGTTGTATATGTTTATATTAATTCCGTTGAGAATGGTTATTATAGAAGATACTGAAGGCTTTTTAAAATCTTGCGGTACAATACACTGGGCCTTGATGACTTGTGTATATGCCATAGGATATTTTGCCGCATATTTTGCAATTCCTGATTCTATAAATCCAAACGGCGGTGCATTAGGTTTACTTCTATACATATTGATAGTAACTATTTCCAATGACTTCATGCAATTTGTATTTGGAAAAACCATGGGGAAACATAAAATTACACCTGTTGTAAGTCCCAATAAGACGTGGGAAGGTTTTATAGGCGGAGCTGTATCAACAATTGCAATAGCAGTCGGAATATCACAAATTTTTACACCTTTATCTTTATTACAAAGTGTATTTATAGGTACTATAATTGCCGTTGCAGGATTCTTTGGAGATATAACAATGTCTGCAATAAAACGTGATATGGGAGTAAAAGATACAGGTGCTTTATTACCCGGACATGGCGGGATTTTAGACAGACTCGACAGTATGATTTTTACCGTTCCTATATTTTTCCATTACATTGCCTATACTTTTAAAATCGGAATTTTGAGCTAATGATTTGCGGAATAAATAAAAACAATTTTATTAAGTTTCTGTTCTTTACATTCGGAGTAAAGCCTTTTATTTTATGGGCATTGGGTATGAATGCAAGAGGGATGGAACATTTACCCAAAGACGGACCTGCAATCTTAGTTGCAAATCATAACAGCCATATAGACACTCTGCTTTTAATGAGCCTGTTTTCCACGTCAAACTTACTAAAAATACGTCCCGTTGCTGCCGAAGATTATTTCTGTAATACAAAATTAAAAGCATTTTTATGCAAAACACTTATTGATATTATCCCGTTAAAAAGACAAATAGGAAGAATAACTAAAGAAGAACTTTTTAAAGATATAAATTCGGCACTACAAAATAAACAAATCATTATTTTATATCCGGAAGGAACCAGAGGAGAAGATAATAAAATAAAAGAGTTTAAAACGGGTATAGCGCATATTGCTTCTATGAATCCTGAAGTTCCTGTTATTCCTATATATATAAACGGACCTGATAAAATTTTACCTAAGATTGATGCATTATTGGTTCCTTTTATTTCGGATATTTATATAGGAGAGCCGATATATTATGACGGTACACCGACAAAAATATTCAGAGATAGGATTAGAGATGAAGTTGAAAAACTATATACCGCACATAAAAGGAAAGAAACTCTATAAATAATTTAAAAGGATGATATAAAAAATAATAAAAATAATATACAATCAAATGGAAAGGAGTTGGAAATGCCAGATTTTTTAAATTTACAAAATGTTTTAATTGCAATAAGCATATTTTCTACAGTCCTTTATATAATAAAACTTGTAATTTATATATTTATAGGCGGAGATACAGAAATTGATACAGATTTTGACTCAATGACGGAATCTGATATTTCATTTAACTTTTTATCCGTTCAAACAATACTTGCATTTTTTATGGGTATGGGTTGGAGCGGACTTGCAGCTCTTGTCCAATTTAACTTATCGGGAAGAGCATCGCTTGCCATCGCCCTATTAGTCGGATTTATATTTATGTACCTGACTGCATATTTAATGTTTTCGGTAAAAAAGCTAAACCAAAATGTTAAAGAAGATGTAACAAAGCTGGTCGGCCAAACAGGGAAAGCATATACTTCTATAGCACCTCACTCAGAAGGACAAATTCAAATAGATATAAATAACAGACTTTCATTTTTTACGGCTATGAATGAATCAGATGAAAATATAGATTCATTTACACAAATAAAAGTAACAAGAGTAGAAAATAATCAAATTTACATTATAAAAGGAGTATAAAATGTTTTTAGACCCATTATTTATGGCATCCTTCGGTGTTCCGGCAATAATACTTATTGCAATATTATTCTTTGTTGCAAATCAGTATAAAAGATGCCCTTCAAACAAAATCATTGTAGTATACGGTAAAACAGACGGAAAATCTACCGCAAAATGTGTTCACGGCGGCGGTACATTTATTATTCCGTTAATTCAGGACTATGGTATTCTTTCTCTTGAACCTATGACAACAGATATAGATTTAAGAGGAGCACTTTCAAAAGGAAATATCCGTGTTGCTGTTCCTGCAACATTCACTTTCGGTATTTCAACAAAACCAAATATTATGATGAATGCGGCAGAACGTCTTTTAGGTCTGTCTAAACAAGATATCATAACACAAGCCAGTGATATCATTCTCGGTCAGCTGCGTCTTGCAATTGCAACCTTGACAATTGAAGAAATCAACCAAGACAGAGAAAAATTCTTAGAACAAATTAACGCAAACGTAAATCCCGAGCTTAATAAAATCGGTTTGGAAATTATAAACGTAAACATCAAAGATATTACAGATGAATCCGGATATATTGATGCTATCGGTAAAAAAGCCGCAGCAGAAGCTATCAACAAAGCAAAAGTTGAAGTTGCACAACAGGAAAAACTTGGTGCAGTCGGTGAAGCTGAAGCCAATAAAGAAAAGGAAGTTCAAGTTGCGGAACAAACAGCTCAAACATTAATCGGTAGAACAAATGCCGAAAAGGAACAGCGTGTTCAAACTGCAAATATTAATTCTACAGCTGAAATTGGTGAAGCTGAAGCTAATAAGATAAGAGAAGTTCAAGTAGCTCAGCAAAAAGCAGAAACTGAAATAGGTAAAACTAATGCTCAAAAAGAACAGCGTATTAAAACGGCAAGCCTTGAGGCTCAAGCAGTAGAAGGTGAAAACATAGCAAAAGCAAATATTGCTGATTATAATGCTACTTTAGCCGTAAAACAGGCAGAAGCATTAAAACTCGGTGAAGTTGCAAAAGCTAATGCACAAAGAGATGTCTTAATGGCACAAAAAGAACAAGAAGAAGCTAAGTTAAAGAAAGAAGAATTGGCAAGACAAGAAGTTGAGAAATTAAAAATTCAAGTTGAAGCAGATGCTGAAGCTGAAAGACAAAGAAGAATCGCACTTGGTGAAGCTGATGCTATAAAAGCAAGATATTTTGCTGAAGCAGAAGGTATTAAGGCGGTTTTGGAAGCTAAAGCTAAAGGTTATGAAGAATTAGTAAAGATAAGCAATAATAAACCCGAAATAGCAACAAGCTTCTTAATGATTGAAAAAATTGAAAATATTGTTTCTCAACAAGTTGAAGCTATTAAAAATATCAAATTTGATAAAATCACTGTATGGGACGGCGGTTCAGGAAGCGAAAAAGGTTCTACTACCGCAAACTTTATGCGTGATTTGATTAAAGCTCTCCCTGCAATGCACGATTTAGCAAGTCAAGCAGGCGTGGAACTTCCGCAAATTCTTGGTAAAGTTGCTTCACAGGAAGAAGAAAATAATTCTCCACAAGAAGTGAAAAAGGTTGTTTCTCACCCCCCTGTAAAAACTAAAGAAGAGAAATAAAAACAATCTTCTTATAAATCGGGAAAGTTAAAAACTCTCCCGATTTTTTTATTTAAATTTTCTAAATATGATTATTTACGTTGCTGTTATCGTAATGAAGCACAACCTTGCCTTCAGCCAGTGTTTTTTGAACATCTATAATTCTTTGATTTGAACTTCCGCACCAGCATAATTTGTCATCGTGCAATGCTTTTACAAATCTGCCGTCTACCATAACATCAATATATTTCATTTTCGGATTGTCTTCAAAGTCTTCCCAACGAAAACCGGTATAAACCCAAACTGTTTTATTCGGAAATAATTCTTTGCATTTTTTCATTAACCTGAAAGTAGTACCTCTGTTAAACGGGTGCAAAGGATCTCCTCCCGAAAAAGTTATGCCTGAAATATGAGGTTTTGCAAGTGCTTCAAAAAGCTCGTTTTCTGCCGCTTCATCAAACGGCAAACCGCCGGTTATATCCCAAGTTATCGGGTTTTGGCAATCTTCACATTGATGGTTGCAGCCTGCAACCCACAATACTACTCGTAAGCCGTCCCCATTTAGCATGTCGTCTTTTGTTATATTATGGTAGTTCATGATTACATACTTACTCTGTCTTTTATCTCTTCCATTTTTGCTTCGTTTAGACGGGTGTCGCCTTTAACTCTAGAATATGACAAATAGCCGTTCATCCTGTCTATTTTTGTTAAATTTCGGCTTCCGCATTTCGGACATACATCCATATTTAATTCCTGATGACCGCAATCATCACAATATGAAAGTGATAAATTTACTCCTTCATAAAATCCCATATCCATAGCACGTTCGATTAACGTTCTGATTGCCTCTTTATTATATGAAATCGGATATTTAACATATTGGATTTTCCCGCCATTCATAAGATTCCAAAATCTGTTTTCCAAATCCTGTTTTTCAATAGGACTTATTTCTTCCGTTACGTGGCAGTGGAAACTGTTGGTAACATATCCTCTATCAGAAACTTTTTCAACAATACCGTATTTTTCACGGAATTGTTTTACCTGTAAACCGCATAAACTTTCTGCTGGTGTTCCGTATAATGCATACATATTGCCGTCTTCAAGCTTAAATTCGGTTACACGTTTATTAATGTATTCCATTACTTCGATTGCAAACTGCCCGTCTTCAACAAGCGATTTGCCGTTATAGAGTTCTTGCAGTTCGTTTAATGCCGTAATACCAAATGAAGCAGTTGCAGCTTTTAATAAAGGTTTTATTTTATCGTGGAAACCTAAATGACCGCCGTAGAAACCGCCTTCACAGTAAGCTAACGGGTTAGTTGAAGCTCTCATTTCACCAAGATATTCATATGTTCTTATGTGGATTTTTCTGATTAATTGCAAATAGTAATCAAGAACTTCGTAGAAATCTTTACTTTCTTTTTGAGATTTTGCATATATCATAGGCAAATGTAAACTTATAGCGCCTATGTTAAATCTTCCGACAAATACAGGTTTATCATTTTCATCAGCAGGGTTCATTCCGCCTCTTTCATACCAAGGAGAAAGGAATGCTCTGCAACCCATCGGAGAAACCACTCTGCCGTATTTTTTATACATGCTTGCAACATATCCGTCGCCTGTTAAACTTAACCAATCCGGATACATAGAACGTTGTGAACATTCAAGACCTGCTTCAAATACGTCTTCCAATTCGCAGCCTTTTCCGTGAAGGTTTTTATCATATAAAAATACTATTTTCGGGAATAATACCGGCTTTTTGCAGGTTTTCTTGCCTTGACCGCCTTTTCTGGTATTTAAAGCGGATATTGAAGCCATTTTTTCATATTCGCCTGTTCCTAAACCAAGAGTAATCGTAATAAACGGATAATCACCTCTTGAAGAAGCAACGGTGTTAAATTTATATTCCCAACCTTGGAAGCCTTGGTCAAAATCAGTTTGAACATC
>JAEEGL015806709.1_pt1 | contig 18768 bp, 16 predicted proteins | sample 9134231 | NCBI WGS metagenome assembly JAEEGL01 (sample SAMN16246548, study PRJNA631951) | gut metagenome | biome: gut microbiome; feature: rumen; material: fiber-attached | host: Bos | place: Iran: Karaj | collected 2018-10 | reverse complement strand
TTTGATATTTTAAGAATAGTTAAAGCTTTTATTAACAATATTAAAGAAGGGAAAATAAAAGAAGGAGCTTCAACTATTACTCAACAATATGCCAAAAATTTATATTTAAATTTTGATAAAACTCTTAAAAGGAAAATAAATGAATTATGGTACACTATTCAAATAGAAACTCATTATACTAAAGACGAAATATTAGAAGGATATTTAAATACCATTAATTATGGTCATGGTAATTATGGTATTAAAGCTGCAAGTAACTTTTATTTTAATAAAAATCCTTTTGATTTAACATTAATGGAAGCATGTATTCTTGCTAATATTCCTAAATCTCCTAATAATTATTCTCCATTAAATAATTTAGAATTATCCAAAAAAAGAGCTTTATATACTCTTAATAAAATGTATGAAGATAAATATATAACAAAAGAAGAATATGAAGAAGCGTTACAAGAAGATATAATTATTTACGGAAAAAAAGAAACAATTAATTTAACAACTTTAATGTATTATCAAGATGCTGTGTTTAAAGAACTTAAAACACTTCCCAAAATACCATCAACATACCTTACAACTGGTGGACTTAAAATATATACAAATTTAGATATTGATGCTCAAACAATACTTGAAAATAGTATTAATAAAATAATTAAAAATGATAAATTACAGGTTAATAGTATTATGGAAGATCCCAATAATGGGGCTATTATTGCCCTTATTGGTGGAAGAAACTATAATAAAAGTGAATATAATCGTTCACTTAATTCATATAGACAAGTTGGATCTATTATGAAACCTATATTATATTATACTGCCCTTGAAAATGGATTTACAGCATCAAGTTCTTTTTTATCCGAAAAAACAACCTTTCATTTAAATAATGATAAAACATATACTCCCAAAAATTATAGTGATAATTATGCCAATAAAGCCATATCAATGGCTGAAGCAATTGCCGTTTCTGATAATATTTATGCCATCAAAACACATCTATTTTTAGGAGAAAAAGCTATGATTGAAACAGCCTATAAAATGGGAATTAAAACACAACTTGATGAAGTTGCATCTCTTCCACTAGGAACAACTGCATTAAATATTTTAGAAATAACTAATGCTTATGCAACACTTGCTAGTGGTGGTATTAAAAGAGAACCCTTTTTTATTAGTAAAGTTACCGATATGAATGATAATATATTATACGAACATAAAGATAACTATGAAATTGCTTTAAATTATGACAATGTCTTTATTTTAAATAATCTATTATCTCTTACTTATGATTATGATTTAATAGACTATGCATATCCAACTAATATATCCATAAAAGCCCTTCTTACTAATAAATATGCCATTAAATCAGGTTCTACTAGTACAGATAATTGGGTTATTGGCTTCAATAAAAATGTTGTTACAAGCATCTGGGTTGGTAATGATGATAATTCACCAATTACAGGTAATGATTATAAATATGTAAAAAAAATATGGGCTAATACTATGGAAAAATATTTAAAAGATAAAGACAACACTTGGTATACTAAACCCGATAATATTGTTGGAGTATTTGTTAATCCTATAACAGGAGAATTAGCTAATGAATCTTTAAAAAAAAGAAAGATTTTTTACTATATTAAAGGTACTGAACCAACCAATATTCAAGATGTATTAAAAGAATTAGAATAAAAAATTTACTTTATTTCCCAATTAATTGGTTTAATACCATTATTAATTAAAAAATTATTGGTTTTAGAAAAAGGACGACTACCAAAAAAACCATTATAAGCAGATAAAGGACTAGGATGTGCAGATTCTATAACTAAATGAATTGGATTAGTAATTAAACCTTTTTTACTTCTAGCATATCTACCCCATAAAATAAAAACAACTGGTGTATCTTTTTCATTTATTTTTTTTATAACACTATCTGTAAATATTTCCCATCCCATACCTTGATGTGATGCGGCATGATCTTTAATAACAGTTAAAACTGCATTAAGAAGTAATACACCCTCTTTTGCCCAAGAATGTAGACTTCCACTTTCACTTATTTTAATTCCTAAATCACTATTTAACTCCTTATAAATATTAACTAAACTAGGAGGCTTCTTAATATTCAATGGAACGGAAAAAGAAAGACCTTCAGCTTCACCATCACCATGATATGGATCTTGTCCAAGTATTACTACTTTAACACTCTTATATGGAGTGTATCTAAAAGCCTTAAATACTTCTTCTTTTTTAGGAAAAACTATCTTTTCCTGATATTCTTTTTTTATATTTTTCATTAAATTAATAAAATAATCTTTTTTAAATTCATCTTGTAAAACAAAATCCCAATCATTACCTATCATACGAAGACCTTTCTTTATACTTTTTAATTAATACTTTTCTTAATTTTATCATAGCATATGTATTTATAATAGCCATTATTCCTACTCCTATATCTGCTAAATTCCAAAGAAATGATGGTGTTGCTATACTTCCGTATAATAAAACTAATACAACAACTATATTTAAAAATAATCTTTTTATAGTATTCATATTTTTATCAATAAACTTTAGACTACTTTCACCATAATAATATCCCGATATAATAGTTGAAAAAGCAAAAGCTATTATAGATATTAATAAAATAATTGTACCAAAATTTCCTAAATGATAATTAAGTGCTGATAGAGTTATCTCAATACCATTTGGATTAGAAAATAATGATACATCAATATTACTTGTAATAATAATAAAAGCTGTTCCAGTGCAAATAATAAAACTTGTAAAATATACTCCAAGCATTTGAGTATAACCTTGTTTTAATGGATTATTTACGTTACTTGTACCTGATGCAATGGCTCCTGTTCCTATTCCTGATTCACTTGAAAATATACCTCTTTGAACACCAATGATAATACTTCCCATGATACCCCATCCAAATGCTTTAATATTAAAAGCTTCTTTAATAATAGTTAAAATAACTTGAGGAAATACTTTAATATTCATAATAATAATCACTAATGATACCATCATATAAATAATTCCCATAATAGGAACTAAAAATGAATTAAAATTAGCAATACGAGATATTCCTTTAGAAATAATAATATAAGAAATAATACTAATGATAATTCCTGAAAGAAATAATGGAAAATCTAAAAATTCATATAAACTTCTTGATATGGTATTTGATTGTATTGATAAAAAACATCCTAAATAGCAAAAACATACAATAACTGAATAAATAATAGCCATTTTATGATTATTTAACCCACTAGAAATATAAAATGACGGACCTCCTTGATAAAAATTACCATCCTTCTTTCTAAATATAACTGCTAAAGTACTTTCCACAAACGAATTAGGTAAAGTAATAAAAGAGGATAACCATAGCCAAAAAACAACTCCTATACCACCATTATATATGCCTATAGCAATACCAGCTAAAGAACCAACTCCTATTCTTGCTGCTAAAGCTAAAGTGAGTGTTTTAAAAGGAGAAATACCATTACTTCCCCTATCTTTTTTTATACTATTAATCATTTTTTTAAAGCTAAATTGAATAAAATTCAATTTAAATGTATAGTATAATCCACAACCAATAAGTAAAAATGTAGCAATAGTCCATACTAAACTATTTACTTGTGACATAATGCCTCCTTATTTATGATATTCTTCATTATTATTTATCTTAAAAGCTCTATAAATCTGTTCTAATAAAATAACTCTAAACAATTGATGAGGAAAAGTCATTTGCGAAAATGATAATCGATAATTACAAAAACTTTTTACTTCTTCACTAACACCTCTACTTCCACCAATAATAAATGTTATATTACTATTTACTAGAAGTATGTTATTAATTTTTTGAGAAAAAGAAAGACTATCTATTTCATCTCCATTAATATCTAATAAAATATTATAATCACTTTTATTTAAAACTTTTAAAATATTATCTGATTCTTCCTTTAATGTTTTTTTATCATCATAATTATAATCAGGTAACTCAATTATTTCCATTTTAATATATTTACTGATTCTCTTTCGATATTCCAAAATAGCTTCTTCTAAATATTTTTCTTTTATTTTACCAACACAAACTATTTTAAACATACTATATCTCCTAAATCTTTTATTTCATTTTGACTAGCATATGATAAATCAATATCATTATTTAATATTTCACTAACTGTATTAATAGCAACACTTGGATTATTATTAACTTCAGATAAATGAGCTAATATTATTTTTTTAGTATCACTTCCAATTATTTCTTTTAAATAATTACCAGCTTGAATATTAGACAAATGACCTTTATCACTTAAAATACGTCTTTTTAAAATATATGGATAAGGACCTGTCATAAGCATATTTATATCATGATTACTTTCAAAAATATAAATATTCTTATTTTTTAATTTAGGTAAAATATTTTCATTAATATATCCAGTATCAGTTACATATACTAATGATTCTTGATTATTAATAATAAAACCAACTGATCCCTTTGCATCATGTGAAGTATAAAAAGGAATAATATCAAAATCACCAATAAAATATTCTTCATCATTTAAAATTAAATTATCTTCACTAATAATTTTAATAATATCACTAAACATCTCATTATTAGTATATACTTTTATATTATTTTTTTTAACAAAACTTTTTAATCCCATAACATGATCTTTGTGAGTATGAGTAATTAATATAGCATCAATTTCACTTGGAGATACATTACATTCATTTAATAATTTAACCATTTGTGGATAAGAAAATCCAACATCAATTAATATTTTCTTATTTCCTATTAAAAGAGTTGAATTTCCTTTAGAACCACTTCCTAAAATAATTATTTTCATTAGTAGAATAATAATGGGTTAAAACAATTACCATTTTGATATGGTACACCATCCCATATTTCAAAATGAAGATGTACTCCAGTACTATGACCAGAACTTCCCATTTCTCCTATTACTTGATGAGCAGATACTCTTTGACCAATGTGAATATATTTAGTAGCTGAACCCTTTCCACCTAACTTATCATTACCATTGGTATTTTGCATATGTCCATATTGCGTATAATAACCATTATCATGCCTAATTGTTACGAAATATCCCATAGATGAATTACTTCCAACATTTACCACTTCACCAGCACGAGCAGCGTATATTGGTGAGCCACGACCTGTTCCACAAATATCTACACCACGATGAAGTTTTCCCCAACGCCATCCAAATCGACTTGATAAAATATAAGGGAAATTAGTAGGCCAAAGCCATTCACCATCACCACGTTTAGCTTGTTTCCCACCTTTAGCCACAATTTTATTTACAACAGGAACAAGTTCTTCAGAAGAAACAATATATGCTTGAGATATTTCACCATTAATCATTTTTACTTTTTGAGTTACTCTATTTTTACCATCTCTACCTTCCTGTAGAGTTTTTTGCTGTCCTTGATACATTGAATTATCTTGTTTATACGTTGTTTTAAATTTTACTACTTGATCTTCAACAACGTGTTTTTCAACAATTGTGGTAAAAACTGGACTAACAGAACCTATTGATAATTCTTGTCCATAATAAATTAATGAATTCTCACTAGTAAGAGTAGAATTAGCAATTAATAATTCATTAATACTCATGCTATTTTTATCGGCTATTTTTTCAATACTATCATCTTTTTGAACAACATATTTTTTTTCACTTGTATTATTATCAAATATTAAATACTTCGTCAAACTTTCAACATCAGTATAAATCATTTCGTTAACAGGAAGATTTGCTTCTTTAATGGTAATATCATCATCAATATAAATATTTTCAACTAATTCACCAGTTGATTCTAATGATAATTTATCACCATTAATAAAAGCACTATACTGCTCATTATCAACAAAAGATAATATAACTTGTTCAACAGCCTTAGTAAAAATTTCTTTATTTAAAATGTTTATTTTAACAATTTTTTCTTTTTCTTTTTCTTCATTATCACCATTATCATCATTTTGATATTCTGTTACATTACTTCTATCAATTATTGCTTGATATCCTTTAATTGTAAATGGTGAAATAGAATTAATTCGATTATAAATATCTGACACACTGTCAATACTATTTTCATATGTTAATTCTTTAACAATATCAATATCATTAGGTATATATATGGTATCAACATGATATTTATCTTTTAATTTTTCTTGTTGATTATTAATATATTGATTTAATTCATCACGTGATCTAATTAAACCTATTGATCTACCTTCTAAATATACTCTATAACCTTCAATTGGTATTTTGTTTTTTCCATTATAATCTTTTACATACATTACTAAAAAGCCACTTAGTAAAATAGCAAAAAACAACCAAAAAATATTTTTTAATTTCATCACGATTCACCCTTCTCTTCTTGATAATTTAAAAATGAACATGTATCACCTTTAAATATTAAATTAATCGTATCGGTTCTTCCATTACGATGTTTTCCAACAATAAATTCACTAATTGATGTATTACCTTCAGCAGCACCCTTTTTATAATAAGAATCACGATACAAAAATGACACAATATCAGCATCTTGCTCAATTGATCCTGATTCACGTAAATCACTCATTAAAGGACGCTTATCCTCTCTTTGCTCTACAGAACGAGATAATTGTGCCAATGCAATAATTGGAATATGTAGTTCAACTGCTAAAAGTTTTAATGCTCTTGATATATCAGATACTTCTTGTTGACGATTTGTTCCATAGTTCTTACCACCATTAATTAATTGTAAATAATCTATAACTATTAAATCCAAACCATGTTCACTACTTTTAAGACGTCTTGCTTTACTCCTAATAGCTCCAATAGTTGATTCCGTCATATCATTTATAAATATTTTAACATCAGAAAGTCTACTAATGGCTTCATTAAGTCTTATCCAATCATCATTATTAAAATTACCAGACATAAACTTTCTTCCATCAATTTGTCCAATATTAGCTAAAATTCGATTAGCAAGTTGAACACGATCCATTTCTAGATTAAAAATAGCAACACTTTTTCCCATCAAAGCAGCATTAACGGCAACATTAAGAGAAAAAACTGTTTTACCCATAGCAGGACGTGCTGCAACAATAATTAATTGATTTTCATGAAATCCTGATGTTAATCTATCAATATCAATAAATCCTGATGGTACTCCTGTTATTTCACCACGTGATGAAGATAATCTTTCAATATTTTTTTCTGCTTCTTCTAAAACATCTTTAAATTCTACAAATTCAGTTGTTTGCTTATTTTTTACAACGTTTAAAATCTTTTTTTCAGCTTCATCAAGTGTTTCATCAACTTCATCTATTGTATCATAAGCAAGTGTTCCTATCTCTTCGGATACCTTGATTAATCTTCTTAAAAGAGAGGCATCACTTATCTTTTTTATATAATATTCTGCATTAGTTGCTACTGCTTCACTATTTAAAACTTCACTTATATATGGAATTCCACCTACTTCGTTAAGTTTATTATTTTCCTTTAAATAAGTAATTATACTTGTCATATCAATAGGAGAATTTTTGCTTCTTAGATTTACAAGAGCATCATAAATAAGTCTATTATTATCATAGTAAAAATCATCTAAATTCAATAAATCAATTGCTCTATCTAAAGCATAGCGTGATAAAAACATTGATGATAAAAGAGATTGTTCGGCTTCTTTATTACTTGGTACAGTTCTTGCCATAATTATTCTCCTTTTACCTCTACTTTTATAATAGCATTAATGTTTTTATATAAATTTATCTCAACATTATGAAAACCAAAAGAATTAATTGCTTCCATTTTTATTTGTTTTTTATCAAATGTATAGCCTTTTTTTTCTAATTCTTCTTTTATTTGCTTACTTGAAATACTACCAAACATTTTATCCATTTTCCCTTTTTTAGCAATAAACTTTAAAGTAATATCTTTCAACTTTTTAGATAGTTCTAAAGCTTCTTTAGTATTTTTTTCATCTAACTTTTTAGTTTCTTCCTTTTCATTATTTAATTTATTTAAAGATGTCTCCGTTTTCTTTACAGCATAACCCTTTTTTATCAAAAAATTAATTGCATATCCATCACTAACATCTTTTATATCACCCTTTTTTCCTTGGCCCCTTAAATCTTTTAAGAATATTACTTGCATAATGTCCTCCTAAAACTTAATTATATTATATCACTATTTATTAAATATTTTATATTTATTTTTATAATATGGACAATATATAATAATTTTGATAGAATAATTATGTGAGGATTTATGAAAAATAATAGAAATATAATAGTATTTTTAATATTCATATTACTAATTATTGTCACATTATTTGTCATAAAATTTATAAATAATGGCAAGCCCAAAATAGAGAATTTCAAAATAGATGATATGGAAATAAAAATTAATGAAACACTACCAATAAAATATGAATTAGATAATAAAAATTATGTTATTACATGGAGTGTTACTGATGATTCTATTGCAAAAATATTTAATGATGAAATAATAGGACTAAATTATGGAACAACAGAAATAATTGGTATTATTAATACTGATAATAATGAAATAATTGAACAAAAAGCTAAAATAATAGTATATAGTGGTGATAAAAATATTTCTTTAAATGATTTTTATATTCCAGAAGGAGACATTCTAATATCAATTGGTAATGAATATACACTACCTATTAATTATTCACCAAATAATGCATATATTAAAAATATTAGTTATAGTATCGATAATGATATAATTCACTTTGAAAACAATAAAATTACTGCTTTAAAGGAAGGAAAAACAATTCTCACTATAAAAATTAATAATATTGAAAAGAAAAAAGTTATTTATGTTACCAAAGATAATGTACAAACACAATTTATAAAACCTATTAATAATATATCTTTTACAAATGATTTAATAACTTTAAAAGTTAATGAAAAAAAGAAATTAGATTATAATATTAATCCAATAGATGGTTATATTAGAAATATTAAAATAGAAAGTAGTAATGAAAATATTGTTTCATCTGAAGATGAATATATTAAAGCAATAAATGAAGGAGAAGCTACTATTAAATTAACAATTAATGATATTTTATCCGCTACAGTTAATGTAAAAGTTGTTACCCCAATTAAAGATATCAATATTATCTATTATCCCAAAGATCTTATTAAAGAAGGTGAAACAACAAAAGTTGTTGCCAATATTATACCTGATAATATCGATTATAAATTATTTTTTAAAAGTAGTAACCAATCAATTATTTCAATTAATGATTTTGGTGAAATAAAAGCCTTAAGAGAAGGAACAGCCGATATTATAATAACCGATCAAGATGAAAATATTAAAAAAAATATTACCATAAATGTTCTTCCTACAATAAGAACAATTAATGGTGATGGTAAAATTTTTAAATATACATCCAATAATGTTGTTATCCCCCAAAAAGCTGATATAACTTTCTTTCAAAAACTAACGGAACAAAATATTGGATCACTTAATAATAATGTCTTTACTTATAATGATGGATTTAAATCTTATAAATATGATATTAGTAAAAGTATTTTATATGTTGATAATTATTCTTTATATATGAGAATTTATTATCCACCAAATAAAGACTTAAGTAATGTTAATACATTAACTTTCTTAGGAGGTAATGGAGAAGAAGACTTTAATGGATATTTTAGTAAAATAAATAGTGATCTATCTATTATTAAAAGTAGTGGTATTATTATTTTAGTTACAACTAAAACTGGTTCTGATTATAATTCTAATGCTGTTGTATTAGGTACAGAATTTGTAAAAAAAATAGTTAAACAAAAAGATTATGTTATAAATTCCGTAGGTGGTTTTTCTAAAGGAGGACGTCCTGCTGGGGAAGCTTTAAATAAGGGAGATTATAAGCGTTTATTAATATTTGATTCATATTTTTATAATGCATCAGGAAAGCCTCGTTTAAAGGATGTTGATATTATTTTTTATTCAACAAGTGGTGATCATTTAGCACCTCAAGCAACAACAACTTTATCGGAATTATATTCATATGGAGTTAAAAACGTTACCATCATTACTAATAATGATTCAATAATTAAAAAATTTAATGGTAAATATTTAATAATTAATCCAGGATCTACTCTTGGATATGGACATCAATATAATAGTATTACTATATCAAATTTCTTTGCTTATGCATGTTTATAAAGTATTCTTGTGAATACTTTATTTTATGTTATAATTTTTTTGGTGATATTATGTATCTAGTAGAAAAAACAATAAATAAATTAAATAGTAATGGTTACACCTTTTTTCTTAATCCTAAAGATTTTAAAGAATTAACTAATCATTTAAAAAAAAATACATATCAAGTACTTTTTCCATATCCAGATGCTGAAAAAGTTATTATATATAAAAATAATATACCTGACATAATTCTTTTAGAAATAAAAATAAATATACCAATTAGACATCAAGATATATTAGGTACACTATATTCTCTTCAAATAGATGATAGTTTATTTGGAGATATTATTATTAAAAATAATCATTATTATTTTTACACTTTTAGGTATTTAAAAACTTTTTTTGAAATGGAATTAACTAAAATTAAAAATTCGAGAATTACAATTGAAGAAATAGATAATAACTATTTAAATGATTTTCATAACAATTATGAAGAAATAAAAATAATTACTTCATCTCTTCGAATAGATTCAGTTATTGCTAAAATTATTCATACAAATAGAGATAGTATTAAAGATTTAATAAAAGATAAAAAAATAATATATAATTATGATGTTTTAAAAGATAATTCAAAAAATATTAAAAAAAATGATACTTTTTCTATTAGAAAAATTGGTAAATACAAATTTGATAGTATTATTGCTACAACTAAAAAAGATAATTTAGTAATTAAAATTTTCAAATACATTGATAATTAATAAAAACTAGTGCTATAATCTTCTTAAGGAGAATTTATGCTTAAAACTGACTCAAGAAAAGTAAAAAATAATGATACTTTTATTGCTATTAAAAATATTAATACTGATGGACATGATTATATTGATGAAGCCATTAAAAATGGTGCTAAAAAAGTGATTTGTGAACATGGAAATTATGATGTAGAAACAATAATTGTACCTGATACAAGAAAATATTTAGAAGAATACTTATATGATAATTATTATAATCAAATAAGTAAAATGAAATTAATTGGAATAACTGGTACTAATGGTAAAACAACAACATCTTTTCTTATTTATCAAATTTTAAATAAATTAAATATTAAATGTGCATATATTGGTACAATTGGCTTTTATATAGGAAATAAAAGAAAAGAATTAAATAATACTACTCCTGATGTTGATTTATTATATGAAATGCTACTAGAAGCATCAAAAGCCAAAATAGAATATGTAGTTATGGAAGTTAGTTCTCATGCACTTGCTCTTAATCGAATATATGGACTTAAATTTGATGCTGTAGCTTTTACCAATTTAACAAGAGATCACTTAGATTTTCATAAGACAATGGAAGAATACTCATTGGCAAAACAAAAACTATTTAATTTAACAAGAAATAAAAAAATAGCTGTTATTAATGGTGATGATATTAATTATAAAGATTTCATTAAAGAAAATAATTTTAATATTATTATTAGTAAAACTAAAGGTGACGTTATTATAAAAAAAGAACTATTTACTAATTTAGGAAGTGATTTTTCTTTTACATATAATAATAAAACTTATGAAACACATATAAATATGGTAGGAAGATATAACATATATAATTATCTAACTGCTCTGATTATTTTAACTAATTTAGAAATTAATATTAATAGCATTCTTGATTTAAATAATGAATTAACTGCACCACCAGGTAGAATGGAAATGATTAAATATAAAACAAATAGTATTTTTATCGATTATGCTCATACACCAGATGCTATTTTAAATGTTATAAAAACATGTCAAGAATTTAAAAAAGGTAAAATAATAACTATTATAGGTTGTGGTGGAAATCGTGATAAAACTAAAAGACCTATTATGGCAAATATTGCAACAGAAAATAGTGATAATGTTATTTTTACTAATGATAATCCTAGACTTGAAAATCCCAAAGATATTATTAAGGATATGATAAAGGGTGTTAAGAATAATAATTATAAAATAATATATGATAGAAAAGAAGCCATTATAGAAGGAATTAAATTATTAGATAATAAAGATTGTTTACTTATTTTAGGAAAAGGCCATGAAGATTATCAAATTATTGGAAAAATAAAATATCATTTTGATGATAAAGAAATAGTTAATAATTATTTAAAAGAAAGGATGGAAGTATATGAATAATTATATGGAAAAATATTTAGAATCAGAAAAATTTATAAGAAGTAAAATAAAAGAAATACCTAAAATAGCTATTATATTGGGTAGTGGATTGGGAAGTCTTGCTGATGATATTGATAATAAAATTTCAATAAATTACAAAGATATACCAAATTTTCCAGTATCAACAGTTGCCGGGCATAAAGGTGAATTAATATTTGGTAAATTAAATAACATTCCTATTATAGCTATGAATGGGAGATTTCATTATTATGAGGGATATAATTTACAAGAAACAACATACCCTATTCGAGTATTTAAACTATTAGGAATTGAAACACTTATTTTAACTAATGCTGCTGGTGGTATTAATGAAACCTTTAAAAAAGGTGATTTAATGATTATTAATGATCAATTATCTTTCTTTGCTGAAAGTGCCCTACGTGGACCTAATATGGAAGAGTTTGGAGAAAGATTCATTGATATGAGTACAACATATGATAAAGAGTATATTAGTCTTTTGAAAGATATTATGTTAGATAACATTGGAGATTATCATGAAGGGGTTTATGCCTACATGAAGGGACCTACTTATGAAACACCCGCTGAAATTAGAGCTTTAAGAACACTTGGAGCTGATGCTGTTGGTATGAGTACTGTTCCTGAAGCTGTAGTTGCCCACCACTCAGGAATAAAAATAGCAGGTATTACGTGTATTACCAATATGGCTGCTGGTGTTACTAATGAAAAATTATCTCATGATGATGTTAAAGAAACAGCTTTAAAATCCGAAAAAAACTTTAAAAAAGTAATCAAAGATTTTATAAAAAAAATTTCCTAAATATAGGAAATTTTTTTATATGATTTTAACGACTATAATTTGGTTTTTCTTCTAATTCATCATCTTCCATAACATAATTATTATTATAATTATATTTTGGAGTATAAATAACCTGAATAGGACCTTTTTTTGTATTAATTACCCCATCATTTTTATATGCTTCAACGACATATCCTGCAACTAAAAGTCTTTCTATTTCATCAAATACTTTTTCTCGTGGTAGGCTTCTAATATTTTTACTACGACACATAGTTACTAATAGTTTTACAGCATTAGGATATTTTGTTACTATATTACGTATTTTTTCATCATATTCAAAAGTAGGATAACCACTAATCTCTCCACCTTTAATTTCATTACGATATGCATTACTAAAAACATATCCTGCAATATTTAAGTCTTCATCACTAATTCTTACATAATTTTCAGCTAGTTCTCTAAAAACATCAGCTAATTCAACTATTCTTAAAAATTTTAATGACTCTCTATCACTTATTTTATAATCCATATATACTCCTTATTATTATTGTAACATAATATCTTATAAATATATCATTTAATAACTTATTTTTTTAAATTATTATTATATATGTCAATAATTGATTTATAATCACATCCATAAAAAATTGAACAATTATCATTAGTTGTTCCTATAACTAAATAATTATCCTCATTTTTTATTATTTTAGTTATTATATTATTCTTATTATTATCACTATATACTTCTTTACTAATTAATTTACCAGATAAATCATATTTAACTAACATACTATTTCTAATAGCATCATTTCCAAATTTATCAACATTAGTTAAGAGAGTCAAATATAAATAATTATTATCCGTAGTTATTGAAGTAAAACGATAATATTCGTCTTCATCAAAAAGATATTTACCAAGATATTTTCCATCCTTATTATATGTAACTATTCCTGCTTGATATTTAAACACTTTTTGATTTTTTTCATTTTTCTCATCACTAGTATTTAATGCACCAACAAGATATATTTTATCATCAAGTAAAATCATACTAGTAAAACCATAATTATCTGTATTAGCATAACTTCTTGCCCAAACTACTTTTTTACTTACAGCATCTATATCTTCTTCTTCACGATTAAAATCATTTTTAAATTTAACTAACATTCCATAATTAACAGCATCCTTACCACATACGATATAACCATCTGATACCTTAACAATATCATTAAAAATACCTGATTTATTACCACCATAATTGTTATGAGATATTATTTCACCATCACTATTTATTCTAACTATTATTCCCCCACCAATTAACTGAAAGCCCATTTCCATATTTTCATAAATTGATTGGCCTATTATAACATAATTATTATTTCCATCATCAATTATTTTATAAAATTCTGTATCACTAAAAACACTATAGGTATTATGCCAAATCATTTTACCAGATAAATCGTATTTAACTATTAAAGCATCTCTTGGTTTTAAATCTATCTGCTTATAATCCTTAATATAACTTCCTACAGCAATATATCCATCATCAACACTTATAACACCATAGAAATTTGAATCATACTTATTTGAAAAAGTATTCTCCCACACTACTTTCATATTGTTATCATATTTTACTATTTTAGATTGAGTTGCAATAATATTACTAGTTTGTCCTGTTACTTGATCTTTATATTCATATGTTAAAGGATTAACATACTTACTATTATAAAAATCACTTTCTCCTACTCCTATATATCCATCACTTACTTTTTCTAAATCATTTAAATTATCTATATGAACAATACTTTTTTCTCGTGATATTTTATCAATAACTACAATTAATAATTCTATAATAATAATTATTAAACATATAATTGAAACTATTTTAATTAATTTTTTCTTTTTTTTCATTTTTACCTCTTATTTAACTTCATAACAATCATTTGTTGTAAAGAAGATATTTTTATCTAACAAAAGTAAATCCTTCTTTAACAATGAATAATTATGATTATTAGTTATAACCATTAATAAATTCTTTTTTTCATTTTTTAAAATTGTTGATGTAATTTTATATTTATTAATTAAAAGATTATTAATTTCTTTTTCTTTATCACTCTTAATAAAAATAATTTTATTTCTTGATATACCAAGAATAATACTATTACAAATAAAATTAGAAATTACTAATAAAATAATAGCATATAAAACTATATTAATTCCAAAAAACACTCCACCACATATAACAATTATGGAATTCATTATTAAATTAGATAAACTAATAGATACTTTAAAATATTTATTCATGATTGGTCCCATAACTGACAATCCTGACGATGCAAAACCATTTTTATATACAAGTCCACTTGTTATACCTGAAAAAATACCTGATATAATGGATATTAAAAATAAATCTTGATAAGAAAACTTAATAATATTCACAATATCTTCTGTTAAATAAACAAACAAGGGATAAGTAATACTAGCATAAATTATTCCTATTACTGTCTTTTTATCTAATAAAAAAAGACTTAAGACAAATGTAACTATATAAATAATTGCAACAATACTACTTGTACTAATTGGAATAATATTAGATATAATAAGTGATAATCCCGGGCTTCCTCCTGCTACTAAATTAATAGGTTTCAATAATAAATTAAAATTAATGGCTGAAAGTAGATTAGCAAATGTAAATATTAAATATTTCTGGTAATTTTCTTTAAATATTTTCACTTTCCACCCTCCACTTCATAACTATTGGATACAAAAAAGAAAGCTTCTTTATCATATTTTTCTAATCCATCTTTAAGTTTATAATAATCCCTAGTTGGAATAACAGCAAACAAAACATACTTATCATCTTTAGAATAAGCACCAACTGCCTTTAATGATGTAACACCATGATGAAGTTCATTTATAATATAATTACTAATTTCTTTCGGATTACTAGTAATTATATAAAATGATTTATTACCTGATATGCCAAGCATTACTTTATCAATAACAACACTATATATATAAATATTAACAATTGAATAAATAAGTGTTTCAAAATCAAAAATAAATGATCCTAAAATAGCAATAGTAAAATCTATAACAAAAACACCTATTCCCATATTGAGATGAAAATATTTATTAAGTATTTTAGCTAAAATATCTCCACCACCAGTAGTATATCCTTCTTTAAATACTAATCCTATTCCAAAACCATAAAAAACTCCTCCAACAACAGTTGCTAAAAGCCTACTATCAATGGAAAAATCTACATATAATAGTATTTCACTAGAAAGATAAGCAAAGATAGAAAAAAAGATAGAACCAAAAAGAGCTTTAAAAACTTCTTTTTTTCCAAGTAACAACAAGCATATTACTAGTAGTCCTCCTGATAATACAGCAATAGAAAGTGATTCATTAAAATTAAATAATTTTTTAAATACTATAGCAAGTCCACTAACACCACCAGGAATAATATTATATGGTGATAAAAAAATATTAAATGCAAAAGCACAAATAAATGTTCCCATTATTGTCATTAAAAAACTCTTTTTACTCATAATTATTACCTCTTTTTAAATAACTTTCAATAAACAAGTCTAAATCACCATCTAATACTTTACTAACATTACTTGTTTCATACCCTGTTCTATGATCTTTTACTAAAGAATATGGGTGCATTACATAACTTCTTATTTGACTACCAAACGAAGTATCAACGTTATCTCCCTTAATATTATTCATTTCTTTTTGTTGTTTTTCTTGCTCTAAAAGTTTTAATTTTCCTTTTAAAATATTTAATGCTGTTTCTCTATTTTGAATTTGACTTCTTTCATTTTGACATGTTACAACTATTTTTGTAGGAAGATGGGTTATTCTAACCGCTGAATCTGTTGTATTAACATGTTGTCCTCCAGCACCACTAGACCTATAAACATCAATTTTTAAATCCTTATCATCTATTTTAATATCAATATTGTTATCAAATTCTGGAGTCACATCAATACTAGCAAAAGATGTATGACGTTTATGATTAGCATCAAAAGGACTAAGTCTAACTAAACGATGAACACCTTTTTCACATTTTAAATATCCATATGCATATTTTCCAGATACTTTAATAGATGCACTTTTAAGACCTGTATCTTCACCATCTAGATATGATAATACTTCATATTTAAAATGATGTTTGTCAAAATATCTTAAATACATTCTAAATAACATATCTGCCCAATCACAAGATTCCGTTCCGCCTGCACCAGAATGAATTTCTAAAATACAATTATTCTTATCATATAAACCATTTAACAACAAGAAAGTTTCTAGTTTACCAACTTCTTTACGTATATTTTTAGTATTTTCTTCAATATTTTGTATTAAATCATCATCTTTTTCAATTAATAATAGTTCAATTATTTCTATATTAGAATTTATATTATCTAATGTACTTTTTACTGAATTCGTAATATCTTTTAAAGAATTCATTTCATCTATTATCTTGGTTGCCTGTTCTTTATCACTCCAAAAATCTTCTGATAAAGTAATTTTTTCTAACCGTTCTATTTCTTCTTCTTTTTTTGAAATGTCAAAGTAACCTCCATAAATCATTTACTCTTTTTTGTAATTCTAATAATTCTTTCTTTAGTTCATTTATATCCATGATAATCCTCACTAACATCTAAAATTATATATTATATAATAAAAAATTTCCACAATTTTGAGGAAATAATTTTTTTTATTCATCAATATCTATTTTCTTTTTAAAGATAAATTGCTGTTGAATTATAAAATTAATTATAAACAGTATTATTTCTACTAATATTTTAGAAATAAACTTATTAATTATTAATTTATAAACAAATATATTTAATAATAATGTATTAAGTATTAATATACAAATTGCAAGTATAATATAAGAAAGGATTGATTTATGTAAATTATTATTACTTTTAAAAACTAATTTTCTATTTACAGTATAATTTATACTTGCTGATATTATCCTAGCTAAAATATTACATATACTGATACTTCTTATAAAAATAGAAAATATTATAAATAATACATAATCAACTAAAAAACTAATAATTGATGATAAAGAAAATTTAATTATATCTTTATATATTAAATATGAATCTTTAAAAGCATTAAAATGTGAACCCTTATTCTTATTAATATAAATAGTTTCTATTTCTATTTCATGCATTTTAATACCATTTTTAGAACTAGATAATAAAGCATTCATTTCATATTCAAAACGATTACCAGGAACTTTTAAAAGAAAATTAACTAGTTTATAAGAAAAACATCTAAGACCTGTTTGTGTATCATAAACATTTATTCCTGTAGCTAGACGAAATACTCCTTTAGTAATCCCATTTCCTAACTTACTACGAATTGGTGTATTACTATTTCTTTTTCTCATACCTAATGTATAAGTCTTTAAATTATTTTTAGTATAATCTAATAACTTAATAGCATCTTCTATTTTATGTTGTCCATCACTATCCATTGTTACAATAAGATAATCTTTTTCATATTTATTTTTAATATATTTTATACCCGTTTTTAAGGCATAACCTTTTCCCATATTAGGGGTATAACTAATTAAATGTACTTTATCTTTTATTTTATT
>JAEEGL015196317.1_pt1 | contig 18768 bp, 16 predicted proteins | sample 9134231 | NCBI WGS metagenome assembly JAEEGL01 (sample SAMN16246548, study PRJNA631951) | gut metagenome | biome: gut microbiome; feature: rumen; material: fiber-attached | host: Bos | place: Iran: Karaj | collected 2018-10 | reverse complement strand
TTAGCCACATATCCGATCTGTCCCACACCGGGCATGGAAACCTTAATAGCTTCTGTATCTGCTTCGTTGTCGGGTTCCTTCTCAAGTCTGACTTTCATTCCGGGCTCAATGAATTCCTTGCCCTGCCAGTGATTGGTTCCTGTGATGGTGAAATAAATTTCTGACATAAAAACACCTCCTTTGAGTCAGGTTGTTCTTTACCGTTGTCCTACTTAAACCATAAATCAAATGGTGGGTAATAAAAATACCAGGCCGCAAGGCCTGGTATTTACTGGATTCTTCAATTATTTCAGTTCGTTTTATGACACGCGCGTCGTTCTATTCCTCGCTCATTTCTGTATTCTTGGATTCCTTATCTTCTCTTTTTGCTTGAATTTCGTTTATTTCGGAATTTAGACGGCATATCTCATTCGCCATGTTATTAACCATGTTTTTTCTCTCTTTATCCTTATCAATTCGACTGTAACCAATAAAAAGCGAAATTAATGTAACTAAAATAGCAACTATATTAATGGAATTAGTTGATAAATATATTTCAAAGAAACAAAAGGCACTTATTACCGCAATCAAAAAGCATATAATGCCTGTAGCCTTATAATTATGTGTATTTAACAGAAAGATCTGCTGTTTGAGGCTATCTACCCTCAACCTATCACTTTCCATCTTGTTAATTTCATCTTGTTCTCGAGTTTCCTGTTCTATCTCTCGATATCTCTCTGTGATGACTCGTATCAGTTCCTCGCTCTTATCGCAATGAAATTTTTGAAGTTTACTAATTAATGGAATTGATGTTATATGAGTCCCACAAGCTATCTTCGCCTCATCTATATTCTTAACCCGCCACATTACCAATTGTTTGTAATAGTATGCTTCTCCATTTTCAGGTTCTATATCTAAAAGAGCATTTAAATATGTATCGGCGGCATCCCAGTCACCATCTTCTATAAACAGTTCTGCTCTTCTTAGAAGTGACTCAGGTGATGCCTGTGGGTTTATCTCTATTCTCTTACTATCCGTCACAACTAACGGTGTCTCTTTTATTTCAATTAAGGCATCATCAGTAATCTGTGTGATCTGAGTAGAGTTACAATTTGGGCATCTAGAGAAGTCATTTAATTTACCTCTTGAAAGTAATAAGGCTTCTCTCGAAGAGACCATATCTCCAGCTAAAGCATCAAAGATGGAAGCTGTCATAGCTGCTTTCATGCGTTTTATCTCAAGTTCTTGGCTCTTTATATCTGAATCTGTATAGCACCAAATCTGTCCGCAAGTATTGCATCTCATTCTATATTCCATTTTTGAAGCTACCTCCACCAGCTTTTAGTTCTGTTACAAAGTGCCTCCATCTTCAAGCAGTCTTTTCACTTCTTCATAGTACTCATCTTGCTTATTCGTCTTCTCCTGCCATTCCATAAACTTACGAATTATCTTCGTATACTCGTATGGCTGAATAAACGCGATTGGATATTCGTTGGAAACGGGTTCCTTGTATATATTCTGAAGATTAACTAGAGAAGACTTCTTCAGCATATTTATATCGTCCTTCTTAATAATGAAATATCTATCCTTATTCTCGGGACTCTCAAAATATTTATCTGTCTGGCTCGTAAGAGTCAGGAAATACATATTCTTAGCACGCTCATCACATGCCAAAACCAACATGGCAGGATGTTTTCCCCTCGGATCCGGTGTGTATGTATCTTTAAATACCAAGCCCCTTTTCTCGATTACATTGCCTTCGTCATAATTCATTAATAAATCACCAGCTCCCCCTCATTGTCCAAATAAATGGTCCATGTATTACCTTTACTCTCATTGCCTATCTGGTAGAGTTTTTCAGCGTAATCGCGAATATCTAATGAGCCCTTTTGGTACCTAAAGTTGTTCCCATTTATCTTCGCTATTTCGACTTCGTTTGGATCTAATTCAGCTTCAGCATCAATTACATCATTTATGGCTGATGCTAAGGCTTTAGCATCTTCAGCCTCTCTTGTATTCTCCGAAATTATAGTCACTGGAGAAACCTTATCTTTACCATAAAGTTCTGCAATTTTACTGGCATAAGCCATAGTTCTGGCTACAAATCTTTCCTCAAAATCGCTAACTCTCTGACTGGCTTCTAGCTCAGTCATACTATTTACGATACGCTCTAGCACTTCTTTTCTTTTAGAATCCTTTTTATCTCCATCCAAACCAATTAGGTTAGAATAGTAGCCGAGCAACCTGATTCGTTGCTCACTATTATCCATAGATTTATTTGTCATGCCTTCAATCTTAATTACTATCTCCGTTCCATTACTGTTAACGATATAGTCCATTCCCCTTCGCCTCCTCTTTACAATTATACTCAAATCATCCCCACACACCCATTTAAAGATATACATTTATCCCATAATCATAGCTGACTTTCGTTACGTATAGCAGCGCAAACGCTCGCTATGTCAGGCATAAGCCTATATGCATTAAACCCTATTTCGCTTAAAAAAGCGAGAATACCTTTCCTGTGAGAACGGTGAATTTTAATAAACTCGCAATTGTTTTTTACAATTGATAAGTGATCTTCTTTACTCAAGGTGTACGGAAGCATAAATATACCCTGCTGCATTATTATTCTCGAATTGGCCTGCTTAGGATCAATGAATAAAATCTTTCTTTTATCTATTAATTCCTTTAAATATTCTTTTTTTAGCTGAGAGAGTCCTTGGTTAACAACATGCATGATCCATCCCTCAACGTCCTTGTCCTTTCCAGACATTACACTTTCTATATCTCTAATGGCTGCTTTAGCTTCTTTCGCAAGAAGCCCAGTCCGTAATGTACTATAGAATAGCCTTTCACGAAAGGGAATGGTGTTCAATACAATATTACTATCTAAATCTGCGTAGCATAAATAGTAGAACTCATCTTCTTCGCGCTCTTTCTTTGCATGGAAAGCAAAATATAGGGCAATATACGGATTTGTTGTGAAATCCAACAATCTGGTAGGTAAGCCAAAATGTTGCGCATATGAAAGGAAATCGATAGATGAATTTGCCTGGAAGTAATGGCTTCCGTATTTTTCGAATTCTTCCAACCATAAACTCTCTGCCAGTTTATAACTCTCTCCATTTCGAACAACTCCGGGCAGCAACTCATTTTCATGGCTGTAACCTCTAAATGCATATCTGCCAGACATTATTAGGTCATTAATATGGGTCAAGATATCGCTAATGCTTTTGGCAGAATCAAATTCAATCATCCTTTATTTTCCCTTCTCTTACTTCTCTATTCCGTTAATGAAAATGCTTTGCACAGGCTGAACTAACCTATAGTGTTACATTCATATAAGTTATTTATCTGCTTAAACTTATCTCGTACATGATGTCTCAATAAGCTTACAGAGTTAATCCCTATATTATTCTGAGCTTGGACGTTCCTGTAAAACATCACCTACAAATTTGCATACTTTTGTTTTATAACGCTTTCAAAATCCACGATCATTGTTAAAAGCCGGTCAACGCGTGCAAATTCATCCACTTTGTTCAGCATTGTTGTTGTATGGTTTCCCGACTTGTGTGCATTTTCTCCGCGTAAACTGCCAAAGTAGTTTAGCTCTGAACGAAAACATGGGTCAAAATCATCCAAACGATAGCCTAATGGCTTATATAGACTCTCAATATTGCCCTCCTTAATTCCATTATTACCGTCCAGTTTATCTTGATAAGTTAGCAACATTCCGCACGATCTTGTAAATGCATCTCCCGAATGTCTGCTCGGATCACAAAGCACAAAAAAAGATGCCATTTGAAAATTCGCTTTCTTTTTTGTCTTCCACTCCCGTGAACTCTCTTCGAATATTCTTTTAGCTATACTCTCAAAATAGTCCTCAAATTCTGCGTGGCTAAGTAAGCAAAACCCCCTAACACGATCCTCTTGTAAAGGAGTCAGCCCAGATTTACCTTGTTTAAAATCAAAGTGTTTTTTTAACAAACGAATTCTTTTACTTAACTCTCTATACTCTTTTGTCTGTTTCCCCATTATTTTAACGCCAACTTTCTTACCGATACCTTGCCATCTTCTAAAGTTACTTTGTCGCTCTCAACCTCTTGAGCTCCATCTAGACTAGCAATTATTTCCCAAAAAAGTTTAAAGCGTGCCGTAAGCTTACGAATATCTTTTGTTGTCCCGCTTACTGCAGACAAGAATTCACCACTGTCATTCATTTCTATAAATTTTTTTACGAATACTTGTTTATTGTCATATATTAATTTGCGTATTCTCTCATCGCTAAAATAATACGTAAACAGCTCATATATATTCTTGTTGAATCTATTATTGCATTTTCCATTTTCATATCTACTGAACGGCGTATTGTTATCCATGATTTTGTACGAAAAATCGATAGCGATTTCAAGCTGATCAAAAAGCTGTTTGATTTCATCAATCCTTTTTCCCCAATTTCTATTTACTATCCTGCATGTTTCATCTAAGAAGTTTTTAAGATTACCATCATATGACTTCAAGTTACACTTAAACCCATAATACCTTAGTGCCAATTCCACATCTTTCATTCTTGAATCGGGGGCCGTATTTCCAAGCATCTTTTGGATAATATCACTGCTTGCCGTTTTTTCATCTAAATAATTTAAAAATGGGCCTGGAATAAGTGCTTGTCTTAATTCTTGAGGTGAGAGTTTCTTGCTCCCCGTGTTTAGTCTTAAAAAAACTGTATATAAAAAAGCTTCGTCAGGCCAGTTCTTAATTACCACCGTTCTGACCGGCTGATTTTCAAAATTATCAACAAAAGTGTTGTTCTCCTGACATAATATCTCATATGTTTTACCATTTAGATCTGGCAGAATTTCTAATCCGCTTAATTTCAAAGGACTAAATCCTTCTTCATTTGCAGTTTTTGCAAAGAATCGTCTTATGCTAAGCAATCTCTGCTTTCCATCTATCACGATAAACGTATTTTTCTTTTCCTTATTCTCAGCAAGAATTATGGGCGGCACTGGCAACCCAAGCATAAGAGATTCAATAAGCCTACTTTTTTCTTGATTAGTCCAGGCATCACGTCGTTGGAAGCTAGGAGAAAGATCAATCGTTCCTTTCTCAAGCTGTCTCGCCACTGTTTCTGTAGTCCAATCAGTTCCCCAAATCACTGCCTCTCCAAACTTTTTAACTTCCACTACGAGTTCAGATTCTGCATCTAAGTCTTCTTCTGCTTCGTCTACAATCTTATCAATCACATCAAATTCGTTATAACTATTCATTTTGTTCATCCTTCCCACTTATATTTTTATTTATTGCATTCTATAAATCACTTGACCATCAATCTCACGCTGGGCAACCACTCTATTTAGCAACATTTCATCCACCAGACGCTGTGCCTTAACTTTTCCAAGATCCAAGCACTCTCTTACGGTATTAAAGGATATTGCGCCATAATTTTTTTGGTAGTTTCTCAATATCTCTTCCGGATTTTGATTTAGTTTTTTTAATGTATCATAAATAAAATAAGCCATTGTTTCTATGACAGGAATCGAAACGGAATTGCCAAATTGCTTATATTTTTGCCCTTCTGGCATATTCGCTGGGAATCTAAACATATCGGTTCCCGTACCCGCGTCATAAAACCCATAATCAATGAAGCCCTGCAGCCTCCCCCACTCTGATGGTGTCATTATTCTCACATTGTTTTCATTTACTCCACCTTTTTTACGAAGAGAATTCAAATCTTCTTGATTATGTTGTGGCATTTGCTGGATAATAAGGTTTCTCTCCTTACCTGATCCCCCAGTAGCAAGAATAGTGTTGGCATTCCTTCTGTATTCTCCACCTTCGTTTAATATACAATAACCAAATCCATTTCCATTATTCTTTTGACGAGCTTTATGATTTATCAAAGTATCCAGATAATCCCTAGACATATAGTAATGAAGATCCACCTCTGGCTCAATTATCTCTTCTAGTCGCCTCCCAAGAAGTGGGTTTCTCCTAAGTCTGGGCGGAAGTGCCTTGGGTAAATCATTATCAATTTCTTTCAACAAACTGCCATAAAGTTTCTTGTCAAATGCCACAAAATATGCCCTTGGTCTATTCTGAGGAAGTCCAAAATCTTTTGTGTTTCTCACAAATGAATTATGCTTAAAAACAAAAGCTCCGTCCTTATCATACTCAACGCCAACGACCTTATAATGTAGTTTGTTTTCCAGTGAATCTAAAATTATATGTATGGTTTTACCATTGTCATGGGAAACTATGTTTTGTACATTTTCCAAAAAAACCACCTTGGGACGAGTTTTTTTAATTATTTGTTTAATATGAAAGAAAATTGTTCCCTTTGTCGGATCACCAAATCCTTCCTTATTTCCCTGACTGCTAAACGGCTGGCACGGAAAGCCAGCCATTAAGACATCATATTTTATGTTTTCAAGTCCTTTTTTAAAATCTCTGGATGTCAAATCATTCTTTGGATTTTCGCCATTAAAGTTAAAAGCATATGTCCTGCATGCATATTCATCTATTTCCGCTGATATCACATTCCTGAAATGGCCTGTTCTTTCAAAGCCTCTTCTTATTCCTCCGATACCTGCGCACAAATCAACTGTTTTATACATAAAAAGCTATTCACCATCTTTCAATAAATTCTGGCCAATAATCCCGTCAAGAGTCACCGTGTAAGTAATACCCATAACCCCATCGGGTAAAACTCCACCTATAAAGGAAGAGTCTCTAATTGCCGGAAACCTCTCATCAACAGCATACTTCGTTGCTGCATGTATTATATAATTTCGCTTTCGGGCCGTTTTACCCTTTTCAAGACCCAGCTTGGCCAATTTCTGATTAAGTGTAACTGGATTATATCCCAGCTTCTCCAAAGCAATAATCATGTCATTGATGCAGACACCCGACTGCGCTGCCTCAAACTGACACAAAATCAAATAAAGATGCTTCCCCTCTGGCGGATCAAGTTGGAAAAGATTGCTCAAAGTAATTTGCCGCTTATTTCTTGCGGTAGTCGATTTAACTTCAACATAATATTCGTCACAATCAAGATCATAAGTCGCCCCGTCAGGACCGTTCCACTCTGCCTGAACTCCATGCTCGGCAAGATACTTTAGTGTCCATAATTCACCAAGGACGTCGTAGGCTCGCAAATCAACGTTTTTATTCCCCAGAAGTTCTTTCCATTGCATCCACCACGTAAGTGGGTTATCCACTATCTCATTTCTAAGTTCCCCGTTTTCCCCGGGATTTATTAGTTCAGCGCATAAACAGGCGAATTGATCTCTTATATTATCTAAGTTAGTAGTGAGTAAAATCACATCTCGTTCTTCAGCCTCCGCAAGCAGAATCTTACCTGTATAATAGTGTGCCCCTGCAAAATACTCAGATATCTCTTCATCAGATTTGATTGGGAAGGCCACACCATATTCTGATGTGGTTTTTACAGTCCATGATTCATATCCGCATTGTGCCAGTGTCTCCAAAGAAATAGCCTTTCCATAAGGTGAGCCTTTCCAATTGTTTATTATCTCATCTACCAGCATCTCTACTTTGAGGAAAACCAATTAAAAAATCGTCTTCCTTCCTCTCCTTCCCTAGTTTCCTGCCCTGAATCACTTTCGATCTCATAATCTACAGGAGCTGCCAAAATCTGATTAAGTAAAGTGCGAACGTACCCCGCCTCTGCATCTTTAACCAGTGATGGCTCGGTGGTTTTGCAATTCACAAGATTTTGTTTTTGAATCCTATTAAATAACTCCGATGATTTGTGGTCTACTTGGGAGTATTGTTGCATTATCTTACGATATAGCTCAACACGATACCCTTGTCCCGTTCTTTCAATAAAATCGCTAATAGTATCTGTTCCAAAATCTTTAAGGGTTTCCCTTGTTGTTGCCTCATCCCCTTGCCACGATAGAAATATATACCACCATAACGTTTTAACCCATATCCTTCTTGTGTGTGAGTAAAAACGTTTATGATTTAAGTGCCCACCCTGTTCCTGAATATCTTTCTCAGGTTTAGGATATCTGTCATACGTTATGTCAGGGAAAACTCTGCATGACAAATAACGCCATATATCATCATCATTTGCCATTACTATAGAAAATCCGCTGTCTGGATTAAACTCCCTATATAATCCCAGCCCAACGCTTAAATCTGCCTCGTATTGACCAAGCTTACATGCTTTATCGTATAGCGAAACTATGGTGGCGCGTAACGAAGTATATTCCTCATCCAACTCGGATACAATCCGCTTACTCCATTGAGCTTTTAAATCCTCGAAAGCTAGCTCTGGCAACTTATCTATTTCTTCGACAAACTGTTTAGCTTGATTTTTGCTCATTTTTTTATTCGGAATCACTATTATCCTCTCCTTTTATCATGGAGGCTACATTTATCCAAATAGACTTGTGAAGCCTTTCCTCAGATGAGAAATCCAGGTCCACTACTCGGCTGGCAACAAAATGTTGCAACATTTTGCATATACTTCCCGGTTCCAGATTAATGTCGTCTATAGTATCATTCAAAAGCTTTAACTCATCCACCCGATTGAATAACATTGTGTAGACCGTTGCAATAATATCAATTAAGACATCTTCATGTTTTATGGTGTCCCCAAATTTCGGGCAGGACTCATACGCAGTGTTTAAATATATTTTTACATTTTCCTCGCTGAAACTATCAACTCTCGGATCTGTCCATATCGATGTCTCAAGCCACCAAAGTGGTTGGGCTTTATTCGAAATCTCTTGTATAGGAAATTCCATGTAGATACTTCCAAAATCCACGCGAGCGATATCGAATGTACCCACAGTGACTCCTTCCTCATTCATCAAATGTTCTTCGTCAAAAGATACATTGCCCGAAGCTTTCTTAATGTATGCTTGAAGTCGAAGCTCGAGATCTCCCTTTATAGTCCCTCCTGAAAAATAATGGTTGAACTCATAATGCTTTATTGAATCCTCAGTGTATTCATTTGTCGGAAGTATCGTTCCCATCTGGGTTAATGCCCTGTTAATCCAAATAATACAAACGCCCAGTTCAGCACCTGTGCATGCTACACCATTCTTGCCATATAACTCTTCTGGGAACTCAAATGAAATTTTTCTTTTCAGCCTCACCCCATCATTATCCAGCTTCCATGCCTCAAACGGGTCCTCTAGCTTAATGGTGCTTTTCCCTTTTGATATCAACTTTTTCTCTGTACCATCCAAGCTGTAGCTAAAGATGTACTCGGCTGCTGTATACCCAGCTTCTTCCATAAGACTATCAGTTATTGTAGGATAAAAATACATAAAAGGCTCCTCTATTCCTTCGCTTCTTTAAGAGCAAAACAGTATTTCTTGTCCAGAATTTTTAAAACTATCTTTCCTGATATGACCGCATTTGTAATCTCATTTTTTACTCGCAGGCCCCTAAAGTTTCCTGTTTCTGTATAAACCAATTCTACGGTCGAAAAGTCATTCTTAGCGCTCTTACTATCCTTGCCACATTTATTGTCAAAAGGCAAAGTTTTCTGGGTGTTCTTGGAAAAGGTGCTATATACTTCCAGGTGCTCGACAACAACCGGATATTTTGTCTTTATGTCTTTCTCCCAAGCGTTGGCATCCATCATTCCAATTTCTGATTCTATAAAAGCACCTATAAACGCCTCTCTTCTTGTGTTCATAAACGTCAGTTTAATGTCCATAGACACTTTGTCTGCGCTGTAAGAAGGAGCAGATACCTTTAATTCAAAGTTGCTCATCGAACCACCTGAACCACTATTTCCGCCGCTTCCGCCACCACCTTTTCGGTTTATTCCGTAGCCAATCTGTGGGAGTAATTTCCTGCCTATTTTCCCTGCCAACCGGCTTGTAGCCCCTTCAAAATCATCAGTTTCCTGCTTCCTGTAACTATCGTTTACTCTGCTTCTAACTTGCCTTTTAATATTTAGAACGATCGTCCTGTTGCTATCATCATTCCAATCCATATGATCAGATTTTTCACATCGACGAAGATATTCGCCAAAATCATTTTTGTCTGACTGACTGTCCCATGCATTTCTCTTAACCTGCAAATCGCAATCAGGGACAAAAAAAGATAGCATGTAGCTGTTCTCGTCCTCAGGTCTGGATATGCCTTTAGTCCACTCTCCATCCACTTTATAGTCTAGTACCATTCCGGCTGCTCGCGCACACATAACTATCGGGTCATTATTGGTGGACCCATTAAAAATTCGCAAGTAGGCCTGTGGGGGTATTATTGAACTACTGCTTCCAAGCTTCTGATTGTCCGCAATAATCGTTGAAACGAATCCCGCTTTATTTCCCTCAATTTTGTTTGAGGGGATTTCAATTGAACGGATTCCGTCAAACTCCTCCGAAATATACTCCTGTCTTCCCCCCTTGTTAGCACTTAAAGCAGAAGTATAGAGTTCCTGCACTACCCTAAACAACGGGCGCATATCTTTGTATCTGATAGGTGCCCCATTTACACGGATAATTAATCTTTTTTGATCAGAATATACTTTAAGGTTTTTATTGTCTATTTTGGGTGCATACCACTTCTGTATTGCAAGCTTTGTGTACTCAACAATATCATCTTTGAACGAGCACATGGCAATAACATCATCAGGTATGTTACAATGCTCGGGAAAAATGCCTTGCATCAGTTTTGCCTTGTTAATGTAAGGAATAATTATAGAAGTTCCCGTTTCTGTCGGTCCAAACAAAGGCAAATCAAAAATATCTAGGATTTCTTTTATTTCATTTTCGTCAATTACAGGCAATATTTCATCGTTTTCATTCGCAAGCTTTTTGCCCCACCATCCACGACCAATTGCGTCGTTCTTCAATTGCCTAAGAAGCGATCCTTTACTCTCTTCGTTTTCTACCATTGTGGCTATAAGTCGCGATTCATATTTATCCCCACTCTTTATGTGTGAGTAGAAAATAACAAGACCTATTCCGGCGCGAAAATATACGCTTTTCCCATAGCCCCATCTTCCACCGGCTTTACCTCCATCATTGTTGGTCTGCTCCTTTCCTGTATCAAAAACCAGCTTAAAATAATTGCCGTGATCCTCGTTTTTTAATTCTTTCAGTCTAGTGCTTCCTGTCAGGCCTGAAGTTTTGTAATCACGGATTTCTAAGAAATCTGCCTCTTCCTGCGCATAGTTTTTATCCAGAATTGAACCAATTTTCTCCAAAACAGAATTCAACTTTCTCGGGCAAAAACTGGAATAGTTAAAGTTTACACCAAAAGAATCATCGTCCTGGTAAAGAGATGCATCCGAGCTGTTCTGAATTGCCTCTCTTACAAGTAAATCTATTGTCGGAAGTGTTTCATTTTGCATTACTTTAAGCACACTGCTTCCATATGCAGAACCATATGTTGTTCCCAAAACACAACTATCAAGCATCCAATATGTCCTCTTCTATCTTTATCCTCAGTGATTTTGCGTGGCTCTCTCCAATACTGTCTCCGGGAACTATAATACTTATCCCGATAATGTCATTTCGCGCATCCATTTTTATCCTTCTAGTCGAATTTGCTCTCGGTATACCGCCATCTTTTTTTATTCTATATATGAGGAGTAGCGGATTATCACCCAAATTCAGATCTGAGCGTTTGGAAATAATGTCTTTTTTTGTCTTGCGAACTTCGTCATAAACTTTTTGCTGTTCAGAATTTAATGAGCCTTCCTCAACATCACACAGTGCATCTAATCCAGAACGTAATGATCCAATATCAATATGTTCAACGTCCTTTTTTCTCGTACGTTCTATTTTCCCAACCTTAATGTCATCATTCAATTTCCATTCAGATTCATGATTGTCCCCATCTATCACAGCAACATTCCAATTAATTAGTTTTCCTTCCGAATTCATCGAATCAATCCACTGAGAAAAGCAAGGGAGGTCATTGTATAGATGAGAGTGTTTAGAGATCTTATAATGATTCAAAAAATCATCTCTAAGTATTGGGTACGGAATTTGATCCCATATCACTGCCTTTGCCGCCTTAGAAATTCTTGGGCTCCCATTACTGCCAAGAATCGTAACTAATTTATCAGCGACCTTTATATTCTCGTCTAAAACGTAGTTATCATCAAAATCTGTCGTTTCATAGCTGTCTCCACAGAAATCAAAATCATCATACTCCGCCATTTGACTCTTCTTTTTTGATGTAACTCTGAACTTTGTTATTTCGGGAATGTTTCGAATCCTGGGGCCAAATTTTGAAGGAGAAATACCATGTTCCATAAATCTCTCAACTTCTCGCTTCAGATCCATGTCAATTTTAGTCATTGCCTCGAATTTGCGCAGTGCATCATCAGTCATCCATATCCTTTGAAGGAGCTCATAACCTCGTCTGTACCCAAACCATCTGGCCATCTGCATGAGTGTATCTGCCTGATTTGATGTTCGCGAAAAATAAGTGCAAACAAGACCTTCTATCGTTAACCCCCTAGATAACGTATTGCCACCTATCACAATAAATACGGGGGCCTTTTTCATTTGGCTTAACTGTTCGTCTGTCGGATATATAATTCTTAAATATGTTCCTTCATCCGCCTCTCTGTTCGCTCTGCAGTTATCTACGCATAAATGAATACCCGTGGTAAATTCAACCTTTTTTTCATCATCCAACTGAATATTTGTGATTTCGTCCAACAAGTTTTCCACTTCAGGAAGTATTTCGTCGATCTTCGGAAATGAATCGTATACTTCGTCTAGAAAACCATAGTCAGGATTGGCTTCTCGCAAATCTTCTTTTGTAACACTTCTTGATTCCACCGAAAAAACGTATTTACAACGAGAAAGCACCTCTGTTTTTTTCGATAACCAAGCCTGAATCCTTTCATATATCACAAAATGATATCCTTGACGTGGAGCCGTGTGGATTAGCATACTTATGGGTTTTACTATTCCTCTTCTTCGCTGTATTGCGGCAGCGCACAGAAACCACGCGATCGAATCCTTAATTGACATTGGAAGAGTCCTTGTTTGTTCCTTGTGAACTTTTTTCAGTTCATCTTCGTCTCCTGGTGAAATACGCCTTATTATTGGAAATCCCGGGCAATCTTCTTCGTCATTTCCAAAGATAACTTTAGCTCCAAAGTACTCGTGGGATTCTGGTAACGTGCAAATAAAATCTTTCGGGTACAGCGATTCTCCTGGGCCTTCGTTTAGGACATTTGCGTATGGTGTCGCAGTGTAGCTTATATAATTTATGGATTGAAATTTTACGGACGGAATGGAACCGTCGCTCTTTTTACCATTGACCAGGTTGACTATCATCTGGTTAATGGCACATCTTTCTTGATATTCCTCTTCAGTTATTTCTGCCGTGTTGATGCTGGCTTGATCTGCCTCGTCATCTATAACTATAACTCTAAGTTTCTTGGTTCTCTGAGGATCGCTGTACAGCCACTCAATTAAAGTTTCAAGTCTTTTTCTATTCTTTAAACACACTGTAAGATATCTGTTAGCATAGTTTTTTGCCCCTGACAAATTGTTGAGTTTCAATTCGTTTTGAAGCATTTTTTTGTCATCTGCGGTAAAATCAATAATATTCCATAGAATACCCTCTGCATTTTTAAGATCTTTCTTGAAGCGATCACGGGTTTGTATTCTTAGATTATCTATTGATCCCGAAAGAATAATAAAGAAATTCCAATCGTAATCGGCAGCCATGCTTATAAGGCCTTCCATATTGGCAGTCTTTCCCGACTGCACACTACCTGTAACAAGGCCTTTCACTTCTCCGTATTCTCTTGTGTCTTCAAGCAGATGATTCAATACCCAAACACAGCTTTTTTGCAAATCAGCTATTGATTCTGCGCTCATTTTGCTGGTTAAGTATTTTCTGTAATTATCCCAGGATGAGGTAGGCCCATACTGGGCGACATACTTATTTGCAAGAGTGCCATTATCTATAGCCACAACATCTTTTTCTTCAACAATTCGGACGGAAATAAGCTGGCCACGATAATAATCCACATACTCCTTCCAGGCTTCCTTTGTCAATCCAAGCGGCCATAACTCGTCATCTTGCATAAACTGCATTCTACTCTCAAATTCAGCGTCGCTTACACATAGTTTTTCAAGCTCGTCCCACTCTATCCCCTCATTTATTTTTTCCCCCAGCCATTCTCTGCATGGTTGGAATATATCACTTCCAAAATCAAGCATACCTCGCTCTCCTCTTAATTGTCGCAACTATTTAGCAAGCTCAATAAATTCATGCTGACTCACTTTTATGCCGCTCTTTGCCAGTCTTTCCGCTCTTTCGGAGTATAGTTTTTTTAGAACTATCGTCTTATCATACTCCTCTCCATAGTGCAACAATCTATGACATATCGGACATAAACAAACAATATTTGCGTAGACATCCAAGCTGGCATTCTTAAATCTTTCTTGTTGTTTCATCGGAATAGCGTGATGCCCCTCCATATACTGCTTTCCGGACGATGCGGACGTAAAAGTTGTGTGTTTGGGATTTTCTTCACATGTGTGGTGCGCCATTTCAATAGCCTGCTTCTTTATTATCGGATTTCTGCCCCATTTTTCCACCGTAATGCTATTTTTGTTACCCAACATAACTACCATATCCATTTGAGCGTCTGCCAGATTGTTATCAAAGAAATCTCCGCCTTCGCAAAACCGAACATAGTTGTTAAATCCGGCGCTATACATACGGTTTCCTCTCTCGTCTTTCTTTACAAAATCCTCTTGACCGTATAAATAATCTTTAACCTCTTCCAAGTCTGAATAGTCACTTATTTCATAAATGGTATTTTCAATTATATGGTGTTCTTTTAAGTACTTGGAAATTGTTCTCAGCGCACCTAAATAATGTTCGACAGTTGATTCCGACGAGCCCCTAACTTCTTTTAAATATCTGGCAAAATACTCTCTTAATGTATAATACTCATCCATATAATAATCACCCGCACCTATCAATTGCCTTTTTGGCTTATTTTTTTATTAAGAACGCATTTTTCTATTATATTGGCGCATTCAGCCGTATTTTTCTTTATATCTCTTCCCCAAAACCTGAGCACAGTCCATCCTTCTGATCGGAGTCTATCATTAACCTCAATATCTCGTAATATATTTCTTTCTATTTTTGATATCCAAAAGTCTCTATTCGACTTAAAGTCCTTCTTTCTATTCTCCCAGTCGTATCCATGCCAAAACTCGCTATCACAGAAAACCGCAATCTTAAGTCCAAGAAATGCAATATCGGGATTGCCGAACACCTTCCTTACATTCTTCCGGTAATAAATCCTCCTCTTTCTTAGTTCATTCCGAAGGAGTATTTCTATGTCCGAATCCTTGTTTTTTACTTGCCGCATATTATAGCTAATTTGTTCCTTGGTTTTCGGAGGCCGCTCTCTTGATCCATTATTCATTCTATATCAGTCACCCTCACACTGCACTTCTTTCTGGCAATTAATCTACTAACAGTACCTACCAAATACATTTTATCATTTGAACGTGCAAATGTCTGCCAAATTCATCGGATTTTGTGTTTATCTCCTGCTTATGTATGCTTAGAAAATGAACTTTCCCTGTCATGCTGAACATTGAAAAAAGTAAGCGGAGCTATCTCCCCATTGTCGACAAATTCAGCTGGAAGAAAAAGTACCGCAAGAATTACTCTTACGGTACTAATTGTTTTACATATGGATAATATCATAAATCTTGTTCAGCATATTCCTGAATTAGATTTCTTTCCTTAGGCTCAAGTTTACTCTGATTATCATCTGCGATATCTAAATATATAGCTTTTATTGCATCCCTATATATTTTTTCCCTAGCTGCCAAATCAAACTCATCTCTAGATACATTTAAATGATATTCTTTCGATTTAACATTTATTCGAATACTGTTAAATTGCGTACCATAAATCAGATTGGGGAAAACTATCTTTTCTCCATTTACCCAAACCCCGTGCATGTATACTTTATAGTTATCTTCATTCCCACTAAGTGCAATGTTTTTTTCAAGTACAACAAACATTTCAGAGTCAGAATCCCATTTTACCCTATGTCTAACCCGTTCTACCGGGAATCTAAATGAGTCTGAGTAGTCATCTTCGTCATAGAAGGCGTCACCTCCATCCATCTCCACAGTATGGTTAGCCATATCTACTAAATCGGCTATTTCAGGTTGACTTCCTCCAATTGCCGCAAAGTGCCTTATGCTTTCTATGTATTTAGCCATTGCTGCTTCAGTTCCATGCACTTCATCATAATCGTCATATAAACTCAGCATTCCCTCTTCTTTTATATAAGGTACTTCCCACCAACTTACAAATCCCTTATCATACATATCCTTAACAATTGCTACGCCCAAAGATTCTCTTAATTTGTCATAACTGTTTAATTCTGCCCTATGCTGTGTAATGATTTCTAAGACTCTGGGATCATCGATACACTCAGTTATTAAATCACATCCCTCGCTATATGTTTCGTTGCCCTCTTCCTCCAGGTATGCATACTTACTTACCTCATCCATTTCTTCTAAAACATATTTAACGTTCATAAAACCGTCTTCTAAAGAATACTCATCAACTTCAACTGGCATATAGAACGGCATATCGTTTTTATAAGACATCAAATCTTCCACAGACTCCATGAAATATGGAAGGGTCTTCAATGAATAAGCGATGTCGAATTCAGCTGTGTGTATCACTCTTTCTCCGTTTCGATCAACACTTTTTTCAATCTTACGTTCACATCCTTCATTTCGAATTATTAATTTATATCCATCTGTAATAAGCAAGGATTCAACATAAGAAATTAAATCATCAGGAGTTTGAAAAACCTCCCCTATTACTTCATCATAATTCAAATATATTCTTGTTCCATGCCCTTCTATAAATCTTTTTCTTGATCCTTTTTTCTTTGTTACATACTGCGAGTCCTTCTCGAATTCAATTGTAATCGCTTCCCTCCCTGCAGATTGTGTTTCCATTGTTATAATGGATGAAAGCATAAAGCACGCCAAAAAGCCTATCCCATATCTGCCTATTGCAGAATACTTCAAGTGAGCGTTTTTATACTCCTTAGAGGAATAATAGGACTGACCAATGTTAAAAAAGTATCTGTCCAGTATGTCTTCATTCATTCCGATTCCATTATCATGGATTACCACATAGTTATTATTCTTATCAAGTTCAATGCAAATCGTGGGGGTATAAGAATCGACAATTTCCCTCGACGCCTGTTCTTTCATAACCATAACCGCATCGATAGAATTTTGAATAAGTTCTCTTAAACCCATTCGTTTTTCACCATATATATGCTCGCCCATAAGTAAATTAACTACTTTTTCGTAATCCAATGAGAATTTGAGCGATGTTGCCTCAAACCCCTTGGGTACAATTCGATTTTCAATTTTGCAACTTAATCCAAATTTATACGGCGATGCATATTTGCTAAGAATATCATTGATCTCCGCAAAATCCCCTTCCATCCAAGATATATATTCTTGAAGCTTTCTGTAAATAAAAGCATTCTTGCACTCCCCTGAAAAATGAACGTAATACTCACCAGAATCATATTGATCTATCTTATTATAATTTTTTATCGGAGGGTGCTTCTCCCACTCAGTTAAACTATATTCCTTTACTTTCAAAGCCTTAAGCATATATGTAGGAGCTCTTCTATCATCTATATCAAGCACATCACCCATTCTCAGGAGAAGAGCAATCTGCTGTGGATTACAACTATACTCAGCATAATCCGACTCAGCGTTTATATTATTAGTAATCCAAGTACATGACTCCATATGCGATTGACATATAAGTGCAACTTCTTCGGAAAAGTTATAAGATTTTCCAATTGAAAATATATCAGCAAGCTTCATCTTGCTATCGCTAAGTTCAATTTTATCCATCACTTTTCTTACTCGCTTACCGTGATTCTCTCTGATATAATTTTGAAATTTAATCTTCAATTCTTCTTCAGATTCCCCTTCATCCAATTCCTGAAGAATTTCCTTTTTCTCATCATCAAATACAAGCATTCCAATGTCATGCATAAGCCCTGATAATACAATAAGGGCAAGGTGAAAATCCGAATATAATCTCAGATTTTTTTTCACAAAATCTGTCATGTAATTAACAACACGTACTACATGTTGAATATCGTGGAACGTGTAATTTGAGAATTCCTTGGGTACTTCATTAAGAATATCAGTACAGATTTGATACGTTCTGTCTATTATGTATATAAACTCTGAATTCTTTTCTTCCTTTAGATATTTATAGATTGCGTTGTCTCGTAATGTCTCTTCCACAAGGCTTCTTTGGGGTTATGTCAGAAATGATAAATTAGATACCCTTTAACAAGAATAAAATGACTAGCTTTAACCCCTTTCCCCTCTCTTAATATTTTGATAATAAATGGCAACTTATTACCTCTTATAATTTTATTCGCGTTCGCGAATAGTTTCAAGCGTATTTTTTGAAAATTCGCTCAATTCCGCAAAAATTATCAACAAAAAAGCGGCAAGGATTTCTCCTTGCCGCTACCATATTTTTTCCTATATTCTCACGTCCAATACGGCTTCTGATCCTTATGGCTATACCCTTGCATCTTCGCCTTGTACTCTTCCAGGGTCTGTTCGTATTTTGAGAGAGTCGCTGATTTTAACATGCCGGTATTACGCATGACTTCCAAGGCAGCCTCAAATTCCTTAAGGTTGGCCTGGGCGTTGTCCTTATAGTTATTGGACATATTCATTTCAAGACGATTAATTATGGCGTCCAGTTCTTTTT